>Ga0315903_10000213_pt1 | contig 86379 bp, 73 predicted proteins | sample LakEriMetagenome_7_FD_203524 | JGI IMG/M metagenome (GOLD analysis project Ga0315903, IMG submission 203524) | Freshwater fungal communities from buoy surface, Lake Erie, Ohio, United States - Buoy 2 MA119 | ecosystem: Environmental > Aquatic > Freshwater > Lake | place: USA: Lake Erie, Ohio... | reverse complement strand
CGATCGTTACTCACAACGACCAGGATTCATTGTTTTATGGGTAAACTGTTAGCCTCCAGTTGCATTGGGACTGCAGCTTGAAGCTTGATCGAAGCGGGCTTCAATCGGTAAGCCTGCAAGAATTGGGTAAAACTTTAGGACTACACAACTCTACCGATCAATTGCTGGGCAAAATATGAGGCTAGCCTGTTAACAGTTTCGCAAAAAAATAACCGGGAGGATCCAAAAGGATTAGCCCGCCTGTTTTGCAGGTTTCACCTTCAGCGTGGCCGCAGGGACAGGCATGGAAATGATCACCGCCGTGGTTGGCTACGCACCGGAATGAGGACCGGTTGCATCAAGCCGCCACCGCCGTTGTCGTCATCGGAATCGAAGGCGAACCAGACCAGGGCCAGCAAGCCGAAAACACTGAGCAGGAGCAGCAATTCGGCCATGGGTCATTTTCGCTTCCGCACACCATAGCCCGGTTTTGGCGGGTTGGAGCAGCAGCGGCAACGGGATGGGAATTCGGTCAGCCGAAGCCCTTGCCGGCGTCGCGGGCGACGCAGGCCTGCAGCTGGTGCCTGAGGGTGGCGTGGTCGAGCTGGCGGCCGATCAGCACCAGCTGATTCGAGCGGGGCCCGCTCCAGTCGCTGTCGTCGATGGAGAAGCGCTTGCCAGCTAGGTGGAACACGTGACGCCGCTCGCTTTCGTTGAACCAAAGGATGCCTTTGGCACGGAACACCCCCGCAGGCATCTGGTTGTCGAGGAAGTTCTGGAACTTGCGCAGCGAGAACGGGCCATCGCTGCGGAAGGAGAGAGAGGTAAACCCCTCAATCGCCAGGTGATCCGGGGAGCCATGGTCATGGGCGTGCTCGTGCCCCGGCCCGTGGTGGGCATGGTCGTGGTGCTTGTGGGCGTGGCTGTTGTCTGGCCCGTGGCCAGGCTCATGGCTGTGCCCGTGCTCATGGCTGTGGCTGTGCTCATGGCTGTGCCCATGCTCATGGCTGTGGCTGTGGCTGTGCTCATGGCTGTGGCCCTGGCTGCCAGCATCGCCGGAGCCCTGATCGTGCAGGCAGACGCCGTGGTCGTGGTCGCAGGCGTCGTGGTTCTGGTGGGCCACCACCCGATCGCTTTCGAACAGGCCGACGCTGAGCAGCAGGGGCAAGGGCACCTGGCCGTTGACGGAGCGCAGGATGCGGGCTTCTGGTTTGATCTCCAGCAGAAGGCGTTCCTGCTGAGCCAAGCGCTCAGCGTCGACCAGGTCGCACTTGTTCAACAGGATCATGTCGCCGTAGACCACCTGGGATCGGGCGACCTCGCCCTGGAGGATTTCATCGCCGAAGTTCTCGGCATCCACGAGGGTGATGATCGAATCCAATCGGGTGAGATCGCGCAGCTCGCTGCCGAGGAAGGTCATCGCCACCGGCAACGGATCGGCCAGGCCGGTGGTTTCCACCACCAAGTAATCCACCTTGTCGGGACGATCCAGGATGCGGTGCACCGCTTCGAGCAGTTCGCCGTTGATCGAGCAGCAGATGCAACCGTTGCTGAGCTCCACCATCTGATCACCAGTGGCAACCACCAGTTCGTTGTCGATCCCGATCTCGCCGAACTCATTCACCAGTACGGCTGTTTTGAGACCCTCCTGGTTGCTGAGGATGTGGTTGAGCAGGGTGGTTTTGCCGGCCCCAAGAAAGCCGGTGAGGATCGTCACCGGCAGGGCGGCACTGTCGAGCTGGCTGGCGCTGCTGGGCTGAGCGGCGCTGACGCTGGAGCAGGAGCTGGAGGAGCTGGAGGTCATCGGCGGGTGGAAGGGGGAGGCGCGAAGGGCACCATCCAATGGTCATGCTGGCCAATGGTCTGATGGCCAAAGGACATGCTGGCTGCTGGTCATGCTGGTTTGCGGCGGCGCTGGCGCAGCGTGCGGGACCAGGCGAGCGGGTCAGGGCGCGTCCCAGATCTGATCAGCCGCCGCGGTGGGAGCGGCAGCGAACCAGCTCGGGTATTCAATGTACTGGGCGGCGTTGGTTTCGTTCTCGCGCGCTTCCGCGCGCCAGCAGCAGCTGCGTCCGTGATCCCGCTCCCACAGCAAGGTGTTGGCCCAGCCCCACACCAGCTGAGCGGAGGCCTCCATGCCCACGTTGTCCATCACGCGCAGGTCGAGGGCACCCTGGTCGTGCAGCTGGCGCCAGGTGTCGAGCAAGGGATCGTCGGCGTTGGCGAGAAAGGTGTGGTCGAACTGTTCAGCCAGTTGCTGTTCCAGCGGCCGCAAGCTGGAGAAGTCGACCACAAAACCGTGGGCATCAAGCTCCAAGGCCTGGAACCAGAACGTGAAGCTGCGGCTGTAGCCATGCACAAAGCGGCAATGGCCGTGATGACGCCATTGGCGGTGGGTGCAGGGGTAGCCGCTGAAGCTCTTGCTGCAGCGAAAGGCGGCTGCGGAGGGGGGCATGGCGGGGCGGGGGAGGCGGGCGTCCACGGCGGCTGCCCTTGCACCGTACCCAGGCGGGTGAGGACTAGCCGGCCCGCGTAGGGCAAAGTGGAGCTAAACCGCGCGTCGCCGATTCCGGATCCTCTTCACGCGTCTTCCACCGCCCTCGTGCACTGCCTTCGTGCACTGCCCTCGCGCAACGCCTTCGTGCAACGCTTGTGACGCCTTCTGCCGCTCCGCTTCAGGCCACCGCTCCCGGAGCCGCTCCGCCTGGGGCGGGGACCATTGGCGCGCGAGGTCTCCCGGTTCCAGATCACGCCGCCGCCTTGGCCACTGCCTTAACCACGATGGGAGCTCCTGTTGACCCCGCCGCCACGGCTGGCCCTGACGCCGCTGGAGACGCTCCGAAAGCTGATGGACTGCCGGCGCCCGATGCTCTGCTGCAGCTGCTGCGCTTCGATGGCCAGGGGTTGATCCCGGCCATCGCCCAGGATTGGCTTGATGGAGCGGTGCTGATGGTGGCATGGATGAACCCTGAGGCGTTGCGATGCACCCTGGAGCGGGGGGAGGTGCACTATTGGAGCCGCTCGCGCCAAACCTTGTGGCATAAGGGCGCCAGCAGCGGCCATCGACAGCGGTTGAAAGGGTTGCGCTACGACTGCGATGCCGATGTGTTGCTCCTGAGCGTGGAGCAGCGGGGTGATGTGGCCTGCCACACGGGAGCCCGCAGTTGCTTCTACGAAGCCAGTACCCCGGCGAGCGAGGGAGGCCCCCTGGCGTTGCCACCGCCGGCCGATGCCTGCACGGAGTTGAGCCGCGTGATCGAGTATCGCCAACGCCGGCCGGAACCGGGCAGTTACACCAATCGGTTGTTGGAGGGGGGAGATAACCGCATCCTCAAGAAGATCGGGGAGGAGGGTGCGGAGTTTGTGATGGCCTGCAAGGACGATGACGCCGAAGCGATCGCCAATGAAGCGGCTGACCTGATCTTTCATTTGCAGGTGGCCCTATGCGCCCATGGCGTGCCCTGGCGACGGGTGCAAGAGGTGTTGGCGGCACGGCGCGGTGCGCCAAGGCGTGAACCATGAGCCAGCAACACCGCCCCACGCCCCCGCCCGCTCCGAAGCGGGGCTCGCCAACCACGGGCCCGAGCGACACTGACCTGAGGAATCCGGGATCGCGCAACAGTCGGCCGGCCTTGGCCGATGAGCGGCGGCTGACGCCTCGGGAACGACAGGAGCTGTCCTGCCGACTGCGGCTGTCCGACAGCCGCCCGCAACGCTGGCTCTGGGCCGTGTTGTCGTCGCTGCCGCTGGTGGGGCTGCCGGTGCTGGTGTTCCATGGCGTGACCCGCCGCACGGTGGTGCCGACCTTGTTTGGTATCAGCGCCGTGGCGATGAGCGCCTTTGCGTATCTGACCTTGGTGACAGCCCTGCGCCAGCCCAATGACCCGCCGCCCACGCAACAGGAGGCACCGCTCCTGCTCATCCTCGGCGGGATGGCCTGCTTCACCGTCGGCCACCGCCTCGGCCAAGACCGAGCCGCCGACGATGCCTTCAAATGGCTGCAATTGGATCGCTAAAGATCCAAGGTGGTACCTGATTGACGTTGAGCCAAGCGGGTCTCTTTCTGATTAGGGGTTCGTTTCTGGTTTTCAAGATCTAGACTGGACCGGCTGTGATTTAAGTGCATGGCGGCCCCAGCTTCGGCCCAAGAACTGTTGCGCAGAACCTGGTTTTTAAGGTACTGATCACAGAGTTACTCCAGCAGTAATCAGTGAGATCCTCACGATGGCGGCCAATGATGATCGCTGGCTGTTCAATGCAGCCGACATCTGCCACAGCACGGCAGCCAGCCAGACCATCGCCAATGACCGCAAATCCTCGTGTTGTGGCTCGAGCGCTGCGCTGCATCGGTCTATCCACGACGGTCGACCTTCGGCACGGTATCCCGCATCCTTGGCGGCTTCAATCCCGAGTGGGTGATGGCGCTGGAAACCCGCCTACCCCTGCGCCAGCCTCTTCGCTACAGTCTCTTCACTCCAGCCTCTTCACTCCAGCCCATTCGCGCCAGCCCATTCGCGCCAGATTAGGGCTGCTGCTGAAGCCTGCCTCCGGAAGCCGGCCGCCCTCAGGTCAACCTCGAATGCAGACCTTGAAGCGAGCTCTGGCTTAGAGAATATCGGCTGCTGATCGCCGGGATGAACGATTTCCCTTGGCGGGGCAGTTCGCTAGCCGCCGCGGCGCCAGCACCGCCAACAGATTGGACTGAAATGGATTGAAGTTGTCATCCGTGACCAGCAGCAGGGAGGCGCGACCATCGGCAAGGGTCGGTCCCCAGCTCATACCCTCCCAGTTGTCGGCCGGCAGGCCTGTGTTGCCGGGGCCGCGAGCCAGCAGGTCCCAGCCTTGGATGGGCGGCATCGGGCCGATAGGGTTCACTGAACCGACGTTGGTGGAAGCTGCGGCTGGCGACGCCGGCGGCATCGGCGTGGAGGCCCGCGAAGCCGCCTTGGCGGCCAGGGATGGTGCCTTGCTGGTCGGTGCTGGCGACGGATAGAGCAAAAGGCGTCCCCCCCAGCCACCCGGCTGCTCAAAACGCCGCAGCAACGCCAACAACCCTCCTCCGCCACGGTGCTCGGGCAGCACCAGCAGTTCGGTCAACGACCACAGTCCTCCCCCCGGCAAGGCCAGGCTGCGGAGCGAGTGGGCCACCGCCCCCGACGCGCTCAGCTCCCACCGCAGCAGCCGCGCCTGGCCGACTGGATCCTGCAGCAGGGCGGTCTCGCTCGCCATCAGCAGCGTGTCCGCCTTGCCGGCTCGACGCCACAGCGCCAACGATTCCGGCCCCTTGTTCTCTTCCAGGCCCCGTCCAGGCGCCGGCTGCCACGCCGCGGGCATCTCCAGGGCCTGGCGTAGCTCCCCCGTGGCGGCATCAAAGCGCAGCAGCTGGGCCGGTCGCGACGCGTTCCTTCTCCCCTCGCTGGCCACCCACAGATCCTCTCCAAGCGGCACCAGCCCCTCGCCATCCATCTCCTTTGGCAGCCGCGCTTGGCCGCTGCGCAAAGGCAGCACGTCCCGCGGCTGCAGGGACGGCAACGGGCCTGTCTGCCCCTTGGCCGCCGCCGCAACCAGTGCGCGTAGACCGCCCCAGCGCTGGACGAAGCCGTTGGGCGCATCGCTGAGCAGCTGCAACGTGTCGCTGTTTGGGTCGTAGGCAGCGGCGGAGAAGCCGCCGCTCGGCCGACCTGAGCGATCCACCCGCGGCAGGCGCAGGGTCAGCAACGCCTCCCAACCCGCCTCCAAGGGACAGGGCAGCGAGGATGTGGGAGTCGCGGCGGAAGGGATGACTCCCGCCAGGTGGGTTCCAGGCTGCACGGATCCCTTGACCGCCTTGCCCGCGGCGGAGGCTGTCAGCCCCGCGGCCAGCGGCAAGACATCCAGCACAGCAACGGTCTGCGCCAGAAACTGGGATGCGAAGAACGTTGGGATCAGGCCTTGAAGGCGCCTTGCCATGGTCCGATCCGACCCCGGACGTGATCGGCAAAGCCTGGCATCCGCCGGCGGGTTTCGCCTGCCGCAAGTGCAACCAGCCCCCACAGGCATACCGGCCCCCAGGCCGCTGTCAAGGGTCCCGATCGTGGCCACCACTCCTTGCGCCCCAGCCCCAATGTCCACCCGCTTGACCGCCCTGAAGCGCCAACTGCCGCTGGCGGCACGCCCGAATAAGGGTGGTCATCGTGACCGCGCCCTGGTCCTGGTGAGCCAGGCCATCGCGCAGGTGAAAGCCGGCATCGCCTTCGCCGCCGCCAACGACTGGGGCCGGCAGCCTTCCAGCAACCAGCCACCAACCCAGTTACGCAACCGCGGCGAAAGCGTCGCGGAACGCCGCGATCGTCGCTTCGATGTCGGCGTCGCTGTGGGCCAGGGAGGTGAAGCCCGCCTCGAAGGAGCTGGGGGCTAAGTAGATGCCCCGCTCCAACATGCCCCGGTGCAGGCGGGCGAACTTGGCGGTGTCGGTGGCCTTGGCTTCCTCAAAGTTGCGCACCGGCCCCTCGCAGAGAAAGAAGCCGAACATGGCACTCACGCTGCCGCCGCAGATCGGCAGGCCCGCCTCCCGGGCCGCAGCCTGGATGCCGTCGCTGAGGCGGCGGGTGATCGTCTCCAGCCGTTCGTAGCTTCCGGGTTGCTTGAGCAGCTCCAGGGTTTTGATCCCGGCCGTCATCGCCAAAGGATTGCCGCTCAAGGTGCCGGCTTGATACATCGGCCCCGCCGGCGCCACCATCGCCATGATTTCGGCTCGGCCTCCGTAGGCCCCCACCGGGAGGCCGCCTCCGATCACCTTGCCCAAGGTGGAGAGATCGGGGGTGATACCGAACTTCGCTTGGGCGCCGCCATAGCTGATCCGGAAACCGGTCATCACCTCATCGAACACCAGCAAGGCGTTCTGTTCTCGCGTGATCTGTCGCAGGCCCTCCAAAAAACCTGGCTCGGGGGTGATGAAGCCAGCATTGCCCACCACGGGCTCAAGGATCACACCGGCGATCTCTCCCGGGTTGTCGGCGAACAGCCGCTTCACTGCTTCCAGGTCGTTGTAAGGGGCGTTCAGGGTGTTGGCGGTGACCGACCGGGGCACCCCCGGCGAATCCGGTAGACCCAAGGTGGCCACCCCAGAGCCGGCCTTCACCAGGAACATGTCCGCATGGCCGTGGTAGCAGCCTTCGAACTTGACGACCTTCTCCCGACCGGTGAAGGCCCGCATCAGGCGCAGGACCGACATGCAGGCCTCGGTGCCCGAGTTCACGAAGCGCACCATCTCCACCGAAGGCACGGCCTCGATCACCAGCTCCGCCAAACGGTTCTCCAGGGCGCAGGGGGCCCCGAAGCTGGTGCCGCGATCGAGGGCCTCATGCAGCGCCGCGATCACCTCGGGGTGGGCATGGCCGCAAATCGCCGGCCCCCAGCTGCCCACATAATCGATGTAGCGGTTGCCATCCACGTCCCAGGCGTAGGCGCCCTTGACGCGGTCGAACACGATGGGTTGACCACCCACGGAACGAAAGGCGCGCACCGGTGAGCTGACGCCGCCCGGCATCAGCTTCTGGGCCGCTTGGAAGATCTCCTCGGAGACGGTGGTGCGGAGAGCGGGGACCGACACAGGCACGGGTGGAGAGGCCGAAGGCAATTCAGAGCTCCGCGGGAGTGCGGAACGAACATCACCATCCTGACCTACCCCCTACCGGCGGCGTCAGCCCCGTAAGGTTCGGGAGTTCCGTCCTCCACCCGGGCCAGTCCCGCACGTCGCAGGTGACCATCGACTGGCGTTCGATCGAGCGTGAATGCCGGCTGCTGCTGCCGCCACGGGCCGTGGTGGCTGCCCGTCAGGAGCTGCTCAGCTACGACAGTGATGGCCTCACTTTGCATCGCTGGCAGCCGCCGCTGGTGGTGCTCCCCGAAACCACCGACCAAGTGGCGGCGGTGGTGCGGCTCTGCCATGAACGCGGCGTGCCGTTTCTCGCCCGGGGCAGCGGCACCGGCCTCTCTGGAGGCGCCGTGGCGGAGACCCCAGCCCTGGTGATCGCCACCAGCCGCATGCGCAGCATCCTCGACATCGATCTGCCGAACCGGCGCGCCACCGTGCAGCCCGGCGTGATCAACAGCTGGGTGACCCGCGCCGTGGCGGCCGACGGCTACTACTACGCCCCAGATCCCTCCAGCCAGGTGGTCTGCAGCATCGGCGGCAACGTGGCAGAGAACTCCGGCGGCGTGCATTGCCTCAAATACGGCGTGACCAGCAACCATGTGCTGGAGCTTGAGGTGGTGCTGCCGGATGGCACGGTCACCCGCTTGGGCAGCGGCATGCCCGAAACCCCTGAGCTCGACCTGCGCGGCGTGTTCATCGGGAGCGAAGGCACCCTCGGCATCGCCACCGCCGTTACCTTGCGGTTGCTTCGCACCCCCCAGGCGGTGGCGGTGCTGTTGGCCGATTTCACCTCGATGGGGGCCGCCGGCGAGGCGGTGCGCCTGGTCACGGCCGCTGGGCTGCTGCCCGCGGGGATGGAGATCATGGATAACTTCACGATCAATGCCGTCGACGACCTGTTCGGCCGTGATGAATACCCCCGCGACGCCGCCGCCGTGCTGCTGATCGAGCTGGATGGCCAGGAGCGCGAGGTGGCGGCGGCGATACCACTGGCGGAACAGCTGTGTCGCCAGGCGGGCGCCCGCACGATCCGCCAGGCGTTCGCGGCCGAGGACAGGGCGCTGCTGTGGAAGGGTCGCAAGTCAGCCTTCGCCGCCGTTGGCCGCATTACCCCCACCTATTACGTCCAGGATGGGGTTGTGCCCCGCAGCGCGTTGCCCGGGGTGCTTGCGGCGATTGAGGAGCTGAGCCGCCGCTATGCCCTGCCGGTGGCCAATGTGTTCCACGCCGGCGATGGCAACCTGCATCCCCTGATCCTGTATCACCGGGACGAGCCTGGTGTGGCGGAGCGGGTTCAGGACCTCGGCGCCGAGATCCTGCGGCTCTGCATTGATGCGGGCGGAAGCATCACGGGAGAGCACGGTGTCGGCAACGACAAGCGCTGTTATCTCGATTGGATGTATGGCCCTGACGATCTGGAAACGATGCAATTGGTGCGCCGGGCCTTCGATCCGGCGGGCCTGGCCAACCCTGGCAAGCTGTTCCCCACCCCCAGCAGCTGCGGCGAGTCGGCCCGTCGCCTGCAGACCCCAGCGGTTGGGGCCGAGCCCCGGCGCCCTCAGCCCCTCGAGGTGTTCTGACCATCCGCCCGCAAAGCCGATGCCATCAGCACCGCCTGCACGATCGGGCCCACGTCGTGAACTCTCAGCAGGCTGGCGCCCTGCAGCACCGCCTGAACGCAGACAGCCGCCGTTCCCCAGAGGCGGGCCCGGGGGCGGGGTTCGTTGAGCACGGCCCCGATGAACCTCTTGCGAGAAGGCCCCACCAGCAGCGGGAAGCCCTCACCGCAGAGGCGATCCAGGCCTCGTAACAGCACCAGATTCTGGTTGGCTGTCTTGGCGAACCCGAGGCCGGGGTCCCAGATGATCTGCTCGCGGCGCACACCGGCCGCCAGCATCCGTTCACTGCTGCGCAACAGCTCCACGCGCACGTCCTCCACCACGTCGTTGTAAGCGGTGAGCTCATCCATGTTCTGGCTGTCGCCGCGGCTGTGCATCAGCACACAGGGGCAATCATGCTCGGCCAGCAGCGATGCCATGGCCGGATCGGCGCGGCCAGCGCTGATGTCGTTGATCCAGTCGGCGCCAGAGGCCAACGCCGCCGCCGCCACCGGGGCGTGGAAGGTGTCCACCGAAAGCAGCGCTTCGGGGTGGGCCGCACGGATCGCCCTCAGCGTTGGCAACAGCCGCTCCAGCTCTTGCTCCGGGCCAATCAACGCGGCACCGGGCCGGGTGCTCTGGGCGCCGAGATCCAGCACCCTCGCCCCCTGACGCAGCATTATGCCGGCCTGGAGCAGAGCTTCGGCGGGAGTGTTGCAGCGGCCTCCGTCGCTGAACGAGTCGGGGGTGAGGTTGAGGATGCCCATCACCCCCACCTCGCTGGCCGGCCAGCGAACGGCGGCCCGCCGCCGCGGGGAGAGGTTCTCTTGCCAGTTGACGGCTGGCCCGGAGCCAGGAGTGTTCACAATCGCTCCCCTCAGCACGGGGCCCTGCCTCAGGCCGGCACCTGCTGGCGGTAGTTGGCGATGCGGGCGAAGCTCACCGGATCGAGCGAAGCTCCTCCCACCAAGACGCCGTCGATCTCCTCCTGGGCCATCAAGTCGTCGATGGTGCCGGGGTTCACGGAGCCGCCGTACTGCACCACCACATCGGCATTGCCCACCCAGCGGCGGATCAGGCCGCAGATCCGGTCCGCCTCCTCGGCGGCGCAGGTTTTGCCGGTGCCGATGGCCCAGATGGGTTCGTAGGCCACGATCAGCCTGAGCGGATCCACGCCCTCCAGCCCCTGTTCCACCTGGCGGTGGATCACCCGTTCGGTTTCGCGGGACTCCCGCTGGTCGAGGCTCTCGCCGACGCAGAGAATCGGCACTAGGCCGTAGCGCTGGGCGGTGCGGGCGCGCAGGTTGATCTGCTCATCCGTCTCGCTGTAGTACTTACGCGGTTCGCTGTGGCCCACGATGGCGTGGGTAACCCCATGCTCAGCCAGCATCGGCGCGGAAATCATGCCCGTGTAGGCGCCTTTGTCCTCCCAGTGCACGTTTTGAGCGGCAATGAAGACATCCGTGCCAGCCAGGTGGCGACAGAGGGTGGGGATTGCTGTGAAGGGAGGGGCGATGATCACCTGACGGTTTTTCGCCATGTCGGCGATCAGGGGCCGGAAGGTCGCGGCGAAGTCGCGTGTTTCGGCACAGGTCATGTGCATCTTCCAATTGCCAGCGATCACGCTTTTGCTCACCGGCGGCTCCTCATGACGAACGATCGGGGCACGCTACGGCGCGATGGTCCCCTCACCAGGGCTCTCGCTGCCAGCCTCCCTGAGCTGGGACGGCACCACCAGCTCCCTGCCATCGATCAGCACCCGTTCACCGCCGCCTAGGCGCCGACCGCGCCGGGTCTCCACCAGGCCCTCCACCCGCACATCCCCCGCCTGGATGCGCAGCTTGGCCTCGCCGCCGGTGGCGACGGCGCCACTCCATTTGAGGAACTGATCCAGCTTCATGCCGGGGTCTAGGGTGCCCCGATGCTTGCACCAAGGCCGGTCGGCTTCCGCAGATTGCTGCCGCTGCTGAAGCCCTATCGGCGCCAACTGCTGGCCGGGGGCCTCTGCTCGGTGGTCTGCGTGGCTTGTTATCCCGTGCTGGCCGCCCTGGCGGGTCGCTTGATTCCGGCCATTGGCGCCGGTGATTTCCCGGCTGTGCAGCGCTGGGTGCTGGCGGCCATGGCGGTGTTCCTCGTGCAGAAGACCGCCCAGTTCGGCCAAGACTCCCTCCTGGCTGGCCCGGCGCTGGGGGTGACCCAGGATCTGCGCCAAGGCCTGTTTGCTCGTCTGCAGCGGCTCGATTTCGGCGCCTTGGAGAAGCTCTCCGCTGGAGACCTCACCTATCGCCTCACTGAGGATGCCGATCGGGTGGGGGAGGTGATCTACAAAACCATCCAGGACACGACCCCCAGCCTGCTGCAACTGGTGGCCGTGCTCGGCTACATGCTTTGGCTGGATGCCGTGCTGGCGTTAGCAACCCTGCTGCTGGCGCCGCTGGTGGCCGTGCTGGTGAGCCTGTTCGGCGCGCGGGTGATGGCTGCGGCGGAACGCAGCCAACAGCAAGTGAGCGGCTTGGCGGCGCTCCTGGCTGAGGCGATCAGCGGTCTCTCGTTGGTGCGGGCCTTTGCGGCCGAGCCCTGGCTGCAGCGCCGCTTTGATGAGGAGATCGCCCAGCACCGCCGCGCTCGCCTGCGCACATTGCGGCTGCTGGCGTTGCAACATCCGGTTGTGGGGCTGATCGAAGCCGCCGGCATTCTCTCGGTGTTGCTGCTGGGTGCCTGGCGGATCCAGTCCCACGGGCTTAGCGGTCAGGACTTCAGCAGTTACGTGACGGCGCTGCTGATGTTGATCGATCCGATCTCCCACCTCACCACCAACTTCAACGAGTTCCAGCAGGGCCAGGCTTCGTTGCGGCGGCTGCGGGAGATCGAGGCGGAACCGGTGGAGCCACCGGATCGTCCCCAGGCCAGGAGCATGGCCGCTGCGCGGGGCGAGCTGACGCTGCGCGATGTTCGTTTTGGCTACGACCCCGCCAGACCGGTGCTGCGGGGCATCAACCTATTGGTGCCGGCTGGTCAGCGTCTGGCGCTGGTGGGCGCTTCCGGCGCGGGCAAAAGCACGCTGTTCTCCCTGTTGCTGCGCTTCAACACCGCCCAGCATGGGCAGGTGCTTCTCGATGGCCAGGATCTGGCGGATCTGCGGGTCAGGGATCTGCGCCAGGCGGTGGCGCTGGTGCCGCAGCGCTCCACCGTGTTCTCCGGCTCTGTGGCCGAGGCCATCGCCTTTGGGCGGCCCGCCACCGCACGGCAGATTGAGGAGGCGGCGAGGCTGGCCAACGCGGCCGACTTCATTGAGGCTCTCCCCGGTGGCTACCAGAGCCGGATCGAAGAGCGGGGCAGCAACTTCTCCGGAGGCCAGTTGCAGCGGTTGGCGATCGCCCGGGCTGTGCTCGGCAATCCCGCCGTGCTGCTGCTTGATGAAGCCACCAGCGCCCTGGATGCGGAGGCGGAGGAAGCTGTGCAAAGGGGCCTGGAGCAGGCGATGCGAGGCCGCACCGTTCTGGTCATCGCCCATCGGCTTTCCACCGTGCAGGAGGCGGATCGCATCCTGGTGCTGGAAGCGGGCCAGATTGTGCAGGCCGGCAGCCACGCCGAGCTGATGGGCAGTGGCGGCCGCTACCGAGAGTTGTGTGAGCGGCAGCTCATCCATCTAGATCCACATCACAAGTAGAGCCTTCGCGGCTGGAGTGCCTATGGTGCGGAGGCTATTTCCATGGCTCCGTGACCAACCAGGATCCCAACGCCGCCCCGGTGCTCACCTTCGAAGGTAAGCGTTACGACCTCAACTCTCTCCCGGACGAAATCAAGGAACTCGTGCGCGGCATGCAGGTGGCCGATGCCCAGCTGCGCATGCACGAGGACACCTTGAAGGTGCTGGCTGTGGGCCGTCAATCGATGGCAATGCAGCTGAATGAGCGGTTGAAGGACGTGCCAACTTTGCCTGAATAACTTCCGAATCAACCGGCTGATTGCGCCGCCACTGGGATCGCAGGGCCCAGATCGCAGGGCCCAGATCGCAAGGCCAAGGTTGCAAGGGGAGTGCCCACCGGCATGCGCTCCCCCTCCTTCCCGATTGGCGGCTAGCCATACCAAGGGCCATCTGGCCCTCCAAGGGCTCCTGGATCAGCCCAGGGCTTCCAGATCCTGGAAGCGGAAGCGCACTTCGCTGGCCGGGCCGTCGTCGAGGGGTTGGCTGAGAACCGTGCGCTCCACCAGCACCCATGGTCCTCCCTCCCCCAGGGGCGCGAAGCGATCCTCAAAGTGGTTGATCCCGCCGCGAGGGGCACCGCTGGCGGGATCGCTGTAGCGGCTGGTGTAGGTGTGGCTGAGATAGCCGCAGCCCGTGTCCGTTGTGCTTTCGGTGAAGATCGTCACCACGGTTCCATGAATGTGGCGGTGCACCATGGTCACCACATCGTTCTTGATGCGGTAGCGATCGCCAGCGGCTTTGCCGCCCACGATGATTTCCGTACCGACCGCGTCGGTGTCGCCTGCCGTGAAGCTGTTCTCGCCATGGGTCTGCTCAAATGGGCGGCGCACCCGGTGGATGGCCACTTCCCACAACTGGCCGGCGATGGCCTTGTGCACCTCCTCGTCGTCGATCCCTTCCACCTGAGCCTTGAGGTCGGCTCCCACCACAAACTGACCGCGTAGGAGGCGCTCGCCCTCCTGCCAGCTGCAGCTGCCGCGGTAGCCGGCAAAGCCAGGATCCCAGGTGTAGCGGTTTTCGTAAGCGGCCCGGAAGCTGGCCGAGGCGTCATCGCCAGCAGCGAGAGCAACGCTGGCCTGGCGATCCAGCGGGTTGGCGGTGACGGTCACAGACCTGAGGCGAATCGCATTTCAGCCTAACCAGGGAACGCCACATGCAGATCCTGCAGCGCATTCACCTCGAAGCCGTACTGCTGCAGCGCGGCGATCGCCTTCACCGCGGCCCGACCGCCGGCCAGGGTGGTCACCGTCGGCACGGCGTAGTCCAGGGCGGCCTTGCGAAGGTAGGTGTCGTCGTGGGCCGCCTTCCGCCCCACCGGTGTGTTGATGATCAGCTGGATCTGCCCGGAGCGAATCGCATCCTCGATGTTGGGCCGACCCTCATGGATCTTGAGGATCGTTTCCACCGTGAGCCCGGCCTGGCGCAGCGTGGCGGCGGTGCCTTCCGTGGCGATCAGAGCGAAGCCCAGCTGGGTTAGCTCCTTGGCCACGGCCACCAGGGCCAGCTTGTCCCGGTCGTGGGTGGAGAGGAACACGCTGCCGCTTGTGGGCAGGGGCTCGCCGGCGGCGAGTTCCGCTTTGGCATAGGCACGTCCGAAGTCGCTGGCGCTGCCCATCACCTCGCCGGTGCTGCGCATCTCCGGGCCCAGCAGCGTGTCGCAGCCGGGGAAGCGGCGGAAGGGAAGCACGGCTTCCTTGATCGCCTGCAGCGGCGGGTGGGGTTCAGCGTGCAGCCCCAGCTCCGCGAGGCTGCGACCGGCCATCACCTGACTGGCCAGCTTCGCGAGCGGTACACCGGTGGCCTTGGCCACGAAAGGAACCGTGCGCGACGCCCGCGGATTGGCCTCAATGATGAACACGGTCTCCACACCTTCGCTGTCGAGCTGCACGGCGAACTGCAGATTGATCAGGCCGAGTACCTGCAGTTCCAGGGCCAGGTCCCGGCTCCAGTCGCGGATCGTCTGCAGGGCGGCCGGGCCCAGGCTGATGGCCGGCAGGCAACAGGCTGAATCGCCGGAGTGGATGCCCGCCGGTTCGATGTGCTCCATCAGGCCGCCGATGATCACCTGGCCCGTGCCATCACAAAGGGCGTCCACATCCACTTCGGTGGCGTTGTCCAGGTATTGATCGATCAGCACAGGGTGGTCAGGCTCCACGGTCACCGCCTCGCGCATGTAGCGATTCAGTTCCGCTTCGTCGAACACCACTTCCATCGCCCGACCCCCCAGCACGTAGCTGGGTCGCACCACCACTGGATAACCCACCGCCGCCGCCACTTGCCGGGCCTCGCCATCGCTGCGGGCGAGCCCGTTGCGGGGCTGGCGAATCTTCAGGCGCCGCAGGATCGCTTCGAACTGCTCGCGATCTTCCGCCGCATCGATCGATTCGGGGGAGGTGCCCCAGATGCGTGTGCCGGTGGTGCGACCTTCATCAGTTTCCAGCCAGCGCATCAATGGCATCGCCAACTTGAGCGGCGTCTGACCGCCAAATTGAACGACCAGTCCTTCGGGTCGCTCGGCCTCGATCACATTCAGCACGTCCTCCAGGGTGAGAGGCTCGAAGTAGAGACGATCACTGGTGTCGTAATCAGTGGAGACCGTTTCGGGATTGCTGTTGACCATCACCGTGGCGAAACCGGCCTCACGCAGCGCGTAGGAGGCGTGGACGCAGCAGTAGTCGAATTCGATGCCTTGGCCGATGCGATTTGGGCCGCCGCCAAGAATCATCACCTTGCGGCGGCTTTCAGCCTGGACCTCGGAGGCTGGCGCCGCCACCAGCACCTGGCCGTCAGCCTCGATTCGCTCGAGCGGTTGCTCATAGCTGGAGTAGTGGTAAGGCGTGCTGGAGGCGAACTCGGCCGCGCAGGTGTCGACCGTCTTAAAAACAGGCGCAACCCCCTGCCTCTGGCGCCAACGCCGCACCGAGAGCTCTTCGCTGCCGGTGGCCCAGGCGATCTGGCGATCCGAAAAGCCGAGCTGCTTGAGTTCCAACAGCGCCGGGCCGTTCAACTCCTGCAGCTGGCGGCCCTTCAGCAGGCGCTCCTCGGCTTGCAGTAGCAGCCGCAGCTTGGCCAGAAACCAAGGGTCGATGGCGCTCAGGCGGTGGATCTCGTCATCGCTAAAGCCAGCCACCATGGCGGCCCGCACCGCGAACAGGCGATCCGGGGTCGGCGTGCGCAGCCGGCATTCAAGATCCTCCGCGGCGCTTGGAGGATCGGGCCGGTCGCAGCCCCAGCCGGCATGGCCGGTTTCCAACGAGCGCAGGGCTTTTTGCAGCGATTCCTCGAAGCAGCGGCCGATCGCCATCGCCTCCCCCACGGATTTCATCGAGGTGGTCAGCACCGCCGGCGTGTTCTGGAACTTTTCAAAGGCGAACCGCGGCACCTTGGTCACCACGTAATCGATCGTCGGCTCGAAACAGGCTGGTGTGGCGCCGGTGATGTCGTTGAGGATCTCATCAAGCCTGTAGCCCACCGCTAGCCGGGCGGCGATCTTGGCGATCGGGAATCCCGTTGCCTTGCTGGCCAGTGCCGAGCTGCGCGAGACGCGCGGGTTCATCTCGATCACCACCACATCGCCGTTGGCTGGGTTGATGGCGAACTGGATGTTGCTGCCACCCGTATCCACGCCGATCTCCCGGATGATCGCGATGGCCTGGTCGCGCAAGCGCTGATACTCGCGATCAGTGAGGGTTTGCGCTGGCGCCACGGTGATCGAGTCACCGGTGTGCACCCCCATGGGATCGAGATTCTCGATACTGCAGACGATCACCACATTATCGGCGCCGTCGCGCATCACTTCGAGCTCAAATTCCTTCCAGCCCAGTAGCGATTGCTCGATCAGGATCTGGCTTACTGGGCTGATTTCCAGTCCGTTCTTGCAGATCGCCACAAACTCTTCGCCGTTGTAGGCGATGCCGCCGCCGCTGCCACCCAACGTGAAGGCGGGGCGGATGATCAGCGGAAACGAGCCGATGCGCTCGCCCACGGCCTCGGCTTCACTGAGCGTGTTGGCGATGCCCGATGGGCACACCGCCACGCCGATGCGCTCCATGGCCTCCTTGAACAGCAGCCGGTCCTCCGCCTTGAGGATCGCCTCCAGGTTGGCCCCGATCAGTTGGACGCCGAAGCGCTCAAGCGTGCCGTTTTCCGCAAGCGCCACCGCCAGGTTCAGGGCCGTCTGGCCACCCATCGTGGGCAGCAGGGCATCGGGCCGTTCCCGTTCGATCACGCGGGCCACCACCTCCGGCGTCAGCGGCTCGATGTAGGTCCGGTCCGCCATGTCCGGATCGGTCATGATCGAAGCCGGATTGCTGTTGACCAGCACCACCTCAAACCCTTCGGCCCGCAGCGCCTTGCAGGCCTGGGTGCCCGAATAGTCGAACTCACAGGCCTGCCCGATCACGATCGGTCCGGAACCCAGCAGCAGGATGCGCCTGAGATCCGTGCGGCGGGGCATTGGCTGGTGCGAGCAGGCCTCCCCAGCCTCTCACGGGCGGTTGCCCGACCCTCCCATCGGGCCCCCCCGGCAGCGGCGGGATCGCTACTCTGAGGCCAAATCCAGACACCGCCCACCGCCGATGAGCGAACTCCAGCGCCTCAAGGGGCTGCTGCCCCCGGAAATGCAGAGCTGGGTGTTCGTGGAAGCTGCCGCGGCCGTCGACCCACCACTGATCACCCTTGAGGAGATCGGCCGCGACGAGGTGGAAATACAGCTCGACCTGGAGAAGTGGGACAAGCTGGCCCTGGACCACCGCAACCTGTTGTTCTGGCACGAGGTGGGTCGGGTACAGAACGACGTGATCCCCCGGGACGGCTGGGAGATGGCGGCCCTCGCCATCGGCCTGGGCGGCGCCATCGGCGAGCTCTGGGTTCAGGATGGCCTGCTGCTGCTCATGGCTCTCGGTTTATCCGGCTTCGCTGGCTACCGCCTTTATCTCAAGAACAACTCAGAGAAGCGCCTGCAGGACGCGATTCAAGCCGATGAGCGCGCCATCGACCTGGCCTGTCGGTTTGGCTACAGCCTGCCCAATGCCTACAAAAGCCTGGGCGGCGCCCTCAAGGAGCTAATCGAGCAAACCCGCAAGAAGCGCCGTCGCTCCTTCTACGAGAACCGGCTTGAGGCCCTGCGCAAGAGCGCCGGCAAGGCTCGCGCCGAAATGGCTCAGCAGCAGGGCTCCCGCCAGTCCGTCAGCAGTGAGAACGTGTATGGCTGATCGGTTTGTGAGTCCCACCGTGGCGGACGGTGCCCCGAATGCCGGCCCGGATCAGCCCAGCCACCAAGCCGATCGTGTTGCCGGCAGCGGCCCAGTTCACCCCCCAGCCGATTCCGAGGCGTTCGCCTGCCTGGCCGCCGAGGCCTGCGACGACCGCAAGGCCGTTGACATCCGCCTGATTCGCGTCGAGGAAATCTCCTCCCTAGCCGACTGGTTTGTGATTTGTAGCGGCCTCACCGATGTGCAGGTGCGGGCCATCGCCCGCTCCGTGGAGGACCGGCTGGAGCAGGACGCCGACCGGTTGCCGTTGCGACGGGAAGGGCAGACGGAGGGGCGCTGGGTGGTGCTCGATTACGGCGAACTGATCGTGCATGTGCTCACGCCCCAGGAACGGGCGTACTACGACCTTGAATCCTTTTGGGGGCATGGAGAACAACGCCGCTATGTCAGCCCTGCCCAGGCTTCCGTCGTCCAGGCTTCCACTGAGCGCCCAGGCCCAGGACAGTCCCGCCAGAGCCCCGGAGGGTGGCGTCCGTGAGCTTCGCGGCCACCCCGATTCCTGATCCGGAGTCGCCCCAGACCGGAACTCCCTGCCCCGTTCCTCCGGAGCAACGTCCGCTTCAGGAATATTCCCAGCTCTGCCGCTCCTGGTTCTTCCGTTGGCCAACCGGGAGTTCCGTCTCCCTGGCCAGGCCTCTGCTGATCAGCTGGCTGCTGGCCTTCCCCCTCTGCCTGCTGGTGGCCAGCGGCAGCCATCAGCTGCTCCGTCAGCCGCTGCGCCTGGTGCTGGTCGCCGTGGTCATGGCCGTCTTGCCACCGCTGTTGATGCTCTGGCGCCAGTGGTTGGGTTGGGGTTATGTGCTGAGCCGCCTGCGGGCCGAGCGAATCTTCTACGAGGAATCCGGCTGGTACGACGGGCAGGACTGGGCCAAGCCGCCCAGCTGGCGCCAGCAGGATCTCTTGGTGGCCAACCACCAGGTGGCGCCGATCCATCGCCGCCTCGGCCGCGGCCTGGTGCTGGCGTTGGCCCTGGTGCTGGGCGGCGCGGGGCTCTGTCAGGCTCTCTGAACGCACGCTGCCCGGCTCAGCCCTGATTCCATGACCTTTGCCTCCGGATTCGGCGGATCCAACCGTCCAGGTGTGCCGACCTTGGAGGTGTGCCTGCTGCGGGAGGGGGTGTTGGAATCCCGTCACCGAGCCCACGCGGTGGTTTGTGATGCCCGCGGTCGGGTGTTGATGCGGGCCGGCGATCCCCAACTGCTCACCTTCATCCGCTCGGCGCTCAAACCGTTCCAGGCCTTGGCGTTTGTCAGCAGCGGCGCCGCTGATCATGGCGGCTGCGGCGATCGCGGGCTGGCGATCGCCTGTGCCTCCCATGCCGGCACGCCAGCTCATGCCCGCGAAGCCTTTCGGGTGTTGTGGGGGGCGGAACTCGAACCTTCCCTGTTGCAGTGCCCTGTGCCGCTGGGCGCCAGCAGCCCGCTGCAGCACAACTGCTCGGGCAAGCATGCTGCTTTCTTGGCCAGTTGCCGCCATCTGCATTGGCCACTGGAGACCTATCTCCTACCGGAACACCCCCTGCAGCAAGAGATGTGCAAGCGCGTAGGCGAGCTGCTGGGCCTGCCCGCCGCTGAGCTGGTGATGGCGCGGGATGATTGCGGCGCTCCCACCCTGCTGCTTCAGCTGGCTCAGATGGCGTTGCTGCAGGCTCACCTGGGCGGCGGTGAACTCCCCGACCTGGAGAGGCTCTGCCGCGCGATGCTGGCGCACCCGGAGCTGGTGGCTGGTGAAGGCCGCTTCGACACGGAGGTGATGCGCCTTGGCCACCAGCAGGTGATCAGCAAGGGAGGGGCTGAAGGCATCCAATGCCTCAGTCGTGTTGGGGAGGGGTTAGGCGTGGCGATCAAGGTGGAGGATGGCTCCAGTCGGGCGAAGCATGCCGTGGCCCTGCATCTGCTCAGCCAGCTTGATTGGCTGACGCCGGTGAGCCTGGAGGAGCTGCGGCAGCGCTTTCAGAACCCGGCACCCCATCTGCGGTTGGAGGTCCGCGGCGAGCTGCGTTTTGATTGATGGCGGACCCCAGAGAAAGCCATTGCCGCTCTGGTCGGCAGCCCCGCTCGGATTCAGCCTGCGGCAAAGCTCTGGCTGGCAGCGGGATCAAGGGCGCATGGTCGGGGGGCGATCGCCGAAGGGTGGCCCACGACCTGGTAGTATTCACAGGTCGGCCAAGGCTGACGCATGCATCTCCAGTCCGCCTGGAGTACCCGTCGCGGGGTAGAGCAGTCTGGTAGCTCGTCGGGCTCATAACCCGAAGGTCGCGAGTTCAAATCTCGCCCCCGCCATTTTCACATGATTGCAACTATTGGCCCTTCTCACTTCGTGAAGGCCTGTTGCTTTGTCATCTCGCATATCGCCCTAAAGCCAGCGCAGGGTGCGCCTGGGCGATGAAGCCTGGTTATCCAGGTCTTCCAGAGCCAGCTCAGACCAGATCCAGCTCAACGATTTTGTATTCAGATCTCGCTCGCCGTGAAACACGGCCTCCTCTGCTGCTTCTCAGCACCGTGGGTTGACTTCGTTTCGCACCCCCCAGCGGTGCCGATCCATTTCCGCTGGTTACCCCAAAGGTTTTCGGGCAGCTCAATCTCGCTTAGGCGCCTTGCCTACTGATGGGGCTTACTCGCCACAAAAAACCCCAGCGCAGCTGGGGTGGAATGAATCAGGGTGATGAATGCAAGGGGAGTAAGCTCAGCCATGCATCAAGCAAATCTGTTCAGCCTGGAAGGCTGATCAGGACCCGGTTGGGGTGAGCCGCTGGCGGGATCGCCCCTTCCGGGATTGGATCGATCAACTGATCCAACACGAGGGATTTGCTCTCACTCAACGGCAAGCTCAAGCCCAGCCTTTTGAGCTCTGCTCCTCAACGTAGGCGGCAACGTTGGCGATTTCGCTCTCCGAAAGCTTGCTGCCGAAGGCCGGCATCGCGTTCTTGCCATTGGTCACCTGATAGACGATGGCCGCTTCATGGCCAGCGGAATAGTTGGCCAGGTAGGCCTCGAGGGCCTCTTGCTTGAGAGTGCGCTCGGCGTTCACCACATTGCCGCCACCCATGTGGCAGGCGGCGCAGTTGGCGGAGAAGATCTTGGCACCTTCGCCGGCATCGGCGGCGTAGCTGGGGGCAGCTCCGAAAACCAGGGCCAGGAGAACGGCGCAGAGAGACAGAAAACGACGCATGACGGGGCGCATCAGGGGGCGCGGAGGGAACGCACGGCAGCTGCCGCGCAACCACACCAAGCTAGAGGGGACGGTGTGCCTGGCTGCGGCCGGGCGTCATGTTTGCAACATTTGAAGCTGCTTGGGGCATCGCCAGCGCCAGGCGCTTGCTCAACAACCCAGGCACTCTGCGCTGGGCGCTCGCCGGGCTCAGCCCCGCCGCGGCAGGCCGGAGAGTTCCAGCACCGCCTCCAAGGTGGGGGCCTGGCTGCGCAGGCCGAAGCGCTCCGGCGGGCTGATCGGCTGATGCACGAAGTGGCGCTGCCGGATCGAGAAGCGATCCCAGGGGGTGAGCTGCAGCGGCAGCACCTTCACCAAGGCCCCCACGAACCAGGCTTGCAACGCCAGGCCGAAGGGTGGAAACCCCATGCCCCGCCAACGGCAGAGCTGCCGCAACGTGTCGTTCACCAGGGCCCGGGGCTGGCCCAGCACCAACCGCCGCACCGCGGTTTGACCCGGTTCCGGGTTGGGCACCTGGGGCTGGGTGGCCAGGTGAACGCACACCCGGGCGATATCCGCCGCGTGCACCCAGTGGAAGCTGGCATCGGCCCGCAACCAGCGGGCCAGCCACAGCCAGCGGCTCGCTTCCACCAGACCGTCGGTGAGATAGCTGGTGGGGTAAGGGCCGCCATGATCCACCCTGCCGCCGAACACCAGGGTGGGGAACACGGCGACAATGCGCGGCGCTAAGGGGTGGACTTCCAGATCCTGGAGGCACTGGGCCTTGGTTTGGATGTATTCGGTGCCCTCGCTCAAGGCCTCGGGCAGCAGCTGCAGATCGCGGTTGAGGATGCTGGCGGTGGAGAAGTAGATCACCTGCTCCAAACGCTCCGGATCGAGGGCTGCCAGCAGGTTCTTCACCGCCACCACATTCACCTGCTGGGCGCGTTCCGGATCGCCCCAGGCCGTGGCGGTGTGGATCACACGCGTGGCGGAGGCCACCGCCTGGCGATGGGGATCGAGATCGCGCAGATCACCCACCAGAAGGGTGATGCGAGGGTCGTCGGCGGGAACCGCGGTGAGCTTGCTCGGATCGCGCAGCCAGAGCAGCAGATGGGCGTCGGTTTCGCGATAGAGCAAATCGGCGATGTGCTGGCCGACGCAGCCCGAGGCGCCGGTGATCAGGATCCGCGGCGGCGACGTGGGCGAACTGGCGAGCGGCTGCGGCGCCGGATCGGCGCTGGCGACCGCTTGAGAGGAACTGGTCAAACGGCAGCCCCCAGCAGCTCGCTCACCGCTTTGCCGGTTTCGAAAAAGACGCGGGCGTTGTCTTCCGGGGTGCCGGGAAGGATGCCGTGGCCAAGGTTGAGGATGTGGCGGCGGCCCCGGGCCTTGCGCACCGTGTCGAAGATCCGTTCACGGATGCCCTCCGGGGTGCCGAACAGCAGCCCGGGATCCACGTTGCCCTGCACGCCCACGTGCTGGGGCAGCCGCGCGATGCCATCGGCCATGTCCACGGTCCAGTCGAGCGAGACGATGTCGATGCCGGTGGCGCCCATGCGCTCGAGCACGCCAGCACCGCCGGAGATGTAAAGGATCAGCGGCGTATCGGGGTGGGTGGCCTTCACCTGATCGATCACCCGCTTCTGATACGGCGCCGCAAAGATGTCGTAATCGATCGGGCTCAGCTGGCCCGCCCAGGAGTCGAACAGTTGCACCACCTGGGCGCCGCAATCGATCTGGTAACGCACATAGCTGGCGATCGAATCGGCCAGGTGGCCCAGCAGCTGGTGCAGCAGCGCTGGCTCGCGGAAGGCCATCGCCTTGATCACAGAGTAGGTCTTGCTGCTCTTGCCCTCCACCGCGTAGGCGGCCAGGGTCCAGGGGGCGCCCACGAAGCCCAGCACCGCCGCCCGGTTGCCCACCGTTTGGCGCAGACGGCCCAGCACCTCGCCCACAAAGGGCAGGGCTTCAGCCGGATCGAGCGGCCTGAGGGCATCCACCTGGGCCTGGCTGCGAATCGCCGGCTCGATGATTGGCCCCTTGCTCTCGATGATGTCGAAGTCGATCCCCATCCCCGGCAAGGGGGTGAGGATGTCGGAAAAGAGGATCACGCCATCGGGCTCGAAGGCGTGAAACGGCTGCATCGAGATCTCATAGGAGAGATCGGGGTTTTCCGAGCGGTCGCGAAAGCCCGGATGGCGGTCGCGCAGGTCGCGGTAAACCTTCATGTAACGGCCCGCCTGGCGCATCATCCACACCGGCGGCCGCTCCACCTGTTCGCCGCGTGCGGCGCGCAGCAGCAGGGGGGCGGATTCGGTCATGGAGGAGCTGGGAGGCGATCGGGCAACTTAGCGGAGTCCTTATTCAGCCCCTTGGGCTGGCCGGGGGGCGGAGGCCCCCGGCCGCTGGCATCGGGCGCAACCACGGGCTGCGGCGCAGCCTCTGGCCAGAGGGAAAAGAGCCCGCACAATGACATTTGTGCCTTCCCTGGAGCCGGTTCCATCCGTCGCCTTGCGCCCCCTCCAGCCCCGCCTGGGCCTTCCCCAGCCCGCCGCTGGCCACCGCCGTTGACCTTGCGGCGCTGGAGTCGCCGGTGTCGTGGCGGCTGGGGTTTGGCGGCCGCGTTGGTCGGCCTGGTGCCGCTGCTCACGGCCTGCGATGGCGTGTCGCGAGCCACCCATCAGACCCTGCATGTGGTGCTGGTGCCCACGGGCCGGGTGGAGTGGTTGCAACAGGATTTCCGCGACCAGCTGGCCTGGCAGCCGCTGCTGGACAACTTCCAGCAGATTTATCCCAATGTGCACGTCCAGATCTCGGTGCAGCAGGAGGAGCACCTCATCGATTTCTTGACCAAGGCGAAAAGTCGTGGGCTTGGTCCCGACCTGCTGATGGTGCGCTCGCCGACGGCCGTTTCGCTGTTGGACCGCGGGCTGGTGTTGCCCATCCCCGAGACCGCCGCGGTGCGCAACAGCATCGCCCTGCTCACCCCCACGGAACTCTCGCGGGTGCGCACCGCCAAGGGCATCGCCGGCCTGCCGGTGTTCAACGAGGTGACCCTGGCTTGCTACAACCGGGCCCACCTGGCCGAGGCCCCCACCACCATCAACGCCCTGCAGGCGTTGGCGGCCTCGGGCCGCACGATCGGGTTGTCGGTGGAGCCGATCGGCATCTGGTGGACCGCGGGCGCCTTTGGTGCCCAGCAGGCCATGGGACCGATCATCGTCGGCAATGACGGCGGCCGGACGCTCGATCTGCGCAGGGATCGCCAGGCCTTGCGGCATTGGCTGCAGTCGCTGCGCGGCCTGGCCCTGCAGAACCGTGTCGACGTGGGCACCGGCCCGGAGGAGCTGACCCGCGGCCTCGAATCCGGGCGGCTCAGCTGGATCCCCTGCTACAGCATCACCCTGCAACGGCTCGATCGCACCATGGGCAAGCGGCTCGGCGTCGCGGTGCTGCCCTCTGGGCCGAGCGGTCTCCCCAGCCCTTATTCCAGCCTGCGAGTCTGGGCCCTGGGGTCGGATTCCTCCCCCAGCCAGCAGCGCCAGGCCCTGGCGCTGATGCAGCTCAGCCTGGATCCCCTCGTGCAGCGTGAGATCACCCTCTCCACCCGCATGGTGCTGCCGGCCAACCGCAATGTGCAGGTGCCGGTGGCCAGCTCGGGGCGCCTCGCCGTGCTGGCAGGAGCCCAACAACAGTTCGAACAGGGCACCGCGTTGATGTCGCTGCCGTTTTCCGCTGATCGGGTGCAGCGGGTGCTCCCCATCGTGCAGAACGTGATCTCCCAGGTGATGGTCGGCGTTCTCAGCGCCGAGCAGGGCGCCGACCGCCTGCTTGAGCTGCGCCCAGGAGCGGGAGCCGGCCGCTAATGCTCTCCAGCATCCTCAGCGAGATCATGGGCTGGGTGGCCTTTTTGCAGCGCCCCCCCGTGCTGCTGCAGCTGCTGCTGGTGGCCGCCTGGTACGGGCTAATTGGGCAGTTGCATCTGCACCGGCCCGCCCGACCACGGCTGCTGCGCTGGCTGTGGCGTCGGCCCTGGGCGCTGACGATGTCCCTGGGCACGGGGCTGATCACCCTGGTGCTGACCGCCCTGCAGCAGCGGGCCGGCCTGGTGCTGCTGCTGTTCCAGATCAACCTGGCCTGGGAGTTGATGCGCCTGCTCGAGAACCAGGTGTTGTCACGGCTGATGGACCCGGCCAATCGCCAGGTGCTGATCACCCGGCTGCTGCGCCCCCTGTTCCTGCTGTGGGTTCTGCTGGTTTGCCTCGATGCGCTCGGCAGCCTGCAGGATCTCTCCTCCGCCTCGCTCGGGGTGTGGTTCGGCAGCGAAGTCAGGCTCGGCACCCTGTTCCAGGTGCTTGTGATGCTTTACATCCTGCTGGTGGGCATGGAGCTGCCAGCCAACTGGGTCGCTCTCCTACTGCAGCGGGGCCTGAACATCAGCGAAGGCAGCGGCCGTGCATTGGAGTTGATCCTGCGCTACTTGACCTTCTGCCTCAGTGTGATCTGGGCCATGCGTCAGCTCGGCATCAACCAGGCCGGGCTTCTGGCCGTGGCCGGCGGCCTCTCGGTCGGACTGGGTTTTGGCATCAAGGAGGTGGTGTCCAACATCATCAGCGGCCTCTGGCTGTTGATGGAGGGTTCGGTGCGGCCCGGCGAAGTGCTGATGCACAACGGCGAAGTGTGCGAAGTGCGCCGGCTGGGCCCCCGCGCCACCACCCTCTGGCGCGGCAGTGACAACGCCGAACTGGTGGTGCCCAACCAGAACTTTTTCACCACCGCCACCACCACCTACACCCGCAGCGATCGGATGCGCCGCTGCAGCCTCACGCTTTCTGTGGGCAACGGCTGGGATCCGGAGCAGATCATCTCCCTGTTGGAGCAGCTGGCGGCCGACCAGCCCGGGGTGCTGGCGAGCCCGCCGCCATCGGCCTCGCTCAAGGAGTTCGGCAGCGACGCCTATCTGTACGGGCTGAGCTTCTCGATCGGCGATCCGCTGCGGGCCGGGGGCGTGTCGGCGGCGCTGCGGCTGGTGATCGTGCGGCGCTTCCAGCAGCTCAACATCCCACCGCCCGCCTGAGCGGCCCAGCGGCGGCGCGGTCCAACGGCGGACCAGTCCAGCGGCGGCGCGGTCCAACGGCGGCTCGGCCCAGCGGCGGTCCGGTCCAGGGGGCGCTGCCCTCGCCGCGGGTCTGGGCCAGGGCAGGCATCAGAGGTTTTCCGTTCGCCCGGCAGCGGTCCGCCGCCGCTGTTTACGTTGATCGCGCCGGCTCCAGCTGGCGCAGCAGCTCCTGGAACTCCCGCTCCTGGCCCAGCACGCGCGCCTCCTCCAACGCGCTTGGTAGCAGGGCCCGCAGAGTCGCCGTCAGCCCATCGCCGGAGCGGGCCAGCTGGCGAAACCGCTGCAACGCCGATAAGGGTCGGACCAGGAGGCACACCAGCAGCGCCAGCCCTGAGCCCAGCAGGTAGTCGAGCCAGCGATGGGGTACGTACCAATCGGTGAGGGCCCCATAGCCCACGTAGGTGACCCCGCTGGAGATCAAGGCGGTGCGGAGGTTGGGCTGCAGGCCCACCGCCACGATCAAGGCTGTGGTGCCGCCCATCACCAGCCCCACGCTCAGGGCGTTGATCGTGAAGGTGTTGAACACCAGCATAGGCATCAGCACCCCCAGGCTCACGCCCACCATGCGGTCGCGCACCCGCAGCAGCGTGGCACCGAGGCTGTCGTTGAGCAGCAGCACCACCCCGAAATAGAGATACTTTGGCGTCACCGCCCCAACGCCCATGCCGATGCTCAGGGCGAGGGTGGAGGTGGCGAGCTTGCGCCAGAAGAACGGGTCGGCGAAACGCTTGGCGAGGCTGCGCGTGGGCAGCGCCTCGGCTTCCTGGGGCGCCGGCTGGTCGCTGGTGGTGGGCCGGCCCTCGGCCGGCACCTTTCCCCCGGGGCTGGGGGCGGCCGAGGCATCCTCTCGGGCGCTGTGGCGGGGGACGGCTGCCGCGGCCTCCGGGGCCGCCGGTGGCGTAGCGGTGGTGGCGGGGTTATCGAGCGGCAGGCGCAGGGCCCACTGCACCAAGCTGGCCGTGACCAGGCCCACCAGCACGGCTAGCAACTGGTGCCATGCCGAGAGCCAGGTGGCGTTGCCGCCCAAAAGCGGTAGCACCGCCAGCACCGCCAGCAGATTGCGCACCAGCATCAACCGATCCGGCAGGGCTTGGCCGAGGCACTGGGCGATCGCTGTCACCACGGCGAACTGCCACACCTCCGGTGCCTCCAGCAGGGGCTTGAGGAAGGTGCCCAGGCTCAACCCCACGGTCACCACCAACGGCAACAAGACCAGGGCCGGCTTGGGCCAGGGCTGGAAATCCGGACGCATCAGCACGGCGGCGATCACCACCCCGTAGGGCGCCGCCGCCGCCATCCCCAGGGTCTGGCACAGGGTCCAGGTGAGAGCGGCCGCGAGCGCGACCCCCGCCACCAACCGCAGGCCGCGCAGGCCGTTGCCGCTCAAGATCGGCGCGCCACGCTTTGCAGCAGTCCCACCAACAGGCTGATCAGCAGCAGCGAAAACCAGAACCACAGCCGTGGCGGTTCGCTGCGGCTGCAGATGAACAACAGCAGCAAGCTGAGCCAGGGCCAGGGGCGTCGCCAGGGGGCGAGCAGCCGGGCGGCCAGGGTCTGGGAGCGCGGCGAGGAGCTGTCCGGAATGGGGGTCATGGGCGAGCGCCGCTGATCCAGCGCCAGAAGGGTGCCACGTAGCTGATCACCGAGCGCATCTCCACCTCCGCCTCCACCTCCGCGGGGGTGCGGCCTGGTAAGGGCTGGGCGGGCCCCTGCCCGCGGGTCCAGGCCAGGCCGGACGGGGTCGCGCCCCGCTCCAGCTCCACCACCGCCAGCACCAGGGGAGCGCTGGTGCGGCCCGGCAGCTGGCTGGTTAGATCGCCGCCCTCGCCGAAGGATTTCTGGCGAGCGCTGGCCATCAGGTTGGCGGCCTGCTCCTCGCTGCCCACCTGGGAGGCCACCTCCGCCAGCTCGACGCTTTCGCTCGAGAGGCGAATGATCCGGCCAGGCACGAGGCCGTAGCGCTGCTCGGCGCTGCCGTAGCTGTCGCGGCTGAGCAGCTGGGGATTGAGCTTCACCTCGACGCCCACCCGTAGACGGGCCGCGTCGGCGGCGGTGAACAGCACCACCGCCTGGCGACCGCTCTGGGGGGAGGGCACGGCGATGTTGCCCAGCTTTTGTCCTGGTAGCACCGGCTGCCCCGGCTGCACCGCCACATCCAAAATCCGGCCGCTGACTGGGCTGAACACGTTCTGGCTCAACTCCAGGCTCTGCAGCCGGGCCTGCTGGGCCCGCAGCTCCGCCGCGTTGGCGCGCAGGCTTGAGCGCTGGGCCCGCAGCTGCGCCAGGTTGGCATCCACGGAGGCAACCTCGGCGCGATTGCGCAGCCAGAAATCTTGGGCGGCCACCCAGAGGGGGCTGTAGCGGGCGATCACCTCATCTTTGCGCAGGCTCTCCAGGGCCTTCAACTGGCTGGCCACCGGTTTGTTGGTGGTGGTGATCTGGTGGCGACGGGTGAGCATCGCCTGCTGCTGATCATCCAAGGCCTGATCCTGCACGCGCAGGGCTCGCATTTGTTGGGCCACGGCGGCGAGGCGAGCGGCGGTCACTGCGGGGCTGTCGGGCTCGATTGTGCCGCCACCGGGAGCGTTCTGGCCCACGCGGCTGAGGGTGAGCAACAGCTGGCCCTGGCGCACATTGCCGTTGGCTTGCACCAACAGCTGCTGCACCTCGCCCGGGCCGCGGGCGAAGAAGCCGCGCCGTGTTTCCGGCGGTGTCAACAGACCCATGCCGCGCACCAGCACGGGCACACCTGGGTGCACGGCCCAGAGCAGGCTGGCGCCCGCCACCAAGGCGATGGGCAGGCAGGAGTAAAGGCGCCAGAACAGGGAGGACGCGGAGGTGCTCATCTCGGATCTGGAGTGGAGGAATCGTATCGGTGATCGCCTTTAAGATCCGCCGCGAATCCGGAAACGCCAGGTGTTCGTTCTGCTCCGCAGCCGGATGGTCCAGCCCGTGCCACCCCGCTCGGGCTGTTGGTGGCTTCCTGCGGCCGCTGGCGCTGCGGTCGCCTGCGCCGCGCTGAACGGGCTGGCGTCCGCCGCCGTGTTGGCCCAGTCCGCCTGGCCCGGGCCGCCCCGGGGGGCCTTGAGCGGCGGTGCGCCGTTGACGCTCCAGCAGGTGCTCGAGCGGGGTCGAACGGTCTCCCTGGAGTTGACGCGCAGCCAGCGGCTCCTGGCCAGGGATCGCGCCCTGATCGACGTCAACGCCGCCGCCATGCGCCCGCGGCTGGGGTTGATCGGCATGGGCAGCTACACGGAGGTCGGCACCTCGGTGGGATTTCTCTCCAACCTGCCCACCCTGGGCGATCTCAGCCTGTCCCTGGGTCAAAACGGCTATGCGGTGCTCCAGAACACCTTCGGCAACCTGGGCTTGGTGCTGGATGTGAACCTGCTGCAGGGGCGCCAGAAAGCGGAACTGGCGGCAAGCCGGGCGGAGCTGGTGGCGAGCAGCGCCAGCCAGCGGGAGACCGAACGGCAGGTGCGCTTCAACCTGGTGAGCCGCTACCGCCAACTGCAGCTGCAGCAGGCCTTGCTGCCGATCTGGGAGCAGGCGCTGCTGGCCTCGAGCGCCCTGGAGCGGGATGCGGAAGCGATCCGCCGCGGCGGCTTGGCACCCCGGATTGATGTGCAGCGCAGCCGTGCCCTGCGGGCGAGCGACGAGCAGGGCCTGGCCCAGACCCGTGGCGAGGTGCTCAATCTCCGCCAGCAGCTGGCCGCCTTGTTGGATCTCCCCCCAGATGAGGCCCCCAGCGCCGCGGATCCGATTGCGCCGCAGCCCCCCTGGCCCCTGGATTTAGCCGCCACCCTGCAGCGGGGCCAGGGGGACAGGCCGTTGCTGCGGGCCCTGGAGGCCCAGCAGAACGCCCAGCGCCAGCAGGCGGCGGCGGCGCGGGCACTCATGCAACCCTCCCTATCTCTGTTGGTTGGTGGGGGCTACAGCGGCGACAACCTGGCGGTGCCGGTGCTCAACCAGGGGGGAGGTCTCTCCGGCCCCCTGGGAGGCGTGGCTCTTCCCTCCCAGCAGCTCAACGGCTCCCTTTCGGGCTCGTTCTACAACTGGGGAGCGGCCTTGCTGCTGCGCCAGCCCCTCTACGACGGTGGCCGCTCCAGTTCCGCGGTGGCGGCGGCCGATCGCCAACGGGAGCTGCTCGAGAGCGATGAGGAGCTGGCACGGCGCCGCATCCGCGAGGACATCAGCGCCGCCTGGGCGGGGCTTCAGACAGCCCCGGCAACGATCAACGCCGCCCGCACGGCGGTCCAGGCCGGTGAGCGGGCGCTACGTGATGCCCAGCTGCGCTATCGGGCCCAGGTGGAGACGATCACCGAGGTGTTATTGGTGCAGCGGCAGCTACAGGCGTCGCGGGCGGCCCTGGTCACGGCGCTGACCCGCCAGGCGCTGGATTGGGCGATCTTGGAGCGGGAGACCGAACCGGCGCCGGGTTCAGCCCCAGCGCAGGCACAGGCGGCGGGAGCGAATCCGATGGCGGCGACGACACGGGAGGACTCCCTCAGCGGCGCTCCTGGGCCGACTCCACAGGGGGCGGCGGTGCGGTCGAGCCGCTGGGATCGGGGGAGCTGAAGCGCGCCAGGACCAAACCCAGCACCACGGCGATGTAGATGGGGCCCAGCACGCTCAAGCTCATGCTCACCAGGCGTGCAAGCGGCGTGACTGGCGTGATGTCGCCAAACCCCACCGTGGTGAGGCAGACGAAGGCGTAATAGACCAGGCGGGCGAAGTCCGTTTCCCAGGGGTAGCCCACATCCGCCCCAGGCGGGGCGAGAGTTAGCGGCTGGCTGGTGATGTTGTCGCGGAAGCCACCGGGCATCGCCGATTCCAACACGCTGAGCATAAGCCCGCCGCTGAGCCCGAGCAACAAGTAGCCGGCCGTGGCTCCAGAGAGTAGGCGGGAGTCGATAACCTGCTCATGGGAAAGGCTGGAGAGCAGGCGCATCAAGCTCCAGCCAATGAACAGCACGTAGGAGGCAAGCAACAGTGGCGCACTGACGTTGATCAGCGCCGGTTGCAGCAACCAGACGATCTGGATCACAATGGTGAGGCCCGCCAGATAGCCATAGAAATGGCTGCTCAGCCGGGGAAAAATGCCCCGAGCGGAGTTGAGCCTGGCTGACAATCCGCGGGCCAGCAGCAACGTCAGCAGCAGGAAGCCCACATGGCTGAATCGCGTGGCGGGAGGCGGCAGGCACATCGCCAGCGAGAGGAACAAGCAGAGCACCAGCAGCTGGCGATAGAAAGAGTCCTTGGCGTGCAGGCGCGTCCGCTGTGGCTGCTGGGCGGCTGCCATGGCTCAGGGCTGGCCGGCCGTTGGCTCGCTGCTGGCGGCCTCGGAATGCTGCTGTTGCAAGCTGCGGCTTTCATCGCGACGCAACACCAGAACGCTCAGGGGCGGCAGGCAAAGGTCGAGAGAGTTCTCATAGCCATGAATCGCCCAGGAATCAGTGAACTTGCCACCCAGGTTGCCCAGGTTGCTGCCGCCATAGCGCTCACTATCGGTGTTGAACACTTCGGCGTAGTAGCCCGGTAGGGGCACGCCGATCCGATAGTGGGAGTGGCTTTGGGGCGTGAAGTTCGCCACCACGATCAGCCAACGACCACTGCCGCTGTCTCGACGCATGAAGCTGATCACGGAATGGCGACTGTCATTGCAATCGATCCATTGGAAGCCGTACTGGTTGAAATCATCTCCCCACAGGGCCCGCTCGGATTTGTAGAAAACATTCAGATCATCGACCATGCGCTGCAAGGCCTTGTGAGGCTCGTATTGCAGCAGCTCCCATTGGAGATCTCCCCAGACATTCCACTCCGAACGTTGACCAAACTCCATGCCCATGAAGATTGTCTTTTTGCCAGGATGAGTCCACATGTAGGCCAGCAGGGCGCGGACATTGGCAAATTTCTGCCAGTCATCACCGGGCATCTTGTGTAATAAGTTGCTCTTGCCGTGTACCACTTCATCATGGCTAAGTGCCAGCATGAAGTTTTCGGTGAAAGCGTACCAGATCGAGAAGGTAACGTTATTTTGGTGGAACTGACGGAACCATGGATCCAATTCAAAATAATCGAGCATGTCATGCATCCAGCCCATGTTCCACTTCAGATTGAAGCCAAGACCACCGATGTCCGTAGGCTGGGTGACCATTGGCCAGGTGGTGGATTCCTCGGCGATCGAGAGGGCGCCAGGGAAATATTGAAACAGCACATAATTTGCCTGCTGTAGGAACTTCACGGCCTCGGTGTTTTCGCGACCGCCATGTTCGTTGGCGATCCATTCGCCATCGGGGCGCAGGTAATCGCGATACAGCATCGACGCAACCGCATCGACACGGATGCCGTCAATATGGAACTGATCGAACCAGTAGACGAGATTGGCCACCAAGAAGTTGCGCACTTCATTGCGGCTGTAGTTGAAAATGAGTGTGCCCCATTCCTTGTGCTCACCGATGCGCGGATCGGCGTGTTCATACAGATGCTCTCCATCAAAGAAGGCGAGGCCGTGGGAATCCTTGGGGAAGTGTCCAGGCACCCAATCGAGAATGAGGCCCAGGCCTTCCTCGTGGCAGCGATCCACAAAGGCACGGAATTCGTCGGGGCTGCCAAAACGACTCGTGGGCGCGTACCAGCCCGTGACCTGATACCCCCAAGACCCATCGAATGGAAACTCCGAGATCGGCATCAGCTCAATGTGCGTGAAGCCGCGGGCCTTCACATAGGGGATCACCCGATCGGCCAGTTCTGGATAGGTGAGAAAGCGTGCTCCTGGCTTGAGGTCAGCGGCCGGAACCGGGGGGCGCAGGCTGCCATCAGCGTCCCGGTAGGGTTCATCGGCGGAGGCATGCATCCAGCTGCCGAGATGCATCTCGTAGACGGATACCGGCTGATCGAGGGGATTGCGACCGTCGCGTTCCGCCATCCAGGTGCCATCACTCCACTGGTACGTGTCGAGCGGCCAGACCACCGAACCATGATTGGGTCTCACCTCATGGCGGAAGCCATAGGGATCGGCTTTTTGATAGCAGTGTCCCTGCTGGGTGCGAACCTCATATTTGTAGATCGCGCCGATCTCCAGGCCGGGAATGAACAGCTCCCAGCAGCCACCAAGGCGGGACTGCATTGGATGTAGGCGACCGTCCCAGCCGTTGAAATTTCCCAACACGGACACGCTGCGGGCGTTGGGAGCCCAGAGACAGAACTGCACACCGGCGACGCCCTGCCGCTCGCAGACATGGGCGCCCATGCGTTGCCAGATGTGGTGATGGTTGCCCTCCGCGAACAGATGGCGATCCAGCTCACCCATCCATTCGTCTCGGAACGCCCAGGGGTCGTGTTGGTCGTGTTCGATGCCGCCGCGTCGAATGCGCAGACGGTAAAAACAACCGGGATCGCGATCCAGCTTCCGCTCGAACACCCACGGATGGTGCGGTGTTTCCATCGGCACCGGCGCGGAATGTTCATCTTCCCCCGATATCCACTGCACCCATTCGGCGTCCGGCACCCAAGCGCGCACCACCCAGCCTCCTTCGGGCAGGGGTTGGGGACCCAGCACCGCGAAGGGATGGTCATGGCGACACTCGGCCAGACGCTGGGCGTCTTCGACCATCCAGTCGAGGCTGGAGATGGGCATGGGATGGGCTGGGATGCAATCACGGGAGCTTACGGCGCCCGTCGCAAAGCTCCTGCCTGGACCCGCTTGGGGCTGGGTCAGTCAGCCAGCCGCCCAAGGGGAGGGGCGCAGCTGGTTGCTGGTCGCCCGGGCCGGTCGCCGCTGCTGGACCTGCCGCTGCTTACGGCGCAGGTGACGGCGGATTGGGGTTTGTCGGAAAATCGACGCCGGTGATTTCGTTTCGACTGTTGAGAATCACGAACAAGTTGTCGCTGATCCGGTTGAACTCCGTGTTGACCAGCACCAACCGGGCATCGGCGGTGTTCTCGGCCTGAAACGACTTGCGCACCCGCACGAAGTTGCCGGTAAGCCTTTGCAGGTTCTGCCACTTACCCTGAAGCTTGGCTGGCGAAACCTCGGCCTGCATTTTGGAACTCAGGAAACTGCTGGCCAGCACGAAGCGACCCTGGCCGAGGGCTTCCACGAACTGTTGCGCCACCTTGGCGGCCGGTAGATCCGTGGCATCGTAGTGGTAAGCCTCCAGCAGGCCATTGGCGTCAATGGCCATCGCCAACTGCCGCGCTCCAGCCGCCGTCACCAGGTTGACCTCAACGATGCTCGATTCCATTCCGGGCACCACGGCCGTGATCGTCCAGCGCAACAACTTCGGCTGGCGCGCCATGTGGCTCTGAACCATGGCGGGGCTTGTCATTTTTTGCAGCCGGGGGGCGAACTGGGCGTAGCGGGTGTTGGCATCGCCGTCGCGCAGGGCCTGCAGCACCTTCTCCGCCGCGGCCCGGGCTCGCTGCTCAATCACCGCCGCCGGCAGCTGCACCGATCCTTCCCTGGCCGAACCCGCTGGCGCCGCGGCCTGGGCCCGAACCGCGCTGCCAGATCCCGACAGCAGGACCGCGGCGGCGAGAAGGAGTGCGCTGCGGCGGAAGGTCGTCAGGTGTGGCGGCATGAATGGCGCTCGGGTCGATTCAGTTTGCCCCAAACATCGAAGAGATCCAGAGGCGGGCGGCACCCAGGTCGAAGCTCAGGGTGATCTGGCGATGGGCGGGGCTGACGGGCCCCGCCCAGGGGTTGCCATCGCCGGGGTTCACACCGATCTGGGGCCAGGCTGCCGCCGCCAGCGCGAGGCGCAGGCGCTGCCCTGGCTCCAGCTCACGCAGCATGGGCTGCAACTGCAGCCGCCGCCGCCGCAACCGCAGGCAGTGATCACCCAGAAAGCGGGCCACGCCGGTGCTGACCTGCCAGGCCCGGCCATCGGCCGTCAGGAGCGAGAGGGCGGCGCAAAGATCAAAGCCCGGCTGGTCGGCCTGAACAGCGATCACCAGCTGGGGGATGCCCTCCAGGAGCAGGGCTTCGCTCAACGGTGCGCTGGTGAAGCAGGCCACATCGGCGCGGCGGTCGAGATCCTCACGGGCGACCAGGCCGGCCTCCAGGCCCAGGTGGCCACCCCGGCCGGGCACCGGCCGCCAGGGATCGTGCACCAGCGCGAGGGGCAAGTCCGCGCGTCGGGCCAGCACAGCTGCCGTATCCCCGGGCTCTATGGGTCCGCGGTCGGCGGCGGTGCGTTCGGGGCGGGCTGCCGTGACGGCGAGAGGGTTCGATTTGGGCCTCCGCGATCGCCCACTGGCCTCGGCCACCAGGCGGCCTTCATCGCAGCGCACCGCCGCCAGGCCAGCGCTGCGCAAGCGCCAGGCCAACGCTTGCGGCGCTGTTGGCGGCTGCCAGGCACCGTCCTCACCGACTTGAAGGGCGCAGCGGTGGATGAGCTGTTGGGGATCCAGCAGTGGAGGCGGCGTGGCCAGCACGATGGAGTTCCGTTTGCGCTCCGCCAGGGTGGGTTGCACGGGCGCCCCCTCTGCCTCAGGGGCCGCCGGCAGGACGGCGTTCCCGGCGGAGCCCAGATGGGCACGGAAAAAGGCCAGTTGCAGCTGGTCCACGCCGCCGCGCCAATCCAGATGGGTCCAGGCGCCGATGCGCAGCCAGGGCTGCCCCCCGGCGCGCCTGGCGCGTCGCCAGAGATCGAGGCTGCCGCGCAGATGGGGGTCATGCCAAGCGGCGATCACCAGCATCGGGCGTCGCAGCAGCTCCGGCGCGACCCCATGGCGTCGCCAATCGCTCCCCCGGCGCGGATCGCGCCGCAACCAGCCCATCCCCATCCCGCCGGGGTCATGGCGTTGCAACAGGTGGAGGCCATCGCGCAGAAACACCCCTGTCTCCAAGCTGGCGCGGATCTGTTGCCAGCCCTCCGCGTCGCCGCGGCGACGGCAGCCCTCGGCCGCCAGCTGCAGCGCCCAGCCCAGTCCTAGGCCCCACCAGTGGGCGCCGCCCTCGCTGGCCCAATGCAGCCGCTCATCAAGCCCGCAACAGGCCGGTGCCAGGCAATCGGGTAGCGGATCCTCGCGGCCGTGGGCGATGGGGTTGGGGGCACTGGCGCCCGGGTCGATCAACAGCTGAGTTAGGCCTTGATAGGAAAACCCATACAGGCCCACCTTGCCGTTGGCACCTGGTAAACCCCGGGCCCAGCGCACCGCATCCGCCCCGTCCCTGGCCTCCTGTTCAAAGCCAGCAAATTCACCCTCCGAAGCGCCGCGACCGCGCACGTCCTGGATCACCACCAGAAACCCGTGGGCGGCATACCAGGAGGGATGGGCGTAGGTGACGGTGGACGCGATGGCGCGGCCATAGGGCTGGCGCATCAGCAGCACCGGCGCGGGGCCATTTTCGGCGGGCCTCCAGAGGCGACTGGCCAGACGGACGCCGTCGCCGCAGGCCATCCAATGGTCTTCGGGAGCTTTCACTCAGCGGGTGTCAGGGCAGTGCAAGCCGATGACGTAAGTGATCAGGACTTCGGCATCGACAGCGCTGAGGCCCTGCTTGGCCGCAACCTCGTCGATCGAGCGCTTCGAGGTGGCGGAAACCCCTTCGGCATTCAGTTGGCTGAAGCGGGCGCAGTAACTTCGCGCCAGTCCCGGATTGCTGCGCACTTGCTCAAGCAGGGCTGACGCGGCAAGCGCTGGTGTGGGGCTGTTCGAGAGCGGCAGGCCGGCGGCCAGGGCCAGCAGGGAAACGACCAGCAGCCTGGACGGCCCTTGGGCAGCGGCATGTGGTCGAGGGATCATCGTCAGCTGACGCAATTCCTCCACTCAAATCAGTGGGCCTAAATCCCCGCAGCCAGGCTGGGTCACTTCCCGAGGCGACCGGATCGCGGCGGGGGATCTCCGTACCGCTGGCCCATGGTCTGTAAAGCCGACCCATGGCCTGTAGCGCCGGCTTCAGGCCTGGGATGGGGCCCCTTTCGGCGATGGCGATCGATGGATCGCGGCGCTGGAGGGCGCAAGCTCCTGCCATGTTCGGCCGCTGCCGCCCGCCCTCGCTCTGGGGTGCAGGGCGAGAAACAGCTCCGGCTGCTGGGATAACCCCGGTGCTCGGATCAACCGACGCGAGCCTGATCGAGGACGTTCAGCGTTCGATGCGGATGCTGCCGGTGGCAAGGTTGCGCTGGGCTTCGGCCAACACAACGGGTTGGGAAGCGCCGGAAGCGGCCGGCTCCAGCCGCCTCAGCCGCACCCGCACCACGCCGCCATCACCGCCCCTGCCAGAGCCGCGCAGGTTGCGGGCCACTTGCTCCACCGTGGGACCGAAGGCTTCGGGCGCCAGGTCGGGTGGCGCCGCGGCTACCACCAGGGCATCGCCGTCGTCGAACACCACCGGCACGCTGACCGCGCCTTCCACCCGCACCCGCGGGACGTAGCTGAAGGCGAAGGCGGCGCAGGAGATCGCCAGCAGCAAGGTGAAGCTGGTGATGCCCACCAGGCGGAAGCGCACGCCCCATCGGGCGAGGAAGGCCACCACCGTGGCCAGCAGCAACAGCCCGCCGGCCACGCCCAAGGCTTCGCCGGCCCGCAGCAGGATCGGATCGCCATTCATGGGGGCTGGTGCATCGGTTCGAAGTCCTTATATTGCGTCGGCGCACGGTGGTGACAGTCCGAGGGGGATGACGTTGCTGCCGGCCTCCGGGTCTAGTTCTGACCCGCCGAGCCGGCCAGGGCAGGTCGGCCCCAAACGACCAAGGTTGCCGCTGCCCCTGCCGCAGCCACCCCGACCCCCTACGGGTGCTCTGCTGCGCGGCCTCCTGCTGGCGGCCGGCGCCACGGGCTTGTGGTTCGGTGCCGACCGCATCCTGGCTCGCCTCTACGACCTGCAGCGTCCCAAGCTTGAACGGCAACTGGGCCAGTTGCTGGGTCATCCCTTGCGGTTGGGAGCCTTTGAGGGACTCGGCCCAATGGGCTTGGAGGTGGGTCCCAGCGAGCTGCTGCCCATCCCAACCGACCGCTCCCGGGTCGCGGCCGGGGGGGTGCGGCTGCGCCTCGATCCCCTCGCCAGTTGGCAGCTGGGGGGACCGGTGCTGCAGCTCGATCTGCTGGATGCGCGGGCTGATCTGCGGCGGGACGCCACGGGTCGCTGGTGGCGCCCGGGTCAGCCGCCGGCCGGCAAGCCCAGTCCGCTTGACCTGACCGTGAATCTGGTCGGACCGGCCAGTTTGCGGCTTGAGGACAACCGCCCCAACCTGCCAGTGCAGACCCTGCGGCTGGGCGGTTCGCTGCAACTGCGGCCCGATCGCCAGCGACTGGGGTTGCAGTTGCGGATTGGACGCGGCGATGGCCCTGGCCAGGCGATTGTGCGCGCCGGAGGTCGCTGGGGGCCCCAACGCGGTTGGGCCCAGCTGCGGTTGGCCCAGTGGCCCCTCAGCTCCCTGCTGCCCCTGGCTGGCGTCCCGGTGCGGCAGGCCCTGCCGGCGAACGCCAGGCCAGCTGCGGGTCCCGCGCCCCTCGACCTGCAGGGGAGGCTCAATGCACGGCTGGACCTGCAGCTGAGCGACGGTCAGCCCCGTTGCCAGGGGGAGGCGAGGCTGGAAGGACTGCGCTGGCAGCCCGGGCCGGGCCGCGGTCCGTTGCGCATGGCCGAGCTGCCGATCCGTTGCCGGGAGCGCCAGCTGGAACTGGCCGCGGCCCCTTGGCGCTTCGGCGACTGGAGCGGCCAATTGCGGGGGCGGATCGGCGCCGACCGACGCTTCAGCCTTGAGGTTCAGTCCGCCACCCCCGCCCAGGCCCCACGCCTCGGTCCACTCCAGCTCCGTCTCACCGGACGGCTGTTGGCCGATGGGCTAGGCGACGGCCGCCTTGATCTGCGAGGCCCGCACACCGCCCTTCGGCTGGACGGGCAGGTGGGTCGCACGATCCGGCTGAGCGGCCCCTGGAGCGTCGATGGGGCGGCACTGGCGGGGAGCCAATGGCCCAGCTGGCTGACCAACCCCCGGCTCAGCGGCAGCTTGGCCTTGGCGGGCAGCCCCCAAGCCCCCCAGCTCAGCCTGCGCCTGGGCCAAAGCCAGCAGCGCGTGCTGGGACCCTGGCAGGCGCTGCTGCGCTGGCAAGCCGGCCGCCTGGAGCTGGAGAGCTTTCGCTCCCGTGATCTTCAGGCCAGTGCCAGCCTGCCGCTGGCGTTGGCGTCCTCCGGCTTGGCCCTCGGCCCGTTGCAGGCCCGGCTGCGCCTCGACGACCTGCCGCTCTCGCGCCTCAATCCGCTGGTGGGAACCAAGCTGGTGGGGCGGCTCACGGCCGTCGGCGATCTGGTTGGGCCGTTGAACGACCTGCGCCCCGATCTGGCCCTGCGGTTGCAGGCCCCAGGTGCGGGCCCGTTGCGGTTGCAGGAGAGCTGGCGGGGCCACCTGCGGCACCGCGACATCAGCCTGCAACCGGAACAACCGGCGCTGTCGGGGCAGTTGCTGGCGCGGCTGAATCCGCGTTGGTTGCCCGAACGGGTGGATCTCAGGCGGGGGGAGGGGATGCTGCGCCTAAACGGCAGCCCCCAGCGCTTCCGCTGGCAGGCCCAGAACCTCTCCTTGGAGGGGCTCAGCCTGGCCCTTGGCCCCCGCGCCATCCCGCGGCCGCTCAACGGGGTGTTGGGGGGGGCAGGCACCCTGGATCTCCAGCCCCTCAGCTTCCAGGGCAGCCTGCGGCTGGACAAACCAGAACTGCTCGGCATCAGCGCCGCTGGCCTGAAGGCCGAGGTGCTGTACGACGACCGGGACTTTCAGATCCGGGGAAAAGTGCAGCCTTTCGGGGGCGGTCTGGTGACGATGCGCCTGCTGGGCCACTGGCGCGGTCCTCTGCAGGCGGATTTCGATGCCCGGGGGATCTCGGCGGTGCCCTTCCGACAGGGCCATGGGGCCTGGAATCTCTGGCGCGGACAGCCAGCGCCGCGGCGGGGCACCGCCGCTGACCTCGGCAGCCTGGCGATCGACACGCTCAGCGAGAGCCTCCAGGATCAGCTCAGGGCCCTGGATGCTGCCCGCCTGAAGGTGCAGGCCCGGGACAACGATGCCCAGCAGCGCGCCAGGCAGGACCTAACCCGCCATCTGCAACTCCTGCTCGATGCCGATCTCCGGTTGAAGGGTCCGAACCTGAGCCAGCTGCAGGCGGATCTGACTGCCCGGGCGCACGTTTGGCTCACCCGCGGGGATCGCGACCTGGCCCTGGCCCAGGCCCCCTTGGAGCTGCGTCTGGAGGGTCCGCTGCAGAACGGCGGCGGCAGCTTCGGGTTGACGGGGGTGACCTTTGCTCTGATCAGTTTGCTGACGCCCGTGCCCGAGCCTCTGCGTGGCACTCTCGCCCTCACGGGGCGTTACCGGCTGGGGGGCAAACGGCCCGAACTCGAGGTGGATCTGGATCTCAGCGATGGTTCTCTGGGCGACCAGAAGCTGGCCCTGGAAAAGGGTCAGGTGTCGTTGCAGGGGGATGCGTTGCGGATCGATATGGCGCTGCGGGCGGCGGGGGCGGCCAACAGGGTGCTGCTGGCGGGCCGCATTCCCCTCGACCCCCAACAGGATGGTCTGCTGCTGCGGATGTCGAGCCGCGGAGACGGTCTCTGGTTCCTGGTCAACAGCAGGCCCGAAGCATTCGCATGGACCTCCGGTAGCACCGATCTGCAACTGCTGGTGCGGGGCAGCCTCAGCGAACCGCTGGCCAATGGGTTCCTGCGGTTGCGCGATGGCACCTGCAGATTGTTCAACCAGTCCATGCGCGGCGTGGACGGCACCATCCTGTTCGATTTCGAGCAGCTGCTGGTGCAGGATCTTCGCGCCAATGTCGGCGCTCGCGGGCGGTTGCGCGGCGATGGACGCATCGGTCTGGTGCGCCCCCTGGGCGAAGCGCCGAGCCTCAAGCTGCGGCTGGAGGACGTGCCGTTGGATCTCGGCCGGCTCAAGGCGATCGGTGCCGGTCTGGTGAGCTTTGGCGGCAGTCTCACCGCGCCGGAACTGGGCGGCCAGTTCAGCATCGCCAACGGCACGATCGACGCCAGTCCCGCCCAGATGGAGCCGATGGCGAACGCCAAAGGTCAAGGGAAACGCGAGGCGAAGGGCAACGGCAACGGGGAAGGCAAGGGAAGCGGCGCTAAGCCGTCGACACCGACCAACCTCAACGGCCTGCTGGAAGCCAAGTGGGACTTCAAGGAGCCCCTGGTGCTGCTCGGGACCACGGCCCAATCCAGTCTCGCTGAGTCGCTTGGCGAGGCGATGCCGCAGGCGCCCTGGATCAGCTTTGACCGGCTGAGGTTGCGCTTCGGGCCCAACCTGCGGGTGGTGATGGGCCGCATCGCCAACTTCCGCAGCGCTGGCCTGATCACCGTGAGTGGCCCCCTGGACGCTTCTTTACGGCTTTCAGGCGTGATGCGCCTGCTGGGGGGGCGGCTGAACCTGTTCACCACCAGCTTTAGCCTTGATCCAGATACGCCCAACGTGGCGGTGTTCACCCCGTCCCTGGGGTTGGTGCCCTATCTGGACATCGCCCTGCGCACCCGCGTGGCGGACAGCCTCGACCTCTTGCTGCCCACCAGCACCACCCTGGGCCAGGCCTCAATCACAGGCATCGACCCGACCGCTGGCTTCTCCTCCTTTAGCCAGATGAAGCTGGTGCAGGTGATCGTGAGCGTGAGTGGCCCCGCCGATCAGATTGCCCAGAACCTGAAGATGCGCAGCAGCCCCCCGCTATCTCAGGAGCGGCTGGTTGCCCTCATCGGTGGCAACTCCCTGGCCGGTCTCACCGGTGGTGCCGCGGGCGCCGCCTTGGCCACCGCCGTCGGTCAGACGCTGCTCTCGCCCCTGCTGAGCTCCCTTGGCGACGCGTTTGGGCAGCGGGTCAGCCTGGCGATCTATCCGAGCTATGTGAACCAGGCGGTGAACAACCAACCGGTGAGCACCCAACCGGCCAGCCTGGGGGTCTTTCCGAGCTCCGTGAATCTGGCGCTGAGCAACCAGCGTGGTGTTGCCGCGCCCCAGCGCACTCCGCCCCAGCTGGTGCTGGCCACCGAGGTGGGCTTCGACGTGACCAACCGCATCAAGGCGTCCGTCCTGGCGGCACCGAACCGTTCCGATATCCCCTCCCAGCTGACGTTGAACTACAAAGCATCCGAAACGTTCAGCTTCGAGACCTCGGTGGACACCCAGGGCGCCTTAGGGGGACAGCTACAGGTGTTTTTCCGTTTCTGAGCCGCCGCCATGATCGCCGCTGAACCGTTGGCCGCTACCCAAGCCTCCCTCGCTGCGCCGCCCGCAGCCTCCGATAGGCGTGCCGCCTCCGCATCGCGGGCTGCGCCGCGCCAGCTGATCGGCGTCGACCTCGGAGGCACCGCGATCAAGTTGGTGCGCTGCGACCCCGATGGCGCCATCCAGGCGGAATTACGCCTCGACACCCCTTCGCCGGCCCTGCCCCGCACGGTGAGCGCGGCACTGGTGGCGGCGATTCAGCGGCTGGATCCCGATCGCCTGGCCGACCGGGTGGGCATTGGCCTGCCGGGGCCCAGCGATCGGCTGGGCCGGGTCGCCAGGCTGGCGATTAACCTGCCGCAGTGGCGAGAGGTGCCGCTGGCCGACTGGCTGGAGCCGGAGCTGGGGCGGCGGGTGGTGCTCGCCAACGATGCTGATTGCGCTTTGCTGGGGGAGGCCTGGTGCGGAGCTGCCCGTGGCTTCGACGATGTGCTGCTGCTGACCCTTGGCACCGGCGTCGGTGGGGCGGTGTTAATCGGTGGCAAGCTCTACCGCGGCCATGCCGGCGCCGCCGCTGAACCCGGCCTGATTTGCGTAGACCCCCATGGGCCGCCATGCCACAGCGGCAACCGCGGCTCCCTGGAGCAGTACTGCAGCCTGCGGGGCCTGGCGCGGCTGAGTCCCCTCTCCCCTGAGGAGCTCTGCCGCCGGGCGGCCGCCAGCGATGCCGAAGCCCAGGCGGTGTGGGATCGCTACGGCCAATGGCTCGGCATTGGCCTCAGCTCGCTGATCTATGTGCTCACCCCCCAGCGGGTGCTGATCGGCGGTGGCTTGAGCGAAGCCTGGCAGCACTTTGGGCCGGCGCTGCGGCGCGAGGTGGAGCAGCGGGTGCTGGACGTGAGCCTTGAGGGAGTGGAGATCCGCCGTTGCGCGTTGGGCAATGCCGCTGGCCGTCTCGGGGCGGTGCGACTGGCGTTAGAGCGGTTTGCCGGCTGGGAGGATGGTCCCATGACCCAGCCCGCCAACCAGCCCCGCGAAGCCCCTCCTGCGCCACTCCAGGAGCCCCCGCCCGTGGAGGCTGTGCCGGAGCCAACGCCAGAACTGCTGGCCCGGGCGGCGGCGGTCCGCCACGCCGCCATGGCCCTCGGCCAACTGGCGGATGGCGAGCGTCAGGCCGCCTTGCGGGCGATGGCGGCGTCGCTGGAGGAGGAGGAGCAGGCGATCCTGGCCGCTAACCGAGCGGATCTCGAAGCGGCTGCCGCGGAGCCGCTGGCTCCAGCGCTGGTGGCGCGGCTGAAGTTGGATGCCGCCAAGCTCGCCAACGCGATCGAGGGCATCCGCCAGGTGGCCGAGCTGGAGGATCCGGTCGGCCGTCGCCAGTTGCACACCCAGCTTGATGAGGGCCTGGTGCTGGAACGGCGCACGGTGCCGCTGGGGGTGCTGGGGGTGATTTTTGAGGCCCGGCCCGATGCCGTGATCCAGATCGCCTCGTTGGCGATCCGCTCCGGGAACGGGGCGCTGCTCAAGGGTGGACGGGAGGCGCAGCGCAGCTGCGGCGCCATCCACGCGGCTCTGCGGCGGGGACTGGCGGCCAGCGCGGTGGATCCGGCGGTGCTGGAGCTGCTCACAAGCCGGCAGGAGAGCCTGGGCCTACTGCGGCTGGATGGCCTGGTGGACCTGATCATCCCGCGAGGCTCGAATGCCTTCGTGCGCTTCATCCAGGACCACACCCGTATCCCTGTGTTGGGCCACGCCGATGGCATCTGCCATCTGTATGTGGATCGCAGCGTGGACGAGCGGCAGGCCCTGCGGCTGGCGCTCGACAGCAAGACCCATTACCCGGCCGCCTGCAATGCCATCGAGACCCTGCTCGTGCACACAGATCGGGCCGCCACGTTCCTGCCGCAGCTCGTGCGGGTCATGGCTGAGGCCGGCGTGGAGCTGAGAGGCGATGCGGCAGCCCAGGCCCATGGTGTGATCCATCCCGCTGGGGAGGACGATTGGAGCACGGAATACTCGGACCTGATCCTGAGCGTGCGGGTGGTGCCGGATCTGGAGGCGGCGTTAGCGCACATCGCCCGCTACGGCACGCGCCACACTGACGCGATCTGCAGCAGTGACCCCGTGGCGGCCGAGCGCTTCCTGGCGGCGGTGGACAGCGCTGGGGTCTATCACAACTGCAGCACCCGCTTCGCCGATGGCTTCCGCTACGGCTTTGGAGCGGAAGTGGGTATCAGCACCCAAACCCTGCCGCCTCGGGGGCCAGTGGGGCTGGAGGGGCTGGTCACCTACCGCTACCGCCTGCGCGGCGAGGGCCACATCGCCGCTGACTATTCCAGTGGGGCGCGGCGGTTCCAGCACAGATCCCTGCCGCTGTGACCCCCGCGGTAGAGAGGGCACGTCGCGACCGGTGCGAGCTTCTCGTGGTGGTCGATCTCGACCCTTGCAAGCTGGTGATCCGCCCAGCTGCCACAGGTGATCCACCCTCGAGGGCGATGATTGCCACTGCGTTGACCACCGCAGCGGGCGGGAGGGCAATCGCCTGATCGGCTGGCAGGGGCTGCCGCTGCGTTGGCAGCAGCGCGAACCCGCTCCGGTGGCGCCGGAGCGGTGGCGGATGTGGACGCGCAGGGCGATGCAGCCCTGCGCGACTGCGGCCTGGGGGCGGAGTTTTTGGAGCTGCAGATCACCGAAATCGATCGGTTCAAGATCGATCGCTCCTTCCTGGCCTCCAGCCTCAGCGACCGCAGCGTTGGCCCGATCCTGGAGACCGTGATCTGCCTGGCTCGTTCCCTTGCCATGGCCGCGATGGGCGAAGGTGTTGAGACCCCTGGTCAGCTGGGTTTCTGAGACGCCACGGCCGCCACCAGACCCGAATGGCGAATCAAGGCTTCGCTGCTGGGCTCCCGACCCCGAAACGCCGCAAACAGCTCGGTGGGGTGCTGACTGCCACCGCGGGCCAACACCGTATCGCGGAAGCGGCGGCCTGTGGCCTGGATGTCCGCTTCGTTGTCTAAGCCCACCTCCTCGAAGGCGCTGAAGGCATCGGCGCTGAGCACCTCGGCCCACTTGTAGGAGTAGTACCCCGCCGAATAACCACCCGCGAAGATGTGAGCAAACGAGCAGAGGAAGGCATCTTCCTCGATCGGCGCCAGAATCGTGGTGGTTTCTGCAATCTCACGCCGCAACTGCTCGGGCGTCAGTCCACATGCCGGCGTCCAGTGACTGTGCAGGCGCAGATCGGTGAGGGCGAAATGCACCTGGCGCAGGGTGGCCGATCCTGCCATAAATGTACGGGCTGCCAGCAACTTGGCGTACTCCGCTTCCGGCAGTGGTTCGCCCGTCTGCCAGTGGCGCGCCATGCCCATCAGTGTGGCGCGGTCGTAACACCAATTTTCCATGAACTGGCTGGGAAGCTCCACCGCATCCCACTCCACATTGTTGATGCCGGCCGCCTGGGGACGTTCAACCGTGGTGAGCATGTGTTGCAGCCCATGGCCGAACTCGTGGAAGAGAGTCTCCACCTCGCTGAAGGTCATCAGGCTGGGGGTGTCCCCCACGGGGGGACTCTGGTTGCAGATGAGATAGGCCACCGGCAACACCGCCGTGCCATCGGGTCGCTGGGAGCGCACCAGGCATTCATCCATCCAGGCCCCGCCGCGCTTGCTGCCGGGCCGGCTGTAGGGATCGAGATAGAACGCCGCCAGGGCCTCGCCGCTGTCGCCGTCGTTCACCCGAAAGAAGCGCACATCCGGATGCCATACCGGCGCCTCGCCATCGGCGGCGCTGATCGAGATGCCAAACAAACGGTCACACAGCCCAAACAACCCCTCCAGCACTTGGGGGAGTGGAAACCAGGGGCGCAGGGCTTCACTGTCGAGCTCGAAGCTCTGCCGCCGTTGCGCTTCGGCCCAGACACTCACATCCCAGGGTTGGAAGTCGTGGGCTTCGGCTGCAGCGGCCGCCGCGGCACAGGCCTTGAGCTGCTCCAATTCCGCCTGGGCAACCGGGTAGGCGGCTGCCCGCAGCTCCTCCAGGAGCCGCTCCACCGCCGCCTCGTCCTGAGCCATTTTCGACGCCAGGCTGACCTCAGCCCAATGGCGGTAGCCGAGCCGCTGCGCTTGTTCCAACCGCAAGCTGAGAATCCGCTCAATCAGGGGCCAGTTGCCCTCCTCCTCGCCGGAGGCCTTGCTGACCTGAGCGCGGTAGACCCGCTCGCGCAGATCACGGCGGCTGCTGTGTTGCAGAAACGGGCTGAAGCGAGGCAAGTCCAGTCCCATCAGCCAGGGACCAGCCGATGCGGTGGCGTCGGGCTCGCCCCCGTCACGGGCGGCCTGGGCCAGCAGCTCCAGCAAGCTGGTGGGCAGGCCCGCCACCTCGCTTCGGTCCCGCAGCCACAGGGTCCAGCTGTTGGTGGCATCGAGAACCTTGTTGCCGAAGCGGGTGGCCAGCTCAGCCAGCTCCTGGCTGGCGGCGTTGAAGGCCAGCTGCTCCTGCTCGGCCAGGGCCACACCACGCAGATCCATGTCACGGATCTCGGCCTCCAGGATGCGCTGCTGGGTGCTGTCCCAGCCGCCCTGGGCCTGCAGCTGACGCAGTGCCCTGTACACCACCTGGCTCTGGCCGCAGCGGTTGCCGAAGGCCACCACCGCACCCTGCTGGGCCGCGTGGGCTTGGCGCAGCTCGGGGCTGTTGCAGACGCCGTTGAGGTGGCTGACCACACCCCAGCTCCAACGCAGCCGTTCGCCTAAGCGCTGCAGGGGGTCCATCACCTGCTCCCAGGCCAAGGGTTCGCCACTGGCCAGGGCCGCCTGCGACTCCGCCTCAAGCTGATCGAGCCCAGCCCGCAGTTGATCCAGCAGTTCCGGAATGTGCTCATCCACCTGCTCGGGTCCGATCGCCTCGAACGCCGGTAGGCCCTCTCCGGCGAGCAGGGCAGGGGCTGAAGGGCTGCTGACGCTCATGACGATCGGAATGTGGAACTCCCAATTGCAGCCCAATGGCTGCAGGAACCGTGGTTCAGCCGAGGGCGGGGAACCGGCTCAAGGCGAACTGGGCCTGACCAGCCAGCTCGCTAGCGAGGCTGTTGGTGCTGGCCTCGTAAAAGTCGATCGCCACCCGCGGCCAGAAGCCGATCATCAGGGTGGGCACCAGCAAGGTGAGCCCGATCAGCACTTCGCGGGGCTTCATGTCGCCCAGCACGGCCAGCGCCGGTATGCGTGGTCCAAAGAACACACGCCGACAGAGGGAGAGCAGGTACACAGGGGTAAGCACCAACCCAATCGCCGCCAGCACGATTGCCACAACGCGGAAGCTTGTGGTGAAGCCATCGTTGGCTGTCACCCCCAAAAAAACGGTGATTTCGCTGACGAAGCCGCTCATGCCGGGGAGCGCGAGGGAAGCCAGACAGCTGGCCAGGAAGAAGGCGAAGTTGATCGGCAGCACTTTGGCCAGGCCACCCATGTTGGGAATCGAGAGGGTTTTGGTGCGCTCGTAGAAGCAACCGGTGGTGAAAAACATGGCGGCAGCGATCAGGCCGTGGCTGATCATTTGCAGCATCGCTCCGCTGATGCCAAGGGCATCGATAGCACCAATACCCATCAAGACGAAACCCATGTGACTAACCGAACTGCAGGCAATTCGACGCTTTACGTTATCCTGGGCAAACGCATTCAAGGCCCCGTAAATGATGTTCACGATCCCGAGGATAATCAGAGCAGGTGCTAGGCGAACATGCACTTCCGGTAACATCTGCACGTTGAAACGCAGCAGGGCATATCCGCCCATCTTCAGCAACACCCCCGCTAGGAGCATCGACACTGGCGCGTTAGCCTCGCCATGGGCATCAGGAAGCCAGGTGTGAAGCGGAAACATCGGCAGCTTCACGCCAAAGCCGACCAGGAATCCGAGATAACAGAGAAGCCCAAAGGTTCCGCCGGGAGAACGGCTGGCGAGTTCATGCAGGTTGAGGGTGAAATTATCGCCGGAAAGCGCTAACGCCAAGCCGCTGATCAGGATCAATAGTGAGGCGGTGGCGGTGTAGAGAATGAATTTTGTGGCGGCGTATTGACGCTGGGCGCCTCCCCAGATGGCGATCAGCAAGTAAACCGGTACCAATTCCAATTCCCAGGCCAGGAAAAAGAGCAGAAAATCCTGGGAGAGAAAAACGAGACTCTGGGCGGAAGCCTGCACCAACAGCAGGCCAAAATAGAGGCGACATTTGCGATTGACATTCCAGCTTGCCGCTACCGCCAACAGGGTGACCAGGCCGCTGAGCACCACCAAGGGGGCCGAAAGGCCATCCGCTGCCAACGACCACTCCAATCGCAATGCCGGCACCCAACTAATCCGCTCCACCAGCTGCAGATCGCCATCGGCTGGGTCGAAATAGCGGCTGAAAGTCAGCAACATCAGCGCCAGATCGGCCATCAGGGCCACCAGGGCGATGCTGCGCGGCAGGCTGGGGTTGCTGTCGTCCCCAGGCAAAAGAGGCATCAGCAAGGCGGCCAGGGCCGGCAGCAGCACGATCAAGCTGAGCCAGGGAAAGGCGGTTGGCGTGGCGGCGAGGCCGATGTCCAAGTTCTGTGCTGCCAGGGGCAAGCTGATGTCCATCTCACAGGTGCAGGAAGGGCTTAACCAGGAAGGATGTTTAGAGCTGCGTTCAGCGCATGAGCCTGGGGCTCGCCCTCCACGGGCTAGCGCCCAAGGAGCTTAGGTAAAGCTACGCATCGCTTGGTTGGGTTTCGGCACGGCGCGGAGCCTCTTGCCAGTGGCTTCCCTCGGTTTGCACCCTGAGCACGGCGCCGCGGGCCTCAATCCCCTCCTCCTGCCAGGCGCTCAACATGGAGGCCTCCACCAGCTTGGCCACCTTCTCGCCGCAAAGAGCAAGAAGCGTTGGCCCCGCGCCACTGATCACGCACCCCCAGGCGCCAGCGTCCAACGCGGCCTGCCGCACCTGCCGGCCCCCCTGGATCAGGCCCCAGCGATAAGGCTCATGGATGCGGTCGTACATCCCATCGCTGATCAAGTCGCCATTGCCGGTGCGCAGGCCCTGGAGCAGCAGGCTCAGGGCGCCGAGGTTGATCACCGCATCGGGAATCGGGATGCTGCGGGGCATCGCTCGACGCGCCTCGCTGGTGCTGAGCCGGATCGCCGGGATCGCCACCACCGCGCACACCGCCGCGTGCCAATCGCAGCGAATCACCCGCCAATGCTGATGCGCCGTGCGCGCCGTCAGGCACAAGCCACCCAGCAAGGACGGCACGACGTTGTCGGGATGGCCCTCAATGTCGATCGCCAGCTCGAGCAGTTTCTCCTGGCTCAACGGGGAACCGATCAAGGCGTTGGCGCCGATCAGACCGGCCACAATCGCGGTGGCGCTACTGCCCAAGCCCCGGGCGGGCGGTACGGCCAGTTGCACCCGAGCTTCCAAGGCCACTGGATCTTCGCCCGCCTCACGCCACACCCGCTGGGCGGAGCGATACACGAGATTGTCAGGTCCGCCGCGCAGGTGGGAGCCTTCCGAGCCCTCGATGATCAGCTCGAAACGCTCAGGCCCACCCTCCATCACCCTCAGTTCGAAGCGATTGCTGAGATCCAGGGCAGCCCCCAGACAATCGAAACCAGGGCCAAGGTTGGCCGTGGTCGCCGGTACGTCCACGAGAACGCCCTGGCCGATTTTGGTACGCAGCATCACTGACGGGGTACTGGATTCAGTGTCCCACCCGATGGGAGGGCCCTTCAGGTGAGCAGCATCCGGGCGCGGCAGGCGGCGCTGAAACTGCCGATGCCAGGGTCGGTGATCGCAGTCACGGGGATGTCCTCGAGCACGGAGCTCAGCCGCCCCTTCCTGAGCAACGGCAGCCGGAACGCATCCGAGGCCAGCTCCTGGGTCAGCTTGGCGGCCGTGCCCCCCGCAAGGTAGATACCGCCCCGGGCCAGGGTCGCTAGGGCAAGGTCTCCGGTCACCGAGCCATAAGCGCCCAGCCAGAGATCGAGTGCCTGGCGGCAGAGGCCATCGCCGCTGGCCGCCAGCTGGGCGACCAGGGCTGGCAGGTCGTCGTCGCCGCCGCTGTGGGGCTGCAACCAGCGGCGCGCAGATGCCCGCAGCGGGTGCTGCCCGGCGCTATCCAGCGTGGCAAGAAGCCAGCGGGCCACATGGCCAAGGCCGGTGCCACTCACCACCCGTTCGATCGAGAGGCGCTCAAGGCCCATATCCGCCAGCAACCACTGTTTGAGTTGCCATTCACGGGAATCGCGGGGTGCGAATTCGCCATGGGAGGCTTCGCTGGCCATGGCCTGCAGCCCCTGGGGTGTGGGCACGCCGATGGCCACCCCCAAGCCGGTGCCCGCCCCCAGAACCAGACGCGGCGCATCTGGATCCGCGCTGCCGCTCCGCAACTGGGTCTGCTGCTCATCCCGCAGATGGGGCAGCCCATGGACCAGTACGGCGAAATCGTTGACCAGCGCCACCGCTGGTACCGCGCAGGACTGGGCGAGCTCAGCTTCTTCGAGTTGCCAGGGCAGGTTCGTGAGCCGAGCGCGTCCGGCCCGCACCGGGCCGGCGACCGCGAAGCAGGCCGCTTCGACCCGGCCATGGCCAGCCGGGAGGGCATCCGCGAGGAAGTGCCGCACCATCGTGTCGAGATCAGGCCAGTCGCCGGAACGAAAACGTTGTTCGTGGAGTCGCTCGGGTGGGCTGTCGGCCTCCGCCCCAAACAGGCTGAGCAGGGTTTTGGTGCCGCCGATGTCGCCGGCCAGGATCAGGGTCATCGGGTGGTCACCTCCTGGCTGGCACCACGGGTCGGCAAGACCAGACCCGCCTGGCGTTCCCGCACGGCCTGGCCGGCGGCCTGAAGCAGAGTCTCCACGGGAACAGGACCCAGCTCACCATCGCGACGACTGCGCAGCGCCACCTGCCCCAGCTCGGCTTCTCGCGCACCGATCACAGCCAGCAAGGGAATCTTCATCTGTTCGCCATTGCGGATCAGCTTGCCGAGGCGATCACCGCTGCGATCGACACTGGCTCTCACACCCGCGGCCTGAAGGCGCTCGCGTACGGATTCGGCATAGCTGCGCACCTCATCGGTAACCGGCAGCAGCCGGATTTGTTCCGGCGCCAGCCAGAAGGGAAAATCGCCGGCGTAATTTTCAACCATGATGCCGAAGAAGCGTTCGAGCGAGCCGAAAATCGCCCGGTGAATCATGATTGGTCGCTGCCTTGTTCCATCGGCGGCCACGTACTGGAGGTCAAAACGCTCCGGCAGGTTGAAATCCAGCTGGATTGTTGAGCATTGCCAGAGCCGACCGATCGCATCCTCGATCTTCAAGTCGATCTTGGGCCCATAGAACGCACCGCCACCCTCGTCCAGCTTGTAAGGCCACCCCTTCCGCTGCAGCGCTTCGACCAAGCCTTGCGTCGCCAGTTCCCACACCGCGTCCTCACCGATGGACTTCTCGGGACGGGTGGAGAGGTGAATCTCATAACGACGGAAATCGAAGCTGGAAAGAATGTGCTCAGTGAGGTTCAATACCCGCAGAATTTCATCGCCGATCTGGTCCGGCAGGCAGAACACATGGGCGTCGTCCTGGGTGAAGCCACGCACCCGCATCAGCCCATGCATCACGCCGGGCCGCTCGTATCGGTAAACGGTGCCCAATTCAGCCCAGCGGATCGGCAACTCTCGATAGGAGCGCAACCGCGAGGCATAGGTGAGCACATGGAACGGGCAGTTCATCGGTTTGAGCTGAAATTGCCGCTCATCCACCTGCATCGGACCGAACATGCTTTCGGCGTAGAAATCCAGGTGGCCGGAGGTGCGCCACAGCTCGATATCTGCCACGTGGGGGGTGTAGAGCAACTCATAGCCAGCCTCGAAGTGAGCCTGGCGCCAGAACTCCTCGATCAGCAGCCGCATGCGCGCCCCGCGCGGATGCCAGAACACCAGGCCAGCGCCGGCCTCGTCTTCAATCGAATAGAGGTCGAGATCCGTGCCCAGGCGGCGGTGGTCGCGCCGCTTCGCCTCCTCCTGACGGCGCTTGTGTTCGGCCAGTTGCTCAGGGGTTTCCCAGGCGGTGCCGTAGATGCGTTGCAGCTGGGCCTTGCTCTCATCGCCGCGCCAGTAAGCGCCTGCGACACTCTCCAGGTCGAATGCCTTCGGATCCAGTTCGGCGGTGCTGGCAACATGGGGCCCAGCGCAGAGGTCCCACCAGCCGTCGCCGAGGCTGTAGATCGTGATCGGCTCTTTCAGTCCGGCCAGGATCTCCAGCTTGTAGGGCTCATTCTGTTCGCGGATGCGCCGTTCGGCCTCTTCACGGCTCACCTCAATGCGCTCAAGCGGCAGACGGCGGGCGATGATCCGCCCCATCTCCTTCTTGATCGCCTTGAGATCGGCCTCGGCGAAGGGCTCGGGATGGTCGAAGTCGTAGTAGAAGCCCGTCTCGGTCCAGGGGCCGATGGTGACCTGGGCGCGGGGGAACAACTTCTGCACGGCCATCGCTAGCACGTGGCTCATGGAATGGCGGATGCGCAGGAGCTGGGGGCTCTCGCTCGTCTTCGGCAGAGCGATCGGCGAGCTGGTCACGGAACCCTGGGAACAAAGGGCCGATCCTACGCAGCGTTCCTGTCTGCTCCCCTTAGCGTGGTGCTGAGCTTTCAGGTTGATCCGCCGCCTTGATGCCCGCCGCGTCCCCAACCGGCGCCGCTCAGCCGAGCAGCGGCATCCCCCTATGGAAGCAAGAGCGGCGCAGCCTGGCGCTCACCTATCTGCTGTGGTGTCTGGGCTTGGTGGGGGTCTGCGGCCTGCAGCGCTTCTACAACCGCAAGCCCCTCAGCGGATTGCTGTGGCTGTTCAGCTTTGGCCTCTGCGGCCTTGGGCAGCTGGTGGATCTGCTGCTGATTCCTTCGCTGGTGGAGCAGGCGAACCAGCCACTGCTGTTGGCCCAGGCCCTCAACCAGCTTCAGACGCGAGAAGGCCCCTCGCTGGAGCGCCAGTTGTTGCTGTTGGCGCGTCGAGCCGGTCCCCAGGGCTTCACGATCAACGACGCCCTGGTGGAGCTCGACCTGCCCAGCTCAATCGGCAGCGCCGAGGTGAGCGCCGAAATCGTGCGGCTGCTCCACGCTGAGCTGCTCGATGTGGGCAACGACCAGCGCGGTCGGGTGGTGTACCGGGAACCCTGAAGCTGGCCCCGCCCAACGAGGGCAGGGCCGGGCCGCCCGTGGGAACGCAAGACAAGGCGGCGACTACGGCGCAACCAGGGAAGCTGGGGGATCAGCCAGGACAGAGCGAAGTAGCGGTTTCGCTGGGCCTTTTCGCAGGGTGTTTTTGCCGGACCTGTTCGCTGGGCCTTGTTGCAGGACCTTTTCGCTCGACCTTGCTCAATCGCCAGCGATGGGCACCACCCCCTTGGCCTTGCTCTTGATCATCGCTTGACCTGGGGCGGAACCCCAGGCCAGCCGGGATCACTTGGTGTGGATTCGCCGAGACTGTCCCGCGCCAAAGTTTCATGCCTAGGCGTCTCGCTGAGAGTTGCGACTAAGACTGCCGCAATCGATTAGCCCTGCTGATCAAATGCCGTTCATTGTTAAGAAGTGTGGGGTCAGCGCCGCAGCTCAGCCGGCTGGCAGAAAGCCCAGCGCCGTCTTCATCCGCTCCAGGGTCAGAGCGGCGACGGCCATCGCTCGGTTCCGTCCCTGGCCCAGCACCTCGCTCAGGGCCCCGGGATCCGCCCGCCATTCGCCGTAACGCGCCTGGATCGGCCGTAGCGCCTCGATCACCGCATCGGTGAGCCGGGGCTTGAACTGCCCCCAGCCCATGGCCGCGCACTCCTCGGCCGCCTGCTCTCTTCCCAGGCCACTCAGCACGGCGTAAAGGCCCAGCAGGTTGTCCGCCTCCGGACGTTCGGGGTTGTTGAACTCCAGCCCCATCACCGCATCGGTTTTGGCCCGCTTGATCTTGCGCTGGATCAGCTCAGGCGGATCGAGCAGCGTGATGCGCGAGCCCGCGTTGGGATCGCTCTTGCTCATCTTGCTGTGGCCATCGGCGAGGCTCATCACCCGGGCCCCCTCCTGCAGGATCAGGGGCTCGGGCACCTTGAGGATCGCCAGGGGCTCGCCGGCGGCATCCCGGCCTCCGAAGCGGGCGTTGACGCGTTGTTGGGCGATGTCGCGGGCCAGCTCCAGGTGCTGCTTCTGGTCTTCGCCAACGGGTACCAGGTCGGCGTCATACAAAAGGATGTCGGCCGCCATCAGCACGGGGTAGTCGAGCAGGCCGGCAGACACGTCAGCGCCCTGCTTGAGGGCCTTTTCCTTGAACTGGATCATGCGCTCCAGCCAATTGAGCGGCGTGAGGCAGTTCAACAGCCAGCACAGCTCGCTGTGGGCGCTGACGTGGCTTTGGACGAAAACAGTTGAGCGGGTCGGATCGATGCCGCAGGCCAGATACAGGGCCGCCGTGGTGAGGGTGTGCTCGGCCAGAACCGCCGGGTCATGGGGAACTGTGATCGCATGCAGATCCACGACGCAGAAAAAGGTGTCGTGGCTCTCCTGCAGCTGGACCCAGTTGCGGATGGCGCCAAGCCAGTTGCCGAGGTGAAGTGCCCCTGTGGGCTGGACACCGGACAAGACCCGAGGCCTGGCCATGGCGCTCAGGTCGGGCTGGAATCGCCGGCCGCCACCGCATCCGCGGAGGCGGAAGCGAGGGGCTCGACGGCAGGATCTGACTCGGGGCTGGCGGGGGCGTGGTCCGTGTCGGCGGCATCCTCGGCACCTTCAAGGCCTGGAGCTTCTGCACCGTCGGGCTCAATCGCGCTGGTGTCCGCGCTGGCGTCGTGAGCTTCTGCTTCCAACGCCGGCTCTTCCACCGCGGTGGCGGCGGGGCGACTCGGGCGGGCAAAGGGATCGGCTTTCGGCCGCGCGCCGCCGCCGGCTTCGCCTCGGCCGCCGCGCCGCTCACCATCGCGACCGGGGCTGGGGGGGCGAGAGGCAGCCTGAGCACGCTGCTGTTGGATCAGCTCGTCCAGCTTTCCTTGCTCGAGCAGCTGGGCGAGGCTGCGCAGGCAAAAGCCCAGCACCGCCACGGTGGATCGCAGGCCGAAGGCCTCCTGTAAGGCCCGCGCCGCTTGCATTTCGTTATCGCTCAGGCGAATCCGGAAACCCCCTGCTTCGCCGCGACCGCTGTCACCGCGACCACCGTCACCGCGACCACCTTCGCCGCGACCACCTTCGGCTCGAGGACCAGCACCGCGACCGCCCCGGCCAGGGCCACCACGGCGTTCGTAGGTCTGGGTGCTGGAAGCGTCGTCAGCCATCGGCGCAGCCGGAAGTCAGGGGCAAGTGTGCCGCATCGGACGGTCCTCACCGAAGTCAGCCGCCTCCAACCAGTGAAGTTGGTGGCGGCCACCCTGCAGATCCTCACCCTCCCGGGCCAGAACCAACAGCGGCAATCGGCGTGGGCGGCAGTGGCTGAAACTCTGGCGATAGCCCTCCAGAAGGTTCAGAAAGTCCTCCAGGGTCCAAACCCGTCGCCCCTGCTCACTGGCCTGCCAGAAGCGGCGCTGCGCTTGATGGCAGGCCTGGGGCCCGAACTCGCTCCAGCACAGCTGCTGGGCATCCAACGCCGCCATTCCCCGATCCAAGAGCTCGCGGTAGCGCACCAGCTCTGGTGCCTCACGGCTGGCATCCGGTGGCAGCCGGTGGCATAGCCCAGCGATTGGCAGAACCTCCAGGCGCAACCAACAGCGGTCAAGCAGCAGCACCGGCAGGTCTCCATCCCAATCGCAGGCTTGCTGCAGCCGTCGCAGCTGCCGCTCTGCCTCCTGGAGGTGGCGGGGCAGGAGCAGGGCCGTATCGACCATGGGTTCCAGACGGCAACAGCTCAGTTCAATTCTGACGCAGCGATCCCGCAAGCATCTGGAATACAAGCGAAACCCGCACGGAACACCAAGGGCTGGCCTGCCCCCAGCCGCGCCCGCCCCAACGCCGCTCCCTTTGAAGCGTCGGCGAGCTGAGCTAAAGATGCAGAGCGATGGCATGCCTTCTTGACCAGCCTGGATCTCCCCCCGTCGGCCTCGCCGCCGCAGGCGCTCAGCCAGGTTGGCGCCACGCTGCGGTCGGTTGTTGGCCCGCTGCTGGCGAGCCGTTGGCAACGCCCGGCCCTGCTCCTGGCCGGAGGCCTATTGGCTAGCCAAAGCGTGGTGCAGTGGCTGCACCTGGATGCCGGCCTACTGCCTGTGGCGGCGCTTGCCGGTGGCTGGTGGTGGCTCTCCCAACGCAGCCGTCCGGTCACCCCGCGGTTGCCATCGAGCCATGCCGCCTGGCTGGAGCGCTGCCGATCCCTGCTGGCCCAGTTCGAGCGCCTCGAGGGCGAAGCGGGTCGGGCCGCCCAACAGCGGCGTCAGGCGGATCTGGAGGACATGGGGGCCCTGGCGGAGCCCCGCCCCCTCGATCTGGCGCTGGTTGGCTGTCAGCTGCCGCCGCTGCAACAGCAAGCGGCCGTGGCCGCTGGCCTGCGCCACCGCGGCGTCCTGCGGCTCCACTGGGGGGAGCCGCTGCCGGCGGCGGTGGACAGCTGGACCTGGCCAGCCGCGCTGCGGGCCTGTGATGTGGTGGTGTACCACCTGCCGCTGCCCGTGCTGGCGGTGGACCTGCGCTGGCTGGAGGCGCTGCCCGCCGGCCAGCCCCTGTGGCTGCTTTGCCGTAGCGCCGACCCGGAGGCGGCGGCCGCCGCCTTGGCCCCCCTGCGCGGCTCCTGGCCCGAGCTGGTCGCCTCGCGGCTGCTGCTCTGGGATGGCCTGACCTCCTCCCTCGACACCAGCCTGGAGCCCTTGACCCGTTGTCTCAACCGCGAATCCCCGGCCCTGCGCCAGGCCACGCCGCTGCGCCTGGTGGAGGATCTGCATCGCCGCTGGCAGGCCGAGCTCGAGACCCTGCGACGCCGTGAATGGCGAACGCTGTTGCAGCGCAGCCAGTGGCTGGTTGCCGCCGGCGTGGCCGCGACCCCCTTGGCCAGCCTCGATCTGGTGGTGATGGTGGCTGCCAATGCCCTGATGCTGAAGGAGATGGCACGGATCTGGGATTGCCCTTGGAGCGCCGAGCAGCTCTCGGCCGTGGCCGTCGAACTGGGACAGGCCTGCCTGGGGCTCGGGTTGGTGGAGTGGAGCAGCCAGGCGCTGCTGGCGGTGTTGCGGCTGGACGGCACCGGCTGGCTGCTGGGCACCGCCCTGCAAGCCCTGGCGGCGGCTTTTCTGACCCGGGTGGTGAGCCACGCCATGGCGGATTACATGGCCCTGAGCAGCGGCGTGGCAGCGCCGGATCTGGAGGATGTGAAGCGCCAGGCGCCGCTGTTGGTCTCGAAGGCGGCCGAAGCCGAGCGGCTCGAATGGAATGGCTTCCTGCAGCAGGCCAGCGGCTGGTTGCGGGCCAACCCGGCGGCAGCCGCCGGAGCCTGATCAGGCTTACATTGCTTCATGAAGATAATTGTTGCCTTGTAAAGTTTCCTCGCTAAGGCGTCCTGGCAGTGGTCTGTTCAGCGCTTCGCCCTAGGCTTGCTCTGCCCGGTCTCGCGCCGGGAATCATTACCCGCGATTCATCGCCCTCCTCCATGACCACTGCCCTTCGCAGCGGCCGCACTGGAAGCTGGGAAAGCTTCTGCCAGTGGATCACCTCCACCAACAACCGCATCTATGTGGGTTGGTTCGGTGTGCTGATGATCCCCTGCCTGCTGGCCGCCACCGTCTGCTACATCGTGGCGTTCATCGCCGCCCCCCCCGTCGACATCGACGGCATCCGCGAACCCGTTGCCGGATCGTTCATTTACGGCAACAACATCATCTCCGGCGCTGTCATCCCCTCCAGCAACGCCATCGGCCTGCACTTCTATCCGATCTGGGAAGCCGCTTCCCTCGATGAGTGGCTCTACAACGGTGGCCCCTACCAGCTGGTGGTGTTCCACTTCCTGATCGGCATCTCCGCCTATATGGGCCGCCAGTGGGAACTGTCCTACCGCCTTGGCATGCGGCCCTGGATCTGCGTCGCCTACAGCGCTCCGCTGTCCGCCGCCTTCGCGGTGTTCCTGATCTATCCCTTCGGTCAGGGCTCCTTCTCCGATGGCATGCCCCTCGGCATCAGCGGCACCTTCAACTTCATGTTGGTGTTCCAGGCTGAGCACAACATCCTGATGCACCCCTTCCACATGCTGGGAGTGGCTGGTGTGTTTGGCGGCAGCCTGTTCTCCGCCATGCACGGCTCGCTGGTGACTTCCAGCCTGGTGCGTGAAACCACCGAATCTGAAAGCCAGAACTATGGCTACAAGTTCGGCCAAGAGGAAGAGACCTACAACATCGTGGCTGCCCACGGTTACTTCGGTCGCCTGATCTTCCAATACGCCTCGTTTAACAACAGCCGCAGCCTCCACTTCTTCCTGGCCGCTTGGCCCGTGGTGGGCATCTGGTTCACCAGCCTCGGCGTCAGCACGATGGCCTTCAACCTGAACGGCTTCAACTTCAACCAGTCGATCCTGGATTCCCAGGGACGGGTGCTGAACACCTGGGCCGATATCCTCAACCGCGCCGGCCTGGGCATGGAAGTGATGCACGAGCGCAATGCTCACAACTTCCCCCTCGATCTGGCCAGCGTTGAAGCCGCGCCTGTGGCGCTGACCGCTCCAGCGATCGGCTGAGTGCAGTTGGCCGGCTGAGTGCAGTTGGCCTGAGTTGAATCTCACTCACTTCGAAGGCGTCTCCGCCCTCACTCCCCCCCCCGGCAGCTCGTCTGCCGGGGGGCTTCTTGTGTGCTGTCTCCTCCGAGCGCTGGCCCCCTGAGCCGGCCGTGGTGTGGGCCGTTCAGGGCCATCCCGCTGAGGGCGAGCACGGGAGGGCGAAAGCTTCGGCCAAGCCCCGCCTCGCCATCGCCGTGCCGCTGCCGTGTCGCCGCCCCTGTCTCCTTACGCTGGCACGCACTGGTCAAACCAGTTCTGTTACCGCGTCGCTCACCAGGATCCTTGCCGCCCCAGGCCCTCATTCCCTCCCCCCGGCAGCAGTTCTGGCCCTGGTGGCCGCTGCTGCCCCTCTACCCCTACGGTCGACGCCGCACTTTGGTCCGGACCTTGGTCCCCGATCAGCTCTGGGGCTTCGAGCAGTTGCAGGGGGTCTGGTACGTGGCAGTGCCGATTCGGATGTCGGTGTTGCGGGTGGAGCAGGGGTTGCTGCTTTACGCGCCAGTGGCCGCTACCGCTGAGGTGATCCAGCAGCTGCGCGATCTCGAGCAGCGCTGGGGGCCCGTGCATACGATCGTGCTGCCCACGGCTTCCGGCCTGGAGCACAAGCTGCCGGTGCCGGCGATGGCCCGGGCCTTCCCCGCTGCCAAGGTGTGGGTCGCGCCAGGGCAGTGGAGCTTCCCGTTCCAACTCCCTTCCCCATGGCTCGGTTTCCCGAGCGGCCGCACCCGCGTGCTGTTCGAGGATGGTGTGCCCTTCCCGCAGCAGCTGGACTGGCGGGCCCTGGGTCCAATCGATCTCGGGTTGGGATCCTTCACCGAGGTGGCCTGCTTCGATCGCGCCAGCGGCTCCCTGCTGCTGACCGATGCCCTGGTGGCGATTCCCCGGCAGGCGCCAGCCCTCTTCGATCTCGATCCGACCCCGCTGCTGTTCCATGGACGCGAACGCGGAGACGAGCCGCTGAGCGATGACCCGGCGATCCGTCAACGGGGCTGGCAACGCTTGACGCTGTTCGCCAACTTCTTGAGGCCGGCGCCGCTCCAGGTACCACCGCTGGCCTCGGTGCTAGTCCGGGCCTTCGCCCCGGGATGCCGCGGTCCCCGCAGCCACTTTGGCGTGTATCCCTTCGCCTGGCAGCCGGGTTGGGAGGAGGCGTTCGAGCAGCTTGTGGGGCCAGGTCCCGCCCGTCTGCAGGTGGCGGCGGTGTTGGAGCGCTTGGTCTTTCCGCGCAACCGCCCCGCTCTGCTGGAGTGGCTGCGCCAGCTGGCCGCTTTGCCCGGGTTGCGCTGGGTCGTTCCCGCCCATTACGACGCTCCGGTGGCGTGCAATGGCGAGCAGTTGGCGTGCTTGGCCCAAGCCCTGGAGGAGCGTCCATGGGCTCCAAGCGAAGGAAACTGGGCCACATTGGCGGCAATCGACCACACCTTGTTGCGGTTCGGGCTTGTACCCGGAGGCGTGATGTCTGGTTGATCTGTCGAGCCGAGGGCCGCTCTGGGTTCAGGCATCCAGCCTGAGGCACGGGCTGGGTTCCGAGATTTCCGGTATTAGAATCGCGTGCAACTCAGCGCGCTGAAAAAGCAGTGCAGCCCAGGGGGTTGTGGAGGAGCTTGCTCCCTAGGGGGTTCAAGCTGGGGGCGACTAGCTTCAGAGCGCTAGAGGGCCGGGATCAGCGTCGGGGTTGGGCTCGCCGTTGCCGATCAGGGCTGTTTCCAGCTCCATGCGCTGCTCCATCTGGCGCAGAAAGTAACCGGTCATCATCGCGGAGGCCAGCAAACCCGCCAGGTTGTCGCGGCTGGTCTGAATCCGGACTTCGAACTGCTCACCCGGCAACATGCCGAGCAGCCCCTGAACGTTGTGGCGAATGATGTCTTGAATTTCAGGGCTGGCGGAACGGGCAACCCTCTGCAGCACATCAGGGGATTGTTCCTGCAGGTATTGGATCAGAGGATTACCGTTGACCGCATCGCTGTCGGTCGTAAGGAACTCCGGATTGAACATTGGACTCCCTTGCGAGCTGGGGGCGAGGGGCCGTGGGGCCGAAACCCTGGTCCACTCGCGCAACCTTAACGCAGCTGTTCAAGCCGGCCCAGCCGACGGGACGGGTGAGAACCGAATCGGCCCAAACCGGTTCAGGGGCCAGTAGCGCCACACGGCCGTGCCGATCAAGGCGCTGCGGGGCAGCGGTCCCCAGACATGGGAGTCGAGGCTGGCATTGCGGTTGTCGCCCAGCACCAGGAGATGGTCGGCAGGCACCGTGAGCGGGGGCAACTGGTAGTCGATCCGCTCCGGGGTCCAATCCGGCTGAACCGCCATGCCATTGCGCCACAGCCGCCCCTCGCGCACCTCGATGCGATCGCCGGGAAGCCCCACCACCCGCTTGATCAGGGCGGCATCGGGGTCATAGCCGCTGTCCACCAGGGCCGCGGGGGGATGGAACACCACGATCGCGCCGGGCTGTAGGGGCCGCCCGAGCTGGGGGCGAAGCTTCTCCACCAGGATGCGGTCCTGCAGTTGCAGGGTGGGCAGCATCGAGCCGGAGGGAATCCAGCGGGGCTCGATGACGAGCCAGCGCAGCAGCAGCGCCAGCAGGGCCCAGGCCAGCAGACCCAGCAGCTGACGCCTCCAGGAGCCCCTGGGCGTGGCAGCCGTGGCGGAAGGACTGGAGACCATGGTGAGCTGGGGGAGGATCTCTACATCCTGACCAGTGAGGCCGCATCGTTGATGCCGCATCCCGGCTCCTCTGCCCCCAGCGGTAGCGGCGGTCCAGCCCACGGCGGCTCAGGGGCTGGATCGCGCGCCGATGTGTCGCCTTCAGCGCAGTCGCCGACCACCTCTCCGCCAGAGGCACAGCCACAGCCCGAGCGGCCGCCCGCGCGGCCGTCCGCGCGGCCGTCCCCTGCCGCGGCCAACGTCCGCGCCGCCCTGACCCTGCTGCTAAGCCTGCGCCAAGCCGGGTTGGTCACGGTGGTGGTCTGTCCCGGCAGCCGCTCCGGTCCGTTGGCCGTGGCGGCCGCTCTGCTGGAGCCGGGGGGCATGCGGTTGAGGACCGCCCTGGATGAGCGCTCCGCCGCCTTCTTCGCCCTCGGCTGCGGCCGGGCCGACGGCACGCCGGCGGCGGTGATCACCACCTCGGGCAGCGCCGTGGCCCATCTGTTGCCGGCGGCGGTCGAGGCTGACTACGGCGCCATCCCGCTGCTGCTGCTCACCGCCGATCGCCCCGAACGGCTCAAGAACTGCGGCGCCAACCAGTGTGTGAACCAGGAGAAATTCCTGCTGGCCAGCTGCCGCTGGTCCGGCCAGGCCGAGCCCAGCGGCTTGGCCTCGATGGAGGCGCCGGCGATCGAACGGTTGGCCCAGCGGGCCATCGCCGAGGCGCGTGGGCGCCATGGCCAGCCTCCTGGGGCCGTGCACCTGAACCTGCCGCTGGAAGAACCGCTGCACGCCAACAGCGAAGAGATCAGCGCACTGGCCGAGGGCTTGCGTCGGGGGGAGTTCTTGAGCGCCGCTGGGGTTTTGGCCAGCGCCCAGGTTGATCAGGGTTCCTCCCCTTCCCGGAGCCAATCGGCCGCCCCCACCCTGGATCCCGATCAGCCAGGCCTGATTGTGGCCGGCCCCTGGCGCGGCTCTCTGGCGGAGCGGGCAGGCCAGATCGCCGCCCTTGCGGCCTGGCAACGCCGCAGCGGCTGGCCGTTGCTCGCCGATGCCCTCTCCGGGCTGCGGGGATGCCCGGAGCTGGAGGTGATCGCCGGGTACGACCTGATCCTGCAGGATCCGCCGCAGGATCTGGCGCCGGGCCAGGTGCTGCGGCTCGGGCCGTTACCCGCCAGCCGCCGTCTGCAGGACTGGTTGGGACGGATCAGGGCGACCCAAGCGCTGATCAGCGATGGGGACCCCAGGCCACTGGATCCTTTGCGCCGCTGCGTTTGGCAGTGGAGCGGCGGCTTCAGCGCCTGGCTGGCGGACCAGCCCGAACCCGTAGGCCTCGGCCCAGCGTCGCAGAGTTTGGCCCTGGCGGGGGCCTGGCGCCGCGCCGATGCCCGGGTCCAGGAGTTTCTGGACCAGCGCCTACCGGCCAACCCTGCCAAGCCGGCCAACCCGGCCGACTCCGGCGGCGCCCCGGCGCTGAGCGAGCCCTGGTTGGCGCGGCAGTTGGCGCGGCTGCTGCCCAGCGATCTCCCCCTGATGCTGGCCAATAGCAGCCCCGTGCGGGACTGGGAGAGTTTCAGCCCGGGCGACGGCCCGCCCCGGCCCCTGTTCTCCTTTCGTGGCGCCTCCGGGATCGATGGCACCCTCTCGATCGCCTGCGGGCTGGCCGAAGCCCTTGGCGAGGTGGTGCTCGTTTGCGGGGATCTGGCTCTGCTGCACGACAGCGCCGGTTGGCTCTGGGGCCAGCAGCTCGACGGCCGCTTGAGCGTGGTGCTGATTGACAACGGCGGTGGCGGCATCTTTGAGCAGTTACCGATCAGAGCCGGCTCCGCCTTCGACTTCGAGCGGCTGTTCGCCATGCCCCAACCCCTCGATCCGCTGCGCCTGGCCCAGCTGCACGGCGTGCCCTGTGCCCGGCTCCGCGATGGCCAGTCCCTGCCCCAGCAACTGCGGCAGCTGCTGGAGCGCCCCGCCGAGCAACGCCTGGCTCTGCTGGCCGTGACAACCCTTTCCAGGGGCGACGCCAACCTGCGGCAGCGGCTGCGCCGCCAGGCGGCGGCTCTCCATCAGGATCCAGCGGTGGCCGCTTGGCCCTTCACCACAATGAGCAGCGAGTCGCCGAGCCAGCGCCCCCCGCGTCCATGAGCGAATCCTCCGCGTCCGCCTCCGTCCGCTGGCAATCCGCCGGCTCCTATGGAGATGTCATCTACGAAACCTGCGATGAGGGCATTGCCCGGATCACGATCAATCGGCCAGAGAAGCGCAATGCCTTCCGCCCTCGCACCGTGGTGGAGCTGTGCGATGCCTTCGCCCGGGTGCGCGATGACCCCCGTCTCGGGGTGGTGTTGTTGACCGGTGCTGGCCCCGCGGCCGATGGCGGCTGGGCCTTCTGCGCCGGCGGCGATCAGAGCGTTCGGGGCGATGGCGGCTATGTCGACGAGGCCGGCCTGCCGCGGTTGAACGTGCTGGATCTGCAACGCCAGATCCGCAGCTTGCCCAAGGTGGTGATCGCCTTGGTGGCCGGCTACGCCATCGGCGGCGGCCAGGTGCTGCACCTGCTCTGCGACCTCAGCCTGGCCGCCGAGAACGCCGTGTTTGGCCAGACCGGCCCGCGGGTCGGCAGCTTCGATGCGGGCTTCGGCGCTGGCTTCCTGGCGCGGGTGGTGGGCCAGCGCAAGGCGCGCGAGATTTGGTTCCTCTGCCGCCGCTACTCAGCCCAGGAGGCTCTGGCCATGGGGTTGGTCAACGCGGTGGTGCCATTGGAGCGCTTACAGCAGGAGGGGGTGGCCTGGGCGAGGGAGGTGCTGCGCAACAGCCCCACGGCGATTCGTTGTCTCAAGGCGGCTTTCAACGCCGAAACGGATGGCTTGGCGGGTATTCAGGAGTTGGCGGGCCAGGCCACCCATCTGTTTTACCGAACCAGCGAAGGCCAGGAAGGCCGCGATGCCTTTCTGGAGAAACGCCAACCCGACTTTTCAGAAGTTCCCTGGTTACCGTGAGCGGCCGAAGGTTTAGGGACCCTGGCTGAGGTGTTTGCTCCCATGCGCCCGAGCGATTCCTGGCCGAATGGCTCCAGATCATTGCCAGGGCATCCGGTCCAGCGGGGGCCGCTTGCCATCGCCGCCTCGACCCTCCTGGGCGCCATCGCTGTGATGCCGAACCCCGCCGCCGCGGCTTTCAACTCCCCCATGCCCGCCCGGGAGCGACTGGGGTTGCCCGCCTCCGAGGCTGGCGCGATCGATCAACCGGCCACCGGATCGCGTGGTGGCACTGTTCCCGCGGCTGAACCCGGCCTCCAGCTGGTGCTCGATCGCCAGGCCCGCCTCTTGCGGCTGCTGGAGAACGGCCAGGAGCGCCGTCGCTTCCCTGTTGCGGTGGGGATGCCGGGCTGGGAGACGCCGGTGGGGGAGTTCCAGGTGCTGGAGAAAACCCGCAACCCGGTTTGGGAGCACCCTCAGACCGGCCGTCTGCAGCCCGCCGGTCCGGCCAACCCGCTCGGCAGCCGCTGGATCGGGTTTCATCGCGACTGCAATGGCCGCAAAGGGTGGGACGGCGATCAGGTCCTGGATATCAAAGGCTGCGTGGCGGCTGGTTTTCATGGCACTCCTCACCGCTGGACCGTGGGCCGGGCGGTCTCCCATGGCTGCGTGAGGCTTTATGACGAGGACGTGCGCGAGTTGTTCGAACTGGTTTCGATCGGCACTCGCGTGAGCGTGTTGCCCTGACCGCTGTCGCCTAACCATCTTGCCCTGACCGCTGTCGCGTGAGCAGGTTGCCGTGACCGCAGTCGCGGTCCATTGGCTTCGGGGGCCGTTTCACCCCACCTGGCTCGCCCACCCCAGCGGCGAGCTGGTCCGCAGGGGGTGCTCGTAGAGTAACCGCCGCTCCCAGGGCCAACTTCCGATGCGCATTCTCTTCGTCGCCGCCGAATGTGCGCCGATGGTGAAAGTCGGAGGCATGGGCGATGTGGTGGGCTCGTTGCCGCCCGCCCTGACCGCCCTCGGCCACGATGTGCGCATCATCATGCCGGGCTATGGCAAGTTGTGGAGCCGGCTACAGATCAGCTCGGAGCCAATCTGGCGCGGTAGCACGATGGGCACCGACTTCGCCATCTACGAAACCCGCCATCCGAGCAATGGTCTGACGATCTATTTGGTGGGTCACCCCGTTTTTGATCCAGAGCGCATCTACGGGGGTGAGGATGAGGATTGGCGATTCACTTTCTTCGCCAGCGCCTCATCTGAATTCGCCTGGAACTGTTGGAAACCCCAGGTGATTCACTGCCATGATTGGCACGCTGGCATGATCCCCGTCTGGATGCATCAGGACCCAGAAATCAGCACTGTTTTTACGATCCATAATCTCAAATATCAGGGCCCCTGGCGCTGGAAGCTCGACCGCATGACCTGGTGTCCTTGGTACATGCAGGGAGATCACACCATGGCGGTGGCTCTGCTCTACGCCGATCGGGTCAACGCTGTCTCGCCAACCTATGCCGATGAGATTCGTACGCCACAATATGGTGAAAAGCTGGATGGCTTACTGAACTTTGTTAGCGGTAAGCTGCGCGGCATCCTCAATGGCATCGATACCGAAGCCTGGGACCCGGCCACCGACAAAACGTTGGTGGCCAATTTCAGTGCCGCGGATCTCAGTGGCCGGGCCGCCAACAAGAAGGCCCTGCAGGAACGCTTTGGCCTGCAGGTCAGCCCCCGCACCTACTTAATGGGCATGGTTTCGAGGCTGGTGGATCAGAAGGGAGTCGATTTGCTGCTGCAGGTGGCCGAGCGGGTTTTGGCCTATAGCGATAGCCAATTTGTGGTGCTCGGCACCGGTGATCGCGGTTATGAATCGGGACTCTGGCAGATGGCCGCCCGCCATCCTGGTCGCTTCGCTGTGTTCCTCACCTACGACGATGCTCTGTCGCGGTTGATCTATGCCGGCAGCGATGCCTTTCTGATGCCCAGCCGCTTCGAGCCCTGCGGCATCAGCCAGATGCTGGCCATGCGCTACGGCTGTATCCCAGTGGTGCGTCGGGTTGGAGGCTTGGTGGATACCGTCCCCCCCCATGATCCTGGCGAGCCAGGCAGCGAGGGCAGCGGCACCGGTTACGGCTTCGATCGCTACGAACCGGTCGATTTCTACACCGCGATCATTCGCTCCTGGGAGGCCTATCGGCACCAAGCCAACTGGCAGGTCTTGCAACGGCGGGCCATGGGGCAGGACTTCAGCTGGAACCGTTCCGCCCGGGCCTACGACGCCATGTATCGCGAGGTCTGCGGGGTCAAGGAACCGACGCCGGACGCCGAACAGGTGGAGCGTTTCTCCCAGGGGCAAGGGGCTGACCCAAGCTTGGTGAATGGGGTGCCGCCCGCCCCGTCAACGGAGGCCGCCGATGCCGCTTTGGCACCCTCCGCTGCCGCCCCACCGGCCGCCACCAGCCGTTCGCGGAATCCCCTGGCCCAGCTGCTGCGTCGTGGCGAGTCCTGATCCTCTGACGAAGACCTGATCCTCTGACGAAGAATTGAGGTGGCGCCGGCAGCGCGGCAACCGCAACCTCCCGGGCGGAATCTCCCGGCTCTTTATGTGAGCCCCTGGCGGCTGCTGCGCCAAGATCTGCTGGCGGTGCTGGCCAGCCTGCGTCTCAAGCTTCAAGAGCTGTGGCGGCTCAACGGCGCTGGGGAGTTGCCGCGACCGGGCTTCTGGCCCCGCCCCCTGGCCGCCTGGTTCTTGCCGCTGCTGCTGGGCTTGCTCCTTGCCCTGGCCTTTGCGGTGGTCGGGCTGGGAGTGGGGTTCATCACGTCCCGCCCCGAACCAGCCAGCCAGGGACCTCAACGCGAGTTCATCCGGCCAACTCCAGAGCCTTACGCCCCCGCAGGCAGTGGAACCTGGCGGGCCAATCCCCGCTCAACCAGTCCCCCAGGCACAAGCTCCAGCGACCCCAGCGACGCTGGCAGCCGTGATGGCAGCACCAGTGGCGGTGGCAGGCCAACGGGCCAAGCCATGGGCTTGGTTGAGGCGCCACAACCAGGCGGCCAGGGCCAACAGCAGCCAGACACCCTTGGCGTGGAACCTCAACCCCCCCCAGGGGGCGACGCTCTCAAGGTCTTGGCTGGAGGCCCAGAACCCATGGCCACTGCTTCGGCATCGCCAGACTGGCCGGCAGGATGGCAAGCGAATCCGCCTGGCCTTGAAGCGGTGGCACCAGCTGGGGCACCGCTCAGCGATGGGCTTGATGTGCTGCCGGGCGCTGGCAATCCAGTTCCCCCCTCCTCAACCGGTGCCACCGATCGCCCCGCGGGAGTTGTCTTGCTGGCGGACCCGGCCGAGACCTTGCTGGAGCTGTTGCGTGCCGCTACACCGCAGGCGCCGCCCCACGCCGTCCAACTCGCTGATGGCACCACCACAGTGGTGTTGCGAACCGCGGCTGGCTTCGAGCAAGCCAGCGCCGCGGCCCGACAGGACTGGGCCGACCGCTGGCTGGAGCTTGTTCGCGAGCGGGGCTTCAGCCAGCTCACCCTGCTGGATCCCGCAGGACGGCTGCTGGGGAGCCAGGCCCGGGTGGGCTCAGGCATGATCCTGCTCCAGCCCTTCCGCGAGCCGCCATGAGCCTGCAGCCCGACCAGCTGGTGGACCTCTGGGGCGAGCCGATCGCCAGCGATCAAGGCTGGCGGCGTCAGCCGATCGTCGCGGTGGGGACCGACAGCCGCCAGGACCTGCGTGGCCGCCTCTACGTGCCCTTGGTGGGGGAGCGCTTTGATGGCCATGCCTTTCTGAGGGACGCCTTCGCGGCGGGTGCCCTTGGCGCTGTGGTCCAGCGCGATCGGCTTGAAGGCGATGCCTTTGAGGCAGCGAGCAGCCATGGGGGCCGGCCACTCTGGCCTGTCGAAGACACCTTGCTGGCCTATCAGCAGCTCGGCCGGCTCTGGCGCCGCAACCGAGCCATCCCCGTGGTGGCGATCACGGGATCGGCGGGCAAGACCACCACCCGGGAACTGGTGCGCTCCGCCCTCAGTTTCCTGGGCCCGGTGGTGGCCAGCAGTGGCAACGAGAACAACGACATCGGTGTGCCCCTGACTCTGCTGCGCAGCGACGACAGCAGCGCGGCCCTGGTGGTGGAGATGGGCATGCGGGGCCTGGGCGAGATCGAACGGCTGAGCACCTGCGCCGAGCCCAATCTGGCGGTGATCACCAACATCGGCACCGCCCATATCGGCCGACTGGGGAGCCGTGGGGCGATCGCCACCGCCAAATGCGAAATCGTGGCAGGTTTGGCAGGGGCTGGCGCCCTGGTGATCCCCGCTGGTGATCCGTTGCTGGAGAGCGCCCTGGCAGGGGCCTGGTCGGGGCGGGTGCGGCGCGTCGCCCTGGCCGATGAGCAGGCAGCGCACCCCGCCGGTCTGCCCGCAGCGGATCTGGTAGGGCGGCTGGAGGCGGACAGCGCCGCCGGATCGGGGGTTGACGTGGCGGCTGGAGCGCCCCTAACGATCCCGGGCTGGCCAACCCTGCGGTTGCCCCTGGCGGGTCGCCACAACGCCCGCAACCTGCTGCTGGCCCTGGCTGTGGCTGAAGAGCTGGGGGTGCCCAAGCAAGCCCTCAGCGATCTCCGGACCGAGCTTCCGGGTGGTCGCAACCGCCGCCAGCAGCTTGGAGCCCTGACCCTGCTGGACGAGACTTACAACGCCTCGCCGGAGGCGGTGCTGGCGGCCCTGGAGCTGCTGGCGGCGCAGCCGGGAAGCGGACGTCGCTACGCGGTGTTGGGCACCATGCTGGAGCTGGGCGAGCGCTCCCTGGAGCTGCATGGCCAGGTGGCCGAGCGGGCCCGCGACCTGGGCCTCGATGGCTTGGTGATCGTGGCGGCCGGAGCGGAGGGGGAGGCGATGCAGGCGGCGGCGGCTGGCTTACCGCGGCTGGCCCGGGTGAATCAGCCGGAGCAGGCGTTAGAGCCGTTGAGCGCCTGGCTCGATCCCGGCGATGTGGTGTTGCTCAAGGCCAGCCGCGGCGTGGCCCTGGAGCGGTTGATCCCTTTGCTGCCGAATCTCTGAGCTCTCCAGCCAAGGAGGCTCGCCAACACCGGTTTCCCGGCGGCGCGATCCCAGCCACCCACGCACGTGGTGGCAATCCCCTCGTTGTTGGCCAGGGGGTTTGCGTGGTCTGCTTGAGCCGGAGAGAAACAAGGAGGATGGATGTCAGGATGGCGCGCTCTGCCGCTCCTGGCGGGGAGGGGTGGCGCTGTTGCCGATTCCTTGCCAATCGGGCTTGATGGTCTGGCGGGCGCGCCCAAGAGCCAGGGCTCCTGAGGGGACATCCTGCGTGAGTGTGGATCCTGCGCCCACGGTCACGCCTGGGCCCAGCCGGATCGGAGCCACCAGGGTGGAGTTCGCACCCGTTTTGCAGGCGGCGCCGATCACGGTGCGGTGCTTACGCACGCCGTCGTAGTTGGCGGTGATGGTGCCAGCGCCGATGTTGACCTGGGAGCCGATCTCGGCGTCGCCCAGGTAGCTGAGGTGGTTGGCCTTCACGCCCTCAGCCAGCTGGCTGTTCTTGATCTCCACGAAGTTGCCGATGCGGCATTCGTGCGCCAGCTGGGCTCCGGCTCGCAGCTGGGCAAAAGGGCCGATGCTGCATCCGGCAGCCACGCTGCTGTCGCGCAGCACGGAGTAGAGCACCTCCACGCCCTCGCCCAGTTGGCTGTTCTCGATCAGGCAGCCGGGGCCGATGCGACAGCCATCCCCCACCACGGTTTCGCCGCGGAAATGGCACTGGGGTTCCACCACCACATCCCGGCCGAAGCGGGTGCCCTCGCTCAGGCTGCAGCTGGCCGGATCGGTGAAGGTCACCCCCGCCAGCATCCAGAGGCGGCGGAGGCGATCCTGGAGCACCGCCTCGCATTGGCTCAGCTGCAAGCGGTCGTTGATGCCGAGGACTTCCTCAGCGTCCGCCACCTCCAGATGGCAAGCGGGTTGAAGCAGGGCCACCGTATCGGTGAGATAAAGCTCCCCCTGGTCGTTGTCGCTGCTGAGCCGGGGCAACACGTCGGCTAGCCGGGCCCAGTCGAACACGTAGATCCCGGCATTGGTGAGGTTGTTGCGGCGCTGCTCTGCGGAGCAGTCACGGTGCTCAACGATGGCGCTGACGCGGCCATCTGGGTCCGCGAACACGCGTCCGTAGCCCGTTGGGTCCACCAGCCGTGAGCTGAGCAAGGTGACGGCCGCAGCCTGACGGTGATGTAGGTCGAGAAGCTCTTGCAGGGTTTCCGGCCGCAGCAGCGGCACGTCGCCGTTGAGCACCAGCAGCTCGCCCTCAAATCCCGCCAGGGCCGGCAGCAGCTGCTGCACGGCATGGCCGGTGCCGTTCTGGGGTTGCTGGAGCACGAACTCCAGATCCGCCATCCCCGCAAGCGATGCCTGCACCCGCTCAGCCTGGTGGCCGACGATCAGCAGGCGCCGCTGGGGTCGCAACCGCGCACAGCTGGCCAGCACCCGTTCCACCAAAGTGGCCCCCGCCAGGGGTTGCAACACCTTGGGGAGGTCGCTCTTCATGCGGGTGCCCTTCCCAGCGGCCAGAATGGCGACGGCGAGCATGGGTTGGTGAGGAGTGAACGTCGCCGAATCTACGCGCAGTCAGCGGTCCAAGCGGTCAACCAGGTGGATGGTGCCGTCGCGGGCGCTGCGCGGAAGCCGAACGCGGTTCGGATGTCTGGACGCAGGGTTGGAGCGGCAAGAGGGAGTTGATAGTTTGAGTGAGCTTGCATTTCCTACTGCTGAACATTGACCACCACAGTGGAGCCTTCAAATCCAATCCTCCCTCTAGAGAAGCTGGCAGTTCACGACGACGTATCCTCGGCTCGGCAAAACCAGTGGCCTCAACAGTTCGGTGCAGCCAGGGTTAATCTATGCACTTAACCCTGTCGGCCGCGTTGCTCGGCTCTGCGTTGCTTTGATCAAGGGGGGCATCCAAGTGGTGCTCCATTGGGTTCTGAAGATTCGGAACCTCACCCCTTCATCCCCTTCACATCCAAATCCCATCCAGATCCTATGAGCACCGCTAACGCCGTTCAATGGGTGCGTTCCAGCCAGCTTCCTTTTCACGGCCAAGAAGAGGTCACCACGGATGACTGGCAGCAGGTAGCGACCCAGTACCACAAGGTTGTGCCCCTACGCGCCTTCGAACCGTTGCGAGAGAGCGGGCCTTTCTTGCATCGGCAAAGTTTTCTGCAGGTTGGCTCGGTGCAGGCGGTCGCCAGCGCCCACAACGGCATGCGCTTGCAAGGGGAGCGCACCAAGTCGGGTTTGGCCAGCCTGAGGATGAGCCTGGTGGGTCGCGCCCGTGTTCAGCATCGCGGCCAAGAGCTGCTGATGGGGCCCGGCCGGTTGCTGTTTGACTGCGATGACAACAGCGACTACACGGCCCGTACGGAATCCCAGTGGATGATGGTGATTGCGTCCTTGGTGCCCGCCAACATCGCCGCCGCAGCAGCGGCTTTGGTGGGTCCCCAGGAGGATCCCGAACCCTTCCTGCGCCGTCTCCCCGTCCAGATCCTGCTCACCGAAGACAAGCGGTCCACAGGCATCGTCTATCGCCAAATCCTGCGGCTGTTGCAACTGGCGGACAGGGGACAAGCAGATCCCTCCAAAGCTCTCGATCCGGCCCGATTGGAATCCATGTTGCACCGTTCCCTGGCCCTGGCGCTCTTCCCGGAATTCCTACAGGATCGCTGAGCGGCTTGTGGTCCTGCCGGGGATACGCGCGCCGCGCCGCACTCAGCGCTCCACCCCCCAGCGGCGACGCCAGGCGCTGGTGCTGAGGGTCCCAAGCTGTCGCTGTTGCTCCTCACGGCGTGCGGCCTTGATCGCTTCCGGCTCCGCGCAGCCCCGCGGATCGCGATACGGCACCGACGCTCGGCTGAGCAGATGCTCACGCTCCATCTCACTCAGGGGGCGCAGCAGCGCGTCAGCGGCTATCGGTGTGGGGGAGGCGGCCGTGCCGGCGCTCCAATGGCATCCCACCTCTGTGGCCCTCGCCGCTCCGCCTTCGGGCGGCTCGCGCTCGGGCCGGAGGCTGGCCAGCTGCAGGCCTGCAAGCTCAAGCCCACGACGCACGGCCGCCGCGGTGCAATAGGTCAGCAGGCGCCCCTCGGGCCGCAGGAGTTCCGCCAGCTGGCCCAGGAACTCTCGGCTCCACAGCTGGGGGCATTGGCTCGGGCTGAAGGCATCGAGGAACACCAGATCGCAGCCGCCGTTCAGCTCCGCCAGCCGCCGCAGCTCACAGCGGGCGTCGCCTAGCCACCAGCGGCCGCTGCTTTGCTGCTGAGGAGCCTGGTGGTGCGGCGACGAACCCGCGTCTTCCCCCCGATCCCTCGCCGCTGGTTGGCCAGCAGCCAACAGTTGGGGGCCTTCCAATGCCTCGCACCCCGAAGGCGGCAGCGACGGCGCTTGTGGTGAGCCAGAGCTGTTCCCCGCATCGGCGGCGAACGGCAGCTGGCGCCAGTGGCCGTGAGCGTGCAACTGGTCCAGCGCCTCCAACGTGGTCGGTCGCCAAAGGCGTCTGAAGCGCGGTTCAGCGAGCGCAAAGGCCAGGGGGCGCGGATCTAGTTCCAACCCCCACCATTCCAGGGCGAGGCCTTGCTCGTTCGCCGCCTCCAGCAGCGAGGCGGTGTTGTAGCCGAGCCCCACGCAGACCTCCACCACCCGCAGGCGATCGCCAGGGCGAAAGCGCTCCAGTTGGGCCGGGCGGATGAACTTGGCGCGGGACTCGGCCAAGGCACCGCTGCGGCAGTGAAAGGACTGGCCAAAAGTTGCGCTCCACAGGCTGGGGCTGCCATCGGCGGTGAGGCGCCAGGACAGAGCGGCATGGGCGGCATCCCCCGCAGGACCGCTGTCCCCGGCGCTCTCCCGGGGGCTGTCGCCGCCGCTCTCCGCGGCGCTGGCAAGCCGCGGCAGCCCAAGCTCCGCCGGCGTCCCCAAGTTTTGGGGTGTTCGCCAATTCTGGTTGGCAACCGGTTGCTCTGGCGCCAGCGGAGCCGGGGGGGCCACGGTCTGGCACGGCTCGGCTGGCTCCCCCTGGACTCCAGATGCCGAAACTGCGACCCCAGGGGTTAAGCCCGCTGCGGAATCAGTGCCGCAATCGCGCCAGGTCATCCCAAAACCCCGGATAGGACACGGCGGCGGCCGCCGCATCGGCGAGCTGGGTGTCGCCGCGGGCCACCAGGGAGGCCACCGCCAGGCTCATCGCCACCCTGTGATCCGTTTCGCTGTCCACCGCGGCACCGCGCAGCGGCGTGGGGCCGGTGATGGTGAGGCCATCGGCGTGCTCCTCAATCTTGGCCCCCATGGCGCTCAGCTGGCGGGCCATCACCGCAAGCCGATCGGTTTCCTTGACCCGCAGCTCCTCGGCGCCGCTGATCCGGCTGACCCCTTCGGCGCAACAGGCGGCAACCGCCAGCACGGGGATCTCATCCACCAGGCGGGGAATCAGCGGCGCCTCGATCTGGAAGGGCCGTAGCGGCCCTGGCCGCACGCGCAGATCGCCGACGGGCTCGCCGGCCACCAGGCGTTCCTCAAGGAGTTCGACATGGGCCCCCATTTGCTCCAACACGTCGAGGATGCCGGTGCGGCTGGGGTTGAGGCCCACGTTGTCCACCACCAGGTCGCTGCCGGGGGTGATGGCGCCGGCCACCAACCAGAAGGCTGCCGAGCTGATGTCACCAGGCACCACCACCGCCAGGCCAGCCAACTCTGGTCCCGGTCGCACGGTCACCCTCGTGGGCTCCGCCGGGTCGACCTGCAGGTCTGCGCCGAAGGCCCTCAGCATCCGTTCGCTGTGGTCCCGGGAGTGGGCGGGCTCGACCACCGTGGTTTCACCCGCTGCCGTCAAGGCGGCCAGGAGCAGGGCACTTTTCACCTGGGCGGAGGCCACCGGGGTGTGGATCAGGCTGCCGGACAGGCCCCGCCCCTGGATGGCCAGGGGAGCCAGATTGCCATTGGCCCGCCCAGAGATCATCGCCCCCATCCGGGCCAGAGGCTCCGCCACCCGGCGCATCGGACGGCGCCGCAGCGAGGCATCACCGTTGAGCACGAAATGGCGGCCGGCTCGGCCGGCCAGCAGCCCGAGTAACAGGCGCATGGTGGTGCCGGAGTTGCCGCAGTCGAGCACGTTCTCCGGTTCCCGCAGGCCATCGAGTCCGAGCCCCGTCACCAGCACCGGTTCTCCGGACACGATCGGCGTCACCGCCACGCCCATGGCCCGCAGGCAGGCAGCGGTGCTGAGTGGATCCTCAGCGGGCAGCAAGCCCTCGATCCTTGTTTCTCCCAAGGCGATCGCACCGAACAACAGGGCCCGATGGGAGATGGATTTGTCGCCAGGCACGCGCACACGCCCCCGTAGACCCTGGGACTGGTGCAGGCGCAGCGGCTGGTCAGGATCGACCCCGGCTGAGGTGGACGAGGCGGTGGAGGTCGTCACACGGGGGCACGGCGGTCCTGGCGATCCTATGGAGCCGCCTCAATCGCGACTGATCGCGTCGGACTGCAGCTGATCAGCCGCCGTCAGAGGGAGTACACGACGGGGAGTCGCCAGCCCAAGCCGCTTCAGAGCAGTTCCGTCTTCACCCCGGCGTGGCGCAGGGCCGAGGACAGGGACCAAACCTCTAGCACTAGGGAATGCCAGGGGGAGATGGTGGCCATATCGAGGGCCATTGGCGCTGGCGCCGCGGCCCGCAGGGCACGAGCCGCTTGGAGTTCGGCTAGGGCTTGTCGCAGGCGCTGAACCAGCGCATCGCGGGCGGGGGGCGCGAGCACCCGATCCGGGCAGTGGGCGATCAACACCAAACCCCGCTCGAAGGACTGCTGGAAGTCGTCAAGCAGGGGGTTGAGCACCTGGTCAAGCAACTCGCCAGCCGCATCCGACATCGGGGTAGGAGCCATGGCCGCGGCGTCGCCGCCCTCACAACACATCAGCAACGCTAGGAGGATCTCCCGGAAGCCAAGCGCCGCTGATGGTGAGGGCATCCGTCCCCACCACCCCCCTGAACCGCCCGTGAACCGCCTTTGCCACCCGGCCAGGTCTCCGGCACGGCGAGGTTGGGCGGCGCTTGGGCCTTGAATAACTTGTACAAAGGGAGCGCCTCTCTCGATTGTCTCCATCCGGGCCATCTCCATCTGTGCCATCGACGCGGTGTGGCGGTCGTGAAGACGAAACGGCCAGCAACTCAGCCCAGCAACCAGCCTCCCCCCTCCTCGAGCACGGCTCGCGCGCTGCGCAGATCATGCAAAAGGTCAGCCAGGGTGCAGCTATTGAGCTCCTGGTTGAGGCTGCGCCAAAGTCGGTTCTCCAGCAACGATGCCACCCGCTCCGCGGCCAACAGCTCCGGATTCGAGGCAGCCCGCGATGGGCTGGCCATCAGTGAGCCCGCGATGGCGGTGGGCCGCAGCGCGCTCAGCACGGCGGCCAAATTGATTGTTTGAGGTGGCGCCGCCAGGCGATAACCTCCGGCCCTGCCACGACGCGCCTGCAGCAGGCCTGCCCGCCGCAACCGCAGCAGGAGCTGCTCCAATAGCGCCGCCGGCAGGTCCTGGCCAGCAGCCAGGTCGGCCACCGAGCGCCAGCGCTGGGGCTCCTCCGCCAGCACCATCAGGGCTTTGAGGGCATGCAGGTCCTGCCGGCCGAGGATGGTGGCGCCGAGGCTTCGCTGGGATGGGGGGGAGTCTGGCGGAGTCTGGCCAGCGCCAGATGCGGCGGGATCGCCCGCCTGTGGGCGAAGCGCCATCGGCGGTTCCCCGTTCAGCCGAGGCGAACGCCGGGCCCCAGGCGTTCGAGGATGTGCTCAAGGGTGTAGCCGAACAGGGCTGGGTCGGGATTCACCGCCTCGAGATCGGCCAGCCCGAGTTCCCCCCAGCGGGCATCAAGTTGGGCCTCCAGCTCCACGCTGCGCTGCAGCGGCTCGCCCCATTCATGACGCTTTTCCGGCCCGATTTTGGTGGTGGCATCGATCGCCAGGCGCCCCCCCAGGCCGAGACGCTCACTAGCGAAATCAAGGGTATCAAAAGGAGTGTTCTCCAACACAAACAGATCGCGTTGAGGATCTACTAAGGCGCTGATCGCCCAAATGACCTGTCGCGGATCACGAATGTTGATCGCTTTGTCCACGACCACCACAAACTTGGTGTAGGTGAATTGGGGCAGAGCGCTCCAAAACGCCATCGCCGCCCGGCGCGCCTGGCCAGGGTAAGCCTTGTCGATGGCGATCACCGCCAGCTTGTAGCTGAGACCTTCCATGGGTAGGAAGAAATCAACGATCTCGGGGATCTGCTGGCGCAGGATCGGCGTGTAGATCCGGTTCAGCGCGATGGCGAGCATCGCGTCTTCTTTCGGAGGGCGGCCGCTGAAGGTGGTGAAGTAGATGGGATTGCGCCTCTGGGTCACGCAGTGGATCCGCACCAACGGCGAGTCCTCGACGCCGCCGTAGAAGCCCATGTGATCACCGAAAGGACCGTCCGGCAGGCATTCCCCAGGTGTGATTGTGCCTTCGAGGACCACTTCACTGTGGCTGGGCACCGCCAAATTCAGGGTCTTGCACGTGGCCAGCCGCACCCCCTCGCCTCCGTAGATCCCGGCAAACAGCCACTCGCTTAGCTGCACGGGGATCGGCGTGGCAGCCGCTAACACCAGCAGCGGATGCACGCCAATCGCGATGGCGATTTCCAGTTTCTTGCCCAACGCCGCCGCCTTGCGCAGGTGTCTGGCACCGCCGCGCACGCTCAGCCAATGCACGGTCATGGTGTTGCGAGATTGTTGCTGCAGGCGGTAGACCCCCACATTGGGGGTACCGGTTTCCGGATCTTTACTGATCACCAACCCCAAGGTGATGATCCGGCCACCATCGCCGGGCCAGGGCCGCAACAACGGGAGGGCATCTAGATCCACCGCGTCGCCGCGCAGCACCTGCTGGCGGCAGGGGGGGGTGAGGTCGAGATCGGGGCGGGCCTTGAGCACATCCCAGAGCACAGAACCAAAGCGCAGGGCTTCGCGGGGGCCCTTGGGCGGCCGTGGCTGCTGCAGTAGGGCTAGCTTCTCACCGAGGGCCTCCAGCTCCTCTGGCCGCTCCATGCCCAGGCTCCAAAGCACCCGCTCCTGGGTGCCCAGCAGGTTGATCGCCACCGGCATGGTGGAGCCGATCACGTTTTCAAACAGCAGGGCTGGCCCGCCGCGGGAGAGCACGCGATCGGCGATGGCGGCCAGCTCCAGATCGGGATTCACCGGGGCGCTGATGCGCCGCAGCCGGCCGCGCTGCTCCAGCAAGCTGAGGAATCCCCTCAAATCTCGGCGGGTTTGGACAGCGGACAAGACGTGAGCTCGTGATTGGAGGCACTCTGACGTACCCGGCCGGCGACTGTCGCGACAGCAAGCGCTCGCGGCTGGTCAGGAGGGACAGGGCCTGCTGCGGTCCCCACGACGCTCGCCAGCGTCGTGGTCCACGCTGCCGGCTTAGCCGCAGCCGAGGCTGAGGCGGGTGTCCACGCCGGTGACCGGGTTGCGGCCGCTGGCCTCGCGACAGAGGGAACGCTGATCGGCTCGGTCGATCAGGGCGTCGCTGAAATCGGCGTTGCTGACCCTGGCGCCCGAAAAGTTGCTGCCCGTGGCGATCACCCCTCGCAAGATGGCTCCATGGAAATCGGCGCCGGCGAAGTCCACCTTGTCCATCAGCACGTCGCTGAGATCGGCGTCGCGGAAGTTGGCTTCCGGGAAGGCCCCTTGGGTGAGGATCGCCCCGCGCAGGTCGGCCCCGGCGAAGTTTGCCGCCCGGCCCTGGGCGCCGGCGAAGGAGGTGTTGGCCAGCTGCTGGCCTTGGAAGTCGGCGCCGTTCTGATTGGTGAGGGTGTAATCCACGCCACTGAATTCCGCCAGCACGGGGGCGGGAGCCGCCAGCAGCAGGAGCGCCAGGAGCGCCGCCAGCGTGGCTCGCACGCCGCATCGGCAGACATTGACCAACGAACGGCCGGCCCACGGAAGGGATCGAGGACCGACCAGCCAGCCGCAGGGGCTTGCCGCTGCGGCTCTCCCCAGCCAGGAGCGGCTGCGGCCAGGATCGGCAGGAAGGTGTGTGGGGGTGCTGGCCATCGCTTCGGGTGAGTCCGCGCAGACAGCCGCGGCCGGATCCTTATGCTGACCCATGGGAATCCCATGCGTGGTTCGGCGCTGGCTTCAGGTTTGCTCGCCAGCGAGGATGCGGAGCACATCGCCCAGGAGATAGAGGGAACCGGCGATCACAGGCTGGGGGTGCGGCGCCTCGGCATCAGCATCAATACCGCATCGAAGCAGCCGTTCCAGCCCCGCGGCGGGGTCAGTCACCGCTTGAAGCTGGTCGGCGAGTTCGGGGCACGCCTCCCCCAAAGCTTGTTGATCCCAGCTGGCATGCCCCGCGATTGGCGTGATGAACGCCTCGTCCCCAGGCAGCAACAGGGCCCGCAGCATCGGGGCGGCTTCCTTGTGGCGCTGGATCCCCAGCAACCAGCTCCGCGGCGCCAGCCCGTCGCGGTGAGTGAGTTCCTGGCGCAAGTTGAGCGCCGCTGGAGGATTGTGGGCACCATCCAGCAGCAGCGCCTGTCCACGCCAGTGGTGTTTCTCAAGCCGCCCGGGCCAGTGGGCCTTGGCTAGGCCGCGGCGGATGGCGTCCTCGCCGATCGGCCAGCCCTGCTCGGCGAGGGCCCGCGCCATCGCCACAGCTACCGCTCCATTGCGTCGCTGAAAGCTCCCCGCCAATCCCAATGCCGGGCCACCGTTGGCGAGATCCGGCAGCGGGTCGAGCCAGTGCAGCTCGACGCCGCTTCGCTGCGCCATCTCCTCCAGAACCGTCGCCGCTTCAGGTGACTGGCTCGCGCTGAAGGCCTTCTGACCCGGTCGCATCACTGCGGCTTTCTCGGCCGCGATCGCCGCGAGGCTGTCCCCAAGGTATTCGCGGTGGTCGAGCCCAATGTCGGCGAACCCCAGCACGCGGCGATCGGGATGGGCCGTGGTGGCATCAAGCCTTCCGCCAAGGCCCACCTCCAGCACCGTCACATCAAACTGTTCGGAGGCGAAGCGACCAAATGCCGCCGCGGTGAGCAGCTCAAATGGCGTGAGATCGTGGCGCCGGGCCAGCGCCTGCCAGGAGCTGAGATCACTGCGCAACTCATCAGGGGTGATCCAGCGTGGTCCGAGCTGGATGCGCTCACACCAGCTCACCAGATGGGGAGAGCGATAGCTGGCCACCCGCAGCCCAGCCGCCTGGAGGATGGCATGCAGCATGGTGCAGATTGAGCCCTTGCCGTTGGTGCCTGCCACCTGCACCGCGGGGAACCGCCGCTCTGGATGCCCAGCCTCGGCGAGGGCGGCATGAAGGCGGTGCAGTCCGAGATCAACGCCACGGATCGCGAAGGGTTCCAGCAGGTCAGCAATGTCCACCGGAGCCGGCAGGGGAGGCGTGCTCAGCCCTGAATCCAAGGCAGCATCCAGGGCGGCCGACTTCACCATCCTCAACCAGCTCCCAGCTCAGCCTGGAACGGCATCGGCGCTCGTGAGGCGCATCAATGCCGATTCAAGGCGGCGTAACGCGTCGCTGACATGGCGGGGCTGGATCACCAGCGGCGGGACAAAGCGCAGAACCGTTGGCCCAGCAGGCACCACGAGCAGCCCTTCGGCCATCGCCGCCTTCACCCAGTCCGTCGCGGCAGGCGCCCCCTCGCGGAGGACCAAGCCGGTGAGCAAACCCCAGCCACGCACCCCCTCAAGAAGGGTGGGGTGGTTGCGGGCAAGATCAGCCAAGCCTTCCTGAAGGATCGCGCTCACGCTGCGCACATGGGGCAGGAGCTTGCGGCGCTCGATCTCGGCGATCACGGTGAGGCCGGCGCGACAAGCAAGGGGATTGCCCCCGAAGGTGCTGGCGTGGTCGCCGGGTCGGAAGTGATCCGCGCTGTTCCTGACGGCCAAGGCTCCAATTGGAATCCCACCGCCAAGCCCCTTAGCCAGAGTGAAGGCATCCGGCTCCACACCCAGCCGTTCGTAGCCCCACCACTGGCCACTGCGGCCCACACCGATCTGCACCTCGTCAAAGATGAGCAAAATCCCCCGGGCATCGCAAAGCTGGCGCAGCCGCTGGAAAAAAGCGGGATCGCCTGGAATCACGCCACCCTCTCCCTGGATTGGCTCCAGCAGCACCGCGGCGACCCTGGGCCCCTGGCGTTCGCATTCAGCTAACAGGGCCTCGAAGGCGTCGATATTGTTATACGGAAAGTAGCGGAAGCCCTGCACCATGGGCTCGAACCCTTCGTGGTATTTGGGCTGCCCGGTAGCGGTGACGGCCGCAAGGGTGCGGCCATGGAAGCTGGCGTGGGCTGTGAGGATCAGCGGTTCCGCGATCCCCAGGTTCAGGCGGCCGTGTTTGCGAGCCAGCTTGATGGCCGCCTCATTGGCCTCAGCGCCTGAGTTGCAGAAAAACACCCGATCCGCACAACTGCGTGCCGTGATTGCCGCCGCCAGCTCTTCTTGCTCGGGAATACGGTAAAGATTTGATACATGTTGCAAAACAGCCAGCTGACGGCAGAGGCTGCGCCGCAGGGCCGGATCGCTGTGACCGAGGGTGCAGACCGCGATGCCAGCGACCGCATCGAGATATCGGCGCCCCTGCCGATCCCATACCCAAACCCCACGGCCACGCACCAACTCAAGCGGGAAACGGGCGTAGGTGCCCATCACCGCAGAGTGAGGGCCGCTGCCGACCGTTGTTGTGGGTGGCGGGGAGGCGAGCACCGCAGAGGCTGATGACAGGTTCAAAAAGGGATGGGAGCGGTGGGACTCGAACCCACATGCCCGAAGGCGCTCGATTTTGAGTCGAGTCCGTCTACCAATTCCGGCACGCTCCCAACATCCCAACCATAGAGGGCCAGGGCTGGGGAAAACTCAACGTCAGCGCATTGCGCTCACGGCAGCCGTCGACACCGGGTCGGCGTCGAGAAGCCGAACGATGGAAGCCCCAACGGCGTTGAGTTTGGCTTCCAGGTTGGCGTAACCGCGATCAAGGTATTCCAGCCCGCGTACGGTTGTGGTACCGTCAGCCGCCAATCCGGCGAGAACCATCGCTGCGCTGGCGCGCAGGTCGGTGCCGCGCACGGGGGCGCCGCTGAGGCTGGGCACTCCTTCGATGCATGCCGTGTTGGCCTGCAAGCGGATGGAGGCGCCCATGCGCTGCAGTTCGGCAACGTGTTGCATGCGGTTTTCAAAGATGTTCTCCACCACCAGGGAGGTGCCTTGGGCCGTGGCCAGCAAGCTCATGAAAGGCGCTTGCAGATCGGTGGGGAAGCCCGGGAAGGGTTGGGTGCGCAGATCGATCGCACGAATTGAATCCGCTTCGATGGTGAGGCCGTCAGCCTCAGCCCAGAGACGACATCCGGCCTCCTCAAGCTTGGTGAGCACCGCTCCAAGATGGTCTGGACGGAAGGGGGCCACGTTCAACCGCGAACGGGTAATGGCAGCTGCCAGAAGGAAGGTGCCGGCTTCGATCCGATCAGGAATCACTGAATAGTCAGCTCCGTGAAGGGTGTCGACCCCATCGATCAAGATGGTGGGCGAGCCGGCACCGCGAATGCGGGCCCCCATGGCGATCAGCAGATTCGCCAGATCCACCACTTCGGGCTCTTGGGCGGCATTGTCGATGGTGGTCTCGCCTTCCGCCAAAACGGCGGCCATCATCAGGGTTTCGGTGGCGCCAACGCTGGGGCAATCCAGGTGGATGTGGCCAGCTTGGAGGCGCTTGCGCTGGCCAGGCACGACGGCGGTGACGACACCATGCTCAATCGTGACCTGGGCGCCGAGTGATTTGAGCCCCTTCACGTGCTCCACCACAGGACGGCTGCCGATTTGGCAGCCACCTGGAAGAGGCACTTGAGCAATGCCGGCCCTGGCCAGCAGGGGACCAATGCAGAAGAAACTGGCGCGCAGCGTGTTGACCAACTCGTAGGGAGGGGCGGCCCGGGTGATGTGTTCGCCATCCAGGTCGACGATGTCGCCTTGGCGCTTCACTCCAACGCCGAGGGCGGCCAGGATCTCACCCATGGCGGTGATGTCCGTGAGGGGAGGCACATTGCGCAGCCGCAAGGTGTCGCGGCACAGCAGGCTGGCCGCCATCAGCACCAGCGCCGAATTTTTTGCGCCGCTGACGCGCACCTGACCTTCGAGCCTGCCGCCACCCCTGATCTCAAGCCGAGGCTCGAGTAGTGCATGGGGGGGAACAGCGGCAATGGTCATGGGCGGGGCTGTCCCGAGATCCGAACGTGCCGGCATGTTGACAATGATTTGAGCCATCGTCTAGGGGTCCGCCAGGTGAAGTGTCTCGCCAGGTCGTGGCATGGTTGGCGGAGTGGCCCACTGTTGAGCTTGGACCTTAGTCCACGTCCCCTAGCGGCCACGTGGTTGGTGGCTCTGCTGCGGGGCTTGTGACGGAGTCGCTGCGGCAAGCGGGTGAGTCGGTTTATCTATCGGTTGCCGCAAGCTTGCGTGAATGCGCAATCGCTGATCCAGCAACGTCGGATCAATCGTTCAGCCTGATGACGGTGGCATTGCAGCAGCAATGATCTAGAAGACCGTGTTGAATATCAGCCAGCCAGCCAGCATGCAATTAAGGCAGGCCGGCAGACGCAACGCCTCGCCAAACAGTTGCCCTTCGCTGCCGCTCCATGGGCCACGCCCAACTCCACCGATTTCGTTCAACCGACGCTTGCCGTTTCGGTCGCCTCCGAACCGAACAACGCTTCCACATTGGGTTTGCATGCGCGCCGCTGGGGCAACTCTGGCCGGTCGGAGCGCCCTGGATCTGGAAGAGACTGCCCCACGGGTCGCTCGCCTGATGCGTCGCGGGCGGGTCAGGTCTCGACCCGTGATTGCCCCGCCACGTAAACCCATGGGGAATGGGCTCGTCAGCGGCGCCAGATGGCCGCAGGCCCAGCCGCTGAACGCCTCAGCCCTTGCGCAGGATTGCCTCAGCCCCCAGCTCGGCCCGCAACAACTCTTGACGTTATAGACAGTCCGTTCGCCGTCACAGCGGTAAGACTAGGGATCCGCTGACCATGAGCCGATGGCGTTTCGATCCACCCACGATCCGAGGCGTGGCTCGCTTCAGCCCAAGGCCTATCGGTTAATCGATGCGCTGCTTGAACCCCATCCCCATCTTGATGGTCTTTACGACTCGATTGAAGAAGCCTTTCAGGATGCCTGTGAATGGCTTGAGGGAATCGGACCCGTGGCGGAGGTTGCCTACAGCATTGGCTTGGAGGTGAGCACGCCCGATGGCGGTTGGCGCACCATCCGCCATCCCGCCTTGGTCGCTTGCCCACTGGCCTGTGTGGCCTTGCCGATGGGCTGAGCGACGGAAGGCCGATCCAACGCATTTGCAGCCTGCTCAGATCAGCGTCCGTCAAAGTTGAACATCATTCACGCCCGTCACAGCAGCAGGGGAATCAGCGCTGATCAGCTGATCCACCAGCGAAATTTGACGCGGCAAACAGATCCGCCGCAGGTCGTAGCTGTCCTGAACCGTCTTGCGGGCAGCCTGCCGCAGTGGCATAAACCTATCGCGATCCTCTAGTGCTTCAGCGATCGTGTTCGCCAAGGTCTCATGATCAAAAAAATCGACGAGCAAACCATTGTGATGGTGGCGGATCACATCTTGCACCGGCGCCGTGGCCGAGCCCACCACCAGCGCACCGCAACTCATCGCCTCCAGCAGGCTCCAGCTGAGTACGAATGGATAGGTGAGGTACACGTGGCAGGCACTGGCACGCAACAGCATGTGCAGCACTGGATGGGGCACCAGCCCACTGAAGTGAAGGCGTGAATGGTCCAAGCGGTCTCCCAATTCGCGCAACAAGCTGGTCTTCCAGCTGCCTCCGCCGGGCGGAGCTTGGCCGTAGCTCACGCCATCACCGCCCACAACAACCACATGGGCCTTGGGGCAGCGGCGCTGCAGCCTCGGTAGGGCTCGCATGAACTGATGGAAACCGCGATAGGGCTCTAAGTTGCGGGCCACATAGGTCACCACAGCATCGCCGCGCTGGAAGCGCAATCCGGCCTTCTCCAGGCGAATCTCGACGGGCCCTTCCGGTCGAATCGCATCGGTGTCGATCCCCTCGTGAATCACGCTCAGCCGTTGGCGGTACTGCCGCGGCACCGTGCTGGCCTGCCAAGGGGTTGGAGCCAACCCCCAATCGAGATCCTGAAAGGCCAACAGCTGGCTGGCACGTCGCAGGCGCAGCTTCGCGTTCCGGGTCCAGGCAGCGTCGCTGAACTCCGGGTCGAAGTCGTTGTCTCCACCTTGAAGTTGATAGACGAACTCCACCTGATGCAGCACGGGCACATCGGGGAAGAGATCCTTCACCAGCAGTAGTTCTCCCCAGCCGGGGTGACCGATGATCAGATCGGGCCGCAAGCCGCGGGTGCGAAGACCCTCCAGCACCCTGGCCACGGCTTCGCCGCGCAGAACCTTGGTTTGAAAGTCCGCCGCCCAGGGGTGGCAGGGGGGCACGCCCGCCGCTGGCATTGGGTTGTAGCGATGCAGCGGGATGCCGGCCAGCTCCCGGGCTGTGGGCCCACCGATGGCCTCGACCCGATCGCCGCGCCCCAGCAAGGCAGGGGCGAGATGGCGGTACTGCCCAGGGAAGTTCTGATGGATGAACAGGAGTGTGCGGGCCATCACCAACCTGAAGACGCTCTCGGCGGTTCGGGCCAGCGCGTGGGAATCGGCTGCAACGCCCTTCAATGTCCATCATGGTTGAGCGTCACACCCTTCGCTGATGGGATCCCCACCCAGGCGCCCCCGCCGCGCAACCATTCTTGGAGCTCTCGCCTCAGGGCTTGTGTTGGCTGCCCTGGCCTCCCTGGTGCAGGAGTTCGCAACTCAGGGTCCGCTCGGCATCCCCGGGCTAAGTGCCCAGGCCCAGTCGCAACCGGTGCTGCGGATCAGCGCCATCCCCGACCAGAGCCCGGAAAAACTGAACCGGCTCTATCCACTCGTGGCCGATGAGCTCGCCCGCCAACTCGGGGTGAAAGTGAAGTACGTGCCGATGGTGGATTACACGGCCGCTGTCACCGCTTTCCGCACCGCTGATCTAGACCTGGTGTGGTTCGGGGGGCTCACGGGGGTGCAGGCGCGCCTCCAGAGACCTGGTGCGCGGGTTCTGGCTCAGCGTGATATCGACGTGTCCTTTCACAGCATCTTCATCGCCAACCGGCAGAGCGGTCTTGAGCCTTTTACCTCCCTGAAAGGACTCACGGCCCTCAAGGGTCGGCGCTTCACCTTCGGCTCGGAGAACTCCACCTCCGGCCGTCTGATGCCCCAGTATTTCCTCGCTCA
>Ga0315903_10000211_pt1 | contig 87145 bp, 79 predicted proteins | sample LakEriMetagenome_7_FD_203524 | JGI IMG/M metagenome (GOLD analysis project Ga0315903, IMG submission 203524) | Freshwater fungal communities from buoy surface, Lake Erie, Ohio, United States - Buoy 2 MA119 | ecosystem: Environmental > Aquatic > Freshwater > Lake | place: USA: Lake Erie, Ohio... | reverse complement strand
AGCTTGTCGGTGGTGGATCTATGCAGATCGTTAACCAGACAGTTCCACAGGCACTTCGTAAGCTCGGATACACAGAAGAGACAATCGAAGCAATTGTTGAATTCATTGCAGCTAACGGTCACGTCATCGATGCTCCAGGACTAAAGCCAGAGCACTATGAAGTATTTGACTGTGCACTTGGTGCACGATCAATTGCTCCAATGGGCCACGTCCGCATGATGGCTGCATGTCAGCCATTCTTATCAGGTGCAATTTCAAAGACAGTAAACCTCCCAGAGGATGCAACTGTTGAAGAAGTTGAGGAAGTTCACCTAGAGGCATGGCGCATGGGTATCAAGGCACTTGCTGTCTATCGCGACAATTGCAAGGTCGGTCAGCCACTTTCAGATGGCAAGGCAAAGAAGAAGGATGCACCTGTAGAGGCAGAAGTTATTGCAGCTCCAGTTCGCAAGCGTCTTCCAAAGTCACGTCCATCAACAACAACATCATTCTCTGTCGGCGGCGCTGAGGGTTACATGACCTCAGGTGCTTACGCAGATGGTGCACTCGGTGAGGTATTCCTTAAGCTCGGCAAGCAAGGTTCAACCTTGGCCGGTGTGATGGATGCATTCTCAATCGCAGTCTCAATCGGACTCCAGTACGGAGTTCCACTACAGACATTCGTTGAGAAGTTCACAAACCTTCGCTTCGAGCCAGCAGGTATGACAGATGATAAAGATATTCGCATGGCACAGTCCATGATGGATTACATCTTCCGTCGTCTCGCACTTGATTACCTACCATTTGAAGAGCGCGCTTCCCTCGGTCTCTACACAGTGGCAGAGCGCGAAGCAGCACTTAACAACGGTGGCGAGTACGCACCTGTGGCGGGCGATAGCCCAAAAGCAGTTGCGCCTGTGGCGGCTCCTGTAGCTGCAGTCGCTAAAGCACCAGTTGCTGACATCAAGATCGAAGCAGCACCAGTTGCATCAGCTCCGGTAACAGCAGTTCCGGCGATGACAATCGGTTCATCTTCAGATCTTCTTGAATCAATGGGCATCAAATCAGATGCACCGCTCTGTATGACATGTGGCGTGAAGATGCGTATGTCAGGTGCATGTTTTGTATGCGAAGGTTGCGGTAACACATCAGGTTGCTCATAAAGATCACCCTATTAAAGTAGGGAAAAAGCCCTCCACTTAACTGTGGGGGGCTTTTTCACGCCCCAAATATGCTCCATCCCGCGCATAATTAGAGGCAGGAGAGACGGTGGGATAGGTATGAAACAAGCGTGGGGCAAGGTTCGGGCAGCTATCGCCCTTGGCCTTGTCTTCGCCATGGTCGGCAGCACCGTCGCACAGGCCGCCGAAGCGAGTGAACCAGCAAAGACTTATATCGTCACAGTCGATGGTGATTTCAATGATGTTGTGCGCGGACAACTTCGCGATGCAGGAATAACAATTGATGATGAATTTGAATACGCATTTGATGGCTTTGTAGTCGATCTTGCTGATTACCAACTTCCTTTTGTGCAATCACTTGAATATGTTAAAGCTATTGAAGAAGATGCCATCGTTTCTTTAGCTGCCACACAAACACCAACGCCTTCCTGGGGACTGGATCGTATTGATCAGCGTGCAAAACCAACTAGTGGAGAAGCATCCCAGTACGAGTACCTCAGCGCTGGAACCGGTACCACGATTTACATCGGTGACACTGGAGTTTTAGAGCATCAAGATCTTGTTGGTCGCATCTCTTCATCGGGATACACAACCTTTAACGATGGTTGGGGAACTCGAGATTGCAACGGTCACGGAACTCACGTTGCAACGACAGCGGCAGGCACTCAGTATGGCGTTGCAAAGAATGCAACGGTCGTTCCGATACGACTCCTTAACTGTGCAGGCAGCGGACAGTACTCAGGTGTGATTGCATCCCTTGACTGGATTCTCTCTCCAGCAAATCCAAATCCAAAGAGCCAGGCAGTTCTTAACTTGAGTATTGGTGGACCTAAATCCGTCGCCCTGAACGATGCTATTGAGCGATTAGTCAATGCGGGAATTACAGTTGTTGCAGCAGCTGGAAATGATCGAGTGGATGCCTGTACTAAGTCGCCATCGTCGGCCCTTAACGCGATCACAGTTGGTGCGACAAGTGAAGGCGACTACAAATCGTCATACTCAAACTTCGGTACATGCGTTGATATCAACGCTCCAGGATCTGCAATTACAGCGGGTTGGATTTTTTCAAATACTTCAACTCGATCCATCAACGGTACGTCTATGGCAGCACCTCACGTTGCCGGTGCAGCAGCCGTCTATCGAGGTCTCTATCCAACTGCCACAGTGGCACAAGTAACCGCAGCGCTTCTATCAACGGCCACACCGGATGTAATCACGGGCCTCAACGTTGGAACGCCCAACAGACTGCTCTATGTCTCGCCCACTGATTCGTGGCCAGCCTATGCCGCACCTACCGTTGAATTTAAGTCACTGGAGGCACTCACAAGTTCAAGTGCCGTAATCAACATTGCTGTTAATCCGGAGAGTCTTACAACAACTGCACGTATTGAGTTTTCAACTGATGCAACATTTGCGACATCCCTTCAAATCGCAGAGCCAACTACCGCCTCTTTCACAGGCACAGATGTCATTGCAACCAATGTTTCTCTAACTTCACTCGCAGCTCAAACGCGCTATAACTTTCGCGTTGTAGGAGTCAACTCTGCCGGAACATTTGTGTCTCCGACCTATACTTTCACAACTAAGGCTTCAACCAATTCAGCACCGACTGTCTCTACAACGGGTGCCACGCTTATTACTGCATATAGCGCTCGGCTCAATGGCACTGTGAATCCAAATGGTCTCTCAACCGAGATTCAAATTTTTTACAGCCCAGATCCAACCTTTGCAACGAATGTAAAGACAATCAGTGGTCGCGTATCTACATCTGGTGGAAGTTCTGCTATCGATCTAAACGCAACGCCAATTAATCTGGCTGGAGATACAACTTATTACTACAAGATCGGTGCATTTAACTCAGTTGGATATTCCCAGACAACACCCGCAACATTTAAAACTCTCGTTGCTCCTGGACTCGCGCCAGAAGTTTCAATAACTGCACCAACAGTCGGGCTAAATGCCACAAGTCAGACCTTTACCGGATTCGTTCATCCTCAATCACAGCCAACGACAGTCACTTTTAATTACGCTCGTGATGCCGGTTTTACCCTAGGTGTCGGTGCGGTAACGCTGCCGGAAACGACTGCAGATACAGTGACGGCAATTTCGGTTGAAGTTCTTGGATTGATGCCAGGCCAAACGTATTACTTGCGATTTGATGCCACTAGCACGTCCGGTAAAACACTTGGAAACACTGTTACGGGCAGAGTGAGTACGGTGATGCCGGTTATTATCTCGAACGCCCACTCAACAGTTACTGACACATCAGTCAAGCTCTCGTCAGTGATCAACGCTGGTGCAAGCAATAGCCGCAATAGCTTTGTTTACTCTCTAACATCAACATTCGATACTTTCACGGCGATTGATGGAACTCCATTCGCAGTGACGAATGCGATTAATACAACTATCAATGCAACTGTTACCGGATTAACTTCAGGAACTCAGTACTTCTACCGCGCACGTTTAATGGCCTACACCGGCCCACTGTCCGGGCAAGGTTTCATCTATGGCCCGACCCAGACATTTGCTACTACCGGTGTTGCACCTGCACCAGTTGTTGTCGTGACGCCAACGCCTGAACCAACGCCAACACCTACTCCAACGCCAACACCTGAACCTTCACCAACGCCAACGCCAACACCTGAACCTTCACCAACGCCAACGCCTTCACCAACGCCAACGCCAACACCAACACCAACTCCTGAACCTTCACCAACGCCAACTCCTGAACCTTCACCAACGCCAACGCCAACACCTGAACCTTCACCAACGCCAAAGCCTGAACCTTCACCAACGCCAACTCCTGAACCTTCACCAACGCCAACTCCTGAACCTTCACCAACACCAACTCCTGAACCAGATCCAATTCGCGCTCCAGAACCGGAACCAACACCGACTCCAACTCCGGAACCAACACCAACTCCAACTCCGGAACCAACTCCGGAACCAACACCAACTCCAACTCCGGAACCAACTCCGGAACCAACACCAACTCCGATTGTGATCACGCCACCACCGCCACCTGCGCCAGTGATTGTTTTTGTACCAGTACCGGTGATCGTTCCTGCGCCGGCACCAATATTTATTCCGGCACCAGCACCAGTGGTTGTACCTGCTCCAGTGATTGTGCCCGCCCCAGTTCCAGAGGAGAAGAAGGTAGAAATCGAGACGGTGACAGTGATTGTTGTCTTGCCGCCAGCGAAAGTTATTGATTTTCCAACGCCTCCTGCTGATCTGACTACACAGAAGAGTGAAGCGAAAGTTGCAGCAGAGGCGATTGAGCCAGTTGCGGAGAAAGTGTTAACAAAGATTGCGGTACCAAAGTTGGCAGCATTTAAGGGGAGCGGCCCATTTAAGTTTGCTTTGAGCCTGACAGATCAAGAGGATTCTTCGGCAATCAAAGATCCAGAGCTTGCTATAGGGCTGAAAGTCTTTTCGCAGACTCCGTTAGTGTGTAAGGTCTCTGCAACATTTAACAAAAATACAGGTAAGTACGCGATTAGCGTGACTGGTATTTCAAATGGGCAATGCAAAATAACTGCCATTGATAAGGGCAATGATGAGAAGTTCCCTACTGCGACCGAAATCAAGCAGAGCATCACGGGAATAACTGCCAAGAAGTCGCTGAATGCAAAGTTGGTGAAACCAACACCATCGCCGAAGCCAGGGGTTAAGAAAGCTAGTTATAAGCCGCCTAAAGGATAGGTACTCTTTGCCTGTGGCAAAAATTCTTATCGCACCGGATTCCTTTAAGGGAAGTGCAACGAGTGCGCAGGTAGCTAATTCGCTTGCCGAAGGTTGGAAGATTTCGCGCCCTGAAGATGAGATTGTGATCGCACCTTTTGCAGATGGTGGCGAGGGAACTCTTGATTGCATTGAAAGCGCGACTCCAGGGTCGGTGCGAATTCCGATCACAGTGCAAGGTGCAACAGGTATCCAACATGAGTCTTCGTGGTTGCTGGTGGGCTCAGATACAGCTGTTATTGAGATGGCAGCACTCTGTGGAATTACAACGGTTGATCAATTAGATCCTTTGGGTGCACACTCTTTTGGATTAGGTCAAGCGATCAAAGCAGCGATTGCAGATGATCGTGTTAATGAAGTCCTCATTGCAGTCGGTGGATCCGCATCAACTGATGCAGGAATGGGTGCGTTATCGGCACTTGGATTCAAAGGGTTAGATAGCGGCGGCAATGAAGTTGCGCTAGGTGGCGGAAATTTGCATCACTTGGCACGAATTGAAAATCCAGCGAGCATTGGAAAACCTAGCCGTGGGATCAAAGTGTTGGTGGATGTGCAATCTCCATTAACTGGCCGCAATGGTGCTGCTCATATCTTCGGACCGCAGAAGGGTGCCGATGCTAAACAAGTTGAAGAACTTGATGCCGGGCTCGCGCACTTTCTAGGAATTTTGGGCGCCGACGATCGGCCAGGATTTGGCGCGGCCGGGGGAGTCTCATGCGGATTAGCGGTTCTACTTGGGGCAACCATTGTGAGTGGGGTCGAAACAATTGCTGAAGTGATTGGATTGCAAGAGAAAATTCATGATGCAGATTGCGTGATTACTGGTGAGGGTTCATTTGATGAGCAGAGCTATCGCGGCAAGGCAGTCGGGTATTTGTTGGAGAAATCGAAAGAAATTGAACGTCCAGTGATGATTGCTTGTGGGGTGAATAAGAATGAAGAGTCACCATCAATCATCAGCCTTATTGAACTAGCGCCATCTGTCCAATCGGCGATTAGTGATAGCCAGCACTGGTTAATTGAGGGTGGAAAAGTCTTAGCAGCGCGCTTTAACCATTGAATACCGGTCCTTGATCCTATACGATCCTGAGATGAGCAACTCATCACATCCACGTATATCCATCACAACTCCTTCAACACCAGGAGAGTGGGCGCACTTAGAGCGCGAGATCATCGACAAACTCAACGCTGCAGCTCCAGAGTTCGTTGCACGTTACACACGTAGTGATGGGTCGTTGATTTGGCGCGATGTGTGGCCAAGTATGGATGGATCAGATGATCCGTATGAAGCATTTATGAACCTAGCGCTCTTCTACAGCATCGGTGGAAACGAAGAGGTTTATCAATTAGCGCGCAAGATGTGGGATGCAATCACGATGCAGTGGACTGAGTACGGTCAGATCTATCGCGAGTTCGATGGTTATTACGACTGGATGCACCACGGCGAGGGATATCTCTATCACTACTTCTTTGGACTTACTAAGCCGGAGTCGCTAATCGATCGCCAACGTGCAGCTCGCTTCGCAAGTTTCTATACAGGTGAAGATAAAGAGGCGAAGAATTACGATCCTGCTAAGAAGCAGATGCTCTCACCGTTGACCGGTAGCAAGGGACCACGTCAAGTTGTTACCCACGAAGATTGGGAGACACATCGCACCGTTCTGGATGATTACTTGGCCCCGTATGAAGATATTGTGAAGACTGATTTCTCATCGATGCTCTGCCACTGGTCAGATCCAGAAATTTACGATGATCTGATTAAGAAGATGAATGAGCGCATGAATAGGGGAGATGTTCCACTTAACCTCAACTCAACATCACTTCTAACCCATGCATATATGTATTCTCATGATGAATCTACAAAGCAGACGGCGCTGGATTACATCAAGGCCTGGATGGAGCGTCGTGATCGCAACGGCGGCATCATGCCTGACAACATCGGCACTTCAGGTGAGATTGGTGAATTTAACGATGGTAAGTGGTGGGGCGGATACTACGGATGGCGCTGGCCACATGGCTTCATGACCATCATGGAACCAATTACCAATGCAGGCATGAACGCTGTATTGATGACAGGCGATTACAGCTATCTCGATCTACCACGTTCACAATTTGATTTGATCTGGTCACTGCGTAAAGAAGAAGATGGTGTAATCAAGGTTCCACATCGCCACTTTGATGCAGGCTGGGCTGATTATCGACTTCCATCTGCTCGTCACATGATCTACATCTGGACGTCATCGATGGCACAAGAAGATCTCGATCGCATTATGGCTCTGCCACGCGATAACAATTGGGATGCAATTTACGTTCCAGGTGTATCTGGCGGAGAGAAGGGAACAGGGCGAGATACAAAGCATTACATCGCAAATACTTTGCCGTGGTTCCAATTTATCCAAGGGCATCTGCCTAACTATCCAACAGAGATCTTGCAGGCAAACCTTGAGTTGATAAAGATTCAACTACATAAGATGCGTTCTAATACTGGAAATCCACGCAACTGGGATTCTTATGATCCAGCAACTGCAGATGTTGTAGTTGGACTCGATCTTCGCGTTCCGGGATATAACATCCATGCCTGGCAGGAATTCAATCCTGTCTACTTTGAAGGTTTGGCACAGATGCTCTTTGGAGCGCCGATGCATATCTCTCACGGTGGGCTGCAACACGGCAAGGTTCGCTACTTTGATGGCGAGAAGTCTCGCCCAGGGCTGCCAGAAGATGTCAGCGCGATGGTTGATCAAGTTTCAGCCGATGCCCTTCGCGTTGTTGTTGCAAACCTCAATAAGAGTGCGGCTCGCACGCTGATCTTGCAGGCAGGTAGCTTTGGCGAAAATAGATTTGATAAAGTCACTATCACCGCAGATGATGGCTCTAGTTCAACGCACGATGTAAATTCAAAGTGGTTGACGCTCGATCTAGCAGCAGGATCTGGTGCAACACTTAACTTCACATACACTCGCTATGTGAATAAGCCAACGTACGAGACACCGTATTCATCACGCGCTGATTGGGATCCGATTATCACTGGACGCAACGTATGACAGTCGTTTGGACGCAGTGGCCAGATCTCAAACTGCCTGCAGGTGTGACACATCTGCCTACAGATGGAATCGCTCCTGCTGCTGGCGATCTAGATAAAGTTGAGTTCTACGTTCCGCGTTATATGGGCGGGCCGGCAGCAATTGCCATGATTCCAGATATGAAGGGCTTGAAAATCATTCAATCACCGAATGCTGGCGTTGATGATGTCTTAAAAATTCGCCCAGAGGGTGTGACACTTTGTAATGCAGCCGGTGTTCATGATGCTTCAACGGCTGAACTTGCTGTCGCTCTATCTATCGCCTCACGCCGCGGCTTTGCTGATTTTGCAGCTGATCAAGCAGCGGGACGTTGGGATCACGTTCGTAAGCCATCTCTTGCAGATTCAAATGTGGCAATTGTTGGGTACGGCAATATCGGCAAGATGATCGGCACGATGCTCGAGAATTTCGAAGTAAGCGTTACTGCATTCTCTAGATCAGGTAAAGATGGAGCACTTACCTTCGATCAATTCGATCGCCTGCTTCCGACCTTTGATGTCATCATCCTGATCGTTCCACTCAATGATCAAACTCGACACCTGATGAACGCGCAGCGACTTGCAGCGATGAAGAACGGCGCAGCACTTATCAACGTTGCGCGCGGTGCAGTTGTAGATACCGAGGCGTTGATTGCAGAACTTAATTCAGGGCGCATTACCGCCGGTCTTGATGTGACAGATCCAGAACCACTTCCTGCAGGTCATCCGCTATGGAGTGCCAAGAATGTGATTATCACTCCACACGTTGGGGGAGATAGCGAAGCCTTTACACCGCGCGGGCGAAAGTTGGTAGAAGAGCAATTGGCCAGATATGCATCTGGCCAATTGCTACTTCATATTGTTGCTCAGTAAGGTTTAAAGAACAGCCACTAGCCCTTCGGGTCGCTAAAGAACAGCAACCGTGTGCTTATCGATGAAGTCCCAGTCGTATTCAATACATAGACCTTCACCGACTGGCGCTATTACATAACCATCGACAATGTTGAGCTGTGTCTTAGTTCCAAACTGGAAATCATCGAATGGATAGAGCGTTTCAAAGAATTCACAGTTGCTGATCGCAAGTGATGGATGTAGCTGTACCTGCTCGAGGCCGTGATAGATCGTGGTGTGAAGTTCGCACTGCACGCCATGGGCTTCAGCTAAGTGCGCTGTCTTCATTACTGCAGTGATACCTGCACGCCATGAGACATCGGTGCGGACGATATCGACGATACCTTCCTTGATGCAGTGAGCAACGCTGTACTGATTTCCAGCGATCACTTCAGTGCCACAGATTGGAATGTCTAACTTTTCGCGAAGCTTCTTGAGGCCATTGAGATTGACATCAAGGAGCGGTTCTTCAAGCCACTTGTAACCAAGGCGCTCGAGTTCGCGACCAGCCTTAAGCGCTTCTTCGTATGAAGCCATGATTACTGGATCAGCCATAAGTGTGAAGTCATCACCGACTGCCGCGCGGACTGCGCGATAGCAAGCGATATCTAGATCAAGGCCTCCGGGTGGGTGCAATTTGTAACCCTTGTAGCCTTTTGCTTTTACTTCAAGTGCTTGTCTTGCGTAATCTTCTGGACCGTCCAAGAACATCGATGAAACATATAGTGGGACTTTCTCGCGCGCTGCTCCGAGAATTTTGTAGACAGGAAGATGTGCCATCTTTCCAACGATGTCCCAGCAGGCATTATCAAAAGGGGCGTAAGAGTAGATAGGGACATGGTTCCAACGACGATCGTAGAGTTCGAAATCCTTCATATTTTTCGCTGAGTCATGTGCGCTGCGGCCGATAAAGAATGGCTTTACCTGCGACATTGTCGCGGCTGCTGCCTTGGCATCTTGTGCGCCAAAACCAAATGATGTTCCTTGCACTCCATCTTCAGTAGTGATGGTGACAACTGTGAAGTCGGGGCGCGAACCGCCAGGAAGCTTTACTGCAGCAACTGTGTCGAGTGATTCAAGTTCATCGCCACCGCGGCATGCACGTATTTCAATACTCTTTATCTTTGAAAGCATCGCTCACCCTTATCTCTAAAATCCTATAGGATAAGTTAGATTAGGAATTCAAATAAAGCAAGCACTTACTGCAATTAAAGTCGCGCAGTTGCAGCTGGAGTAAATCTCTTCAATGAGGACTCAATATGAGCGTGCATCGCCGTCTTTGCAGCCTTTGGATTTTGATCAAGAATGGCTTTCGCAATTGCATCATGTTCCTTGATAGCAAGCTGACCAGAGCCACTTTGGTAATACTTTTCAAATAGATCTTGCACAAACTCAGCACGAGATTCGCCATCGATTAAATGGAGTTTATTTGCCATATAGAGGCGGAATAGATGCAGGTGACAGTGGGTGCGCTCGTAGAAATCTGCCACAGTGTTATTGCCAGAGATACTTGCCACGAGAGTGTGGAAACGCGAATCGTGTTCTGTCAGTGCCTGAAATTGTCCATCGCCAGCAAATTTCAAGGCGGTCTTTGCACTCTGCATCTCAGCCTTCAGCGCAGTCTTGCCAGTGTTATCAATGACTCTTGCTGCCTGCTCGGCAGCCCAAGGCTCAATGAGTAATCTAAATTGGAAGAGATCGTTGAGTTGCTTAATTGAAAGTAGCTCTGTCGCCTTGTAACCCTTAAGCGGTTCTTTTGCGATCAGACCATCAGATTCAAGACGGGCTAGCGCCTCACGCACTGGTGTCTGTGAGACTTCAAGTTGTGCTGAGAGAGAATCAATATTTACACGAGCACCGGGTGCAATCTCATGATCAAAGATCATCGCCTTGATCATGTCGTAAATTTCATCCGATAAAACTGATCGACGAGGAGTGCGCTTAGTCGCACGGGCAGTGGCCTTCTTTGTTGCCATAGTCAGACCAACCTCTCGACTACATGGGGTGCAATGAATTACTTCGGAAGTCGAAGACCTTGCATGCCGCCATCTACTGCGAGAATTGTGCCAGTAGTTGAAGCCTGTCGGGGACTTGCAAGGTAAGCAATTGCAGATGCAACCTCTTGGGCGTTAACAAGACGTCCCATAGGCTGGCGCGCCTCAAGGGCTGCGCGCTCTTTAGCTGGATCTTGGGCTTGTGAGAGCAATCGTGCAACCCAAGGAGTATCGGCAGTTCCTGGATTCACACAGTTGACGCGAATTCCCTCTTTCACATGATCGGCAGCCATAGCCAAGGTCAGGGACATAATCGCGCCCTTGCTCGCGCTATAAACCGCGCGTTTTGGAATACCGGCTGTCGATGCAATAGAGCAGGTGTTAACGATTGCGGGGGATTTACTCTTGCGAAGTAACGGCATTGCAGCAGCGCTGACACGTGATGTACCAACAACATTGATGTTAAGAACTTTATGCCAATCTTCTTCGCTGGCATCTTCAACAGTTCCTGTTGCACCGACTCCGGCGTTATTTGCAAGAACATCCACAACTGATGTGTGCTTTGCTAACTCAGCAAAAGCCGAACTCACGCTCTCTGGATTTCCAATGTCGCAGGTGATGAATTGTGCATATGGGCTCATCGATCCCTCTTGAAGATCAAGACCGTAAACCTTGGCACCGTTATCGTGGAAGTGTTGGGCAACTGCTAAACCGATTCCCGATCCTGCGCCAGTAACAACTGCAACTAGCCCCTTAAATTCATCGCTCATGAATTTGCCTCGTTCTTCCAGTAAGAGCCACTTGGAAATGTGAACTCATCGATACTTGCTTGATGCATCTCTGCTCCAGCTCCAGGAAGTTGTGGCGCTAAGTAGTAACCACCCTTGACTGATACTGGCTCGAGGAAGTGCTGGTGGAGATGGTCCACGAATTCAACAACGCGAGAGCTGTGATGTCCCGAGACGGCCACCGCATCCCACATTGCTAAATGTTGGACCATCTCACACAGCCCTACACCCCCTGCATGCGGACATACTGGAACTCCGAACTTGGCAGCCATCAGTATGTTCGCAAGATTTTCGTTGACACCGGCAACACGAGTGGCATCAATCTGCATAACAGAGAAGCCTTTCGCCTGCAGTAGTTGTTTAAAGATGATTCGAGAGCTTGCCATTTCACCAGTTGCAATTTGTGTAGGAGCAACAGCGGAGGCAATCTTGGCGTGGCCAATCACATCACTTGGACTTGTTGGCTCTTCAACCCAGTGCAATTTGTAATCTTTGAGCGCATTAATCCACGTGATTGCGACATCTACATCCCATACCTGATTGGCATCGATTGCGATCTTGAAATTGGGACCAACGAGTTCGCGAACCTTGCCAAGGCGACGTTGATCATCTGCAATTGATTTTCCGCACTTATATTTAATGAGTTTAAAACCATCATCCATGGCCTTCTTGGTCAGATCCAACATCTTCTCATCTGTATAGCCGAGCCATCCAGGTGAAGTTGTGTAGGCAGGAACACCCTGGGTGCGCAGAATCTCTTCATTGGCAGCCTTGTTGGAATTCATGCGATGGAGAATGTCGAGCGCTTCTTCACGAGTGAGTGCATCGGTGATGTATCTAAAATCGATGGCATCAACTATCTGCTCTGGAGTCATATCTGCTAAAAGTTTCCACAATGGAACACCCTTTGCCTTTGCAAAGAGATCCCAGAGTGCATTGAGAACAGCACCTGCTGCCATATGAAAGACGCCGTAATCAGGACCTAACCAGCGAATCTGACTATCACCGCTGAGATCGCGTGCAATCTGACCAATACGAGCAAATGCATCCTCAACTGTGAGGCCTTGAACTTTAGCGGTGAGCATATTGATTGCCGCGATCTGCACATCGTTACCTCGTCCGATCGTGAAGACTAAAGAGTCTCCATGGAGCCCAGCTTTGTCGGTGGTGATTCGTAAATATGCCGCCGAATAATCCGGGTCCTGGTTCATAGCATCAGAACCATCAAGCATCTTCGATGTTGGAAAGCGAACATCGAATGATTCAATGCCAACTATTTTCGTCATTACTTCACATATTTTTCTAGGCCTTTAGGGACACCAGATTGTGCCCATTGCGTTTCGTAACCAACACCAGGGCCCTTCGGCGCATGGACATTTCCTTGCGCATCTACGAGTGCTTCACGTTTCATAGGGTTACCCCAGATGAGTGATTCGTAATATGTGGTGTTCTTTATTGCCATACAGAGATGTGCACTCTCAAGCCCCATGCCGTGAACTTCTGCACGGAGGTGGTAGGCATCAGCCAAGTGCGCAATCCGCATTGCACCAGTAAATCCTCCACGTAAGAAAGTACTTGTACGCAGAGAAGTCGCAACACCCGTTGCGGCAAAGTCTCCAGCGCTCATATGTGCGCCATCAGTTACCTCGCCCAAGAGCAAAGGAATCTTTACGCGCTGACCAAGCCACTTATAGGCAGTGACACTAAATTCGCGCATTGGCTCTTCATACCAAGCAAAACCACTGTCATATAGGGCGTTACCAAGATAAACCGCATCCTCTAAATCAAAGCCTGCAGAGCCGTCATACATCAGCGGAACGTCATCGCCAACATGTGCACGAAGTTTTTCACCAAGGAGCGCGTCCTTCTTTGCGTCCCCGAATGCGTGCAATTTAATTGCTGGGTATCCAATTGCTAGTGCTTGATCTGCAATGTCGAGGAATTCTTCAATCGATGAGTAGGTAACGGTTGAAGCGTATGCAGGAATGGATTCGCGATAGCCACCGAGCAATTTGTACACAGGTAGGTTTGCTTGCTTGCCTGCAATATCCCATAACGCAACATCGAATACGTGGGTCATATTTGGTGCAAAACGTTCGATGCGATCAAGCTCCCAGACACGTTCCCACAAATGCTCGCGCATTAATGGATCTTGTCCCACGAATTCTGCTCTAAACCGACGATCTACATAATCCTTAAAAATAACCCCGCGGCTAACGGAAGCAAAACCAGTGATTCCGGCATCAGTTTCAATGACGAGCCAAGCACCTGTGTGCGCGCCATCGGAACCGGGAACGTTTTTTCGCCAGACGAATGCGGGGGACATGCCAGAGCGTTCCTCAAGTACAACTTCAACGTTGGTGATCTTCATGTCGGTCTGCCTTCTCTCCTGGTTTATAACGGCTTCATAACAAGTGGAAATTCGCGCCTGCGGGGGTACAAAACTCCCAAAACAATTCTTGGAAATACTATACGAAATAGTATTCCTACCCCTAGTATTTCGGCAACTGGTCCGATTGGCAACAAGGAGCCGTCACCAGACCTACAGAGGGGGAACACCTTGAAGAAGAAGTACTCACTAATCGCGGTCGCTGCGGCGGCTGCAATGGCAGGTACAACAATCATGGCGATGCCAGCCCAAGCTGCTAAGCCATCGATCGTCGTCTGGGTAGATGCACCACGTCTACCAGGTGCAAAGTTGTACGCACAAATCATGAAAGGCAAAGTTGATGTGAAGGTAGAACTTCACGCACAGGGCGACCTGTTGGCAAAAGTTCAGCTATTTAATCGTGTTAAGAAAGGTTGGCCAGATGTAGTTTTCGGTCCACCAAACGATGTAGCGGTACTTAAAAACCCAATCATTGCTAATGCACGTGAACTCTCAAGTTTACTGACTAAAGCAGAGATCAAGGATTTCGGAAAACTGAATGATTGGTCGAAGGCGTCAGATGGTAAGTATTACGCCATTAAAAATGATATGGCTCAAAGTGTGCTTTGGTACAACACAAAGCTATTCGCAGAGTTTGGTTACAAAGTCCCAACCAAGATGAGCGAATTGTTTGCCATTGGTAAAGACCTAGCAGCCAAGCATCCAGGGTACTCATTGGGTGCTCTAAGTGATGCAGCTGCATACTCAGGTTACTTCTGGCCTTCACAGTGCCCATTGAACAATGAGTTAAGTGCTACGCGTGTACTTATTAATCCAAAGGACCCTAAGTGCACACGCGTTACCACTGCACTACAACCTCTCATTGACGCGGGCGTCTACTACGCAGGTTCAGCATTCTCACCAGAGTATGCTGCAATTGCGAAGGCAGGCAAGCTTGTAGCTCACATCGGACCATCATGGTATGGCGAATTCGTTATTCGACCAGCTGGTTCATTTGCGCAGCCTGCAGGCACTTGGACGGCAGCACCTATGCCTCTATGGGATGGTGAAAAGGTCGCTTATTCTGGTGAGTGGGGTGGTGGTATTTACACCGTTTCTCCTCATTCCAAGTTCCCACGACAGGCTCTAGATTTTGCGCTCTTCATGACTGGTGACAAGAGAAATGTTGTCGACGTGAAGAACCCAGATGGCAGTACTGGAGCTCCTACTTTCCCTGCAAGTCTCAAGGGAAATGCATTGTGGAAAGCAAAGATTGATGCTGATCCTTACTACGCATCAAGTCCTTATCCAGCAATGGCCGTTCAAGCGGGCAAGGTATGGACTGGCGTAAAGCCGGTTCGCTATGACGCAGATGGAGCATGGGGTGCTGCTTTCGGTCCTGAGCTATCCAAGTCAAAGAATCTGCAGAAGGCTCTTGAAGCCTATGCGGCATACACCTCAAATCTGGCACAGCAGCTGGGCTATGAGGTCACAACCAAAAAGTAATTCGCAAGAATTACATTAATCAGTAAAAGAGAGTGGAGGATTTCGTTTAACGAAATCCTCCACTCTCTCTGAAAAACTACTCTAGGAGAATTTATGGCTAAGACGAAGCGGTACAAGCAGAGTAACTTTGTTATGAGTCTTATGTTAGCGCCGTACGCTTTCCTCCTCGTAGCTTTTGGGGTTCTACCACTATTCATGGCTGTTGCCGAGGTGCCAACTCCATCTCTCATCAATCCAGATGGTGGTTGGGATGCCTTTAGAATCGTTGTTCAAGATTTTAGATTCCCAGTTGCGGTAAAAAATGTCGGTGGATTTATGCTTTATTTTATCCCCATGATGATGATCACGGTCATCGTGATGGCATTAATGCTCGATGTGAAAACGACAAAGTGGGGCAGATATCTTCGCTTGGCTTATATAGTCCCCGCCTCGGTCTCCGGTGCTGTAGCGGTTCTGGTCTGGTGGGCAATTTTTGAGCCAACCATCAGTCCTATAAAACCAGTTTTGAACTTTTTCGGAATAGATTCTGCCCGTCAAATTTGGCAAACAGAAAATCTCACTTATTTAATCGCGATTATGGCATTTTTCGCATTGGCTGGAAATTGGATTTTGATTCAGTATGGATCTCTGCAGAACATTTCCTCAGAGATTATTGAGGCGGCAAGGGTAGATGGCTGTTCAGCGTTTCAATTGGCCGTGAAGATTAAATTGCCGCTCATCCAAAAATATGTCGTGTACATGGCGGTCTTGGTCTTTGCAGGTGGTCTGCAGATATTTGTCGAACCACAACTTTTAAACACAGGAGTTTATGTAGGTATCGCAAGTTCATGGTCGTTCGACCAACTTAGTTACGAATTAGCTTTCAAAGCTGGCGATTTTGGTGGAGCCTCTGCACTCTCTATCATTCTGTTGATTCCAAGCCTCATAGGAGCGCTAATTGTGATCTTCAAAACGGACATGTTTGATGTTAAGACAACTGCGGATAAAGAATCTGACTAGGAGTTAACTACATGAAGACGACATTAAATACCTCAAAGAAGAAGAAATTACTCGCTCAAGAAAGTCGAGTAGGAATGTTTTTTGTCAATTCCTGGTTGATATTTTTTGCTCTAATTAGCCTTGTTCCAATGGCATGGTTGCTTTTAGCCCCATCAAAAACTGATGAGCAAGTAACAGGTAATGCGCCCCTATCCTTTGGAAATATTAAGGGCTACCTCAATGCTTGGAATAACCTAAGGTTTTTTGATAATGGCGTAATCGAAAAATGGGTCATTAACTCCGTACTTTTCAACATTGCAATAGTTATTATTGCTACAGCAACAGCCTCTTTAGCTGGTTTTGTTTTATCAGCATCGCGAATACGATTTAAGAGGGTTTTCTTAATTAGTACGCTTATCATGATGTTGATTCCACCAGTAGCTCTTGTCGTCCCACTCTTTGTGCTCATGGATAAAGTTGGCTTAGTGGATAATCCGTTATCCGTCATTTTGATTTCGTCTTTATACCCGTTTGGCACCTTCCTTTCTTATATATATTACTCAACTACTATTCCACCTGAGCTCTACGAGTCTGCGCGATTAGACGGATGCACTGATTGGCAGCTGTATAGCAAGATCGCATTTCCACTCTCGGGAGCACTCATTAGTTTGCTAGCCTTCTTTGCTTTTATTGGTAATTGGGCTAATTACTTTTTGCCTTACATTCTTCTTTATTCTTCGGAGAACTACACACTTCCCTTGGGTCTGGGATTCCTATTCAATTCAACGCCTGCGATCAATCCAGGCGTTGGAGCTACCTCAGTTCCTATCTACAAGCCAGAGATTGCATTAGCGGGTGTTCTGGTTGCGTTACCGATTCTGATTGTATTCCTGTTGTCTCAGAGACGGTTGGTCAAGGGAATGCTCGCTGGTTCAATCAAAGAGTAGGGGTTATCTGATGGACCAGAAGGTCTATCCATTTAGCGCAGGCAATCGCACCATGTCCGACCTTCTGGGCGGCAAAGGAGCCAATCTCGCAGAGATGGCCACTTTGGGTATTCCTGTTCCAGATGGATTCACAATCACAACACGTGCCTGTCAAGATTATTTGCGCACTGGTGGACTTGGTGATGAACTACTAGCGCAGATCGATAGCGCGATCATTGTTCTTGAAACAAAGATTGGAAAATCTTTTGGTGATCCGAAGAATCCTCTTCTAGTCTCAGTTCGTTCTGGTGCGAAGTTTTCGATGCCGGGAATGATGGAGACTGTTCTCAACGTCGGCATGTCAAAGGAAGTTGCAGCAACCCTTGAGTCGATTACAGGAGATTCGCGATTTGCTTGGGATTCATATCGCCGCTTTATTGAGATGTTCGGCAAAACTGTCTGCGATATTCCATCCGATGCCTTTGCCAAGGCGGCAGCGCCCCTGATCAAAGCTGCTGGCGGCAAAACAATCGCCGATCTTGATGGTCCAGCACTTCGCAAGGCCGGAGATGCCTTTGTTGAAGTGGTTGAAAAACATACAGGTACAGCTTTTCCATTTGATGCTCGCTCACAATTAACTCGCGCCATTGAAGCGGTCTTCCACTCATGGAACTCCGAACGCGCGCAGCTCTATCGTCGTCGCGAACGAATTAGCGCCGATCTTGGTACTGCCGTCAACGTACAAGCGATGGTCTTTGGAAATATTGGCGAGACATCAGGTACGGGCGTTTGTTTTACCCGTGACCCAGGTAGTGGAGCACCCGGTGCTTACGGAGATTATCTGCCGCGTGCACAGGGTGAAGATGTTGTTGCAGGAATTCGTAACGCCTTTCCGCTTACTCATCTCGGTGAAGTCAACCCTGGTGCTTATGCCGAACTCAATCGCATTATGACTTTGCTGGAAGATCACTATCGCGATATGTGCGATATTGAATTTACCGTTGAACAAGGCAAACTCTGGATCTTGCAGACTCGCGTAGGTAAGAGGACCGCGGAGGCTGCATTTAGAATTGCAACACAACTCGTTGATGAAGGTTCGATCACAATGGATCAGGCGCTGACTCGCGTCAATGGCGATCAACTCGTGCAGTTGATGTTCCCGCAATTTGATAAGGCGACAGCTCCTAAAGAATTGACTCGTGGAATTGCAGCATCCCCTGGAGCCGCAGTTGGTTCTGTCGTTTTTGATCCTCGCGATGCTGCAGATCAGGCACTTGCTGGCAAGAAGGTAATTCTGGTGCGTCGCGAAACTAACCCTGATGACTTAGTTGGCATGGTTGCAGCGCAGGGAATTTTGACTGCACGAGGTGGAAAGACATCACACGCAGCGGTGGTTGCTCGCGGAATGGGACGACCTGCAGTCTGCGGCACTGAAAGTATTGAAGTCAACATCGAAGAGAAGTTCTTCACTTGTGGCGATGTCACAGTGCGAGAAGGCGAGATGATCTCCATCGATGGCACAACTGGCGCAGTGTTCCTCGGCGAAGTAGCGGTAGTACCGAGCGTTGTTACCGAATATGTACAAGGAATCGTTGATCCAGGGGCTGCTACATCATCAGCGCTGATCCGAAGCATTCACCGCATCATTACGCACGCCGATAATGTCCGTCGCATGTCTGTACGCGCTAACGCCGATACTCCAGAAGATGCCGAAATTGCGCGCCAGATGGGTGCACAAGGAATCGGATTAACACGTACCGAGCACATGTTCTTAGGTGATCGCCGAGTATTGGTTGAGACTCTTGTGTTAGCTACAACAGATGAAGAACGCGCAGAGGTTCTGGCTGAGATGGAGAAATTACAGTTCAGTGATTTCGTAGGAATCTTGCGTGCGATGACGGGATTGCCTGTGACAATTCGTCTGCTCGATCCACCGTTGCACGAATTCCTGACAGATCAAGCAAGCCTGGCAGTTGAGATTGCACTTACCCAAGAGCGCGGTCAGGTTGTCGATGAGCGAAAGCTTGCACTCAATCGCGCCGTCAATCGCTTACATGAATCAAATCCAATGATGGGTTTACGTGGCGTGCGCTTAGGTGTACTTATTCCAGATCTATTCTCAATGCAGGTGCGTGCGTTAACGCGCGCAGCACTTCATGTTCGCGCTCAGGGATATGACCCACAACCAGAAGTCATGATTCCACTTGTGGCATCCCAACGTGAGTTGCTCTATTTCCGCTCATCTTTGGAAGAAGAAGTTGCGCGCGTACTTAAGGGCGCGGGGGAGCAGATGGAGATCAGCATTGGTAGCATGATTGAAACTCCCCGTGCTGCCATTACTGCGGCAAAGTTGGCCGATCACTCTGACTTCTTCTCATTTGGTACCAATGATTTAACGCAACTTACCTGGGCCTTTAGCCGAGATGATGTGGAGTCTTCATTCTTGCCACGTTATCTCGATCTTGAGTTACTTCCATTTAGCCCCTTTGAATCACTCGATCAGGATGGCGTTGGATTACTGGTAAAGATTGCCTGCGATGAAGTGCGCACCGTTAATCCCGATATGAAACTTGGTGTCTGCGGTGAGCACGGCGGAGATCCACGGAGCATTGATTTCTTCCACCATGTTGGTTTGGATTATGTCTCTTGCTCACCATTTAGAGTGCCGGTGGCTCGTCTTGAGGCCGGAAGGGCTGCAGTTAGCGACCACGCTACGACAGGGAGTGCATGATGAAGCACAACGACAAAGTTCGACTTCGCACCGGTGTTGAGGTATCTAGACTCTCACTCGGAACCGCTGCCCTTGGCGGGCTCTACACATCAGTAAGTGATGCCGATTGCACCGATACTGTACTTACCGCAATCGATAATGGAATTAACTTTATTGATACCGCTCCGCACTATGGAAAAGGAACGTCAGAGGTTCGAATCGGTAAAGCTCTAGCCGGTCGCGATCGTTCCACCTTCGTTATCTCTACCAAGATCGGTCGCTTGTTGGTTCCATCAACGACAGATATCGATGACTTCTTCATGGATGCAGATAACACAGTTGAGAGAAAGTTTGATTTCAGCGCCAGTGGTGTTCGCCAATCCTTAGAAGGTTCACTCGAGCGTCTTGGAATCGATAGCGTTGAAATCCTTTTTATCCACGATCCAGATGCCAATGCAGATGAAGCGATTCTGGAGGCATATCCAGAGCTCGATCGGATGCGATCTGAAGGAATTATCAAAGCAATCGGTGTTGGAATGAATCAATGTGAGACACCAACACGAGTAATCAAAGAGACTGATATCGACATGGTTCTCATCGCCGGTCGATATTCACTTCTTGATCAGAAGGCTTTGGAAGGATTGTTGCCTACAGCTCTCGAGCGCAACGTAGATATCATTGCTGCAGGAGTATTTAACTCAGGAATACTTGCAAATCCTGTTAAGGGTGCGACCTATGATTACGTTCCAGCAAGTGATGAACTTCTCGCAAAAGCTGTAAGAATTCGTGAAGTTCTTGACGGCCATAAAGTTTCGTTGACAAGTGCTGCGCTGCAATTTCCGCTGCGCCATCCTGCAGTTAAATCAGTCCTTGTAGGTTGTCGAAGTGCGGCAGAAGTCGCCACAAATATCACAGAGTTTAATAAAACCATTGAAAATAAGGTCTGGGATGACCTTGTATCTGTTCTCTGAACATCCTATAGTATTTTCATGGCCCTTCATCCGCACGCTTCAGCATTCCTAGATTTAGCAAAAGCCGCCAACCTTCCTGATATCAGTGTTCAGGGAGCGACTACTGCGCGTGGATATTCGCACGGCCAACCTGATCTTGGTGGAGAGATTGATCCAACAGTAGATATCTCAATCGAATTCTTTACAAGTTCGACTGCAGATATCGCAGTTGCGATCTACACGCCACCTGCTACCTCGGATGCAAAACGTGCTGGCATTGTTTATTTCCATGGTGGTGGCTGGGTAATCAACTACATCGCCAAGTATCACGCACAGATGGCATCGATGGCGAAGAAGACCAATTCAATTATTGTCTCCGTAAATTATCAGAAGGCACCAGAACATAAATTCCCAATTCCATTTAATGATTGCTACGAAGGCCTTGAGTGGACTGTGGCTAATGCAGATCGTTTAGGCATTGATATCAATCGCTTAGGCGTGGGTGGAGATAGCGCTGGTGGAAACCTTGCATCTGCGGTGGCTCTGGCTGCTCGTGATCGCGGCAAGATCAAGCTCGCCTTCCAGTGGTTGATCTATCCATGTAATGGTCCAGAGTTTGTAGATTCGCCAGATGTTCCAAATGCTGATGGATATGGATTGACTCAGCGCGGAATGAAGTGGCTCTGGGATATGTATCTCAATGGCGCAGCAGATCGTAGTAATCCTTACGCCGTTCCGCACGCTGCACAATCTCTGGCAGGTCTTCCACCCACCATCATGATTACAGCTGAGTACGACGTACTCAAGGCTGATGGTGTTGCTTACTATGAAAAGCTCAAGGCTGCCGGCAACGATGTTGTCTATAAAGATTGCCCTGGAATGATCCATGGTTTCTTCAACCTTGGAAAGTACATTGAAGATGGAATAACGATTCGAGATTGGTTTGCAGAGAACATTCTGCGCGTAGTGGGTAAGTAATGTCTCTCATTGAACTCAAAGGAATGACGTGGGATCACGAACGTGGTCTGGATTGCTTGGTGCAATCGAATGATCTCCTGATCCAAAAGTGTGGCATCTCAATTAAGTGGGATGCACGCTCACTTTTAGCCTTTGGCGATCAACATATCTCTGAGTTTTACAGTGATTACGACCTCATGGTTATTGATCATCCTCACGTGCCAGATGCGGTGCATGCCGACGCTGTAGTTGCCTTCGAGGATTTAACAACACCTTCACAGCTAGATCTCTTAGAGGCGACAAGCGTTGGAGCATCACACGAGTCATATTTGTATAAGGGTAAGCACTGGGCGCTTGCGATTGATACCGCTGCACAGGTAAGTGCCTTTCGTCCTGACAAGGCAGAGCGTTCCCCAGTTTTTTGGTATGAAGTATTTGAGTTAGCGAAGAAGAAGCAGTTGCTCTGGGCCCATAAGCCGGTCGATGCATTTAGTACCTTTGCGACCTTGATGGCGCAAAAGGGTCGACCATTGCAAGGTAATAAGACTTACATTGATCAAGAGATGGCGCTAGAAGTTCTTGAGTTTATGGTTGAGCTCGCAAGCCTTGTTCCAGATGTTTGTGCAAAGAGTAATCCGATTGAGATTGCTGAAATCTTGAGCGGAACAGATGACTATGCCTATGGAATCTGTATGTACGGCTATAGCAATTACTCTCGTGACGGTTTCCGCAAAAATGTATTGATCTATGACGATCTACCTTCTTTTGATGGCCGTGCCACCGGATCTCAACTTGGCGGTGCGGGGATTGCAGTCTCCACTAGAAGTACGAATCCGAAGGCGGCGGCAGAGGCAGCTCTCCTACTTTCTATGCCAGAGATTCAAGCAACAACATATGGTCTTGGTGGGGGACAGCCGGGAAACCTCATCGCTTGGAAAGATAATTTGCTTAATGGCGTGAGCCAGAATTTCTTTAGAAATACTCTGCGCACACTCGAAAATGCGTGGGTTCGTCCTCGCGTTCTTGGTTGGCCAGATGTTCAGTTCCAGAGCTCACTAGTGATTCATAGATGTTTAGTTGAAAAGAAAGTTACGAAGAAAGATGTCGAAGAGATCGCATCTATGTACCAGAAGCATGTGAAGGAATAGTCGATGCAACAGCTCTTCGATCAGTACATCCTTGAGTCATCGCGAACCAGCACTGGTCGCACGATTACTGAAGCAGATATCGTTTTACATGCAGGGCAAACTGGTGATTTCTACCCGCACCACATGGATGCCGAATGGTGCAAGACCCAGGAATTCGGGCAACGAGTTGCCCACGGAACTCTCATTCTTTCAGTTGCTGTAGGAATGCTCGCCGGTGAGATTAATGAAGCCGCATTTAGTTATGGATATGACCGAGTGCGCTTTATTGGTCCAGTATTTATCGGCGACACAATTACGTCAAAGGCGACAATCGTTGCAAAGAAAGATCACGCTAAGAAGCCAGATGAGTACGGCATAGTTGATGAACAAGTCACCGTGACAAATCAACGAGGCGAGACTGTTATTGCATTTATCCACGTGTACATGGTGAGGAAGAAATAATGCCTTGGAATCTAGACCCTCGCGTTCGTAGCGCAATGATCTCGGACTCGCTCGATGTTGTTGGAGTGCGCAACAACGCGATGGATATCCGCGTCCGGGCCCTACGTCCAGATATGCGAGCAGTAGGGCTAGCTGCCACAGTGCAGTTTGTTCCAGATAGCCAGTACGATCTGAAAGATCCTTATGGTGACGGAATCGATTTTCTCGATACGTTGCAGGTTGGTGAGATCGCAGTTCTCTCTACCGGCGGTGATTGTCTCTCAGCATTCTGGGGAGAACTCTTCTCCGCTGCCGCTAAAGGTCGAGGCGCAACAGGAGTTGTTGCAGATGGCCCGTTGCGAGATACCCAACAGGTAGTTGATCTAGATTTTCCTGCCTTTGGTCAAGGCTCACGCACCTACGATTACAAGGGACGTATGCGCATCGAAGCGATTCGTATCCCTGTGATCTGCGGTGGTGTTCAAGTTAATCCTGGTGATGGAGTGATCGCAGATAGTGATGGCATTGTTGTTGTGCCAGCAGAACACTTAGCCAAGGTAAGCGAGCTAGCTAATGCGCGCGCTGCGACAGAGAAGACAGTTCTACAAGATTTGTTATCAGGTAAAAGCGTACGAGAGGTATGGAACGCTTACGGCGTTCTTTAGGAAAAGGAGAGAAAAATGGCTAGAGAACTCATCGATACACATCAGCACCTTTGGGTAATGAGTGAGCGCGCATATAGCTGGATTGAGCCCGCATATGGCCCACTTTATGATGACTTCACGCCGGAACGACTCGCACCAGAGATTCCTGCCTCAGGAGTTACCAGCTCTGTACTAGTGCAGGCTGCAGATACCTACGACGACACTTTCTACATGCTCGATGTAGCAGGGCACTCTGATTTCGTTCAGGGAGTTGTCGGTTGGGTTCCCTTTGAGCGTCCAAATGAATCACGGACAGCGTTAGAGACCTTTGCGAAGAACAAGTACTTCAAGGGTGTGCGCAACCTGACTCACGATTACTCAAATCCAAAGTATGAATCCGATGATGCGTGGATTACTCGCCCTGCAGTCCTTGAGACCCTGGCAATCGTTGAAAAGATGGGTCTGAGTTTTGATTATGTTTCGGTTAAGCCAGAACATACAAAGAACATTGTTACCTTGGCTAAGAAGTTTCCAAAGCTAAAGATTGTGGTCGATCACTTTGCGAAGCCACCGATTGCTGCAAAGGAGATGGAGCCATGGGCATCATCTATGGCCGAGATTGCAGCTTTTCCAAATGTCTATGCCAAGTTATCTGGGCTAAACACAGCATCTGATCTCGCTAACTGGACTGTTGCAGATTGGCAGCCATATGTTGATTTCATGGTCAAGACCTATGGTGCAAACCGCGTCATGATGGGCGGAGATTGGCCTGTGATTGTCCTTGGAAATACCTATGTTGAAGTGTGGAAGGCACAAGTTGAAGTGATCAGCGGATATTCCGAAAGTGATCAAGACTGGATTACACATAAGACAGCAAAAGCTTTCTACAACCTTTAAGAGCACAACAAACGAGAGGAACGATCATGCAACGGTATGCATCAGTTATTGGAATGCCTTATGAAAATCGTGAGGAGTACGAGCGCCTACACGCAGCGGTCTGGCCTGAAGTTCTCGCCAAGATTGCTGAAGTCAATATCCAGAACTACTCCATCTATCGTTATGGCGAACTTCTCTTCTCGTACTTTGAATATGTAGGCACCGACTTTGACGCAGATATGGCAAAGATGGCAGCAGATCCAAAGACCCAAGAATGGTGGGATGTCTGTATGCCACTACAACGTCCAGTCAATGATCGCGCCGAAGGTGAATGGTGGGCATCAATTCCTGAGGTATTCCATGTCGACTAGTTCGCTAGATCGATCGCAACTTCCCCTTAACGGAATTCTTGTTCTCGATTTCTCTCAGTTTCTGGCAGGTCCTGTTTCAGCGATGCGCCTGGCAGATCTAGGTGCGCGCGTGATCAAGATTGAACGCCCTGGCACCGGCGATATTGGTCGCACACTTGCCTTTGCTGGTCTTGAAAAAGATGGAGATACCCTCTCTTTCCACATCATGAATCGCAATAAAGAGAGCTTTGCGGCAGACCTGAAAAATTCAGATAGTTTGAAAGAAGTATGGGAGCTAGTAAAGAAGGCTGATGTCATCATTCAGAATTTTCGCCCAGGTGTGATTGAGCGCCTCGGTCTTGGCTATGAAGATGTAAAGAAAGTAAATCCAGGAATTGTTTACGGTAGCGCAACTGGATATGGCGCAGAGGGTCCATTTAAGGATCGTCCAGGACAAGATCTTCTTGCACAATCAATCTCTGGTTTGCCATGGCTTAACGGTCGTGCAGGAGATCCACCGATTCCTGTCGGACTTGCAGTTGCAGATATCTTCACATCAACTCATTTAGCATCTGGTGTCATCGCACTCTTGCTACGTCGCGAACGCACTGGCGTTGGTGGAATGGTTGAGTCAAGCCTTCTCGAATCAATGCTCGATCTGCAATTTGAATTAATCTCAGCAAATCTCTTTGATCCAAACGTTGTGGTTAATCGCGGTGCAGGAAACTCTGCCCACGCATTCTTGCCCGCACCATATGGCTTGTACAAGACCAGTGATGGATATCTTGCAATTGCGATGACGCCGATTCCAGCACTTGGCGCACTCCTTGTCGTAAATCTTGACGAGTATGAAGATCCAAAGTCATGGTGGAGCCATCAAGAAGATATTATGAAAAAGCTGAGTACAAAGCTCGAGACAAACACGACAGAACACTGGTTAGCGATCTTGGATGCAGCCGATATCTGGTGCGCACCAGTATTAACCTTGCCAGAGCTGGTTGCTCACGAGGGATTTGCAGCGATAGATATGACTCAGAAGACCAAGCGCACAGGACGAGATGGCTCAGAAATTTCGATTCCAACTACGCGTTCACCTGTTCGTATCGATGGCAAGACGATTAAGCATGCAAAGGGTGCACCACATGTCGGTGAAGATACCGAGAAGATTCGTAAAGAGTTCGGGATATAGGCGGGGGAGATCATGAAGAATCCAAATCCAGATCAAGGTAAGAGATACGAGGTTCCGGTATGGAATCAAGATGTCAAACTTTATGAGGATTACCAGGTAGGAGAAGTTGACCGATCACTGCGTCGTACGATCTCTGAAGGTGAAGTAATGCTCTTTAACTCACTGGTCTTAGATATGCACCCCTATGTCGGCGATGATATCTGGGCACGTGAACATGGACTCTTTAAGAAGCGCCTTGTCCCAGGTGCGATGGTCTTTAGTTACGGCCTTGGACTCTTTGCCCATAACAATGTCAATACATTTAGCTACGGGTATGACAAGTTGCGCTTTATCAAGCCGACTTTTATCGGTGACACCATCTATGGAATGCGCACACTTCTAGAGAAGACTCCTAAATACGAAAATATGGGACTCTTTAAAGTTAGCTATGAAATCTTCCGCGCAGATAATGAAGAGCTAGTTCTCTATACAGAGCATCTTCAAACCGTGCTCTATCGCACATCACAGTCAGAAAATCTCAAGGCTGAAGGTAAGGAGACACCATGATCGAGCAATTTCAGGTAATCGCCGATGCTGTACGACTTGAAGTAAAACCTGAACATCGCAAGAAGATTGGCATCTGCGGTGCAGGCGGCATTGTTGATGGTGCGCACCTTCCTGCATATAAAAAGGCGGGGCTTGAAGTTGTAGCAATTTTTGACACCGATAACGCAAAGGCGAAAGATGTTGCTTCCCGTCACGGGATTCCAAAGGTCTACGCAACTCTCGCCGAGCTACTTGCAGATCCGCAGGTAGAAATTGTTGATATCGCAGTGCCTGCTGCTGCTCAGCCTGAGATATTTGCCCAGGTTGCTGCAGCTAAAAAACATATCCTTGCCCAGAAACCTTTTGCGACAACCGTTGCAGCTGGTGAGTTAATGGTGAAGCAGGCAAAGGATGCCGGCATTGTGGCGGCGGTAAATCAGCAACTCCGCTTTGAAGAAGGTGTTGCGGCAGCACACAAGATGGTTGAACTCGGTTGGATCGGTACCGTCAGCAACTTCTCAATCAATGTTAACTTGATGACCCCTTGGGAGTTATGGCCATGGGCGAAAGATCTTGAGCGCCTTGAAGTGATGTTGCACTCGATTCACTATCACGACCTTATTCGCTGGTTCTTGGGCGATGCCAAGACGGTCTTCTGCGCAGCAGGACGCACAGCAGGTCAATTTCCAATCGGTGAGACTCGCACAATTTCTACAGCGCTCTATGAGAGCCCAGTGACATCTGTTGTGCACGCAAATCACGTCAATCGCGGTGGCGATAACTACGCCGAGTACCGTATTGATGGAGATAAGGGTTCAATTCGGGGAACACTTGGATTGCTCTATGACTATCCCAATGGTCGCGTAGATACAATCGAGATTAATTCATCAGTTATTCCTACCGATGGTTGGCTGCCATATCCCGTCACAACTCGTTGGTTCCCGGATGCATTCATCGGCACGATGGGATCAGTGATGGAATCTATTTCAACAGGTGCTCCACTTCGCTCATCAGTTGCGGAAAATGTAGGAACCTTGAAGATGGTGGAAGCACTTTACAAATCCATGGATTCAGGAATATCAGTTGACCTCTAGTACGCCTATTGCTCTCTTTAATTTGGAGGGAAAGGTCGCGGTGATTACAGGAGGCAATGGCGGAATTGGATTGGGATGTGCCAGAGGTTTGGCTAAAGCTGGCGCAACGATTGTTATCTGGGCGCGTGATACTTCTAAAAATGCTGCGGCGAAGAGTGAACTTGAAGCACTCGGTGCCACAGTCATCACACTTGAAGTAGATGTAACCGATCGCGCAGCAGTTGAAAGTGCTACCGCTCGTACGATCGAACTCTGTGGCGGTATCGATATTCTCTTTGCCAATGCCGGTGTCAATATTCGTATGCGCCCTGAGGAGTACACCGAAGATATTGTCGATCAAATTATTGATGTAAATCTGAAAGCGGTATTTCACTGCTGTCAGAGCGTCTATCCAGCAATGACTGCTCGCGGTGGCGGCAAGATCATCTTGATTGGCTCACTTACTAGCGTGCAAGGTCTTGGTGTTGCCCCTGTCTATTCAGCGACTAAGGGTGCTGTCGTGCAGTTAGCAAAGAGTTTGGCCGCTGCGTGGGGTGCGCAAAATATTCAAGTGAACACAATATTGCCAGGCTGGATTGTCACTGAGATGACCTCTGTTACGCGCGCAGTTCCTGGGCTTCCTGAACATGTCTTATCGCGCACCCCTGCAGGGCGTTGGGGAAGTCCCGCCGACTTTGAAGGTATCGCTACATTCTTTGCATCCGGCGCCAGCGATTTTGTAACAGGCACCGATATTCAAATCGATGGTGGATTTACCAGCACCCTTGCAATCTTCGATCTACCGAAGAATTAAGAATTAAGCGCGATACGCAATACAGTTATTTGAGATCTCGCCAATACCTTCGATACCAGTCTTAACGGCATCTCCTACTGCGAGATAGGCAGGTGGCTTGAAACCAAGTCCCACACCAAATGGTGTTCCAGTGTTGATGACATCGCCTGGGAATAACTCCATAAATTGGCTGATGTACCAGACGATGTGATCGATACCAAAGAGAAGATCATCGGTATTGGAATCTTGCTTCATCACACCATTAACGCTGCACCATAGACGTAGGTTGTTCGGATTAATTTCATCGCCCGAAACAATCTCAGGACCGATTGGGTTAAATGTTGGAAATGACTTTCCCTTTACCCATTGCCCAGATCGTTCAATCTGCCAATGACGTTCAGAAACATCTTGTGAAATCGTGTAGCCAAGGATGTGTGCTTTGGAATCGGCTGGAGAGTTCAAGTAGAGCGCACGCTTTCCGATAACAATTGCAAGCTCTACTTCGTAATCTGTCGCAAGACTATTTGGTGGAATCACGATGTCATCGTTTGGTCCAACAACGCTATCTGGAGCCTTCATAAAGATGACAGGTTCGGCAGGTGTATCGGCATTTGTCTCTTTGATGTGGCCGAGATAGTTAAGGCCAACACAAATAACTTTTGTAGGGCGATTAATTGGAGAACCGATACGAGTAGTGCCCTTAGCAACGCGAGGAAGTCCAGAGAGATCGGCAGCAGCAACTTTTGCCATTGCTCCAGCCTCTAGCGTTTCACGCGACCAATCACCGATCAGTGAATCAACGAGGATGTACTCATCGCCTTGTACGACGGCAGGTTTTTCGTGGCCAGCGTTTCCAATTCGCGCAATTCGCATTTCTCTATCGTCCTTCCGGTAGGCGGCCAAGGCCAGCATGGGTTTCCAGTAAACGCACATGCTTTGGTTCAAGTTCTTTCAGAGAGTTAACTCCGAGAAGTTTCATCGTACGGATCATCTCGTTCTGCATAATCTGCAAGGTGCGCTCGACACCTTCTTGTCCGCCGGCCATAAGTCCATAGAGATAAGCGCGACCGATATAGGCAAAATCAGCACCCAATGCCAACGCTGCCAAGACATCTGCGCCATGCATGATTCCTGTATCAATATGAATCTCGAGATCGTTCTTCAGTTCCTTCTTCACTTCAGCGAGCATATGTAGAGGCACTGGTGCGCGATCTAGTTGGCGACCACCGTGATTACTTAAGATGATGGCATCAGCGCCATATTTTGCTGCAATCTTGGCATCTTCGACAGTTTGGATTCCCTTAATTGAGAGCTTGCCATCCCATTGTTCACGGATCCATTCCAAGTCATCAAAGGTCATTGTTGGATCGAACATAAAGTCGAGTAATTCGGCGACGGTGCCTTCCCAGTTCTTCATAGATGCAAATGTGATCGCAGGTGTTGTAAGAAAGTTAACCCACCATTCAGGGCGAGGTGCTGCATCTAAAAGCGTTTTAATGGTCAGGCGCGGTGGAACAGTAAGTCCATTGCGCGCATCACGTAGACGAGCACCAGCTGCCGGAACATCTACAGTCAACATTAAATGTTTCACGCCAGCATCTTGCGCGCGCTTAACCAGTTTCATGCTGGCTTCACGATCTTTCCACATGTAGAGCTGGAACCAGTTAACGCCATCTGGTGAGGAGTTGACGACATCTTCGATAGTCGTGGTCCCTAAAGTAGAGAGCGTGAAAGGTATGCCGAATTTCTCGGCTGCGCGTGCGCCAGCAATCTCACCTTCGGTATGCATCATGCGAGTAAAACCTGTAGGTGCAATTCCAAAAGGCATTGCAAACTTCTCGCCTAAGATCTCACAGGATGTATCTACATTCTTTACATCATGCAAAATGTTTGGTCTAAATTCAAGATCGAGATAAGAACGGCGTGCTCTCTCTAGAGTTACTTCAGATTCGGCGCTGCCATCTGTGTAATCAAATGGCCCCTTAGGGGTGCGGCGCTTTGCAATCAGGCGCAGATCCCAGATTGTCAGGGCCTTAGCGAGACGATTTTTCCGCGTTGGGAACTGTGGGAGGGTAAAGCGCAACAAGGGAGCTAATTCGCCCACCTTGGGGAACTGGCGCTTCACATTCTTCATTCCAAGGCTCCATTCGTCGCGAAATCGTTGAAATCCTATACGATTTATCGTCCACATTCCAGAGTTATCTGCGGCAATCCTTCGCTAAGGTGCGAACATGAGCGATCTGGCAGCAAAAACACGAGCAGCACTTGATGCAGCCGTCGCCGCCATTGGGGGAGCACCGCGCAAAGGTCAGATTGAGATGGCAGAGGCGGTCACGAGCGCACTCACCGATCGACATCACTTGATGGTGCAAGCTGGTACAGGTACTGGAAAATCACTCGCTTACTTGATTCCAGCACTTGTCCACGGTCGCAAAGTATTAGTTGCAACGGCAACACTTGCTCTGCAACGTCAACTCGTAGAACGAGATTTACCAGCAGTGGTTCCAGCCCTTGAAAAAGAACTTGGTCGCGAGATCACCTATGCAATCTATAAGGGCGTGGGCAACTACATCTGTCTGCAGAAAATGAATAGCGAGGAAGTTGATCCAGATAACGAACTTGTGCTGGAAACTTCGTACCTAGAAAAAGATGCGCAGCGACTTATTGCATGGGCGAAGTCAAAGGGTGCCACCGGTGATCGCGATGATGCCCCGGATGTAGATCGTCGCGTATGGCTGGCCAATTCCACATCAGGACGTGAATGTGTCGGCGCTGATAACTGCGCATATGGATCGCAATGCTTTGCCGTTAACGCCAAAGCAAAGGCGCAACTAGCCGATGTAGTTGTTACCAACCACACCTTGCTTGCTATCGAAATTGTAGATTCACATCCAATCCTGCCCGAGCGCGATGCGGTGATTTTGGATGAAGCTCACGAGTTTATGGATCGCACGACGCAAGCTGTGACAGAAGAACTCACATCAGGTCGTGTGCAACGTGCGGCTGCGATGGCGCGCAAACATATGCCAGGAAAACTTAGCGATGCCTTCACAAAGGCGGCTGATGATTTTCATGATGCGATGGCAGATTATGGCGACACCGTTAAAAGTGATTTCGCAGCCCTGGGTCGCCTTGAAGAAATTCCAAGTATTTTAGAAGCGCCTGTACGTAAGGTGCGCGAAGCAGGTGCGGCAATTACAGATGCCTTGCGTGCAGATGAAGAGATAATTGATCCAGATGCAATCGCAGAGCGTGCACGTGTAAAAGGTGCCGTTACTGAGATCACGACAACTGTCGGTAAGTTGTTAAAGATGGGCTCTTCGCATGTGCTCTGGTATGAACCCACCTTTTCATCCCTCTATCTAGCGCCACTTTCTGTCTCTGAAGTACTACGCGAAAATCTGTTAACGAAGACTCCCGTCATCGCAACATCTGCAACTCTTACCGTCGGTAGTGGTTTTGATGCGATGGCACGCTCTCTGGGTTTCCTGGCACCAGGTGTGACGACAGAAGATGAGAGTGATGAGGAGGAAGCAGAGATCGACCCCTCTAATTTTCAAACTCTCGATGTTGGATCTCCCTTTGATTTTGCAGCGCAAGGTGTTCTCTATCTTCCGAAGCATCTTCCTGAACCAGGACGCGATGGTCCAAGTAAAGAAGTGCTCACCGAACTTGGCGAACTCATTGATGCTGCAGGTGGTCGCACTCTTGCTCTCTTTAGTTCATGGCGCGGAGTCGAGGCTGCTGATGCCCATCTTCGTGATGTCTTAAAAGAGCTTCCCATCACCATCATTACACAAAAGCGCGGTGATGCTGTTGGTCCATTGGTAGAACGTTTTGCTAAAGATGAAACCTCAATCTTGCTCGGCACGATGTCTCTCTGGCAGGGCGTGGATGTCCCAGGCAATTCCTGCATTCTGGTTGCCATCGATCGCATCCCATTTCCACGTCCTGACGAACCGGTGATGGCTGCGCGTTCATCACAGGCGGATGCAGCAGGCGGTAGTGGATTTATGCAGGTATCAATGCCACGCGCTGCGCTCTTGCTTGCACAAGGCACTGGGCGCTTAATTCGCAGCGAACATGATCGTGGCGTGGTTGCGATTCTAGATTCACGCATTGTGACGAAGCGTTATGGAAGCGTCCTACTTAATTCGATGCCACCGCTCTGGCGCACTTCAGATAAAAGTGTGGTGCGCGACTCACTCAAGCGATTGAGCCAAGAATTTACTAAGGATTAACTAGAGCGTTTCAAGTAACACTTTCAAGTCAGACCATGTCTTTGCAAAACTTGGATGCAAGGTCAGCAAGGTAACTTCATCAACTGGTACCCAGCGCATCTCTTGGCTCTCATCGTTGGGGGAGTCGGCGGTGATCAGATCATCTGCGGCGGCAAGCACAGTGTCATAACGCCAATCCCCATGATCATCACTGAAAAGTGCCAAAGGATTTAGGTGTTCTGGTTTGATTCCAGTCTCTTCGTGCGCCTCTCGCAGCGCTGCTTCATTAACACTTTCGTGTGAATCTTTCGCGCCACCTGGAATACCCCATGTATCACCGTTATGAACCCACGGTGCGCGGTGCTGTAGAAAGATTTCGCGTCCACCTTCGGCGCTTCCACGAAAGATCAAGATTCCGGCAGCGCCGAATTTTCCCCAATGCTTACTTCCGCATTGGCATTGGATCCATCCATCTCCATCGCGGGCTGCCATGTACCTAGATTGCCACATCCATCCACAGAGTGCTCACCCGCAAGGCAATTGCGTCACCACCAACTTCTACCTTGCCCCACATGAAAATCTTTCAGATTGCACTCCTATCTATTCTCATCACCACCGCATCAATAACCACTCCATCGGCCTCGGCTGAAGATTGTCAGCTCAGTGCATGTGTAGATGTGTACACACAAGATGGCAAGATCATTATCGAAGGTCGTAAAGGCGGCATAACTGCTGTAACTCCAGCACCTGCCAAACCCACAATCAAAGCAATTCCGAAGAAGGTTGCACCAAAGAAAATCGCACCGCCACCAGTAAAGAAGGCGGTCGCACCTCCTAAACCAAAAGTGACAAAGAAAGCTGCTCCCAAAATCAGCACGCCAACGCCACAACCACCAGTTACTCAGAGCGCTTCACTTAATGATCGACTCATTAAAGCGCTACCTACTGCAGGGATTGCATATCAGCCAGAGTACGAACCACTTGTTGATGTTCCAGTATTTATGTGGACAGATCTACCGACTTCATTTATGACACAGGTGAAGATCGTCGGCGAGATTGTTGATGTGTCACTTCGTCCGAGTTTTACCTGGTCATTTGGTGATGGAACTTTTCTATCGACTACAGATGTAGGTGCGCCATTTCCTGATGGAAAAATCAAACACACATACTCAAATCCGGGTACTTATCTCATCACTCTGATTAGTACATGGAATGGCACATATACACATAACGCACAGACTCGCGCCATTACTGGCACGGTCAAGACAACTTCAATTGTCACGATCACAGTTGTTACCTCCCCGACCCGCTTTAAGAATTGAGCAGTTATGACAACTCTGACCAGCCCGCACGATCTCCTTGCGGCAATTCCATTTCTGATCGGCTACCACCCGATTGATTCACTCGTTCTGGTTTCGATCAAAGAAGATTGCGTTGGAATGGCGATGCGCATCGACTATCCAATCGACCAGAGCGAGATTGCCTTTGATCTCTGCGCAACACATATCAGTGCAGATGAGGCAGATGGCGCACTCATCGTCGCCTATCAGCCACTCGGTAGATGCGATGGTGAACACGTTCTTGCTCAGACAACTGCAGCGCTCTCACGTGCAGGAATTGCCATCTATGAATCGATACTAATTGCAGAGGGTTCCTATCGCTCTGTTCTCTGTCACGACATGACGTGTTGCCCCTTAGAAGGTCGTCCTGTTCCACCACTTGATTCAACACGGATTGCCATGGAGAGCGTTGTGGCTGGCCACCCAATGCCCTTTGCCACCTTTGCAGATTTGGGGGCATCGGTGCGTTCAAATCTTTTGGCACACGAAGAGCAATGGTTGGACCGAGTTCAGAACTCATATGTAGATCCAGCCGATTCCGATCTCAATAACTTGCAACGAGATGGTGCAACTGCTGTCATTGATCTTGCCAATGATTTCATCGCACATGGAATCTCAACCGATCAAGATTTGATCGCACATGTCCTGGGTCGCTTAAGTGAGATTCAAGTCCGCGACTTTGCCTTAGGCAGTCATGATGGCGAGAGCGCAGATGGTTACCGAACAATGTGGATGCATTTGCTTCGTTCAGCTCCGCCCGGATTTGTAGCTCCCGTGGCTTGTCTTGCAGCAGCGATCGCCTACGAGTATGGCGATGGCGCGCTAGCCCGTGCCGCCCTTGATCGAGCGCTTACCGACGCTCCGACCTATTCATTGGCTCTGCTCTTGCAACGAGTATTTAGCGCAGGATGGCCACCACGTTCCTTTGCAGAGATGCGCAGCGAACTTCATCCCAAAGTCTGTGCGGCGATCTTTGGCTAGTGCACTAGTTGCACCACTACCGCGGTGGGTTAAGATATGCCTAGGTCACGAGTTCTAGATCGGTTACCGCAAGCGGTAACCAAAGCCCCGGCTTTGCTAGACGGCAACCCTCCACCGCGGTGGGGTGCTCCCGGGTGACGACCAGGCACAGTCTGATCTGTGCAAGTGCGTGAAGGAATTCTCATGAGTGCTCAACCGATTAAACAAGTTCTCACCAGTGATGTCACTGGTGCATGGCTTGAAAGTTACGATCCAGGTGAACGCAAATTTATCAAGATCGGTTTTCTCCTTTTGGAAAATGGGCAGACTCTCTCTGATATCACGATCGCATATCAAACGTGGGGAACACTTAACGCAGCTGGTGATAACGCAATTCTGATTCAACACGCAATGACTGGGTGGTCAGATGTTCCTGGTTGGTGGCCAAATATGGTGGGTCCAGGACTTGCCTTTGATACAGATAAATATTTTGTCGTCTGCCCCAATGTCATCGGTGGCTGCCAAGGAAGTACTGGCCCATCAAGTATTGCTCCAGATGGAAAACGCTACGGCTCCAGGTTTCCAGCGGTAACAATCCGCGACATGGTGGCAGCCGAGATTGCATTCTCTGATGCAATCGGAATCAAGAAATATAAATTGGCAGTTGGTCCATCGCTAGGTGGAATGCGCTCGCTGGAGTGGGCGGTAACTCATCCAGACCGCGTGGAATCAATCTGCACTATTGGTTCATCTGCCGTTGCAACCGGTGATCAAATCGGAACGGCATCGATTCAAATTCGCGCCATCAAGGCTGATCCTCACTTCAACGGTGGTGATTACTACGAGCAAGAGCGCGGACCAATTGCAGGTATGGGAATCGCCCGCAGAATCGCCCATCTGACATACCGAACCGAGTCCGAGATGGATGTGCGCTTTGGACGCGAGCTGCAGGGGGATGACACCGGCCGCTTTGCCGTTGAGTCCTACCTTGATCATCAGGCGGATAAGTTAGCCAAGCGCTTTGATGCCAATACCTACATCGCTTTGACCGAGGCTATGAATTCCCATGACATCGGCTTCAACCGTGGAGGAGTGGTTGAGGCTTTACGCGCAATTACGATCCCGGTACTCGTCGTCTCCATCGATACCGACCGACTTTTCCCACCGCGACTTCAAGTTGAGATCGCCGATCTGGTTCCGAAGGCGAAAAAGTTGGTAACAATTTCTTCAGATTTCGGCCACGACGGCTTTTTGGTCGAATCTGAGGCGATGTCGGCGGCTATTCGCGGTATAATATAGCCATCACTTCGAGCGGTTCTAAGAAAAGAAATTCTTAGAAATCGCAAAAACCAAAGGACAATTGTGGCTGTATTTAGTGCGCTCAAAAACAAGGCAAAGAAGGCCGTTGCTAAGAAAGCTCCTGCAAAAAAGGCTCCAGCAAAGAAGGCCGTTGCTAAAAAAACCCCCGCTAAGAAAGTTGTAGCGAAAAAAGCAGCAGTGAAGAAGGCCCCAGCGAAGAAAGTGGTCGCCAAGAAGGCCCCTGCCAAGATCGAGCTGAAGAAAGTCCTTGATGCCAAAGATGTACAACTCATCTCGGATGCAAAGGCTGCAGTCTCGCGTCAGAAGGAAATCCTCCTCGAACTCGAATCGCGTGGAGTGACATCCCTTGGTCGCATTCCAAAGAAGGCCGATAAAGATTTAGTTGATGAAGCACGTGCACTTGCAATCACAGTTCCTCAGATCACCGAAACACTTCGCAAGAAGGGACTTGGAAGCCCAAGTCGAATCTTGAAGAAGGCTGAATGGGATTTGATTAAGCCCAAGGAAGTTCCAGCAGCTGCGAAGACCACCACAGATGGCAAGAAGGTTGTTACCAATATTGATGGCGAAGAAGTTGAACTTGAAGAAGTTGAACTTGAAGATGTCGAGACTCTCGTTGCAGATGTTCTTGAAATCGTTGAAGCCGAAGAAGGCGCAAAGGCAACAGAGGCACGCACCGTCAACTTGGCAGAAGAAGCCAAGAGCGAAGATGGTTCATTTATCTTGCAGGATTCAGATGCCGAAGAAGATGAGAGCGAAAAGACTGAGCGTGCAAAGCATAAGAAAGACCTTGCTAACGTAAATATCGTCCTTGATGCCGTCAGCGCAAAGAGAGCGAACCACCCTTATGTAGGTAAGGGCCACGTAGATCCTGAAGATGCAAAGGCGCTGACATTCCGTCAGGTACAACAGCAACTATCGATGAATAACTTCACCGAAAAGGGCGCTCGAGTTATTGCAGAGGCAGTAACGCAGGGCTACCTCAAGAATGTCGAAGAGCTATATGACATCTTTAACGCTGAGGCTCGTCGCATTCAAACTGAAATTAAGCATCTGCCACCTGAGCAGATGGTGATGACAGCAGGTGCTACCGCTGACCCAGTAAAGGATTACCTAAAGCAGATCGGTCGTGTCGCACTTCTTAACGCCGAACTCGAAGTAGAGCTTGCAACACGTATGGAAGCTGGTCTCTTTGCAGAAGAGAAGTTAGCAACCGATAAGAAGATTGATAAGAAACTAAAGCGCGAGCTCGAGTGGATTGTCGAAGATGGAAAGCGCGCAAAGAATCACTTGCTCGAAGCAAACCTTCGCTTGGTGGTTTCTCTTGCAAAGCGCTACACCGGACGCGGAATGCTCTTCCTGGATCTGATCCAAGAAGGAAACCTCGGTCTTATCCGTGCAGTTGAGAAGTTCGACTACACCAAGGGCTTTAAGTTCTCGACCTATGCAACATGGTGGATTCGCCAGGCGATTACACGTGCGATGGCAGATCAGGCTCGCACGATTCGTATTCCAGTTCACATGGTTGAAGTCATCAACAAGTTGGCACGTGTACAACGCCAGATGCTTCAAGATCTAGGACGCGAACCGACGCCAGAAGAGTTAGCTAAAGAACTTGATATGACACCTGAAAAGGTTGTCGAAGTTCAAAAGTACGGCCGCGAGCCAATCTCACTTCACACACCTTTGGGTGAAGAAGGAGATTCAGAGTTCGGAGATCTCATTGAAGACTCTGAGGCAGTTAAGCCGGAAGAGTCTGTTACCTTCACAATTCTGCAGGAGCAGTTGATGCAGGTTCTTGGTGGACTTACTCAGCGCGAAGCAGATGTAATCAAGGCGCGTTATGGACTTACGGATGGTCAGCCAAAGACTCTCGATGAGATCGGAAAAGTTCACGGAGTAACTCGTGAGCGTATTCGCCAGATCGAATCAAAGACAATGTCGAAGCTACGCCACCCATCACGTTCGCAATCACTGCGAGATTATCTAGATTAAAAATAGATAAGAAAAGCCCCTATGCGATTACTCGCACAGGGGCTTTTCTTTAATCTCAATTACTTACTTTCAACCAGCTTCTCTGATTCATCTTGAATCTTTGCTGCTACAACTTTAAGTTTTTCGGCATATTCCTTGCCGTGGTGAGCACAGAACAAGAGCTCGCCGCCGTTAAGCAAGATGGCGCGAACATATGCTTGGGCTCCACATCGATCGCACCTATCAAGGGCATTTAGAGGTGTGGATTCGAGGATTACTTGCTCGTTCATCGCGCTCTCCGATCATTGCCTAGAGATCACCGAGGTGGCGATCTGTACTCGAATGGGGTACTTCGTATGGAACATCATGCCATCTATAAATATTCCCCGCCTGCTGATTTCCAATAAATTTTTGCCCCTTAGATAGATATCTCACAGTAATTGGAAGGTTTTCCCAGTAATTGAGATTAATTGAGTGTAGATTCGGCGCGTTTACGCACCTGCAAAGAGTTCGCTGGCTAATCTTTGCACCCATGGCTGCCAAAAATGATTCCGGTGAACAGCTCGATCTCACCGCCCCGGGCGCCGAAGTGGATAGCTATACCGCAAAAGATTTAGCGGTCCTTGAAGGCCTTGATGCCGTTCGCAAACGTCCAGGTATGTATATCGGCTCCACCGATTCACGTGGCCTCATGCACTGTCTCTGGGAAATTATTGATAACGCAGTCGATGAAGCACTCGCCGGTCATTGCAAGAAGATCGACATTAATCTTGAAGCAGATGGTTCCGTTGAAGTCCACGATGATGGTCGCGGAATTCCAGTAGATAAAGAACCTAAGACTGGACTTACCGGCGTTGAAGTAGTTCTTACAAAGTTACATGCTGGTGGAAAGTTCGGCGGTGGATCCTATGCAGCATCCGGCGGTCTCCACGGTGTCGGTGCATCTGTAGTTAACGCACTCGCCGAGCGCCTTGATGCGGAAGTAGATCGCAACGGCAAGATTTACTGGATGTCATTTCGTCGCGGTGAAGCAGGCGTCTTCGATGGTGAAGGCCCTAAGGCTGTCTTCACACCACAATCAGGACTTCGCACAATCGGTAAAGTTTCAGCAAAAGTTACCGGCACACGCATTAAGTGGTGGAGCGATAAGCAGATTTTCCTCAAGGAAGCCACTCTCGATATCGAGGATATCTATGCTCGCGCACGCCAAACATCCTTCTTAGTTCCTGGCCTCACACTCATCGTTAATGACAATCGCACCAAGACTCCAACCACACAATCCTTCTTCCATAAGGGCGGAATCTCTGAGTACTGCGATTTCTTACAGCCAGATGAACCAGTCGGAAGCGTTATTCGTATTTACGGCTCTGGCCACTATCAAGAGACTGTTCCTGTTCTTGATGACAAGGGACATATGGTCTCCACAGAGGTCGAACGCGATATGGAAGTTGATATCGCGCTTAAGTGGGGAATGGGTTTTGATACAACCCTTCGCTCCTTCGTTAACATCATTGCAACCCCTAAGGGCGGCACACACGTCCAAGGTTTCGAGCGCGCCATCACTAAAGCGTTTAACGAAGCGATGCGCTCAGCTGGATTCTTGAAGAAGAACGAAGCGGATGTCATCAAAGATGATGTGATGGAAGGTCTCACCGCCGTCGTCACAGTTCGTATGTCTGAGCCACAGTTCGAAGGTCAGACCAAGGAAGTCCTCGGCACCGCAGCAGCCACACGAATTGTTTCTGCAGTAGTTGCTGACAAACTCAAAGAATTCTTTAGTACTTCAAAGCGCATCGAAAAAGCTAACGGCAAGTTGATTATGGAAAAGGTTGTTGGTGCTTCACGTACTCGCATCTCAGCTCGTGCCCATAAAGATCTGCAGCGCCGTAAGAACGCACTTGAATCTTCCTCACTTCCAACAAAGCTTGCAGACTGCCGATCAGAGGATGTCACTCGTACCGAACTCTTTATCGTTGAGGGCGACTCAGCACTAGGTACTACAAAGGCTGCCCGCAACTCAGAATTCCAAGCAATTTTGCCGATTCGCGGAAAGATTCTTAACGTTCAGAAAGCATCACTTTCTCAGATGCTTGATAACTCTGAGTGCGCCTCGATTATTCAGGTACTTGGCGCAGGCTCTGGAAAGTCATTCGAACTAGATGATGCTCGCTATGGCCGTTTGATTTTAATGTCAGATGCTGACGTTGATGGCGCGCATATTCGTTGTCTGTTGCTCACACTTTTATATCGTTACATGCGTCCAATGATCGATTCAGGCCGTGTATTTGCTGCAATCCCACCACTTCACCGTATTGAAACTATGGGTGGCGGCGGCAAAAAGGGTGAGTACATCTACACATACTCTGATGATGAGATGAAGAAGGTCACTGCAGAGTTATCAAAGGCCGGCAAGAAGTGGAAAGAACCCATTCAGCGTTATAAAGGCCTTGGTGAGATGGATGCTGATCAGCTCCGTGAGACGACTATGGATCCAGATGCACGCACACTTCGCCGCATTACCGTTTCAGATGCCACGGCTGCAGAGAAGATGTTTGAGCTCTTGATGGGTAATGATGTTGCCCCACGTAAGGAATTTATCTCAACGGCTGAAATCGATCGCGACCGCATCGACGCTTAATCCAAGGGTCAGACTTCGTTCCCTTCAAGCGCCAGTTAAGAGTAAAACAGGGCTGAGGCGCTAAACCCCAGCCCTTAATTGAAAATCCTAAGCTTTAGAAAAGGTTAATACCGCTAAATTTGAATTGGATTGCCTGGTCTTCACTTCGGTCTGTTGGAGCATTGTGATCATTTGTTACATAGAAAATGCACTTTGTATGAACGCAATCACCCTTTGAAAAGTATTTATCAACTTTCATCGTCAGCTTGCTCTTGCTCGAGGTAGCACCCATTGCAATATCAGCCGGCACATCTGAAATCCATAATTTTGAAGCCTTGGCGGGATTGCAAGCTGAAGGCTTCTTCTTACCCTCTTCAATGGCCATACATTGGGAAATATAAATTCCGTTACTCTTTGGAAGATTCGAGACCTTAAACGTTACAAGCCCATTTTTTGCAGAGATTTTCTTGCTGTTCTCTACAGTCACCTTCGTTACCGCTTCAGCAGATTGGCTTCCAACAAGAAGCAAAACTGCAGTAATTGCCAAGACTTTCTTCTTCATTATTCTCTCCGATATCAGTTAATTTGTCAGTGCAAATTTAACTGGGATTGAAGAGTGCTGCAGTGTGATATCGGTGATCTGCATCTCATGAACAAGAGACATAAGTTTTGTTTAGTCGATTGCGACTAGATCGAAATACTCTTCTTTCCAAATATCTTCATCGCCATCTGGCAGCAAGATCACACGCTCTGGCTTAAGTGCTTGCACTGCGCCTTCATCGTGAGAGACCATGATTACAGCGCCTTGATATTCACCGAGTGCTCCCAAGATTTCCTCGCGAGATGCCGGATCTAAGTTATTTGTTGGTTCATCGAGCAAGAGAACATTTGCGGCTGAAACAACCAAAGTAGCTAGTGCAAGACGAGTTCGCTCTCCACCAGATAAGACTTTAACTGGCTTATGAACGTCATCTCCGACAAAGAGGAATGAACCAAGAACGTTACGTGCTTCTGGCTCACGAAGATCATCTTTAGAAGACATCATGTTTTCTAGAATGGTGCGTTCGAAATCGAGCATTTCATGTTCCTGGGCGTAGTAACCAAGTTTTAATCCATGACCATGTTCGACTCTGCCGGTATCTGATTCGAGTTGGTTGGCCAGAATTTTCAACAAAGTTGTCTTGCCGGCACCGTTGAGTCCCAAGATGACAACGCGAGAGCCCTTATCAATCACGCAAGAAACGTCGGTAAAGATTTCAAGTGAACCGTAGTTCTTAGAAAGTTCTTCACCCGATAGGGGAGTCTTTCCACATGGCGCTGGGGTTGGAAAGCGAAGTTTGGCGACCTTATCTTTGACGCGCACATCATCGAGAGAGGAGCGAAGTTTTTCAGCGCGACGTAACATGCCTTGAGCAGCAGTTGCCTTAGAAGCTTTAGCGCGCATCTTCTCGCCCTGCTTCTGCAAGATTTCAGCCTTCTTCTCGGCGTTGGCGCGCTCTTTCTTACGGCGATGCTCATCTTGTTCGCGCTGCAAGAGATATTGGCGCCAGCCCAAGTTATAGACATCGATAACGTTTCGATTGCCGTCGATATAGAAGACCTTATTTACAACCTGTTCAATCAGGTTTACATCGTGAGAGATGATTACAAGCCCGCCTGAGTAAGTGCTTAAGTAATTGCGTAACCAGATAATGGAATCGGCATCTAAGTGGTTCGTTGGCTCATCAAGCAAAAGTGTTTCTGCTCCGGAAAATAGAATGCGGGCAAGTTCAATACGGCGACGCTGTCCACCTGAAAGTGTGTCTAGTTGATTTCCAAATACTGCCTCTGAAACTCCGAGTGAGGTTGCGATGGCTTCAGCTTCAGCAGTTGCGGCATAGCCACCTGCTGCTTGGAATTCTGCATCTACGCGGCTGTAACGCTCCATTGCCTTTTCAAGAGCTTCACCTTCGGTAGTTGCCATCTCTTGTTCAACTTGGGTCATGCGTGATGCGATCTGATCTAAATCTCGGGCGGAGAGAATGCGTTCAATAACAGTTCCCTGATCTTCGCCAGTGCGAGGATCCTGAGGGAGATAGCCAATCTTGCCGGTGCGTTGCACGGCACCACCTGCAGGGAGAGTTTCTCCTGCTAGAACTTTTGCAAGAGTGGATTTACCGGCGCCGTTACGTCCAACGAATCCGATGCGATCTCCGTGATTGATGCGAACATTTACTCCAGAAACAAGGAGTCTGGCCCCAGCGCGAAGCTCAAGGGCGTTAGTAGAGATCATTTGCGTAAGTCTCCCACACGGTGGCAGTAAGAACGAAATTGGTTAGTTATGCACCAATACGTGTACGGCGAGGTGTTGCATAGGACTTTGCAACTGCGGTGAGCTCTGTTGAGATGAGGGCTCTGATGTTCTCATCACTTTTGAGCAGTGCAGTGAGATCGGCGATGATTTTCTTAAGTTCTTTCTGTTCATTCTCAAGTTCAAGTTTGCTCATCTTGGTGAGACGACGAAGAGGCATATCGAGGATATATGTCGCTTGCTCATCATTGAGTTTGAAATCCTTGATCAATGAAGCCTTTGCAGCAGTTGCATCTTCGCTGCCGCGGATGATCTTGATGACCTTATCGATATCAATAATTGCCTTGAGGAGTCCATCAACCATCAAAAGACGAGCAGATGCTTTCGCTTTTCTAAATTCGGAACGGCGAGTAACAACTTCAATGCGGTGATCGATAAAGACCTGAAGGAGTTCTTTGAGACCCAAAGTTTGTGGGCGACCCTTCACAAGGGCGACAGCGTTGATAGCAAAGGCATCTTCCATCGGAGTTAGCTTGTAGAGCTTCTCCAAGACATCTTCAGGTTCAAAGCCGTTCTTAAGCTCGATTACAACGTTGGTTCCAGTCTGGCCATCGGTAAGGTCGATGATGTCTGAAATTCCCTGAATCTTCTTCGCCTTTGCTAAATCGGCGATGCGCTCAACGACCTTTTCTGGGCCGATATTAAATGGAAGTTCTTTGATGATGATTCCCATTTTGCGCGAAGTAACTTTTGAGATCTCAACGGTTGCGCGAACTTTGAATGAACCCTTGCCCGTTGCATAAGCCTCACGCACACCTTCGATACCGACAATCTCTCCGCCGGTTGGAAAATCTGGTGCCTGGACATGCTTCATCAACTGATTGAGTGTTGCTTTTGGATTATCAATCAAGAACTTTGTGGCAGCAATAACTTCACCCAAGTTATGTGGGGCCATATTTGTCGCCATACCTACAGCGATTCCTGAACCACCGTTAACGAGCAGGTTCGGATATGCAGCAGGAAGTACAAGAGGCTCAGAAAGCTGTCCATCGTAATTTGGACCGAAGTCGACTGTGTTCTCATCTGATTCAGAGACCATCGCAAGGGCGGCAGATGCTAAACGTGCTTCGGTGTATCGCATCGCAGCAGGTCCGGAATCAAGTGAACCAAAGTTTCCATGTCCATCAATGAGTGGAAGTTGCATTGAAAATGATTGCGCCATACGAACAAGTGCGTCATAGATTGCACCATCACCGTGTGGGTGCAATTTACCCATTACTTCACCAACAACACGGGCGCTCTTTACATGGCCACGATCTGGGCGAAGTCCCATATCTGCCATCTGGTGCAAGATGCGACGATGTACAGGCTTTAGCCCATCGCGTGCATCTGGAAGTGCGCGAGAGTAAATAACTGAGTACGCGTATTCAAGGAAAGACTCTGACATCTCTGATGAGACATCGATATCAACAATCTTGCCGGCGAATTCTCCAGGCTTTGGTCCTGCCACTGCCTTCTTGCCTTTAGTTGCTGTGGTCTTCTTTGTTGTTGCCATGGCGTGAATTGTGCCAAGAGGTGGGGCTAAATCTGTGTACCTACACGCCCTCTGGCACCGACGATTGCAACACAGTGGCCAGCAACGGCACTTGCTCGCTCCATTGCATGGGAAAAGTCGCGTCGACCAGTGAATGCATCGATAAATCCGGCGGCAAATGCATCTCCGGCGCCAGTTGTATCAACGACCTCGGTTGTCTGTGCATCGACAGAAATGATCTGACCGCCTCGCTCTAATCCCATCGCACCTGCTGAACCACGTTTGATTATGACGCGCTGTGTATGTTCAACGAAGAAGTTAAGCGCAGATTCAAGGTTACTTAATCCACTTAAGTAGATTGCCTCTTCTTCATTCATAATGACTGTATCCATCAGCGCACACCAGGAAAGAATCTCTTCAACTGGAACGCCCTGCATTCCACCGACAGTTGCAGGATCAAAGATGATTGGAATCTGCTGCGAATTAATTGTGCGAACCATCTCTAAAACACCTGCGCGCGAAAGTGGAGCAAGAGGAGCGTATCCAGTGAGATAGATAGCATCGACGCCATCTAGCGCGGGTAGATCGCTTACGGCAAGACCTGCATTAGCGCCATTATCGGCAAGCATTGTTCGCTCACCAGATGGATCGACAAGGCAGATGACAACGCCAGTATGAAAACCTTCTTTTACAATCTCGCCGTAAGTGATACCTAGTGCATCAAATTCTGCAGTGATTGCAGAGCCGGCAGCATCGTTTCCAATTCGCCCAACCATCGTTACATCATTACCAAGAACTGCTAGCCAGGATGCAACATTGCCGCCTGCTCCGCCACCGTGAGTAGAGATGACGGTGCGGGTGTCATTACCCAAGTGGAGATCGTGCGGCGTAGTTGGAATCTGGGCCACGATGTCGAGCATCAGATCACCGATGCAATAGACCTTGATACTCATGAGCTCTACCTTGTGAGAGCAACTGCTATATCGGCAGCAAGTGCGCTATTTGATTTAATAATTTCGATATTCACCTTCAAAGACTCACCGTGGCTTGCAGTGTGGAAATGTTCAAGCAAGAAAGGCGTAACAGCTTTGCCAGTAATGCCTTGAGCAGTTGCACCAGCAAGTCCGCTAGCGAGAATGGCATCGTGACGTGTGCGATCCATCTCTTCTTTGACTGGGTTTGCAATAACTAAGGCTGTCGAATCTGTCTTGAGTTCGCGGCGGGCTTTGATGATTGCAGCGATCTCTGCAGCACTCTCTGCTCGGTGTTCTAGAGTGAATCCAGAGTCGGTGAGATAGAAACCAGGGAAGGCGTTGGTCTTATATCCAACAAGGCCAATCGAAAGTGTTTCAAGACGTTCCAAAGTGGCACCAACATCGAGAATTGATTTAACGCCTGCGCAGACAATTGCGATATCGAGTTTTCCAAGCGCTCCCAGATCTGCTGATTCATCAAAAGATTCGTTAGCACCGCGGTGAACACCACCGAGTCCACCTGTTGCAAAGACTTCGATGCCGGCAAGACCTGCAATGTGAGAGGTAGCGGCAACAGTTGTGGCAGCACTGGATTTAAGTGCGCTAATCATCGCTAGATCGCGGATCGAAGCTTTAGCAATATCGTCACGGTTTGCAATCTCTATGAGCTGATTGGCTTCAAGTCCCACACAAACAACGCCATCAAGAATGGCGATTGTTGCAGGTACGGCCCCATGTGCACGCACAATCTCTTCAACCTCGATGGCAACGCTCAGATTTGAAGGACGAGGAAGTCCATGGCTGATGATTGTTGATTCAAGTGCAACGATCGGTGCGCCAGATTTCAGGGCTGCTGCTACTTCTGTCGAACAATGAATACTCACGGCGGCAACAATACCCGTGAGAACATATACCCGTGCACTTAGCCGATATCACGCCATCAATCTTTGCCTCCCTTGGCTTAGCCGATGCCGAGAATCGTCTGGAGATAACCGAGAGTCCTGCAGGTCGTGAACTTCTCTTCCTCGTCGACGGATTAGGTGCTGATGTTGTCGAGAAATATGCCAGCGTTATTCCAACGATTGCATCGCTGACCGCCACCACATCGCTGCGAACATCTTTTCCCTCTACAACTGCGACAAGCCTTGCAACTCTGATGACGGGTGCCTTACCTGGCGCTCATGGAATGTTGGGTTACACCGTTCGTGTTCCTCGAAGCGGTGGGCGAATTCTTAACTCACTCAAGTGGGATGAGCGCGTAGATCCAACTATTTGGCAGCCTTTGCCAACTTTATTCGAGCGCGCGCAAGTGGCTGCGATTTCAGTGACACACGTTGCAGCCAAAAGGTATGAGACAACAGGATTCACCCAAGCAGTTTTTCGTGGCGCAACCTATAGCGGTGCGAATATTCCAAGTGATCTGATTGAAAAGACTGCGGCTGGTCTTAAGGCAACACCATCTTTTGTCTACCTCTATGTCAATGATCTCGATGCAGCCGGACATAGCGATGGCGTGGGTTCAGATAAATGGCTGGCAGCTCTCGCTGGAATCGACGCGTTGCTATCAGCGCTAGTGATGAAGTTACCTCGCGGAACTCGCATCTGGCTGACCTCCGACCACGGAATGATTAATGTGGAAGAGAAGTTAACTCTGGGAGTCGAAAACAACTTACTTGATGGCGTAACGACAATTGCAGGTGAGCCTCGTGCGCGCCATATCTACTTTGACGACGCGGCAGATTCTCCATCTGCGCGCCTTGATTGCGCGGGCAAATGGCGCGATTTCTTCGGCGAACGCGCAACGATCTATACGCGAGAAGAAGCAATCGCAGGCCATCTCTTTGGAGAAGTTGTAACTGCGGATGCATCTGATCGCATGGGTGATCTGATCGCAATTCCACATGGGGGATTGGTCTTGCTAGACCCAGAACGTGCCGATAAAGAAGGCGCGATGGTGGGACATCACGGTGGCGTTAGCGAGATTGAATCAACGGTCGCGCTTTTATCACGCGCATATCTCTAGTTAGTTTCTAAAGTCATCCTCTGATGGATCATCGAATGGATCGTTATCAGGCATAGAAGGTTTTGCAGGAGTTCCAAACATAATTTCATCCCATGAAGGAACTTTTGCGCGACCTGAGATTCCTTCAGCGCGATCTTCTTCACGTGGAGTTTCACGAATTGCCACAAGGCGTGGAGTTTCACGAACTGGTTCTGGATCTGGAATCGAGTCGACAATGCGTGAAGGGTGAGTTGGTTCGGCATGTACTAACCCTGGAGTCTGTGTACGAGGAGCAGGTTCTTGCCCAAGCATCCAACGTGCATTCTCATTTGTTGCAGTAATTGAACGACGGTTGAGATCAAAGTTCCAGGTCGCACTGCCGTGGCCATCGCGGTTGGGATATGCGAGATCGATGGTCCATGTTCCATCATCGATACGCCAGGTATTCCATGAAAGCGAATCGCTATCGACACCCATAGGGGCTAGACGGGAAATTACAACATCGTAAAAAGTTTCTTGATCGCGAGCGCTCTCTTTACGTAGTACTACAGCGAATGCTTGATCCAAGATGTAGACGCGCTCTTGCAAGATTGGTCCAGCAAAGCGTTCAACTTTTTCAACACTGATGTGGCCATCGCGTGCAATGGCATCCATAGTTTCACCAGCACGTAGACGGCGCTGGATCTCCTTCACACTCATCGTCTCAACATCATCGCTTGCAACAACTGCAGCAAGACGTGGCTGATTAACGGTTGCGCGCAAGGTGTCGCTGATGCGTACAGTAAATTCTTCGCCAATCGGGTTGGTCAGAGTGAGATGGGTGCCCTCAGGGTTCTTGCCCGTTAGCCGCAGTTCGCTCATGTTGCGCAGAATAACCGATAAAGTGCGGATATGACCCCAGAGACTTCTCGCCTCGCCTCAGAATTACTTCCGTTGGCCCACAAGGTGGCGCAGGCAGCTGGTCAACTCCTGATGCAACGCCCCGCCCACTTTGATCTCACCGAAAAGTCTGTGGCCATTGACTTTGCCACACAGATGGATGAAAAGGCAGAGGCGCTCATTGTCGAAAGCATCCTTGCCGAACGCCCTGATGATGGAATTATCGGCGAAGAAGGTGCGGCCCGCGAGAGTAAATCAGGAATCACGTGGGTTATTGATCCACTTGATGGAACAGTCAATTACTTTTACGGATTACCTGGATGGAATGTCAGTATTGCGGCGCGAGATAGTCAAGGCTCACTCGTAGGCGTTGTCTATGCGCCCACCATTAATTCTCTCTGGCATGCAGTTCGCGGCGGCGGCGCATTTCACAACGATGAAAAGATTCGCAGTACCTCAGATGTCTCACTCGATCGCGCACTCCTCGGTACCGGATTTGCTTACGATGTTGCAGATCGCACCGAACAGATTGCGATGGTGGCATCCCTTCTTCCACGTGTTCGCGACATCAGGCGAATGGGATCGGCTGCGGTGGATTTATGTCATGTGGGAATGGGCGCACTCGATGGTTACTTTGAACGGGGCCTTAAAGAATGGGATTGGGCCGCTGGTGCTCTCGTTGCTACCGAAGCCGGGGCAGATGTTGCCCACCTAGGCGATGGGCCACGCAAGCTGACGGTAGCGGCAGGTCCTGGCCTCTTTCACGCAGTTCAGGAAGCGCTCGCAGGCGTAGAGTCATAGCCGATTTACGCTCAAGGCCCCTTCTATGGCAAGATAGCCCTTCTGCGCAGCTAAGAAGCGGGCGCTGATAGAAAAGAAACCTGAGGAAGAAAATGAACATTCTCGATGCCGTTGATGCCAAGTCATTGCGCAAGGACATCCCACAGTTCCGCGCTGGCGATGAACTCAAGATCCACGTACGCGTTATTGAAGGTTCAAAGAGCCGTATCCAGGTTTTCCAAGGAATCGTAATCCGTCGCCAAGGCGATGGCGTTCGCGAGACATTTACAATCCGTAAAGTTTCTTACGGTGTCGGCGTAGAACGTACATTCCCAGTTCACACTCCAGTTATTGAGAAGATTGAACTCGTCAAGAAGGGCGATGTTCGTCGTGCAAAGCTTTACTACCTACGCGACCTTCGCGGTAAGGCTGCAAAGATTCGCGAAAAGCGCGATGGCATCGAAGGCTACGGCGATGGAATTCTTTCTACTCCAGAACCAATCGTTGAGGTTGTTGTTGAACCTGTTGTCGAGGCAGTAGTCGAGACTCCAGTTGAAGAGACACCGGTTGAGGTTGTTGAAGCAGTTGTTGAAACTCCAGCAGAAGAGGTCTCAGCCGAAGAGACTTCAGCTGATAAAAAAGCTGAATAGTTTTAGCACTCATTAACTCATGATGCGCAAGGGTTCACTCCTTCGCGAGTTACCGTTATTGGTAATTCTTGCACTCCTTGTTTCACTACTCATTAAATCTTTCCTCGTACAATTTTTCTATATTCCTTCGGGATCTATGGAGAACACGCTCCAGATTAAAGATCGCGTAGCAGTCAACCGAATTCCATTTATCGGCAACGACATAAGCCGCGGGGATGTCATCGTTTTCCGTGATCCTGCTGGATGGTTACCAGAGGCAAGTTCTGTTGATGGAAATAGAGTAACCAACGCAATTCGCGACGGATTAGTCCTTGTCGGCATTGTTCCAAACCCTGCCAAGCAGTATCTCGTTAAGCGCGTCATTGGCGTTGCTGGAGACAATGTCGTTGCAAAAGATCAGGTACTCACGATTAACGGTAAGCCAACTAACGAGCCTTACATTTTTGCTGGGAATACTCCAAGTGATACAGATTTCAACATCACAGTCCCTGAAGGAAAAGTCTGGGTGATGGGTGATCATCGCGGGGCAAGTGGCGATTCACGTGTTCATCAAGATGATGTGAACAATGGCATGGTTCCAGTTGAAAAGATTACCGGACGTGTTGTTGCAACAATTTGGCCGTTGAGCCAAATCGGATTTATCTCGTCTCAGGACCCTCTTTCAAGCAAGTGAGTGAAGATAAAGTAATCGAAGATCGACTTTATGCTGCCGGTATTTCTCCTTTAGCTGGAGTCGATGAAGCAGGTCGCGGAGCATGTGCAGGTCCTTTAGTTGTTGCCTCAGTTATTCTCCGTGATCCTCATGCAAGTGAGCTAGCTAAAGTTCGAGATTCGAAAGAGATCTCTGAGAAGAATCGTGAAGAGTTATTTGATGTTGTCACAGATGCGGCATTATCAGTAAGCATTGTCATCATCTCGAATGAAGAAATTGATGCGCGTGGTGTGCATGCTGCAAATCTTGACGGTATGCGGCGAGCGGTTCAGGGCCTTGAGATCACACCTGCATATGTGCTGACAGATGGCTATGCCATCGAAGGTCTAGCTCTTCCGAATCTTGCCGTCTGGAAAGGCGATCAAGTTGTGACCTGCATTAGCGCTGCCTCAATTATTGCCAAGGTAACTCGTGATCGAATAATGCGCGAACTGGATTTAGCATATCCAGAGTATGGGTTTGCATCCCATAAGGGTTACATCACGAAAACTCATACTGAAGCGTTACAAAAACATGGAGTAACACCCATTCACCGAAAATCCTTTTCAAATATCGCCGAACTTCTCTAACTTACCCACACCGCCTGCGCAGTTCGGCAAGTGTGAGCCGATCAATAATTACCCTGCCCACTATGACGGCAGCTCACAAGAGACCAAGTAGAAATCGCCAGATAGGCGCCTTTGGCGAGGCGACGATCGCTAAATATTTAGAATCACTTGGCTATGACATTATCGAACGAAATTGGCGGATAAAGGAAGGCGAGATCGATCTCGTTGCCTGTGACTCTCACTCACTTCTGCATTTCATTGAAGTCAAGACTCGATCCTCCCTTGCCTTCGGTGATCCACTTGAGGCGATTAATCGTGACAAGGCACGCAGATTGCAGCGTCTTGCACTTGCTTGGCTAGCAACACATCATCAACTCGGAAGTGAGTTCTCTATCGATGTTGCCGCAGTACTTCTGGCAGCAGATGGCTCGCACACAATAGATTTTAGAGAGAACATTCTGTGAGCCTTGGTCGTTCCACATCGATGGGGCTAGTTGGTCTCTCAGGCAACACAGTCACCGTAGAAGTAGATATCAGCGATGGACTTCCGCATTACAACTTACTCGGACTTCCAGATGCTGCCCTTAATGAGTCACGCGATCGGGTACGTGCTGCGCTCACAAACTCGAATGAGAATTGGCCTAATCGAAAGGTAACTGTTTCGCTCTCTCCTGCTTGGCTTCCCAAGAGTGGATCTAGTTTTGATCTTGCCATCGCTCTGGCAATCTTGGTCGCTCATGGAGCACTCGCGCAAAATTCAATTGACTCCACATTAATTCTCGGTGAACTTGGACTCGATGGCTCAATCCGGGGAGTTAACGGAGTTCTGCCAGCGTTGATTGCTGGCCATCGCGATGGAATCGCGCGCGCAATTATTCCAATTGCAAATATTGGTGAAGGTGGCTTATTGCAAGCGATGGAGATCGTGGCATTTTCCACCTTGCGCGAACTCCTCATCTACTTGCGAACTGGTGAGGGAATGAGCCACACGTCTGAGGCGATAGATGAAGGTACTGATCCACTTCTAGATTTCGAAGATGTTGCCGGTCAGATGCGGGCACGTTTTGGTGCTGAAGTTGCAGCTGCTGGGGGACACCATCTCTTACTTATTGGTCCACCTGGTGCTGGCAAAACAATGATTGCAAGTCGGATTCCAACAATCTTGCCGCCACTGACAATTGAACAAAGTCTTGAAGTGACAGCGTTGCACTCAGTTGCGGGCACTCTCTCAGAACGATCACCGATGTCACGTATGGCACCGATCGTTGCTCCGCATCACAGCGCAACAAGAGTTGCAATGGTTGGAGGAGGTGCACATGTTATTCGCCCTGGTGCTTGCTCACTTGCCCACCATGGAGTTCTCTTTATCGATGAAGCGCCCGAGTGCGCATCTGGAATCCTCGACTCACTTCGCCAACCGCTTGAATCTGGGACCATCACGATTGCACGAAGTATCGGAAACATTACGTATCCCTCACGATTCCTCTTAGTTCTTGCGGCCAATCCATGTCCTTGTGGAAAGTTTGCCGGCAGAGGTTTGGGTTGTAGTTGTTCTTCAGTACAAGTCAGGCGTTATCTTGGAAAGTTATCTGGTCCCTTGATGGATCGTATTGATATGCGTATTACCGTTGAACCGGTTGGCCGCGCCGATATCTCTTCTGTAACGCTAGGTGAATCCAGTGCAGTCATTGCAGAGCGTGTGCGTTCTGCACGGGTTATTGCACGCGAGCGATTTTCAGGTCGTGGCTTTGAACTCAATAGCGCCATTCCAGCACGAGAGTTACGTACCGACTTCAAACCTGATCGCCTTGCTATGAATTTTCTCCATGATGAACTTGATCACGAGCGATTAACAGCGCGCGGTCTTCATAAAGTCATTCGCTTGGGATGGACGCTGGCGGATTTGGCGGGGAGAAATCAGCCCACCTTAAAAGATGTTACGGATGCCTATGAACTGCGCGAAGGGGGAATTTCTTGAACGAAGAGAAGTCAGCAAGGCTCGAACTCTTTGCAGCGACTGAAGGTGGAAACACTTTCTGGGGTTCAGAGATTACTCATCAAGGTGCCCATCAAACTTTGCTGCGAATTAGAGATGGCTTCTATCGATCAAGCAAGGCCGAGAAGACTCTCGCGCAATTGCATCCAGGTGGTGCGCCCGCTCTCCTTGAAGCTATAGAAAATGCGGGTGGCGTATTCATTACTCCAGATGATGCTACTTGGCCAACACAGCTTGATGACTTAGCAACTCCACCCATTGGCCTTGTCGTCAAAGGCAAGGTTGATTCACTTAAGTCGCGATCAATTGCAATTGTTGGAACACGCAACCCAACACCGTATGGCGCTCGAATCGCAAGTGATTTCGCCGCAGGCTTTGTTGATCGCGAATGGAGCATCGTCAGTGGTGGTGCATACGGAATCGATACCCATGCACATAAAGGTGCTCTCATTGCAGAGGGTGTAACCATCGCTGTCATCGCGAGTGGAATTGATATCAACTACCCGGCAGGCAATGAAAGGCTCTTCACTGAAATCGCAGAACTCGGTGCAATTGTCAGTGAAGTAATGCCAGGAACTCCAGCCTTTCCTTCACGATTTCTCACTCGAAATCGAATTATTGCCGCCCTTTCAACGAGCACATTGGTAGTCGAAGCAGCATTTCGAAGTGGATCACTGCGTACTGCACGAGATGCAGCCGAGCTGATGCGACCTGTAATGGCTATACCTGGACCAATTAACTCACCTACTTCAGAAGGTACACATCGCCTTATCGGTGAACGTGCCGCCGAAATCGTCACATCCGTTGGTGATGCAGTTGAGTTGATAACTTCGCTCGAGCAACTCGTTTAGGTAAAAGGCTTCGCCTGATGCGAGAATAGGCATATGAGTGAATTCCGTTCGGGCTTTGTCGCCATTGTTGGCCGCCCAAACACCGGAAAATCAACTCTCATTAACGCACTCGTAGGATCAAAGATCGCAATTACATCTCCACATCCAAATACCACTCGTCATGCAATTCGCGGAATTATCAATGGCGCAGATTTCCAAGCAGTCCTTGTAGATACTCCAGGCGTTCACAAGCCCAAAACTCTTCTCGGCCATCGTCTCAATGCTGTTGTCGGGGAGAGCCTTGATTCAGTAGATGTCATTCTGATGTGCCTACCGGCAGATGAGACTTCAGATGCGGGAGATGTCTTCGTAGCGCAGGAGATTGCCAAGCATCCTCGCGCAAAGAAATTCGCACTTGTGACAAAGACAGATTTGGTTTCAAAGAAAAATATTGCCACTCGCTTACTTGGCATCAATGAGTTGGCTGTAGGTTTTACATGGGATGAAATTATTCCAATCTCAGCAGCCATTCATGATCAGATCGATCTACTGGCATCGCTCATCTCAAAGAGTCTTTCAGAGGGACCAGCGTTCTACCCAACCGATATGAAGAGCGATCAAGGGATTGAACAATTGATCTGCGAACTTGTGCGCGAAGCTGCGCTACGCGATGCCCGCGAAGAACTTCCACACTCGATCATGGTCACAATTGATGAGATGTCAGAACGCGAAGAGAAAGGCTCGCGTCCTTTCTTTGATATTCACGCCACCATCCACGTCGAGCGTGATTCCCAGACAGGAATCCTGCTTGGCCATAAAGGTGAGCGATTGAAAGATATTGGTATGCGTGCTCGAAAAGATATTGAACGCGAACTGGGTGCTCGAATTTTCCTAGGCCTGCACGTGAAAGTTTCTAAAGAGTGGCAGAGAGATCCAAAGCTTCTTGAACGATTGGGTTTTTCAGAGAAGTAAAGAGTTACACCTTGGCACGGCGATTAACTAGCCACGATCCAAGCATCACAAGAGGTAGACCAACGCTAATTCCGATTGTGAGTGGTTCGCTCAGAATGAGCACGCCTAACACGACAGCGATCGCTGTATTCCAGTAAGTAACCAGAGATGCACGTGTTGGACCGATATCTGCCAAGAGGGTGAAGAAGATGGCAAATGCAATACCGGTTGAGAAGATACCTAGTGCAATAACAGAGTATGTAGCCTCGCGAGAAACCGTATGGTCTGGCCAGAGTGCGATGGTGAATGGAAGATAGAAGATCGCAGTTAAAGCCATAGCGACAGCATTAATCGCTATCCCAGAGACATCAGGAAGCTTGTTACGGATCATGATAATTGCATATGCATAGGCGATTGCCGCAACGATCACCATTAAAATGGAGAGCGGATCTGAAGTTCCAGTGAAACTTTCGATACCGACGATCAGAACGACGCCAATAAATCCAATACCAATACCCAATAAGCGATTTGCCTTGAGTGCGTCCTCATCACCTTGGAAGTAGGTGATTATGTTCGACCAGATGGGAACAGATGCGATAAGTAATCCTGCGAGTCCCGATGAGATTTTCTGCTCGGCAGTACCGATGAGAATCCACGGAATAACCATTTCAAGGAGTGCGTAGAAGGCTACATATTTAATTCCGCGAAAGGCGTCAAAGATTGATCGATCTTTAATAGCCAGTGGAATCAAAATCGCTGCACCGATGAGAACGCGGCCAAAGACGACTATCGCTGGAGCGTAACCATTCGCTTCATCGACTGCGACCTTGATAAAGAGGTAAGGAATGCCCCAAAGAAAACCAACAAGTGCAAAAATTATTGCGCTCTTGCGTGACATTTTTGTATAACTCTTTTCGTAGACGCTGCGTTACTAGAGGACGCTGCGATAGAGGGCAATTGTAGCGGTGGCGACAGCGTCCCAACCAAATTCGTTGATTGCTCGTGTGCGACCTGCTATTCCGTACGTCTTTAACCTCTCGGGATCACCCATCATTTCATTGATTCCTGCCGCAATATTGCTTTCAAACTTAGCGTTATCGGTAGTGTATTCAACAAGTCGACCAGTAACACCATCTTGGACAACTTCCGGAATTCCACCAACACGAGAAGCTAGCACTGCAGTTTGGCAGGCCATTGCTTCCAGGTTAACAATTCCTAGTGGCTCATAGATGGAAGGACAGAGAAATAGATCTGCTCCAGTCAATAGTGGAATGAGTTGCGACTTAGGAAGCATCTCCTTGATCCACCAAATGTTCTTACGAGTTTTCTGCAGTTGCGAAACAAGCTCTTCAAACTCTGCACCAATTCCGGCTTCATCGGCGCTGCCGGCACATAAGACCAGCCCGTATTCATCTGGGACCTGTGACCAGGCACGAAGCAGATGAGCCAAACCCTTTTGACGAGTAATGCGACCAACAAAGATTGCATAGCGCCCGTTGATTCCAAAACTTTGTGCAACGGATGGATCTTCTATCGGTGACCATTCCTGGGTATCGACCCCATTTCTGATTGTGACAACTTTTTTGGGATCAACATCAGGGTATGAAGAAAGTACATCTGCGCGCATTCCATCACTGACTGCAATGATTGCAGCAGCACCTTCGTATGCCGTCTTCTCTGCCCATGATGAAATCGCATAACCGCCGCCGAGTTGTTCTGCTTTCCAAGGACGCAGTGGTTCAAGAGAGTGAGCACTTATGACGTGTGGCATGCCGTACAAGAGCGATGCCGTATGACCAGCCATGTTGGCATACCAAGTATGTGAATGGACAACATCAACATCGCCTAAGTGATGAGCGATCAACATATCTGTGGCAAGTGCCTGGAGTGCAGGGTTGGCAGATGCGAACTCAGGTGGTGTTTCATAGCCAAAAGCGCTATCGTTGCGCGGACCACCAAAGCAATGAACATCAACATTTATTCCAGAAATAGAGCGGAGAGCTGCGCTGAGTTGAACTACATGGACTCCAGCGCCACCATAAACGGCAGGAGGCCATTCTTTAGTGACCATCCCGATGCGCATCTGGCTCCTTCAAACTGCTATAGGTTAAATCTAGTGACAAGGGTATCGTTTACCCATGGCGCGCTTTGAAACACCACTCGGAATTGTTCTTGCAGGCGGTGAAGGTAAGCGGCTTATGCCACTTACAGCTGATCGAGCAAAGCCTGCAGTCCCATTTGGTGGTTCATATCGCCTCGTTGATTTCGTTCTCTCCAATCTTGTAAATGCTGAGATGCGTCGCATTGCAGTACTTACCCAGTACAAATCTCACTCACTCGACCGCCACATCACAACTACATGGCGCATGTCGACCTTGTTAAATAATTACATCACGCCTGTCCCTGCTCAACAGCGTCTTGGACCTCGTTGGTATACTGGCTCCGCCGATGCGATTCTGCAGAACTTCAATTTGATTCAGGATGAAAATCCAAAGCATGTATTGGTATTTGGTGCAGACCACGTTTATCGCATGGATCCAAGCCAAATGTTTGATGCCCACCTAAGCACTGGAGCAGGTGTAACAATTGCAGCAATTCGCATGCCTCGATCAGAGGCTCACGAGTTTGGTGTTATTGAATTGGCAGAAGATGGCGTCACGATTAAGGCATTCCATGAGAAGCCTTCTGACCCACCTGCAATGCCGGGCCATCCAGAACTCTCATTAGTTTCAATGGGTAACTACATCTTTAAACGCGATGTAATGGAAGAAGCGTTGATTTTAGATTCAGAAGATGTTGAGAGCCGTCACGATATCGGTGGAAACATTATTCCGATGCTGACAAAAAATGGGGAAGCTAAGGTCTACGACTTTGCCCACAACGAGGTTCCTGGTGCAACTGATCGCGATCGTGGCTACTGGCGTGATGTAGGTTCAATCGACGCCTATTACGACGCTCATATGGACTTGGTATCGATTCACCCAATCTTTAATCTCTATAACCGTGAGTGGCCTTTGCTCACAAATCCACCATCACTACCTCCTGCAAAATTTAGCGAATCTGGAATTGCCCAAGACTCAATTGTTGGTGCAGGTTCGATCATCTCCGGTGGTCACGTTAATCGCACCGTTACTTCCTACGATGTACATGTAGGAAAGGGCGCATTTGTTGATAGCTCGGTTCTGATGCCCGGCGTAAAGATTGGTGCCGGCGCGGTCATTCGCCACGCAATTCTTGATAAGAGCGTTGTTGTTGATCCAGGTGCTCAGATCGGCGTTGATCTAGAGCGAGATAAAGCTCGCTTTACAATCTCAGATGGTGGCGTAGTTGTCGTTGGTAAAGGTGTTCGCGTTACCAGTTAGTCTCACCAATTAATGGTGGCATCACGGAGTGTTCGATACTTCTCAAGAACTTCAGGAGTTGCTGCAGCTTCAATATGAGTTGCTTTTCCTAAATCCCATACAGGTGGAGTAGCTCCTCCAAGTAGAGCCCATGCCGCCTGCTTTGCTGCACCGTCGGCAACATACTCACCTGCAGGAGGAATCAATACAGGTCGACCAAAGAGTGCCGATGCAATCTGACCTACTGCAGGATTCTTTGCAGCACCACCAATGATGAGTACGCGTTTGATATCAACACCAAGATCTGCAAGCGCTTGCACTGCATCTGCTAGACCAGACAACATTCCCTCGATCATTGCACGAGCGATATCTGCAGGATTTGAGTTTGCAATATTCATTCCGGAGAAGACACCAGTGGCATCTGGGCGATTTGGTGTGCGCTCTCCTTCAAAGTATGGAAGAAGAGTTAAACCATGTGCACCCGGAGTAGAAGAGAGCGCGAGGGCTCCAACCTCATCGTGAGTTTTGCCAAGAATTGTTGTTGCCGCATCAAAGATGCGAGCAGCGTTGAGCGTGCAGACAAGTGGCAAGAAGCGACCTGATGCATCGGCAAAACCTGCTACAGCACCACTTGAGTCATGCGTTGAAGTGGTTGAAACCGCAAAGGCGGTACCGCTAGTTCCGAGTGAGATGACGACATCACCTGGTTCTGCCTGAACGCCAAGTGCGGCTGCGGCATTGTCTCCAGCACCGGCTGCGATTGGAATCCCATGAGTTGTGGTTCCGCCAAATGTTGATGGGGCAGTAATTGTTGGTAGAAAAATCTCACGATCTGAAAGAAGCGCCTTTGCAAGAATATCTCTGCGATAGCTAGAACTCTTTGGATCGAAGTATCCAGTTCCTGAGGCATCGCTTCTATCTGTAAATAACGTAGAAAAATCTTTGCCACCTTGTAATTGCCAAGAAAGCCAGTCGTGGGGGAGCGCTATTGAATACACGCGATCTGCGCTCTTCTTTTCATTCTCTGCCAGCCATCGAACTTTTGATGCGGTAAAGGATGCGACAAGTACAGATCCAACAGCATTTGCTATCGCCTGATTGCCACCCATTTCGCTGTTGAGTGATTCTGCTTGCGCAGCAGAGCGAGTGTCATTCCATAAAAGTGCGGGACGAATTACTTCGCCAGATTCATCCAAAGCCACCATGCCATGCTGTTGTCCGCCGACTGCAATCGCGGCAACATCATCAAGGCCACCCGCTTGCGCAATTGCACTATCGAGAGCGGTTTTCCAATGAATCGGATCAACTTCGGTTCCATCAGGATGTGGTGCACGTCCCTGACGTACTAACTCACCAGTATCTGCTGCACGAATCACAATTTTTACCGACTGAGTCGAGGAATCTACGCCTGCGATGAGTTGATTAGCCATGGGGCAAGGCTAGACTGTACCTGTCAACGTTGACCACTCTTTGGCTTATCAATTAAGCCCACTTTCTACTTTTGGAGTTTAGACAAATGCGTATTGGTGTACTTACAGGTGGCGGAGATTGCCCAGGACTAAATGCTGTTATTCGTGCTGTAGTCCGCAAAGGCGTCAAGGAGTACGGTCATGAGTTTGTTGGTTTTCGCGATGGCTGGAAGGGCCCGCTTGAGAACTACACCATGGAGCTCAACCTTGAGACTACTCGAGGCATACTGCCTCGCGGTGGAACCATCCTTGGATCTTCACGTACCAACCCATTCAAAATTGAAAACGGTGTAGAGCGCATCAAGCAAAACCTTGCAGATCAGGGAATTGATGCACTCATTGCAATCGGAGGTGAAGACACTCTTGGCGTTGCTACCAAACTAGATGCACTTGGCGTAAAAGTCATCGGAGTTCCAAAAACTATCGATAACGACCTTAATAACACTGACTACACATTTGGATTTGATACATCTGTAAATATCGCAGTTGAAGCAATTGACCGACTTCACACCACTGCTGAATCTCACCATCGCGCGCTGATCGTCGAAGTTATGGGTCGCCATGCAGGGTGGATTGCACTCCACTCAGGTATTGCAGGTGGAGCAGCATGTATCTTGATTCCTGAAGTTAAATTCTCAGTGGATAAGGTCTGCGAGTGGGTTGAGTCCCGTTTCAAATCTTCTTACGCACCAATCATTGTGATCGCAGAAGGTGCCATCCCGCAAGATGGTGACATGATCACTAAGGATTCGGAACTTGATGCATTTGGTCACGTGAAACTTTCAGGAATTGGCGAGTGGTTGGCTAAAGAGATTGAAAGAAAGACTGGCAAGGAAGCTCGCACCTCAGTACTTGGACACATTCAACGTGGTGGTACACCATCAGCATTTGACCGCGTTCTTGCTACTCGCTTTGGACTCCAGGCAATTACTGCAGCCTCTGAAGGTGACTGGGGCAAGATGGTCGCGCTCCATGGCACAGATATCGTGCGCGTTCCGTTGGCAACAGCAACCGAAAAGCTCAAGACAGTACCTATCGAGCGCTACAAAGAGTCTGAAATCTTCTTCGGATAATCCCGATACAAGAACCGGCTGACACCTTCTATCCTTAGGACCATGATGACTTCACTTGATTCACTCTTTGACGAAAGCCTTGTGGCTGCTCAGCAACCACAGTGGCCCAGCGGAAAAGATGGAGAGCCAGTAAAGGCTGCAGTCACACGTTTGAAGACTTTGCCACCTCTGGTCTTTGCCGGAGAGTGCGATGATCTCAAAACAAAGATTGCCCAAGCTGCAGCAGGTAATGCATTCTGGCTACAAGGTGGAGATTGCGCAGAGACTTTTGCGGCAGCAACTGCTGATTCCATTCGCAATCGCATTAAGACGATTCTGCAGATGGCTGCAGTGTTGCAGTACTACTCAAGCCTTCCAGTTGTAAAAGTTGGTCGCATGGCAGGGCAGTTTGCTAAGCCACGCTCTAATGATTTAGAGACTCGTGGGGATGTAACACTTCCTGCCTACAGAGGCGATGCTGTCAACGATCTTGAATTCACTCTAGATGCACGCACTCCAAACCCACAACGGTTGGTTGATGTCTACAACACATCTGCTGCAACTCTCAACCTAGTTCGTGCATTTACTCAAGGTGGTTTTGCAGATATTCGCCGTGTTCACGAATGGAACAAGGGTTTCATCCGTGATTCAAGTGTTGGCGTTCGCTACGAAGAGATGGCAAAAGAGATTGATCGCGCGCTAAGTTTCATGAAATCAGCTGGTGTTGATCCTGAATCATTTAAGAGCGTCGATTTCTACTCCAGCCATGAGGCTCTAATTTTGGAGTACGAAAAGTCACTTACTCGCATCGATTCTCGTACCGGTGATCCTTATGATGTATCTGCACATTTCTTGTGGATCGGCGAGCGTACTCGTCAGCTAGATGGTGCTCACATTGATTTCGCTGCAAAGATTCGCAATCCGATTGGAGTCAAACTTGGACCAAAATCTACAGTTGATGATGCGCTACGTTTGATTGATCGCTTAGATCCAAATCGCGAGCCAGGTCGCCTCACATTTATTACTCGTATGGGTGCTGGCAAGATTCGTGAAGCACTTCCCGCACTTGTCGATGGCGTTACTAAGTCAGGCGCACAGGTACTTTGGGTCTGCGATCCAATGCATGGAAACACCTTTGAATCGGCTACCGGTTACAAGACCCGCCAATTCGATGATGTGATGGATGAAGTAAAGGGATTCTTCGAGGTACACAAGGCTCTAGGGACTCATCCTGGAGGAATACACATTGAACTCACCGGTGATGATGTCACTGAGTGCCTCGGTGGTGGTGAAAAGATTTCAGAGACTGACCTTGCCTCACGTTATGAGACCGCCTGCGACCCACGACTCAATCACTCACAATCACTCGAGCTGGCATTTCTTGTCGCTGAGATGTTGCGCGATCGCTAAAGAGCATCACTCATGGCCCTACTGATTGCTTCAAAGACAACTCCAGTAGGAACTCTCAATCTCATCGCAGATGGTGAACTTCTACTTGGTGCAAACCTAAGCTCTATTCGAGCGCTAAAAGAGGGTCTCGACTCCATTTATCGTGGATCAGAGTTTAAAGAAGTGAGCAAAATTCCTGTTATTTCAGATTTGATTGATGACTACTTTGATGGAGATCTTTCAGCAATCAATGGAATCAAGGTAAGTCAACCTGGTGGATCATTTTCACAAGCAGCGTGGAAAGCGATGCGACGCATTCGTGCTGGCAAAGTTCTCTCCTATGCCGAACTTGCGAAGAATTCAGGAAGTCCAAAAGCAGTAAGAGCTGCGGGTAGCGCATGTGCTAAGAATGCAATTGTGCTCGTAGTTCCATGCCACCGGATTGTTAAAACTGGGGGAGCGCTAGGAAATTATGCCTACGGTGTAAATAAGAAAGAGTGGCTCTTACGCCACGAGGGTCTTGCGTAAAATCTCAATTGCCTGATCGCATTGCGCATCATCAAAATCACGATGTGTGACAAGTCGCGCAAAGTGTGGACCGAGTGCTCCAATAAGTAATCCAGCATCTTTTGTTCGTTGTGCAAGTTCTGCAGCGGTAATTCCTAGCGCCTTGAGATTGAGACCGACGATGTTTGTAGCAACTGATGTGGGATCAATCAGCGAGGATTCAACCTGAGCGATCGCTGTAGCAAGCGCCTTTGCGCGACGATGATCGTGGCTGAGATCGCTCATGTGATGTGTAATCGCATAGTCAGCGGCAGCAGCCAAAATGCCGACCTGTCGCATTCCGGCGCCGTATCGCTTGCGCCATACTCGGGCAGAGGCAATGTGCTCTTTGGTTGAGAGAGCCATGGAACCAATCGGTGCACCTAAACCTTTAGAAAAACAGACGCTGATCGTGTCGGCATATTTGCCGTATTCAGCCAGCGCAACGCCACTTGTTACGTGAGCATTCCAGATACGTGCACCATCGAGATGAATGGCAATTCCCATCGCGTGCGCCTGCTCGTACAACAATTTCATCTGATCAAGTGGTTGCACCGTGCCGCCACCAAAGTTATGGGTGTTTTCAATTGCAATCGCTGCCGTTGAAACCAAATATGGCCCAGCGTTCGGAGCAGCAATAGCAAGTGGAACTGAGGCGTTTAATAACCCTGAAGATGCCAGCCACGTGCGAGTTGTAATTCCAGAGAACGTTGCCGCCGCGCCAAGTTCGGCACGGACTACATGTGAATTAGTTTCGGCCAAGATTTCCTGACCAGGTTGCACAAGAGTGCGCATCATTAACTGATTTGCTAGCGAGCCTGTTGGTGTAAAGAGTCCTGCTTCTTTACCGAAGAGTGCGGCTACTCGTTCTTCGAGCGCATTTACCGTTGGGTCATCTCCGTAGACGTCATCGCCGACTGGAGCACTTGCAATAACTTCACGCATCGCCGCAGACGGAGCGGTAACCGTATCTGAACGCAGATCAATCATTAGCGGGATCCTTTATGACGATGAGATACATCGCAATGAGCAAGATAATTCCACCGAGTGCAACTTGGATCGTCATCGTTTCGCTTCCAAGCGTGATTGCAAAGAGAGCGGCGAAAACTATTTCCAGGGTCAAAATAACTGCAACTTTAGTTGGTTCAATATGAGCCTGAGCCCATGTTTGAATAATGAATCCAAAAGCGGTGCAGACAATTGCAGTAAAGATGACGACAGCCCAAACTCCGTAATCAGGAGGCGCTTGATAGCCCTCGGCAAAGGCGAAGCCACCAGTGAGAACAGTGACGGCAAAGAGTTGCACGGTTGTCATGGCATAGACATCTCGCCCAGCACTCCATTGACCAAGGGCAACGATGTGTGCACCAAATGCAATAGCGCACAGAAGCACAAGAAACTCTCCAAAGCCCATAGACCAACCGCGAAGTGAGAGTAGTGCTAAGCCAACTGTTGCTAGTGCGACGCATCCCCATGTAAAGAAAGTAATTTTCTTCTTTAAGAAAAGTGCAGAGATCAGTGGCGTTGCAACGACATAGAGTCCTGTAACAAAACCTGTGATCGCAGCTCCGGTCCTGGCTAGCCCTTCAGTCTGCAATATGTAGCCAGCACCTAAAATTAGGCCAGCTGCAAATGCCTTAATAAAAAGATCTTTTGTGATCTGGCGAAAGACTGAAGGCCTGAAGGCAATAAGAAAAATCACTGCACAGATAAACCGAGTAAAGAGAAAACTGTTAACGCTCTGGCGCTCAATCGAATCTTTCATAATTACAAATGCCAGACCCCATGAGGCGGCTAACAAAATGAGAGCAACCGGGGCAAGGCGCATTCGGGCAGCATGGGTTTTCATCATGGTAAAGCCTTAGCCCTTTCGCAATTTCTTTAGGAGTGCAATCTCTTTTCCGTGCTCAGGTTCCATTCCCGGAGTTTCTAGAATCAGGGGAGCGTTGACCACAGCAGGATGTTCCAACAATTCTTTAAACGGATCCGTACCGATAAAGCCCTCACCGATATTTTGATGGCGATCTTTAAGCGCGCCACAGACATCCATCGAATCGTTGGCATGAATCAGTTGAATACGTTCTGCGCCAGCAACTTCTACAAGGAGATCGAGGGTCTCTTTCATACCGCCCTTTTTCGCAATGTCATGACCTGCGGCGAAAACATGGCAGGTATCAAGACAGATACCAACTTTTGGATGGTACTCAAGCGCTTTGAGGTAATGCGCTAAATCCTCTAGACGTTTAACGAGTGATTGGCCCTGTCCGGCTGTTGGTTCAAGCAATAAATATGGAGCATCATCTGTGAGCGCATTAAGAATAGGCATCATGCCTTCATGAATTTGCTTCCACGCGCTATCGATAAAATCTTCATTTACAGCAGAGCCTGTATGAACTACAACGCCAAGCGCGCCAATTTCTTGACCTCGCTTGAGTGAATATTCTGTAGACGCTAAAGAATTCTTATACGTTCCTTCAGTTGGTGAACCTAAGTTAATGAGGAAGGGAGCGTGGACATAAACTTCCAGATCTAACTCATCTGCTCGTTCACGGAATAGCGCATCTGCCTCATGATTTGTTTCAGGCATCGCCCAGCCGCGTGGATTCGAAGTAAAGACTTGAATCGCCTCAGCTTCTGTAATGCGCGCGTATTCAATGGAACGCTTGGCCATTCCACCGCTAGTTGGTGTGTGGGCTCCGATACGAGGCAAGACTGCTTTTGGCATTGACCTACCCTACTGTGAGAGTCACCGTACTTCCACGCTTAACCTTCGCATTGACCTTAGGGTCTATGCCGATAACCAATTTGGCACTCTTTGTAACCTTCTTCACAACAACTTTTAGTCCCAAATCTTCAAGAAGTGCCACTGCACGATCTTGGGTTGAGCGCATCACATTAGGAATGTAGACAAAGGCCGATCCTTTAGAGACAAAGATTTCTACCGCTGCGCCTTTTGGAAGGTCAGAGCCTGCAGCAGGCTGCTGTGAAATAACTTCTCCCGGCATAGCCTTTTCATCGAAAGCATATGTCGTTGTCACATTAAATCCAGCAGTGGTCAACTCATTGAGAGCTTGTTCGCCATTTGTTCCAACAAAAGATGCAAGACTAAATGTTTCAACACCTTTACTCACAACGAAATCAACGAGAGTGTCACGTTTAACTTTCGTGCCTTGTGCAGGGTTGGAAGAGATAACAAAACCTTTTGGCACGGTGGCATTGAAGACTTCGGTGATCTCGCCAACTTTAAGAGGTGATTTTGCCAAGAGATTGACGGCAGCCTCTGGGGTCAATTTAAGGAGTGATGGAATTATGTAGCGCTCGGCACCCTTTGATACAACAAAATTGACAGTCCCGCCGAGGGCAATCGAATCTCCAGCAAAGGGATCGGTAGAGATGACGCGACCCTTTGCAATATCTTCATCGAAGCGCTCTTCGATAACGACTGTCTTTAAACCAAGAGCAGTCAGTGTGGCATTCGCTTGCTCTGTCGTCGCCCCTACAACTGAAGGGAATTTAATTGAGGCACCGGGGCCAATCAGAACCCACCAGGTAGAAATTCCTAGAAGTACAGCTAACCCTGCTGCAATCCATCTATTGCGACGAACTCGTTTACTAACTTTTCTTCGCTCGCGGACCTGCACTGTGGTCTCCTTTGCTGTGGCAACTGGAAGCGTAAGTGAAATTCTCTCGGTCATCTGCGCAAACTTTCCACGAGATTTCTTCTTACTCTTGCTTCTCATTGGAGCGATAGGAATATCTAGCTCAAGACTCATTTGAGGCGCACCTGGGTTAAGCGCTTGTGAGATTGCCATGAGCTGACTGTGGAAAATTTGACAGTCTCGAGGACGTTCATCTGGGTCCACACTCGTTGCGGCAAAGATGAGATCGTCGAGCGCTTTGGGAACATCAGGAATCAAAGTACTAATACGTGGCACACGAGAATTCACATGCATAAATGCGATTTGGATTGGTTCTTCACCTTCAAAAGGTTTTGTTCCAGTAAAGATTTCAAAGGCGGTAATCGCTGCCGAATAAACATCGCTCCGCGAATCTGCAATTCCACGCGAGACTTGCTCGGGGGAGAGATAAGAGACGCTACCCAAGATGACACTTGATTCAGCCGTCATCGTGCTTCCGATCATCGCACCCTTTGCCAGACCAAAGTCTGTGATCTTTATGCGACCTTCTTTAGAGACAAGGATGTTCTCTGGTTTTACATCTCGATGAACAATTCCTAAACGATGTGCCGCACCTAGGGCGCTAAGTACTGGGAGTAGAAATTTAATTCCGTCAGCAACGGCGATCTTCCCACGCTCATTGAGGTATTCGCGCAACGTGTGTCCGTCGACAAGTTCCATCACAATGAAGACTGCAGGAATTCCGCTCTGATTCCACCCCTGGTCTTGAACTGCAACAACATTTGGATGACTTAGAGCCGCTGCAGCCTTGGCTTCGCGAATGAAACGCTCAACAAACTGTTCATCTTGAGCCAGATGGGCGTGCATGATTTTGACTGCCACTCGGCGATCAAGGCGCGTATCAATCGCCTCATAAATTGTCGCCATGCCTCCGGCATCCATCTGGCGCAAGAGTTGATAGCGACCATCAATGAGGTTTCCAGTGAGGTCGGACATGGGTAAATTTTAGGTTGAAAGCAGGAAATCGCAGCGCTCTTTCGTCTTATCTGCTGCGAAGTGTTGCTCCTGCACTACAAGCCATTGCTTCATTTCGTGGGAGATTTTCTCACCATCTCGTTCGATCACTCTTTGGTAACCAATTGCCGGATCCAGATCGAGCCAAATTGTGGTGGCTAAGGAATCTTCGATTGCAATCTGAGCACTTGCGACGCCTTCAAGAATGAGCAACTGAGTAGAAGCATGAGACTTAGGTGGGTCGAATTCATTGGTAACCCAGTTAAATGACGAATAGAGCAGCGGCTTCTTCGCCTTATGGCATGAGGTGAGCCACGTTAGCGTCTTGGTTAACTCTTGGCCAAGTGCACCCTGCCATCCAGGATAGAGCTCATCCATATGAATGACTGTTGTGCTCAACTGTGGTGAAAGCGCTAAAGAAATCGTCGATGCAAGAGTTGTCTTGCCCGCACCTGCCGGCCCATCAATTGCGATGATCGGTTGATCGACTCCAAGTGTTATCTCAGATAGTGCTTCGATAAGTTGCATACCACCGTCTCCAACCCACAGCCGCTACAACTGTAAAGACAAGATAGAGCATCGAGGTGAGATAAAGCTCTTGGCTGTAGTAGAGCGCTGTGTATCCGATATCAACAATAAGCCAGAGAATCCACGTTTCATACTTCTCATAGACCATGAGTAATTGAGCAGCGATTGATCCAAAGAGCAGAATCGCATCGGCGTAGGTAGATGCCGCACCAATACGATCAAGAATTGGCGCAAGTGCGAGAGTGGCAAGAATGATTGCTCCGGCTGTGTAGATTCGATAACTATTCTTCAGCGGTCCTGGGATCGCACCTTTCTTTCCCCAACCAAACCAACCTGCAATAGCAGCGGCAATGAATACAAGTTGTAGCGCTGCGCTAGCAAAAAGATCCCATTGGATAAAGAGAACTCCATAGAGCGCGCTACTCACCGCCCACCAAGGCCAGGTGATTCTCTTTCCTGTAACGCCGAGTGCGACACCGATAAATGAAATAAACGCTGCGATAATTTCGAGGGTAGACATAGTTAGATCCTTTCCACATCCGCATTACCGGACGGGTCTAGCGGTCGATCTCGCGTTGAGATCCTCTCAGCAGCGCTACAAGTAACGCATGTGCTCCCGCGTTTTTAGTTTAGCGCACGTCTGGCAGAAAGAGCCTGAAAGTAGGCCTTGCCTGCAACACGAAGTCTGCGTGCAGTCGACGTTTTTGCTCGCTTGTTAAAGATGTCATAACCAATGACCTCAACCTCATCAACAATTCCACAGTAGAGCTCGCTTGCGGCACGAATACATGGTCGACTAGTTGGGTCCAGTAGTTCGATTCCGCTATTCGCCTCCTTCTGCAATTGGCGTACGCGAGCGATCTGGAACTTCAGCGCTGCAGTAATTTCAGGTGTAAGAACTCGCGCATACAGCATCTCTTCCGTAACTCCGTGGGCGGCAAGTTCATCAAGCGGCAAGTAAATACGACCACGATCAAGGTCTTCACCAACATCTCTAATGAAGTTTGCCAATTGGAAGGCTACGCCAAGATTCTTCGCGCTCTCATAAGCACCATCTGTAATCGTTCCTAGGATTGGCAACATCTGCAGACCAATAACTGCCGCAGATCCGTAGACATACTCGTAGAGATCATCGAATGTGGCATATGTAGTTACCGTCAGATCCATCTCCATTGAGTGCAGGAAATCTACAAAGTGTTGGTGGGGAATGTGAAAGCGTGAGACGGTATCAACGAGTGCTGCACCAACGGCGTCATTACTCTTTCCTGTTTCGAGATCTGCAAGAACGCCCGAACTCCACGTACGCAAGACATCCGCTTTTTCTTGCGGGGAAAGGGTTGATGCCAGATCATCCACGATCTCATCTGCATAGCGCGCAAAGCCATAGAGAGCGTGAACAAATGGACGTTTGGCAGGCGGAAGAAGGAGCGTCGCTAAGTAATACGTTTTTCCATGTAACGAATTCAGGCGTTTGCACTCGGCATACGAAGTGCGCAGGGCAGGATCAGTGATCCCTGCTGCATCAAGTTCGTTCATTACTTAACAGGTCCAACAATTCGCTCTGCGGCCAGACGACCTGAGATGAGAACCATTGGAACTCCAACACCTGGCTGTGTACCTGAACCGGCAAAAACGATGTTCTCAAAACCTGCTGCAATATTGCGAGGTCTAAATGGACCTGTCTGAAAGAAGGTATGTGCGCTAGCAAAAGGTGCACCGCGCATCATTCCTTGGCTCTCCCAGTCAAGAGGTGTTGTCATGACTTCGGTTTCAATGCCAGCTTCAAAGTCTGTATATCCGCGCTCTTCAAGAGTCTTAATCATCTGATCGCGGTATGGGCCTGCCTGCTTCTTCCAATCAATATCTGCATCCAGGTTAGGAGTCGGATAGAGAATGTAATAGGACTCTTTTCCTGCAGGCGCTAGGGCCGGATCATCTTTACTTGGAATTGTGACAAGCACAGACGGATCTGTCATCAGTATTTTCTTGTTGATCAATTCGTCAAAGACGCCATCCCATGATTCACCGAAGTGAATATTGTGATGAGCTGTATGGTCGTATTTCTTTGAAGATCCCACAAGAAGGGTCACACATGATGGTGAGTACTTCAGGCGCTTAATATTTAGGGGAGTCTTACCGAGAATATCGCGCCAAACAACTGGAAGATCTGGATTCATCACAATGGCATCGCACTCATAGCGCTCACCAGATGCTGTTGTTACTGCGCGAGCACGCTTATTGACCACTTCAACGCCGGTAACTTCAGTGTCATATTTAAAGACAACGCCATGCTTTTCGGCAGCGGCTGCAAGTGCGCGAGGAACTGCATGCATTCCACCCTTAGGGAAGAAGACTCCGTTGACTGAATCCATATAAGCAATGACTGCATATATTGCTAACGCTTGCTGTGGGCTGACACCGGCATACATTGCTTGGAAGGAGTAGACCTTCTGCAGGCGAGGGTCTTTGAGGAATTGGTTGACCTTTGGCGCAAGGCGTCTAAATCCGCCGAGTGCGACAAGACGTGCCAGGTTTGGCGTCAAAAGATTAAAGGGCGAATCAATATTGCGATCGATGAAGTCATTCATCTCATACTTATATAACTTGGTAACAAAGTCCACGTAACGTCGATAGCCGAGCGCTTCTTCAGCGCTAACTGTCTGGCGAATCTCTTCTTCCATCTCTGCAGTGTTTGCATGAACATTGATGATGCTTCCATCATGATAGAAGGCGCGGTAGAGAGGCTTTACTTGTGTGAGCTCCAACCAATCTTTCATATCCTCGCCCACACAAGAAAAGGCATCTTGAATCAATGAAGGCATTGTTAATACTGAAGGACCTGTATCAAAGGCATATCCATCTTTATTAAGTAGGCCGTTGCGACCGCCAGGAACACTTGCTCGCTCTAGAACAGTTACCTTACGGCCAGCTCCTGCAAGACGTAGCGCTGCACTGAGTCCGGCCAACCCAGCACCGACAACTACAACGTGATCCGTTGGACCCTTGATACGTGCGACCATTTTTTACTCCTAGCTCTTCCGCGCAGTTGCACTTGCTGCAAGCGCGGCCAAAAGTTCATGTGAATCTGGTGCGATTTCTTCTGATCGTGAAGCTGTTAGCGCATCAAAGGTGAGTTTTTCGATTAACCCCTCGACGCTTTCAACAGCGCCACTCTCATTGATGATTCCACGAAGTTTTTCGATGATTTCAGGAGAGAGATCAGGATTTCCCAGATAGGTAGATAACTCTTTACGACCGGCATCTGTGGTGCGCTCCATTGCCATGGCCATTAAGACGGTGCGCTTTCCTTCGCGAAGGTCATCTCCTGCAGGCTTGCCAGTAACGGCGGGATCTCCAAAAATTCCTAAAAGATCATCGCGAAGTTGGAACGCTTCTCCAAGCGGAAGACCGTACTCAGATAATCTCCATGTCAATGGAGTGCGAACTGCTGGATCTCGCAGAGCAATTGTTGCTCCTAGATGTAATGGACGCTCAATACTGTATTTTCCAGATTTAAATCGGGCGATACGGAGCGATCTTTCGACGTTAAAGCTCTTTTCGCCAGCTTCGCGAACATCGAGATATTGACCAGCCATTAACTCAATGCGCATTTCGTCATGGACGCTAAGTGCATCAAGTAATTGGTCTGATGAAATTCCTGAAGTGTGAAGCATGTGATCTGATTGAACAAGGGCAAGATCACCTAAAAGAATCGCAGCAGCTGCGCCAAATTGATCTGAGAGACCAGCTAGCGCTTGCTCTTGATGCAAGTTCTCAAATCTACGATGCATCGCAGGTTTTCCGCGACGAGTATCGGATGCATCCATCAAATCATCATGAATCAGTGCGCAGGCTTGTAAGAATTCCAAACTTGCAAAGGCTTTTATCTCAGCCGCTCCGACTTCTTTTCCTGCCGCCTTATGGCCGGCGTAGGCAAAGAGTGGACGAAGGCGTTTTCCACCATCAAGAATAAATTCTTCAAGGCCATCACAGACCGGACTTAGTTGAGATCCGATAGTGGTCAAATGTGAGCGGGCTTGCGATAAATATGTAGCCAAGGCTGCTTGCACTTGCTCGCGAACCGATACGAGCTCATCCATAACCTGACTATTCACGAGGGCAACGGTACCCTGACCGCGTGGAGATGCGACTTGAAAAGCGAATGTACTCATTTGAGTTCTTTCCTCCCAAAGATGTGGCGGGGGAAGTGCGCCTCTGGCAAGCCTTATCTAGCCTTGCCACACTTCACCCAGATTTTGTCGCCGTTACATATGGCGCAGGTGGCGGCACTCGCGATCGCACAATACGCATCACATCAGAGATCACTGCGCGGACCAGTATTCCAACCGTTGCACACTTAACATGCGTCGGTTCTACTCGCGATGAACTGATCGAGATTTTGCATCGATATACCGAATCTGGAATCAAAAGTATCTTGGCTTTGCGTGGTGACCCTGTTGGTGGACCACGTGCACCATGGACACCAGTTGATGGTGGACTGACTCACGCTGACGAACTGATCACTTTAGCGCGCGAACAAGGTGATTTTACGATCGGCGTTGCCGCCTTTCCTGATGGTCACCCCAACTCTGAGGGTAATTTTGATAAAGATATCGACGTCCTCTTACGTAAGGAATCACTCGGTGCATCTTTTGCAACAACACAATTTTTCTTCGAAGTAGATAAGTGGAAGCGATTGGTTGACGCTCTAGCAAAACGTGGATCAACAATGCCGATTATTGCGGGTGTACTTCCTGTTACAAATGTGAAGTTGTTGACCAAGATGGCAGAGCTTGGTGGAACGCCAATTCCTGATTCGATCGCATCACGATTTGCCGCCGTTGAAGATAATCCAGAAGATGTGCGCAAACTTGGAGTAGAGATCGCACTTAATCTCTGTAATGACTTGATTGATGCGGGAGTACCAGGAATTCACTTCTACACAATGAATAGCTCAACTGCCACAAGTGAGATCTTTGAATCTTTGCAAGATCGGCGCTAAGGGATGAAACGCGAAGAGTTCTTTGCATCGTGGAGCACACTTCATCTCGATGCCGAAGTTAAGGGAATCGTTAAGGGATGGCTGAGCATCTCCTACGTCATCGCTCGAGGTTTAAGTGCGCTTCGCATAACTCCCAACATTCTTACTCTTCTGGGTGTACTCAGCGGTGTTGCGCTGCTCTTCTATCCATACTCGGCAATCGGACTGCTCTTCCTAGTGCTTTCACTAATTTGCGATGGCGTTGATGGAAGCGTTGCGATTGTTTCAGGCAAGGTCAGTCGATTTGGTGCAATCCTTGATGCCATCGCTGATCGCATCACAGAAGGACTCTGGTTCTTTGCCCTGTATCAATGGGGGATTCCTCCAGAGATTTGTTTAGCGCTATTCGCCCTTGCACTCACCCAGGAATATGCCCGAGCCCGAATGGCATCTCTTGGATTTCATGAAATTGGAGTTGTCACTATTGCAGAACGACCAGTACGCGCCAGTGCAATTGCAATCTTTATGGTCCTGGAACTACTGAGCTTTTCTTTTGCGCCAGTTGCGATCTATATCTTTACAGCGATGGCAACCTTTAGTGTCTATCAAGTGATGAGAGCTGCTCGCCGCCATCTTGCGTAAGTATTGCCTGCGCAACAATTTCTGCACTTAGCCCCACAAGAGGTAGACCTCCGCCGGGATGAGCACTCCCTCCAACACAGTACAAACCTTTGAGCGGACTGCGGTTCTTTGCGCGATTAAAGGCACTCTGTGAACCATTACTAGAAGTACCGTAGATCGAACCACCAGGTGCTAAGACGCTCGCCTCTAAATCTGCGGGGGTGCGAATCTCTAGAAGTTCAAGGCGGCTGCGAACCTGAATACCGCGGGCTTCGATGCGATCAATAATCTGCTGCGCATATTGTTCAGCAAAATTTCGATCGCTCCAGTCAAAACTATCGGCTCCGTGACGTGGGGCGTTTACAAGTACAAACCAAGCCTCATGGCCTTCTATTTCAACCATGGTCTCATCGTGTGGAGCACAGATATAGATCGTTGGATCTTCAACCGGAACATTCTTGGTAAAGATAGATTCAAACTCTTCATCGTAATTATCTGGAAATAAAACTGTGTGGTGTTCAAGCTTTGGTGCATCTGATGGACGAAGTCCAAGCAATAGCGAGAAACCAGCAAGTGAGGGCTCCATCTTTGCTATTGCGCGAGATGCCTTACGGACAGATGCCGGTGGGTTCTTGATCAGGCTTGAATAAATCATTCCCGCATCGGCATTAGCGACAACTATTGCCGCAGGGATTGTGCGGCCATCTGTCAGTGCTACTCCTGTCACGACTGCCTTATCGTGAGTGATTTCGCAAACTCGAGTATTAAACTCAAAAGTAACTCCGCGATCTAAGCAGCGTTGATAAAGAGCATCTCCTAACTTTCCAATTCCGCCGGTGATATGCCAGGCACCAAATGCCTCTTCAACGAAGGCGATCGACGATAAGACCGCAGGGGCAACGCGTGGATCAGATCCGCTATATGTGGCATAGCGGTCAAGAATTTTGCGAAGGTGTGGACTCTTAATTGCTAGCCCACGGATTGATTTCCAAGGTGCGATTACAAAGAGATCTCTCATCAGCGATCTACGCTTTAGGAGTGAGGCGATAGATTTCAACTCTGATTCAATAAAGGGCTCGCGCGAAACATCCCACATTGCCTCGGCTCGGCGCATGATCTGATCCCATTCAAGTGATGCAGCAGCGCCGTATGAATCTGTTATTGCTTCTAAGGTTTTCTTTCGAGAAAGGTTGGCAAACTTCACAGAAGTTCCATCATGGAAGCGATAATCAAATGAAGGATCTACCGGCTTGAGTTCAACAACTCTGCCTAGGACATCGCCCGTACGTTGAAAGAGATCGCGATAGACAGCAGGCAGCGTGAGAAGTGATGGACCTGTATCGAATGCGTACCCATTAATCCACTCTGTTCGACATTTTCCACCGTGGCGATTGCTGGCTTCAAATACTTGAACGCGGTATCCCTTTTTTGCAAGACGCGCAGCCGTTGCCATTCCGCCTATTCCTGCGCCAATAACAACTACATCTTTCTTGTCATTACTCATACTGGCCGGCCTTTCCACGTAATCCTTGAGTGGAAGAGATTTGAATAGATCAACAAGTAGATAAAGAGAAACGCAGAGATGGGATGCAAGAGAGCATCAATAAGAAGTGATCGCGATGAAATAGCCGAGACTATTCGTGAGGCTATAACCATAAGCAGAGATGCTGTTGCGATGGGGGAGCCTGCAATCGAACCGATAAAGGGCAGAATTCCAGAAACTGCCATTACAAAAACAAGTGCGAGAGAACCAAAGATTCCACCAAATCCTGTGGACATTGATTTTCCATACCCAGCACGAATTTCTCTAAACGATGAATACATGCGAGTTGAGGCGATTGTTGAACCATCACAGACTCCACCGTGAAATCCACCGTGGATTAACGCGCGTGCCAGATCAATATCATCTAGAACGCTCGATTTGATTGTCGCAAACCCACCACATGAGATGAGGGCGCTCTTCTTCACCAAGAGAAACTGTCCATTAGCAACAGCTAATGATGTCCGCGAACTTTGCATGGCAAGGCGAAGCGGAACCGTGGTCATCCATGTCCACTGCAAGAGTGGTTGAATCAATCTCTCGGAAAGCGTTATCGCTTCTTGGCGTGGATAGGGAGAGAGAAAATCCGAACCTGTTCTTTGCAAAACAGCGTCCATAGCCGAGAGTGCATGTGGCTCTAGTCGCACATCAGCATCGATGGTGACGATGTAATCATGAGTTGCATGGGTAAGTCCTTGCGATAACGCCCAAGGTTTTCCCTTCCAACCATCTGGAAGTTGGGCTGCAGTAATTACCTTCATTGACGGACGGCTAGCAATTGCCTCACGCAACAAATCTCCGGTGCCATCCGTTGAGTTGTCATCAATAAAGATCACTTCATAGTTGGGATGATCAAGTGCGCGTAGTGAGGCAACAAGATCTGTTGCGTTCTCCGCTTCATTGCGACATGGAACAAGGAGAGAAAAACTCAAATCATGCGAACTCTGCGAGCGTGGTCGAATAATGGTGATGGCATTAAAGATTGCCATACTTAATAGAAAGGCGTTGATTACAACCGACAAACTAAGAAGCGCGGACATATCAGTTAGCTACGGTTAAGCCACTGCGTAAAGAAGTACGGAGCAAGGATTAAGCCGTAAATTAAGAACGCGAATAAGGCGAGCCCCTGTCGACCGAAGAAGAAAAATTGCGCAATAAATCCGCCAACAAGACTCCACGCTAAAAAGATGTCGGCAACCATCGTGCCCGGAGCATCTTTGCGACGCTCTGTTGGAAGAATAAAGTTCAAGATTGCCATCAACGTAAGCCCAGAGAGTAACCATCCAAATGGGTTCGACAATGGAATCTCTGGTGCGTAAGGAAATGATGCGCCAGTAACTTCCCAAGTCCAACGTCCTGCTGCAACCATCTGTGGATCTAAGAAGAGGTCCCAACCCATCAATATTGCACCGCCGTAGAGAAATACCCAACCGCGCGCAATTCGCCTAGCAGCAATCATCGCTGGGTAGGCCATCATCGTCCAAGCAAAGAGGACGACTAAGGGGACATCAAAGATAAAGACGCCAAGAGTTTCACTGTACTCATAAACACCGAAAGGCCACCCGGTGTTAACTCCGATGGTTTCAATCACCCATGCAAATAGCGCAGTTATCGCGAGATAGGTAAGGGCAAATTTATTTCCAAAACTTAATCGGGCATGTAGCAACATTGCGGCCGCACCGAAATACACCGTAAGGAGTGTAAATATCTCGAGTGCTCTTCCATCCAAGAGTGGATACGGAATCTGCAGCAAGATTGCTACAGCGAGTACTACAGCAAGAAAGATTTTTGAGCGTTGAGACTGCCCACGACGACGATTTGCTCGTGGTGTGAAATCTCGAATCGACATAGGCTAAGTCTGCCTTACTAGAGTTTTCCGCGCACATTACGTACTGCAAAGCGCGAGAATAACTCCTCGGCATACCAGTCGTACTGCGCTGTCGCCTCTATTGCCCTCTGATGTGCCTGACCTTTATATGCAAAATCACGTAGGACTTTTCCGTTCTCCCAGAGCGAGAGAGTTCCCTGTAGTCCAATTGGCGCTTCACCTATACCGATAGCTGCAATCAACCCAGGGGATTGGTGCAGGTCTGCTGAAACTGGAGGCACTGCCTTCCAAAACCTAAAGTTCTGACTCCACTTAATGCGCGCACGCGTAATTGCAACAATTTGAGAATCTGCCGTTGGAGTAACACTCCAATCAAATGGATTTGAACCTGACCACAGACCGTGTGCCGAAATCGGATCGAGGACCAGCCGCACTTCATGAAGTGCTCGTTTATTCCAAGAACGAACCACAGGTAGTGAATCTATTGACTCCAAAGTACCTTCATCGATAACAACAAGGGCACCCCAACGTGTCAGATCGGCATCACTTGGTGTGAAATTCTCGCCAGTGCCGGTACCCAACATCTTCGCAAAGTTCACACCTGCAGATCTACGTAAACGACCGCGATCGCGTGCCATCGAAAAGAGAGCAAAGGGAAGATCGGATTTCTTAATAGTCCAGAAATATGCGACGACTACTTGAGACACAATTAATCTCCAACAACCATTGGCGTAGCGCCAGTGCAATTGAGTAATTCATCGTAGGACGTTGGGTAGACAGCATGAGGGTGGCCGGCGGCAGCCCAGACAACTTCATAATCGTTGAGGGCTTCATCAATAAGGATGATTTCTGGCTTTGAAATCCACCCTAATGGGCTCACGCCCCCTATCGAGTAACCGGAAATTTCTTTTACAAAGTCTGCATCAACTCGAGCAAGTTTTTCGATTGCCAGATTCTTGGCAACTAGATCTGTATCAACACGATGGCGTCCGCTTGTAATAATCAGAAGCGCTCCGCCTGATGGAAGTTTAAAGATTAAGGAAGATGCAATTTGGCCTACTTCAACCCCGAGTGAATCGGCGGCTTCTTGGGCAGTGCGGGCACTTTCACTTAAAGCATGAATACGACCAGTGACATTGAGGCGATCCATCGCTTCTTGTGCACGCTTTACCGATGCGCGTTCGAGTATGTGATCCACATATGGATAGTACGACATCTTCAATGAGGTCTGTCGATTGCCCTCTGATGGTTTAGCGTTAGCCGCTATGAGCCCACAGAGATTTCGTGCAACAGCCCCTGTCGCAATTGCCGAGCAAGCTCGCAAGTCACTTCTAGCGATGTTCCTTCTGATGGGTATGGTCTCGATGGGTTGGGTTCCACGTATTCCAGAAATTAAAGATGCTATCGGGCTCACCAATGGTCAATTTGGATTTATCTTGCTTGCTAGCACATTCGGTTCTGTGAGCGGTGCACAAATTGGTGGAAGAGCCATTCACACCTTTGGTTCTCGCAGAATTACTCAAGTTGCAATTTCAATTATGCCGTTGGGCCTTGCAGGAATGGGTCTTGCCAATTCTGCCCCGATGCTTGTGCTCTCACTCTTTGTGATGGGCTTTGGATATTCGCTTATGGATATCTGCCTTAACTCACAAGGATTTATCGTTGAGAAGATCATCGAAAAGCGCTGCATGTCGCGACTTCACGCGATGTGGAGCGTGGGTGCATTTCTCACCACGGTTCTTGGTGGATCAATTGCGCGCTTTGTTTCTTACGAAGTGAACCTTGTGGCAATTGCGATCTTTGCAGGCATTGCATTTATTCCTGCAGCGTTCTTCTTACTTCCAGGTGATCTTGATGATCATGATGGTGGCGAAGAAGAGACGAGTGCAAAGATTCCTCTCTTCGGAAAGAGCGTTCTTCCGCTGTGGGGGCTAGGTATTGGTTTGCTTGGCTCTCTCATTGGAGAGGGTGCTGCAAGTGATTGGGCCGGAATCTTGCTTCGCGATGACATGGGATACGACAAGGGAATTAATGCATCTGGGTTTGCCAGCTTTGCATTGGCCATGATTGTGAGCAGATTGCTCGGCGATAAAATGTTAGATCACTTTGGTCCAGCACTGACTGTAAAGCTCGGCGGATACATTGGTGGAGCTTTGTGGGGTGCAGCAATTTTGATTGCAGTTCCACTATCGGATACACGTCCATTGCTTGCGTTGATCATCATTAACCTGGGATTTATTGCCGTTGGATTTGGTATTGGTCCAATGTTTCCTGCATTTATCTTGGCTGCAGGAGCCACGCCAGGAGTTGCACCTGCTGTTGCGATGGCTCGTGTGGGTGTTATTGGCATTGCAGGTTACTTCTTTGGTCCAACCCTGACTGGTTTGATCTCTGAAATTACTAGTCTTCCTGTGGCACTCTTCTTCCCAATCTCAATGCTCTTTCTGTCGGGTTACCTGTCGCGAACAATTCATACTGCCAAGGACCGTCATTAGGCGATAAAGAGTCGCTCCACCAAGCTAAAAATCGCGACGGAAAAAAGTAGGTAGGCAAAGATCTTTCGCAACAACGCATCTTGAATGGGCAATTTGATGCGCGAAGCAATCTGGGCAACAACGACTGCACTTGCACCCATAATCAGTGGAATATCCCAAGAGACTTCACTCCATAAAGCGTTGTGACCAAGCAGCGCGGTAGCTGAGTTCATGGCAATAACTAAGAGCGCAGTCCCTGCAGCAATCACATGCGAGGTGCCAAATCCCAACACAAGTACAGGGATAACAAGGAAGCCGCCACCGATTCCAAAGAGGCCGGTGATTGATCCGATAAGTAGAGAGATGCCGATGAGTACAGGCCAACTCATGCGCTTATGGATTGTTGTGAGCGGAGAGCCAAGCATGCTCAGCCCTGCGAAGATGATGACGAGTGAAAAGCCGATTGCGATGAAATCTTCTGAGAGTGTGTGGACGATGGAAGAGAAGCCAATATTTGTCGTTAATCCGATCGCCCAGATGACTACAGCATCTCTGTAATAGATCTGCTTTGTTTTAATCTTTGCGCTAGCCCCCGAAAGTGCTGCAGCACCTACGACGGCAAGAGCAGCGGTAGATGCAACTGAGGGTTCAAAACCAAATCCGTAGATCAAGATTGGCACTGCCAACATCGCACCGCCGGCACCCACAAATCCAAGGACGCTGCCGATAAAAGTTCCTGCTATCAGTGCACCAAAGATCTCCATGGCTGAATACTCTCAGATATGAATGGGGAAAAGAAGAAAGCCCCTAGTTTCCTAGGGGCTTTCTTGTGAACGTTCAATTTAGTTAAAGAACGAGATGCTTCCGATATTGAATAGAAGATCATCTGCTGTGACTGCTCCTGATGCGACAAGTGCAACGAGGATGAGTGCTGCACCTGCAAGTGAGATGTCCTTATTGAATGCGATCTGCTCCTGCATCTTTGTATTTGCATCAGTTTCTTTCCAGAAGTTATGGAAGATCACTGCTGCAAGTACGAGTGTGATTGCGATCAGAAGTGCACCGAGATCGACGTATGTGCCGATGACGATCAAGATTCCGCCAACAAGGAAGAAGAGTCCACTTGCCATAACTCCGAGCTTTGCTGCTGGGAGCTTCTTGTACTGTGCATAGCCGGTCATTGCTTCAAGCTTTGCGAAGTGACCAATGCCTGATGTGATGAATAGGGCTGCGAAGAGCACCTGGCCGATAAATAGGACGACGTTCATATTTCTCCTTGATTTTGACTAATTGGTGGCGAGTCCATCTGCGGACTCTCTTACTTTCCTAGGGTAGGGCATGTAGTTGAAATTTCAACTATTTCCACCCTCTGCGAGCGTGGGTGTGTCGCACTACGGGCTTGCTCTTGTCAGGGGTCTGGGCTACTTTTCGAACATCTGTTCGAATTGTCCACACGGCAAGAAAGAAGGCGTTAAAGATGTCAGTCCCGGAGATACGTCCATCTCATGAAGTCCTTGCAGATGGCGTGGGGGCGCTAGCGACACCAATCGAGTTCACCTTTAAAGGTCGTCGCTTTCGTATTCATACCGTTCTCTCGCGCTGGTGTGAAGCAGGTGGATGGTGGAACCGAGTGAGCGATGGCATCTATCGCCCTGATGATGGAGCGCGTGCTTTATGGACAGTAGAGGCTGCACCAATTGGCGCAGTGACAACATTTGAAATCGAACGCGATGAAGCTACAGGGCAGTGGCTTATTAGGTCGGTCTAGATAGCTCATGAGTTTTATCCACCTCCGCGTTGCTAGCGCTTTTTCTATGAAATATGGAACAACGCAGCCAGATGATCTTGTCGAGCAAGCGCGTGAATATGCAATGCCGGCACTTGCTCTCACAGATCGTGCAACTCTTTCAGGGGCTATTCGTTTTGCTAAGGCATGTGTTGCCAATGGCGTTGCACCGATTATCGGAATCAATCTGCCGATAGAGATCACAGGCAGCGATAAGAAAACTCCTGAACAACGCGTAACTGTCTTGGCACATGGTGATGGAGGATGGGCTCACCTTGTACGTTTTCTGACAGGGCTGCATATCAATAAAGATGGCGGCAATACACGAATCACCTTAGAGCTACTCGAAAAGTTCAGTGCACATAGCACTCACCTTCATCTTCTCCACGGCCCGCAATCACCACTGAGTTATGAATTAGCGGCTCACCATCCAGAGCGGGCCCTTGATCTTTTTAACGCTACTCGTGAATTCTTTGCAGATCACGCCATCGAATGCGTCTCTCATCTAGTTGCGGGCAATGGACCGGGATCGACAGCCCACGCTGCTAGGTCCTTAGTCTTTGCACGCGATCACGATATCGATGCGGTGATTACCAATGCAGTACGGATGCGCAGTCGCAGCGATGGTCCGATTGCAGATCTTTTAGATTGCGCTCGCCAACTTGTTCCGCTGGATTACCGACACATCGAACGTCGCAACGCTGAAGCGTATTTAAAGAGCAGCCAAGAGATGACACTTGTTGCAACAGAGATTGCACGTGCAGCAGGTGAGGCAACCCCGCGAGCACTTTTAAAAACTACGCGCGAATGGGCAGAGCGTGCTCTACTTTCTCCGGCGCGCGATATTGGTCTTGGCGGAATTCATCTGCCTGAGCCACATATTGTTGGGGCCACATCGCAGAGTTCTATGCGCACACTTTTACGTTCGCGAGTAGAGGCTGGAATTCATTGGCGCTACAACGCAAATGCAGATGTGAAGGCTGCCCGTATTCGCTTAGATGATGAGTTAGCAACAGTTGCATCCCTTGGTTACGAGTCTTACTTTCTCACCGTTGCAGATATTGCACAGATGGCACGCGACAACGGAATACGTGTTGCAGCACGAGGTAGCGGTGCCGGTTCATTGATCTGCCACTTACTCGGTATTTCAGGGGTAGATCCGATGCGCCATGGACTTCTCATGGAGCGCTTCTGTTCACCGTTACGCGCAGCCCTTCCCGATATTGATATTGATGTCGAATCAGATCGCCGCCTTGAGATTTATCAGATGGTCTTTGATCGCTATGGGTCCCAATCGCTGCAAGAGCCAGGTGCTATCTCGCGCGCTGCAACAGTTGCCATGTTTGATACGTATCGTGCCCGCCATGCCATTCGCGATACCGGTGCTGCACTGGGTCTGCCGGCTGCTGAGATTGATCTTCTTGCTAAAGCGATGCCACATGTACGTGCTCGCAATATCCAAGCGGTACTGCAATCGCTACCTGAACTGAAAACTTTAAATACATCGGCACCGCTAATGGCGATGACGGTAGCTCTTGCGCAAGAGCTCGATGGTCTGCCGCGTCACCTTGCAATGCACCCCTGCGCAATTGTTCTCTCCGATGGTGGGCTCTTAGATCGCATCCCACTACATATCAATGCCAGTGGATTTCCTATGGTCGAATTTGATAAAGATGATGTTGAAGATATTGGTCTGCTTAAACTCGATATCTTGGGCGTACGGATGCAATCAACGATTGCTTACACGCTAGCCGAAATTGAGAAGACGCAAGAGAAGAAGATTGATATCGATGCCATCTCACTCGATGATTATCAGACCTATCAGTTGATTCAATCCACGCGAACCTTAGGAATCTTTCAGATTGAAAGTCCGGGACAACGTGAATTGGTAGGTAAATTAAATCCTCGTTCATTTAACGATCTGATTATCGATATCTCACTCTTTCGCCCAGGACCGGTAAAGAGCGACATGATCGCTCCCTTTCTCAACTCACGTCATGGCTTTACCGCAGCCGATGTCATCCATCCTGATCTGGCACCGATTCTGCAAGAGACTGAAGGCGTTGTTGTCTTTCACGAACAGGTGATTTCGATTATCGCAACGATGACCGGCATTTCGTTGGCAGCAGCTGATGAGAAGCGGCGATCACTGGGGGATAAGGCGGGCCAGCAAGAAGTCTGCGATTGGTTCTTTCCTGCTGCAACCCAGAAGGGATACGCACTTGTTGTCATCACTAAGGTCTGGGAGATCTTGCGCGCCTTTGCATCCTTTGGATTCTGTAAGGCACATGCAGCAGCTTTCGCTCTGCCTACCTATCAATCTGCCTGGCTGAAGACTCACTACCCGGCAGAATTTATCGCCGGGGTTCTTACACATGATCCAGGGATGTACCCCAAACGGCTAATCCTTGATGAGGCGCGACAGATGGGAATCACTTTAGCTTCCCTCGATGTTAATAAATCTGATTCAACATATCGGGTGGAAGAACGCGAAGGTGGGCAAGCAATTCGTATCGCGCTTTCATCTATCTCTGGCATTAGTGATCAAGAGGTGAAGTCAATTGTTAGCGGTCGCCCCTATATCGATATTGCAGATTTCATTGCACGAAGCGGAGCCTCTACTCCTGTTACCGAGTCACTGATTCTCACTGGTGGCTTTGATGAACTTCACTCCATTGGTACCAGCGAAATTAATCATCGTGATCTTCTTCTACATCTGAATGATATTGAGAAATCACACTCGGCAAGAAGTGGCAAGAAAGGTATCGGTGGCGCGCAGATGACATTTGGTTTTACACCTCCCGCACTGATCTCAAGCGGACTACCTGATATCACCACTAACGAACGAGTACGCCATGAGGTAGAACGACTAGGTATGGATATCACTCATCACATGCTTGAGTTCTATGCCCCATTTCTTAATGCAATGGGTGTGGTGCGCTCTTGCGATCTTCTTGCGCAGCGTTCAGGGGCCGAAGTTTTAGTTGCCGGAGTAAAGGTTGCGCTGCAGACTCCACCCATTCGCTCTGGTCGACGCGTGATCTTTCTGACTCTCGATGATGGATATGGCTGCAGCGATTGCACCTTCTTTAGTGATGTGCAGACTAGTAGCGCAGGCCTTCTCTACTCAACATCGCTGATTCTTGTGCGTGGAGTTACCAGGCGTACAGGAGAACGCGGTATTTCTATCCGCGCCACAGGGGCGTGGGATCTACGTAACGCCTATGAGAAATGGCAGAACAGTAAGGTAGCCATATGAGTGGCGCGCACGAACCCACGATCCTGCATGTGGATATGGATGCATTCTTTGCATCCGTGACCGAACGCGATCACCCAGAACTCAAAGGCAAAGCTGTTGTCATTGGCGCAGGAGTGCGCGGTGTTGTCACATCTGCAAATTACGAAGCGCGCAAATTTGGAATTAAAGCTGCGATGCCGGTGGGCCGTGCACAAAGGCTGGCACCACACGCAATCTTTATTCCGCCTGACCATAAGCGCTATAGCGAAGTATCAGAGCACATCATGGAGATCTTTCACTCCTTCACTCCACTGGTCGAACCGATCTCACTCGATGAAGCATTCCTTGATGTCACAAAGGCGCGACGCCTACTCGGTGATGGTCGAGCAATCGCTACGGCAATTCGCGCAAAGGTAGAAGCGCAAGAAGGAATCACATGTTCTGTGGGTATCGCATCCTCTAAGTTCATTGCAAAGCTAGCATCACAACGATGTAAGCCAAATGGAATACTAGAAATTCCTACAGATCGCGTTCTTACTTTTCTACATCCACTACCTGTCTCTGCGCTGTGGGGAGTAGGGCCAAAGACCAATGAAGCCCTCGAACGTTTGGGGCTTCACACTGTGGGAGATATCGCGCAGACGCCGCAACAAACTCTGATTCGCGCGCTAGGACAGGCAGCAGGTGAATCACTCTATGAACTTGCGTGGGGCAGAGATGATCGCGATGTAATTCCGGAAGAGCCAGATAAAAGTATTAGCGCTGCTGAAACATTTGATCGCGATATCGATGATCCTGAGATTGTGGCAAAAGAGATTCTGCGGATGTGCGAACGTGCCTCCTCTCGCATGCGCGAACGCTCACTCTTTGCTAAAACAATTACCCTCAAAGTTCGCTTTGCTGATTTCACAACGGTTAATAGATCAAAGACTCTTCCGCTACCGATAGATACCACCCATGAGATTTACGAGGTTGCTAAGGGGCTCTATGAGGCGCTCTCGATTGAACGCGCTCGGATTCGACTAGTTGGTGTGAGTCTGGAAAACCTCCATACCGATACCCACGAACAGCTGGTCTTAGGTGCTCGTGAGTCGAGTTGGCGGGAGCTACAGGGCGGTATTGACGCTGCGAAAGCGCGTTTTGGGGGCAATAGCGTTCGGCCGGGGCGTCTGATTGATGAGAGTGACGAATAACTTCCTACGTGGAAGGCTCTACGAGTAGCCCTATCGAAAAAGTTGTTCTAGAGTATCTATATGCCACTTTCCGAACACGAAAGACGCTTATTGGCGCAGATGGAAGAAGCCCTCGCCGCTGATGACCCACGTCTTGTCAGCGCGATGTCTGGCTCCTCTGGGGTTTCGCGCAATCGACTTGGCCTTGGGGTTGCCCTAGTTATTGCCGGGTTAGCGATCCTCTTTGGAGGGCTGATTGCTCAAATTACGTTTATTGGCCTAGGTGGCTTTCTTACCGCCCTCACAGGCTCAATTCTGATCTACCGCGCTCTTACCGCTCCAGGTGCCCTCGTTCCAGCCGCCTCTAAAGGCTCAGGTAAGGCTCCACGCGCTCGCAAGAAGCTCGGTGACCGCCTGCAGGATCGTTGGGATCAGCGCAACTTCGAGTAAACCCTCTACTTTTCCCGTTCAAGCCCGCCCACAAGGCGGGCTTTTTTCATCTCCCAGCGGTGGGGAGAGGTGGGGCGAAAAAGGGGGAATGGTGGGGAAGGGTGGTTGAAAAAGGAGGAAAGTGGAGTAAAGTGGGGGATTGAGCAGGGATACACGCTCAATCAGATTCAACCTTGGGGAAGGGGTAAGAGATGTTTCTAGGCACTCACGAACCCCGTCTTGATGAAAAAGGTCGATTAATTCTTCCCGCGAAATTTCGCGAAGAACTTTCTGCAGGTCTTGTTATTACAAAAGGTCAAGAACGTTGTCTCTATGTTTTTCCATCAACTGAATTTGAAACTCTTACACAGACGCTAAGACAAGCGCCAGTTACTGCAAAAGCAGCTCGTGATTATCAGCGCGTGATGTTTGCCGGCGCACACGATGAAATTCCTGATCGTCAAGGTCGCG
>Ga0315903_10000206_pt1 | contig 88279 bp, 97 predicted proteins | sample LakEriMetagenome_7_FD_203524 | JGI IMG/M metagenome (GOLD analysis project Ga0315903, IMG submission 203524) | Freshwater fungal communities from buoy surface, Lake Erie, Ohio, United States - Buoy 2 MA119 | ecosystem: Environmental > Aquatic > Freshwater > Lake | place: USA: Lake Erie, Ohio... | reverse complement strand
AGTCTTAGAAGGTGATGAACCCACATATCAGTTTGTTGATGGTGTTTGGACTGATGTTTGGCAAACAAGAGAAATGACTCCAGAAGAAAAATTAGAAAAACAAAATATAGCAAAAGAAATTTGGAATGCTCGACCAAATAGAGAAAACTTTTTGGCCTGGACTTTTGATGAAGATACATGTGAGTTTGTGCCACCTGTGCCAAAGCCTATTGACGGAAAACAATATTATTGGGATGGTCCATCAAATTCATGGAAAGAAATACCCTTACCATAAAATAGTTAGTTGACTTTTCATTCAAAGAAAGATACAATACATTATGCTTAACGCCGCCTATCATTTTGCTTGCCCAATTTATTATGCCGAACACCCGGAGTTTTTGAATTCGGTAAGTCAAGTTTCTGAGGAAGAACTAGCAAAAGCACACAAAGAAAAAAAGGTTGATAACATATATCCTGCGATGATGACGGGTAATTATTATGAAGATCCGAGAATTGAAAAGTTTGTTAATTTTGTTGGTAAAACATCCTGGAATATTTTGAATGAACAGGGATATAACATGCAAAATTTGGATGTTATGTTTACTGAAATGTGGACACAAGAACATTACAAGCATTCATTGATGGAACAACATGTACACGGTTATGGTTCTCAAATTGTAGGTTTCTATTTTTTAGAAGCACCCGAAAATTCTTCAAGAGTTGTTTTTCATGATCCAAGACCAGGCAAAGTTCAAATTGACCTTTATGAAAAAGATAATTCAATGGCTACAATCGCAAGTCAGATGATCAATTTTGAACCTAAACCTGGTTTGCTTATTTTTACAAATTCTTGGTTGGCACATTCGTTCACTCGTCATGCTTCCGATAAACCAATAAAGTTCGTTCACTTCAATTTGACTGTCACACAAGCACAACAAAATTTTGGAATGAAGCCAGCGGATGACATCATATGAACAAATACAGAATTCGATTCAACAAAAGCAGAGGGCAGCCTGGTCGTGGTACCGCAGATCATGTCTGGCGTGTATTTGAGGGCGAAAAAGAATATTTGTTCAAACACCTGAATATTACCGTTCCAGTTAAGAGTGAAAAAGAAGAACACTCAGAAGATTGGAATATTGTGTGTAACGGATATTTGGTAATTGATCGTCAAAACTCAATTGCCAATATTACAGAAAAAGCAACGTTGTAAAAATACAACATACTTGACAGAGGGTAGAGTTTCTGGTATACTATATGTACTATGAAAAATCTGCCCTCTGTTGGTTCGACAGTCACCGTAGATTGTCGCTATATTACTAAATCGACAACTTTTACAGGTGTCGTTGTCAATCCTTATCGTTATCTGAATGCTAACGAATTCTGTTTACAAACTGATAACAAAGAATTCCCAGTATCAATTATCAATTTAGCAAATGTTGTCAATCTGAAAATACTTAAAGGTTCGACAACTAATATCCGCAAGTTCAAAGTAGCTGGTACAAAAGGTGAATATTTGGTAACATTATCAAATGAGCATTTTTCTTGTTCCTGTATTGGTTTCAAATATCACAACAAATGTAAGCATATCACAAAGGTAAAAGAGAAAATTACCTCTTGACAAGTGGCTCAACCCTTGATATAATGGTATTGTTATGATGATCCGCATATATTCCAGTTCGAAGAAAAAGAAGTTGACAAAGAAGCAATTGCAAGAACAGCAAGACTTTATTTCGTCAATCAACAAGATTCCGCTACCGTCTGGTGGTAGGTTTCCTGCTGCTGCGCCTAAAAAGATCAAAGACAAGCCACTGACGCCAAGTCGTGTGGTACGCAGCACCAAGCACATTCCAAGTCTTCCAGACACACACAAGGGTGCTTTGACAAAGACTGGTATTATGAAAGATTTCCACAAACTCTCATCCTCTGACCGTGAGATTGTGGCAGATGTTGCGTCTTGCACGGCACCGATGCACAAGGGTAACTATGTCTATGTTACTCCTGGCATGAATCCGGCAGGTCTTGGTCGGAAAAACGAGGTATTGTAATGCTTGACAATTCGGTCAGACTTTGCTATACTATCATTTCTACTGTTAATATGGAGTTTTGTTATGAGTAATAAATCTGTTACATATTGGGCAAATCGTAAGGGCAATAAGTCCGGTAAGCCTGTTCGATGGGAACGTCTTTTGATGGTTCTCGGTAACGGTGGTCTTATCACACTGAAAGAAATTGAGAACACGATGGAATATCGTGCGATGAATCGTATCAGTGCCGAGATCGTTACATTGAAATACAACGGTGGTGTTATCAAAACACATAAAGATGGTCGTAACGTTGTCGGTTACGAACTTGTCAATTTTAAAGAAATGGTTGACACTAAACTTACACCACGTGGCTTTGATGTTAAGCCTATCGTTGGTCGTGATGCCGGTATCAACAATCTTTCTGACTTGAACGCTAAACAGGCTAAATCTGTTAAACCTGTGAAAGCACCTGTGATTGAGGATGAAGTAACTGAAATCACTGAATAATCGGTTTCGGGGTGGTAGCCGTCAGCGGGACATAGGCTTATCATTAAACAACAATGAATGTCGGGATGACATCCACGTGCCCCTTCTTTTATGAGGTGAAAATGTCGAAGTTTAAAGCATGGGTTGTTGACAAGTATTTACAACTTGAGCAACAAGCCGTCGAAGCAATTACTACAGCAAATTTTTATGGTAATCTTTTCACTGAACGCCAAAAGTTTTATATCGTTGCCTTTTTCATGGCTCTTATGGCTCTGGCTGGGGCTTACGGCGCTGTTCAGTTTATTGGTTTGGTTTATATCATGAGTAAGATGACACCGGAGGACAAAGATGATGAAAAGTAAATTGATTTTTGTGATGCCGTTACTCTTTGTAACGGCGTGTGGTACAACCGTTCGTGATCCTGTGGTTAATCCACGAAGTTTGAACGATCAAGAATTGTTGCGTGAGAAAATTGTTCGTGTTGAACAATTAGAACGTGAAATGGAAAAGCGTGAATCCGAGATGAAATACCAACATCTCAAAGAACTCACACAGGTTCAAATACAACAACGTAGCCGTCCTGCTGAGGGTCACGTGAGTTGTAAATTTTTCTGCTTCTAATGAATATCTTTTACCTTGCCCACGATCCGAAGATATGCGCCGAGTACCACTGCGACAAGCACGTGGTAAAAATGATTATTGAGTACGCACAATTATTGTCAACGGCGCATCGGATCTGTGACGGTCAAGAATATTATGATTTGACGGCGAATAATCGTAAGATTAAACGCTGGCGTTTGCCTGATGATCGTGAACAGCGATTGATGAAAGCATCACATGTTAATCATCCATCGAATGTTTGGGCTCGGGCAAACCATTTGAACTATAAATGGCTTTATGAAATGTGGTGTCATTTGCTTGACGAGTATACGTATCGTTATGGCAAAGTTCATGCGTGTGCAAGACTGAGGGATGATTTGGCAAAACTGCCAGAAAAGATTCCTGTCGGATTGCGTGAAACTGAACCAACACCAGCAATGCCCGACGATTGTAAAATAATGAATGACTCACTAGCGTCATATCATAAATACTACAATGAGAAGAAAACACACTTTGCCCGGTGGACAAAAAGACCAGCGCCAGAGTGGTACTTGACTATATAAGATTAATGCCGACATACGATTTTTATAATACAGAAACAGGTGAAACTTTTGAGAAACTTCTGAGCATTTCTGCCAAAGAAGAATATCTCAAAGAGAATTCACACATCCAACAAGTTCATCTTGGCGCCATGTCAATTGTCAGTGGCGTATCAATTACTGGTAAAGTACCAGACGGTTTCAAAGAAGTTTTATCAAAAGTTTCCGAGAATCACAAGCAATCTTCCGTCGCCAACAAGCACGGTAAGAAATCAATCAGTGAATCACAAACACAAAGAATTGTAGATAAGCACCTAGGAAAATTTGGGCAGTAATTGTATTATGCTAACCTGTAGTCGTATATAAGGAACACTTATGGCAAGGAGAGCAGCATTAAAGCAAGTTTACAGCAGTGAAGATGTAACTGATTATTCAAAACCAACCAATCGATTGAAACTAAGATTGGATGATATGAAAACGTTTCAACCACTAACTGAAAATCAAAGAATTTTTTTTGATGCGTACAAGAGGCAAGATTATTTTATAGCGTTACATGGTGTTGCTGGAACAGGTAAAACGTTTTCAGCACTCTATAAAGCAATTGAAGAGGTGTTAGATAGAAGTAACACCTTTGAAAAAATTATTGTTGTTCGTTCCGCAGTACAATCTAGAGAAATCGGACATCTACCAGGAAGTGTAGATGAGAAGATGGAAATCTATCAGCAACCATATCGTCAAATATGCGAAACACTTTTTGGTCGCAAAGATGCGTGGGATAGGCTAGAAGAGCAAGGTCATATTGAATTCATTTCAACATCATTCATTCGTGGTATGTCGTTTGATGATGCCATTATCATTGTTGATGAAATGCAAAATATGACATTTGAAGAAATAGATACTGTAATGACACGTGTGGGTCATCGATCAAAGATTATTTGGTGTGGTGATTACAGACAGACTGACTTGAACAAAAAGAAAAATGATGTATCTGGGTTGTTAAAGTTTTTTGATATTGCATACCACATGGATGCTTTCACAAGAATAGAATTTACACCAGATGATATTGTTCGTTCGAGCCTAGTCAAGGATTACATTTTGGCTAAATTGAAGTTTGAGGATATTTCAGAAAAAACATAACGATGCGAACATTTGATCATGTAAAGTTGCCGCAACTTCAATTTGACCTAAAAGCAGAAACTACTGATAGTGGTAGACTCTATACTACGCCAGAAGGCAATAAGTATAAGTCTATCACTACGGTACTTTCTAATTATGGCAAGAAAGCACTCTATGAATGGCGACAGGCCGTAGGTGAAGAACGAGCAAATGAAGTCTCACGAAAAGCATCAAATCGTGGTACAAAGGTACATAAGATTTGTGAAGACTACATTAACAATGAAATAAACGATTTCAAAATGCAGTTGTTGATGCCTGATCTGAAGGAACTATTCTTCAAAATCAAGCCGATCATTGATGAGAAAGTTGGTAATGTTTATTCACAAGAACAAGCACTATACTCCGACAAATACCGTATTGCTGGTCGTGTAGATTTGATTGCTGAATGGAATGGTAAGTTATCGGTCATCGATTTCAAAACATCCACAAAACAAAAAGATGAAGATTACATTCAGAACTACTTTATGCAGTGTACAGCATATGCGTTGATGTTTGCTGAACGAACTGGTATTTGGATTGATGATATTGTGGTATTGATTGCTACTGAAGAAGGACCAGCACAGGTGTTTGAACGGCAGATTCATGATTATCGGCAACCATTGATTGAGATGATTGATAAATATGCTTGACATTTTGGAGACATCATGCTATCATTCAAACAACATAAACAATTAGATGAAGGCAATCCGCTGGCAAGATTGGCTAAACATGCTGAAGAGGGTAGGCACTATGCTGTTATTTCCTCACAGCGACCACATGATGAAGTATCGCCAGAGCAAAATAAAAAGCATCATGAAGAACTTAAAAAGAAACTGACTGCACAAGGCTACACTCACAAAGATGTTGAAGGTCATTGGGAAGGTGGTAAAGAAAAGTCTATTTTGGTACATGCAAAAGGAAAGGGAGATGAACACGGCAAACAACTACTCCATGATATTAAAAAACATGGAGAACATTATAATCAAGACTCAATCTTACATCATGATGGAAAAACAGCGACCTTACATGGAACAAACAAAACAGGATTCCCAGGACACGGCAAGACAGAGAATGTAGGCAAGATGGCATTCAATAAGCCACATGCGCCGTTTCAAACAGAAACGAAACCAAAGTCTGACAAGCCGTTGAAGCCAGGAAGAACGAGCAAAGGTTCAGCAAGATTTACAACGGTGTGATATGCAAATTACTGAAAAAGAATACGATAAAAAACTTGATTCGTACTTGAGAGAACAAGGACCAAATCCAGGCACAACATTCTTTGGCTCTTGGGGTTGGTATACTATGAAGAAAAATGAGTTTCATAAACAAATGCAGCAGGAAGGAATTGTTGTAACTCCTTCAAAGTGAAGGCATTCTGGACGTGGGTTCGACTCCCACCTAGTCCACCAGAAGTGTTGTTTAGGGTGATATGTAAGAGTTTAACAAGACTCTGAGGATTGGAATTCCCGACCTGTGAACAGCAGGACACTTCTGATGGGCTAGACATGGTTTCGACAGGGTGAGATAGTGGAGAAGGCAACACAGTAGGCGATGACTGTAAATCAAGCAAATCTATAAATGCAAATGACGCATTTTACGGAGAAGAACGCCTAGCGGCTTAACTCTCATGGGGTTTTAGTGGAGTGTACCTTATTACCAAAACACTCTACACCAAATTCAGAGATATATTATGAAAATCTATATTGGTCCTTATACAAATTGGTTCGGTCCATATCAACTAGCAGAACTGCTTTGCTTCTGGGCAAAAAAAGTTCCTGATGAATATGGATTCAAACGACATCCTGATTGGGTTCATGACTTCGGCACATGGTTAGCAGAAGACAGAAACGGTAACGATTCTTGGCTAACTAAGTTTTGTCAGTGGATAGAAAGTCACAAAGAACGCAAAATCAAAGTGCGTATTGACAAGTATGATACGTGGTCGATGGATCACACGCTGGCAAATATTATTTTACCGATGCTCAAACAACTTCAAGCAACAAAACATGGTTCACCTATGGTTGATGCTGAAGATGTACCAGAAGAACTACGCATCGTTGGCTATGAAGATGGCTCATCACAGTTTGTATTAAAGTTTGAAGATCAAGAACAATATCAAAAAGATTCGTGGGACATCACACATCGTCGTTGGGAATGGGTATTGAATGAAATGATTTTTGCCTTTGAACATTTCGTTGATGATTCATGGGAAGAAGCATATCGTTCTGGTGAGATTGACACACATTCTGTTCCATGCGAATGGGATGAAAATGGTAAGCCGACACTGTATACATTTGAAGAAGGTCCCAATCATACGTATCAGTGCGACTACGATGGCATGAAAAAAGTTTACGACCGTATGGACAATGGATTCCGATTATTCGGGTTGTACTATAGATCGCTTTGGGATTGATTTACACTTATCAAAGTGCCATCGTTTCATGTTTGTTAGTTGTCCTTCTTTACCACAATGAGGACATGAAACTTTAATTAGATTGTTTGAATGACATTTGAGATTTTTTTTATGTTCGTCTGTCATTGGTTTAGATATGCCTTTGGTTGATTGCGATATCTTTTTTTTATGATCTTCGGATAAAGTTTTACCGTACATAGGATTTTTTTCACCAGTCAATTTTTTACCCTTTTCTACAAGTATTTTTATATGATTTTTGGAAAGTGTTTTGCCTTTATGTGTGTTACTAATTTTTTGTTTAGCATCCTCAGACAAGACTACACCGAATGTACCGTCACCACCTAAGGTTAAATTATATCCAATATTGAAAGAATCATATTGCTCAATAAAATATGATTCCATAACATTTAGAGTGTGTTCTCGGTCTTTTGATTGATATATGACTTCCCAATCAAAAGATTCCCATCCATATTTACGAATTGCATTGTAGAATTTAGAATTACCGTTTTTACTGGCAGATTTATGAACTTTTTGACGATTTGGCCATTTGGAATCAAATCCAATGTATACTTGATTTGTTTTGCTGTTGACAGATTTATAAATTGTGTATATCATATACATATATAGTATTTTTCACTCTTTGGGATAATGATGAATAACAAAATTAAAGAACTTGCTGAACAGGCTGGGTACACACCGGATATGTTTGGTGTTGGACATTGGGATATGCCAGAGTGTAAAAAGTTCGCCGAGTTGATTGTTTGGGAGTGTGCTGAACAATCTATGTCAATCGGTAGATACAATACGCCAAGTGGAGTAACTCCAGATTTGTCTATTGCTATTGCTGTAGGATTGAAAAAACATTTCGGAGTAACAGAATGAAAGACAAATGGCTATTGTTTGCGACAGTTCTTTATTCAGCAAATATGTTTGGATGGCTTGTTTTCATTATTCTGAAAATAGCAAGAGGTGAAGGATGAATGAACGAATTAGAGAACTATACTACGAGTGTCAGGATGAAAGTCAAAGCACCGAGCAATGCTATCAAAATTTTGCCGAGTTGATTGTTCGAGAATGTATGCGTATGTGTGAAGTTACGGAGATGAGTTTTGTAACTCATGATTGTGATGTTGAGGCATCGGGTGCAATTACTGTGAAACAATTTATTGCTGAACATTTCGGAGTTGAAGAATAACATATAAACCGTGGCCTCTGGGATTAAAAATAACTAAATAAGTATACTGGCACTACACACACAATCGCCAGTAAACACACACAACACAGGAGTAACTATGAGCAATCTAACACCGTTTGAGATTCGTCTTGAACTTCTTAAAATGGCGAAAGACCTTTTATTGGAAGATTATGTTTCCAGTAAAGAACGCCTAATCAATGAATGGCAAGTGAAGGTAGAGTCCGCTAAATTAAACGGACAAGCAATACCAGATCATCCCGCCTTTCCAACTTATCCCTCAGAGACAGAAATCATCAACAAGGCACAAGCCTTGAATGGATTCGTTTCTAATATCACAGCAGAAAAAACACAAAGCAAAAAAACTGCCTGACGGGAACGGGTGTGCTTCGGCACACCTCTAACTAACAAGGAGAAATATGCGTTACATCACACTATTACTTTGTAGCATCTTTGCGGCATTTGTTGTATATGTTGGTCATGCCGCAGCACAGATCAGTATACCAGTTCAACCGAAAGTTCAACTGGAAGATTTATCACCACAAGCAAGATCGGAAGTCGAATGTCTTGCTCAGAACATGTATTTTGAAGCAGGACTAGAACCAAGACTTGGACAAATTGCCGTAGCATTTGTTACATACAATCGAATGCTGTCTGGTGTATTTCCAGATACTTACTGCGGCGTAGTCAAACAAAAAGTTGGCACTGTTTGCCAATTCTCATGGGTATGTGAAAATCGTCCTAAGGATATGATGAGAAAAGGACTCTTGACAATAGAGAGTAATTCGTTGTATAATAGTGTAACTGAACTAGCATTGGCGTTCTATCTTTATACTGAAAAGTTCAAAGATCCAACCAGAGGTGCCTTGTTCTTTCATGCGGACTATGTAAAACCTGGTTGGAATAATATGAGGTATACTGCTCAAATCGGCAGACATTTATTCTACAATAAGGCAAAGAAAAGTTCATGAGTATTTTATCAAGCAAAAAGGAGAAGATAATGGAGAAGGGATTGAGTAGTATAACCACAGTTTCAGCTACTTTGGTTTTACTTTCAGTCGTTGCTGCGGCATGTCTTTATGGTTTGAACGACCGTAAACTGATGGCAGCAAATATTGAAAACGCTATTGCTAAAGGTATTGATCCACTTGCTGTACGGTGTTCATATGCCAAGAGTGATGACATTGTTTGTATCGCACACGCTGCTAATCGTAAATAAACGGAGACTATATTATGGATTTTGAAAATGACAATCATTCATTCACATTTCGCTTTCACTCTGCTGAAGGTGAAAGAGATTTAGAAATGAATTGTAATGCCTTATATCTTGGTGACATTCTTGACAGATTCCGTGATTTTCTACAAGGCTGTGGTTATCAGATTGATGGTATGATCGATGTTGTGTCATTTGAAAAAGAAGAGAGTCCAGTTACTCTTGGTGAACAATCTAAATTTGATTTCAGTAATATACCAAATAACAACTGGATGTTCAGTGGCACAATGAATGATACAATACCACCGTTAACGACTAATGATATCTCGTCATTGACTACTCAAATGCCTTTATCAGCATCACCGTCAGGTATGGCATCATCGTGGTCGGCAGAACTACCAAGCAGCACTGGTAGTAAAATCAAAGTTAATTTCTGATGCCAACCAAAGATGAAATGCTCAAGTTCTCTTTACAGATAGAGAATTTGGTAGCCAACACAGATTACACATATCTTGAGGCTATTACTGAACACTGTAAAGAGACAGGATTAGAATTGGAAGTTGCTGCTTCACTTATTACACCGAATCTGAAGTCAAAGATTCATGAGCAAGCAGAACGTTTGAATATGTTAAAAGTGAAAGGCAATCGTTTACCGATATGACAGGTTATGAAGCATTCTGTTTATACACTTCTCTCAAACTTCACTTTAATTCAGATTCTTACGATTACTTTAAGTACAATGGTAAAGTAAGCACAAGCATTGGTGCATTTGAGAATCGAAAAGACAAATGGCACTTTTATAAACTCAGTCGGAGATTCACAAATGTTGACATATGCCGTGATTATATTGTTGCTAATTTGGTGTATAACCATGATGTTTGGGTAGGTCATCTTCTGACGAATGATGCTGATATTGAGTATCGTAAACGTCAGAAGATCATTCAATCATTGACTTACACTTTTACCAATGAGATTGAGTCATTAATGAATCATGGTAAACCAAATGACTTGTTTATATCTCAAGAGGGTGAGTATCCAGAATTATTGATCAAGTTGCTACATGAAGAAATCTCACTTGAGACTGTGTGTATTCTGAATAAAGTGCTTGAGTTTATACCTTCATGGGATCGTAAGATTGGTGATACGATTCACTATCCAAACATCAGTAAAAAAATAAAGAAGTATACACCGTTCATACCATTCGAACCAACAAAATACAAACTTATACTCAAAAAGGAATACGATGCGAATACAAAAAATTTATCTTGATATGGACGGGGTTCTATCGGATTTCAATCAAAGGTATAAAGAACTCTTTAATCAAAGAGCGTCGAGCAGTCGTGAGCGTGGTGAAAAACATGATGATAATTGGAATCATTTTGTAGACGGTAAGAACTTTGAAACACTTGATTGGTATCCTGGTGGTAAAGAATTATTGAAGTACATTATCTCACTGGATGTACCTGTAGAGATACTTTCTTCTTCTGGCGGTCGTATGCACCATGAAGAGGTGAAGCGGCAGAAAAAGGTTTGGTTGAAAAGTCACGGCATTGACTTTAAGGCCAATATCGTACCTGGTCGTCATTTGAAAGCAGACTATGCTAAATCGGATATTATTCTCATTGATGATACAACAGATGTAATCGATGATTTTAACACAGCAGGCGGCATTGGCATACTTCACAAAGACACGGCTAAAACGATAAAAACAGTACAATCAGTTCTTGACGAAACATATATACAAGTATATAATGAATCAAGTGGACAAGATGTACATACTTTTTAACAACTAACTATACGAGGTAAACTATGTCAGACTTTTCTAGTCTCAAACGCAATCGCAATTCGTTCGACAAACTCACCAAAGCGATTGAATCAATCAATACACCAGCAGAAGGTTCTAAAGACGATGACCGTTTTTGGCAACCAGAAGTGGACAAAGCCGGTAATGGTATGGCAATTATTCGTTTCTTGCCAGCACCAGCAGCAGATGGTGATGATGCTCTTCCTTGGGTTCGTGTTTTCAATCACGGTTTTCAAGGTCCAGGTGGCTGGTACATTGAAAACTCTTTGACTACTTTGAATCAGAAAGATCCTGTATCAGAATATAACTCTGTTCTGTGGAATTCTGGTATTGAAGCAAACAAAGAAATCGCACGTAAGCAGAAACGCCGTCTTACATACATTTCAAATGTGCTTATCGTTTCTGATCCTAAAAATCCAGAAAATGAAGGTAAAATCAAACTGTATAAGTTTGGTAAGAAAATCTTCGACAAACTGACTGAAGCAATGAATCCTCAGTTTGAAGATGAGAAAGCAATCAATCCATTTGATTTCTGGGACGGTGCGAATTTCAAAATCAAGATTCGTCAAGTTGAAGGTTATCGCAACTATGATAAGTCTGAGTTTGATTCTCCTTCAGCATTGTTTGATGGTGATGATGCGAAACTTGAAGAACTATGGAAAAAAGAAAACTCACTCAAAGAGTTTCTTGATCCTAAACACTTTAAGTCATATGATGTGTTGAAGGCAAAACTTGATAAGGTTCTTGGTCTTGATGGTGCTGCTCCTGTGTCTAAGACAAAAGCAGAAGACTTCACACCACGTTCTTCACCAGATATTGAAGATGAAGAACTTGATTATTTCAAGTCTCTAGCAGAAGATTAAATCATTTGACGGCACCTTCGGGTGCCGTTTTTTTTATGCTGGATGAAGAATCTTTTCTTCAGAAATAATTGTGGTGTTGTTTGTTATACCAGCGTTTATAACTTTTGGATTTTGTGGCTTTGATTGTTGACGCTGTTCCATCGCAATTTCATTTGACGATTTTCCTATGTTAGCACCCTCAACGACTTTGCCTGTCGAAACATCAACCGCATTGCCTAGTTTATCAGGAACTTCCGCATCATCTGGTGTTGCTGGCGCACCAGCAATAGTAACGTGCCAATCTTCACCTTTGACATTGCGAATCAAACCAAACTTCTCTAACCAACCTTTTGACTTGTCTCTTGGTCCGGCAAGTTCGTTCAGACCAGCTGACCCTATACTATTAATATCAATACCCAAGCCTTTCATGTGAACACTACCAGCACCTTGTCCTAGAGGAGCCATTGGTTGTGCCACTTTACCGCTAGGCTTACCATTGTTCTTTGCTAAGTCGGCATCATACAGTTGTTTTTGTTTTTCATTTGAACGATAGCCAGAAGTAATCGTCAGCATTTTGCCAGTTTCTTGTTTGAATGCTGATGCCATTAATTCAATACGGCGTTGAAACTCAGAATTGAATTTTGAGGTATCTACACCAGGATCTGCTTTCTTTGTAATGCTGTCTAAGCTACCAGTTGGTTTAGTTAATGGTTGTCCTGAAGGCACTTCACTAGGACTACCTTTAATTGGTGTTGCTAGTGGTCCGCCAGAAGGTGCTGCTTCTTTTGGCGCAAATACTGATTTATCAGATACTCGTTTTGTTGGTGTTATTGCTGGAGGTGGAGTAGGTGCTTCTCTTGCCGCACGACCTTCTGCTTTTTCTTGTTCATATTGTTTTTTATTTTCAAGATATTCTTTGAGTGAAATAATTCTACTCTTGAGTAAAGAAATATCTTCATCAAGTGCTTTGATCGTTTCTACAGCATTGGCATACGGGTCTTCTTCAAGTGCTTTTCTTCTTTCTTCTTTAACACCCTGTGTTTCTACACCAAGTCCTTTGTCAAGTGAACGACCAAAAGACATGAGTTTTTCTTTTACCCAATCTGCGATGCCACCAATAAAATAGCCTACACGATCTGTTACTGGCTTTATAAAACTACCAATACTTTCTAAGACTTTAGTGGCATCATCTTTCGTAATGAGTCCAAAAGAAATAAACTCAATGAATGTAGACATCTCATCTGTTATGATTTCACCAAAATTAAATGATGTAAAAAATCCGGTAATAGAAGAATAGAGAGATTCTAATGCTGAACCGATAATACCTTCAACGCCACCATACATTTCTAAAACATCAAGTACCAAATCTTTATTGAAGATAAAAACGGTAAATAAAAGAGTTGCCGCAGTGATTAGTGGCTTGAAGATTATTTCAAGTAACGATCTTCGTTTCTTTTCTTTCTTTTCTCTTTTTTCTTTTGGTTCTTTTAATTTTACCTGTGTGAAACGATCTTTTAATGGCGCAAGTCTACTCAACAAACTTTCTTTTGCCGGTTTTTCACCAGTCTCATTTACAAGAAACTTACTAAAGCCTTTTGTTACTAACTTAAAGTCTCTTCCTATTCTAGGAAGAAGCAACATATTTTTGGCAATAATTTTGAGTGAAGCAACACCAAGCAAAGTATTTTTTCTTTGCTCTTCCTTTTCTTTATCTTGTTTTGATAAACCAAACAGTTTATTTGAAATAGATTTACCTAGTATTTCTCTTATCATGTCACTCTTGCTGTTGCTATTTCGTTAGAGTCGCTTTTTCTTGGTGCTATCGTGCGTGTATCATGACCTTTTGTATTGTTTGTTTGCGGAACATTGATTACATCAACATCTTTTGGTTTGAGTTGTTCTCTTTGACCTTGCGACACTTCTTTGCTTGTTGATGACAATTCAACACCACCAAAACTTGCTGATGCTTTTTCAACTTTTGCTAAAAGTTCAGCACCTTTACCAACATCTAAGTTTAATTTTTTTCCACCAATTGCTTGTGTGACAGCACGATTAGCTTCAGATTGTGATTTGAAAGAATTTAATTTGTCTTTACCTAAAGATTTCATTATGAAGGCTGCTGTGACTTTTGTTGCTACCGTAGGGTCAAGCAGTCTTGTTGGATTATTAACTAAATCTTCACCAATCAGTTTACCATAATAAGTATAGTTATTTTTACCGGTTAGTTGAATGAAACCACGACCAATATATTTGAACCCATCACCCTCAGCGGTGTTTCCCATACCTTTACCAATGACGGTGTTTTTACCATAAACTACTTCGGCAAATTTGTACGGATCTTTTTTAATTACATGTAACTCAGCATCGGAAAAGTTTTGAACACGTGTGGTAAAAGTTGCTCTAATTTTTTCATTTGGTGTGTTGCTGTAATTTAAATTTTCCTCAAATCTTTTGAAGCCAGTTTCCTTTTCTACGTTCGCAAGCGTAGCAATAATAGCAAACTTGTTTGTGATACCGATGTTTTGTAACTCTTTAACAATGACTCTTACAAGTTCGTCACGACCTGAGACCTTCGTTGGTGCCGCTGATGGTACTTTACCTGGCGCAGAGGGCTTTGGAGCATGTGCTTCTTTTTTGGCTTGTTGCTCACGTTGAATCGCATCAGCCAATCCTTTTTCTGATGTACGCAGTTCTTCTCTTTTTTCTTGGAGTTTTTTAGTTGTCTCTGATGGTTTACCCATCGATTGTTCTTCTAAAACGGCAACCTCATCAATTAATCGGTCACGTTCTTCCGTTTTCATTAGAATGATTTCACGGGCTTTAGCTAGATTCTCTGCTACTTGTTTTTGTCTTTCTGCTTCTACTCTTGCTGCTTCTTCTGCTGCTTTTTGTTGATCTATAATTGCACCAAGTTCTTTTTCACTCAGAGGCTTTTCTTTGAGTGGATTCATCTCCATCATTTTGTCAACGGCATTATTTACAAACGTGAAGATGTAATCCGAAGTATCATTGATAAAGTTCGATAATTTTTCAGGGAAGTTTTTTACAAAGTCTACAGTACCATCGATTACTTTTTTGGCTGTGTCTTTGTCAAACAAACCAAATGTAAGTGAGTCAACAACTCCAGCGATACCTGCTTTGATTGTTTCATACAGACTGCCAGTAGACTGCCACGTATCCCATGCGTCAGTCAAACCATCCCATAAAGTCAAAATGATTAATGCGATCCAACCTATTGGTCCTGCTGCTGCCGCAATGCCTCTAAATGCTACTTTGACAGCCGACTTCTCAGCCATCTTAGCCATTTTCTTTTCGAGTTTACCTTTGAGTTTGTCTACCATTGGTCGTAGATACTTCTCAAAGGCTTCTTCGAAATACTTCAAAGTGTTCTTAGCAAAGTCTTTAACTTTACCTACAAGCTGCTTGGCAAGTTTCTTTATTTTCTCAAATAATTTTAAAAGTTTTTCTTTTAGTTTTTTTACTTGGTCTTTGGCAAACTTTTTAAATTTCTTGAATAACTTACCTTTTGATGAATCCTCATCATCTTCTGACGGTGTGTTCTTTTTTACAAATTCGTCTTGAAGGACTTTGAATTTTCTTTCACGTTCATCATCTTTCAGAAAGTGCATGTCTGGATTTTCTGATGCTTTACCACCATAAATCTCTACAAGTTTAATAATGTTTTGACGAATGATGTTCAAGTCTCTGGCAATTCGTGAAACTGCCATAAAATTCAAAGATGCTTTTGAAAGTTTTTTGACTGTGGGTGAAGTTCTTTTGGTAGAAGTTTTATTTAAAACTTTCTTGCTTATTGCTAACCCAAGTTTTTCGGATAACATATTATGTTGTTAAATAGTTTTTCATAAAACTTGAATTATATGGATCAGCAACACTTTCTGAAGATGGTGCTTGTTTGCCAGAAGTATTGTTTGTCATTGGCGCATTGACTACTGTTCCGGCATCAGCCGCAGCATCCATTCTTTGACCTTCTGCAACCATTGATGAATTAGTTGATAACGCTGAACCAGAGGGTGCTGACATTGCTGGTGTAGGTATAGGGGGTGAAGGTGCGGCACCATCTGCGCCTGCTGCTCCAATTGAACCTGTTGCGCCTGTGGCACCAGCTACACCAGCAGCACCAGCTACACCAGCAGCACCAGCTACACCAGCAGCACCATCGGCTCCGGCAGGCACAGGTGATGTGCTTGCGCCTTTTGCCATTTGTAAAATCTTGGTTGGCTCACCACCAACAGCAATAACTTTACGACGAACTTCTTCTTCTGTTACTGATTTACCTGATGCTTGATCTGTGTAGCCAGTTGATGAAGATGGGTCAACATTGATACCAACTTTAGAACTTAGAAAACCCTTTGCGGCATCTTGACTCTTTTCAGCATTGAGTGGACTGTATGGATCAGGTGTAGGTGATTTGCCTACTGTTTCAGCAAGTGCTTGTTGTGACGCTTTTTGCTTTTCTTGTTTTTCTTTTTCTTTTGGCTTGTCTTCTAATCTATCTTTTGCTGCTTTGTCATAGAATACACCTTCACCAGAATCAAGTTTACCACTCATTTCTTTCAGTGATGTTGTAGCAGATGATGTGTATGTTTCGGGTGCAGCACTACTCGTATCTTTTTTGAATGGATAATAGGGTTTAGTGTCTTGTAATACACTACCCTTGAATGAGCCAACACCGAGAATGGAAAAATCATATGCTGTCAATTTGCTAAACGGTATTGCTGGTATCCCAACATTATTTTTAATGAATGTGACAACTTTATCAAAAAGTTCGGTGACACCAAGCAACAGCGGCATCATCATTTTCAATGCTGAGTCCATACCTTGACGAAGTTCTTTTTCACCGAACAATCCAAATGTAATAAACTTCAGGAATCCACCAAGCGCAGCAACAAGTGTATCTACAATGCTGCCACTTTCTTTCCAAACTTTGATGCCATCAAGAATACCGTTAATTAGACCACCAATCAACATCGCAGGTATGAATATCTTGCTTAGTATCGCAAGTATTGAACCGCCACTAAACAATGAAGCAAATCCACCAACAATGCCAGTAATCAATCCACCAATTAACTTTACTGGATTGAGCATACTCAACAAACTACCAATACCACCTTCTTCTTTTGGTGCTGCTTCTCTACCACCTCTTTCCGCTGCTGGTGTTGCTGCTTTGCTTTTTGCTCTGGTTGCTTCTAGTTCTGCTTCACGTTGATCTTCAGTTTTAAAAAACTTATCTGCTTTAGTCGCAGCAGTTTCACCTTTGATCTTTACAAGTTTGGCCATATTCTGGCGAAGCACATTGACATCTCTTGCTATGCCAGGAAAAGCAAGAGATTGTTTAGCAATTAAATCAAGAAAAGGAAGCACATTGGAACCAACTGTTGGCTCTTCTGCTTTTTGTTCAACACCTTCTTTGGTAGGTGATGTTTCTTTTTTCTTTTCTTTCTTCTTTTCTTTTTTACCAAAAATAGAAGATAAAAGACCTTTTTTTGTTTCTTCTTTCTTTTTTGCCATTTATCGTCTTGCCTGTTTTTGTGCGTTAATACGTTCTTTTTCTTCTTCCAAATACTGCATCAAAAGACCCAAATAAATGGTTCTTTCCCAAGGTAACATTTCTTCAAGTTCAGTCAAACTATACTTGTGATGCTGGATCAATGCAAAGTTTGTCTGATAATAATTACTCAGTGTGTCATAACGAAAGATTAGGCGAAAAAATTTTGAAGCCCTTTAATCTCAATGTCTTCTTCGTATCCACATTTACCACATTTGAAGTGGACATCTTTCTTCAGTTCTGGCATCGTGTCAAAAAACAATTTAATCTTTTCTAAATCTTTTTGTGACATTGAGTCAACAAATTCAACCAACTCTTCGTGTGAAGAATCTTTGGCATAATACACTTGTTCTTTATCATACAGATATTCAATACAATCAATTAACACATTTACCAAAATATCGTTTTCATTCATGCTTTCATATTTCTGGATCATCTCAAAAGTAGGATACTTCAGACAAATTCCAATTTGGTCATTCAACATAAATTTGTTGTTGTGATTCGCATGAACTGTTGGCTCAACTTCTAATAGATTCAGTTTAAAATCTACTGAGCCACTACATGTAGCATCTTCACCTTTATCGTTTTTAATAACGTTATTACACTTATACTTTAAGTCAACAACTTCTTCTACCGATCTAGCACGGAGGTGCATGAACAAATATTCAAGATCAAACGTTGGTAAAGAATCAATATCAATGTCATCTAGCACACAATTCTTTAGAACTCTACGAATCGTTCCAATCACATCTTTGGAATCTTCTGATTCTGCTGCCATCAAAAACAATTTTTGTTCTTTGACAAGAAATGGTCTAATTCGAACACTCTGTCCATTTGAAATCAATTTAATGGTATAAATTGGTACGTCAAGTTTTGGTAACATAATTTCCTCTCAATTAGAATGAAAAAATTCTGGACGCCGCTGTTCCTCCAAGTGTGCTGAGTGTTTGACCGATATCATATTGACCTTCAAATATCGTGCGATATTTTTGATAAGAAAACGAAACTGATAAACGATGAAAACCTTCTTCAGCCCAACTCAAAGGTTGCGGTGCTATTCCAATTGGAAAAGCATCCATTAATTCTACGGCATAAATTTGACGAACAAAATCGTCATATTGAATAATACGAATATTTGTCAAGTATCTTGTGGCATTACTTTTTGGAAATCTTGGATTGTTTGTATCTGGTGGTATAATTGAATCCATCCAACGTTCAAACAATTTTCTTTCATAGAATTCGTTTGTACACAGAAAAGTTAAGTTCGTATCTGTGTACTGCATACGATATGGAACCTTGAATGATGGTCCATAGATTCGAGCATCGGCTGTTTCGAGTGTTCTTCCTGGCAGTTCTGCTGATTCACATTGTAGTGCCAGATATCTTGACACAGAGGGATTAGATGAACGGGTACCTTCATTCTGAAATCCTAAAGCAGAATTGATAGCGTCGGATACATCAGTGAAAATTGAGTTTGGAAAGTTTAATACTTTTTCCAAAAATGAATTGCCAATTGACTGCCCAATATATGCGGGTATTGGTATGATAACTTCATATCGACAAGGACGAGCAAGTCCGTCTTTGCCTTTAATATTTGATAAAAACAGATTAGGTGAAAAAGCCATTAAAATTTGTCCTCTGAATCTGACCAGACTTTGCTAGCCGTTGCTTTTGCAAAAGATTCCACAGGCAATAGAGCAGCGATGTCCCATTCATCGGCAGTTATTTCCAAAAATCTAGATTGAACATGTCCAGACAAGTATCGTTTGATACACGGTGATGCTTCATAGATTTTTGATGCTCTTTTCAAAAAGTCGTAACTAATTCTAAATCTTGTGGTTTCATCATAATCACGATTATTCAAAATTGTACTTAATTTGTCGAGAAGAATGATTCGTCGCTTTGGGTGAATGTAATGTAGATTCAACCCTAGAAAGCCGTCTGGATATCGTTCTATTGGAATAACCAATGGGAACCTGTCGTAATATGGCAACGAATCTTTCGTCTTTGGATCATAATAATAAAAGTACATACGACCGATAATAGACTGGTTTTTTAATCGTTCACGATCACGCATCAACTCACCTTTGGTGGGTCTGAGTGAAGGAACTTTGGACCTTAGCCACGAACGAGCCTCACGGGATCGTGGTGCGTATCCTGACTTAGCAAGGGATTCCTTAATTCTATCAATGAGTCGTTTCGCCATGTTGTATTTATCTGATACCCAAGTGCTTTTCAGTCAAAATTTGAAACTGCCAGCCGTGATCTTTACAGAACTCTTCGGCAGCATACCACTTGGCTTTGTTGATTTCGTAAGTGATTGCTTCTTGTAGATATGTTCGTGTCTTGCGTTTTTGTGTTGGTGGTTGAGTCTGTTTCTCTGGCTTGACTTCTATAACGTAAGTCATTACTGTGCCGTCTGCTTTACGCATCTTGGCAATGAAGTCTGGAAAGTACCGATGCTTCTTTTTGTCAACTGGGCTGTAATAAGGTATAGGAAGTTCTTCCGAACCCCACCAAATGACGTTCGGATTTTCATCTAAATAATTCATTACCTTTATTTCCCACGTGGACCTGTAGATGATATTGTTCGCATCACCTTTGTATTTCTGTGGGTTTTTCGGTTTAAATCTTCCTTTATTTGACATAAATACTATCTAGTCAATCAAAACAGGAACCCTCATGGCATTTTTCGGTCTGTCAGATATCACCATAGCAAAAGAAGATAATAGAAGAGGACCGCTGGCACCTCTTTTTCAGGGCACCACATCAAATACATTCAGATATCCTTTAGACATTGGTAATTATGACAAAGCGCATTACATGGTTGTCAATGTGTTTAAACAAAACAACTCACAATATCAAGGTGTCCAGCAAAGTGGTGTCAATAGAATTGGTTCAATAAAACAAGAAGTATCCGGAACACAAAGCCCATCTTTCGCATCAAAAATTAATAGTGCCATCGATAATGCTGTAAATAATTTTACAAGCGGTAAAAGTTTGTTTGGTAAAAACATCGCAACTAATTTTGGCGGACCGATCAAGCAAAGTGCTGCTGTAGATATTGATCAGAACTCATACATCAGCAACGTACAGAGTATTGAAAATGATTCTCTGATAAAAACAACTACAAAGACTGACGAGACAATTGTTCTCTACATGCCCGATACACTTCAATATACTTTCGGACAATCATATGCTGAAGCGGCTTTAGGTGAAGAGTTGGGTGGTAAAATAGCAGTAGCAGGTAAGTCTGTATTAGAAGACTTAAAGAATGGTTTAGATCCTAAAGCGGCTGCTGAAAAGGGTCTAAAGGGACCAGCGGCAACTGCTGCTATTCAAAAGGGAATTGAAGCTAGTGGAGCAGTTATTGGACAAGGCTCGGCTAGGGCTGCCGCATTTTTGGCTCTGGGTGGTGTGAATAATCCAATGCTTGAACTGCTTTATTCATCACCGTCTTTTAGACAATTTACCTTCGAATTCATGTTTTATCCCCGTGATGAAAAAGAAGCACTAGAAGTTCAAAACATTTTAGAGCGTTTAAGATTTCATCAAGCACCAGAGATAGATGGTGGTTCGGGTGGCCTTCTTTTGATACCACCTTCAGAGTTTGAACTTTCTTTTTACTACGGCGGTCGTCCGAATCCAAACTTACCTGGCATAGGTCGATGTGTTCTTACAAACATGTCAGTAAATTATGCGCCAAATGGTTGGACAGCATATGAAATGTTTGGCGAAAATGATCCACGTTTGGGTCGTACTGGTATGCCTACAGCTATTCAATTAACACTTGATTTTAAAGAAACCGTTATTCTTACAAAGAAAAGCATGGTTCGTGGTGATGGAGGATATAAATCAACACAGTCTGTTGGCACCAAAGTACAAGACATTTATAATACTCTCAAAAGATAATTTATGGCCAAGTATTTTAATTTTTTTCCAAAAACGCTTTATTCTTTATCCGATAAGTCAACGGCTGCTGATTTTGTAACAAACATTATTGCTCGTTTTGGATTTGAACAAAGTCTAAAAGAAAACTCTAGTATTTTTTATCCATATGACATTCAAGATGGCGATACGCCAGAAACAATTGCTAACAAGTATTATGGTTCACCCGAAAGACATTGGGTAGTTTTACTATTCAATGATATCATCGATCCTCAATACGATTGGCCTCTTGATCAAAGAACAATTATAAAATATGTTAATGTCAAATACACAGCCAATGGTGCGGCAAATACAACACCACAAACCGGATTAGCTTGGTCACAATCAAACACAAAATCTTATTATAAAGTTATTACAAGAGTTACAAATAATTCTTTAAAAGATACAATCAAAGAAAAGTTAGAAGTAGATGCCAATACGTATGCGAATGTTGCTATTGTAACTTCCACATATACATTACAAAATAATACAACCGTAACACAAACAGTGACGAAAGAAACGGAAACATATTATGATTATGAAGTAAATTTAAATGAATCAAAAAGAAAAATTAAGTTGCTCAGAGCAGATATTGTGTCGCAGTCCGGTTTGCTTGATGAATTCAAACGAGTGGTGAATTCTAAAGATTAAAAAATGGAAACAGTTAATTTACCGGAAACGCCATCAAAATTTAGTATCAACGAACTTGCTATTGTAACTAAAGCAGGTAAGTTGGACATATCTAAACTGTTTCAGGAAATAAACATATTTGACTCTCTTTTATCTCCGGTCATGTCGGGTGCTGTAGTCATTATTGATTCTATTGGATTATCGTCTAAACTTTTGTTTGATGGGTCGGAAGTTCTTCTTGTAAACATTGGTAAGGATACAGACTCATCGTCTTTTCGTTTAAAAAAAGCATTTAGAATATATCGTCAAAGTAACAGAGCCACACTACAACAAAATGCCGAAACATACACTTTAGAATTTGTTTCTGATGAGTTTATTTTTTCTGAACAACAAAAAATAAATCAATCATACAAAACAACTTACAGTGATGTGGTCAATAAAATACTGGTCAATTATTTAAAAGTACCAGAACAAAAATTAAGAGGCGTGTTCCAAGACACGACTGGTATTCGTGATTTAGTTATACCTAATTTGAAACCTCTTGATGCTTTAGAATGGTGTGCTAAACGTGCTGTTGATCAAAGAAGATCACCCAACTATGTTTTCTTTGAAAACAATTTGGGGTTTAACTTTGCTTCACTGTCTTATCTTCTTTCGTCTGATTATCTGTTCAAGATTAAATTTCCAGCAAAAAATTTAGAAGAAACAAAACCAAATCAAGATTTGTTAAGCCCACGACATTTTGAAGTTGTTAATCAGTCTGATAAAATAAAAACCACTAGAGAGGGTGTGGCTGCTGGAACATTTATTGGATTTGATCCTATTACAAGAACAGTACAAAATAAACGTATTGGGTTTGAAGATCATTACAACGCTATGGATCACGGCAACGATACTGCCAACTTTTCTCAATCAAAGAATCGAGGTGGTGAAACAGCAACTCAAGCGTTCGACTCAAAAAAGGTAGTGAATATTTTTGGCGCTAACATAAAAAATAGTGAGTACATTAAAAAGTATGATCCCACATCAATCTCAAAAGTTGAAAACCCAGAAGATTTTATATTTGCTCGAAAAGCCATTTTTAGCAATCTAATGAACAAAAGAATTAAACTTGTGATGCCTGGTAATTTTCAATTGACTTCGGGCTTCAATTTGAATGTTCGTGTACCAGATTTTTCAAAAAAAGAAAGTGGCTCCGAAAACGAAGATCGTTCGTTAAGTGGGAAATATTTGATTATTGCTACAAGACATATTATTAAGTATGATATGCATGAAACAGTTTTAGAACTTGCAACAACATCGAATGAAACTGACTTTATACCACAAAGTGTGCCAGAACAAAATCAAGCGATAGAGACTTATGGAAGCTACTGATAATAAAGATTTTGCTGGTAAATATGGCTTTACCTGGTGGATGGGGATTGTTGAAAAAATCAACGATCCTTTAAAACTTGGTCGCTGTAGGGTTCGTTGTGTTGGTTGGCACACCGACAATAAGTCTTTATTGCCAACAGATGACTTGCCTTGGGCGATGTCTTCAATTCCAGTAAATACCAATAATGTTTACCCGCCACGTGAGGGTGATATGGTATTTGGTTTTTTCGTTGATGGTGAAAATGCTCAAGTGCCTGTAATTCTTGGCGTACTTCCGGGTATACCACTCAATGCTGCCAACTATCAACAAGGCTTCAATGATGCTAGAACACCAGAAGAAGTTTCTGCTGCGCCAGTCAAGCCATATGAGTCATCAACAAACTATCCACGTAAGTTAGATGAACCAACAACATCAAGACTTGCTCGAAATGATTCTGATTATCCATCTGAAATACTGACTGCAAAAAAAGAAAAAAAAGCAAGTAAAGTAGAACCAGATTCATATTACAATGCAAAGTATCCCTACAACAATGTATATGAGTCTGAGTCAGGACATGCCCTAGAATTTGATGATACTAAAGGCGCCGAACGTGTTCATGTTTATCATCGCTCAGGCTCATACACTGAGTGGGGACCAGAAGGTGATAGAGTAGAAAGAATACAAAGAAATAAATTTGAAGTTGTTATTGGTGACGAAAAAGTTTATATAAAAGGTAATGTAGAATTATACGTAGATGGTAATGTAAACATGGAAGTTGGAGGTAATTTTCAAGCTGAAATAGGTGGAACCTGTGAGATAAACTCAAGTGGAAATATGTCATTCAATGCTCCACAAATAGATTTCAACTAATATGTCTGTTTTTATTGAAACTTCACAATCAAACCTTTCTGGCTTCGTTACAATACCTGACGATGACAGGGATGATATTCTTGATGCTGAAGAAAAACGTAGAACTTTACCATCAGCTTATGAAAAAACTACGTTTTCTGTCGATATGAATTTTACCGCATATTATTTGCAGATTCCGGACCTTGAAAAGGTATACGTCGATGTTTTGGCTGTAACACCTTTATATGATTTTAATAGTATAGGATTAACTGCAAATCCTATTGATACTAATACTTTAAGAGTTATTGGTACAACTTCAAATGTTTTTCCTGGCACATATTTTCAATTTACAATGCCAACTCTTGATGCATCTGGAACAAAATATGAACAAGAAATATTAGATGCAAACACGACTAAAGATTTTTATGCTTTAAATTATTACGAAATGCCTCAACCAACAGAATTGGAATTAACTTATCCAATAAAATTAAGAGTTCAATCTACGCCACTGACTCCAGAACAAGACATTGAAATTGACTTATTTCAGTGGCATTATTGGGAATACGAGCCAGCTAGAAGAACAATTATAGATTTAGTAGCAAGGGGGAAAAACTAATGCCGGCAGTTGCAAGACAAAGCGACAGAGTTATGTCGAAAGACGGATCAGGCAAAAAATGTAAGTCTCCATTGAGAACATCGGTCGGTCAAGTCAACAGTAAAAACGTTAGGGCTAACGGTAAATTAATTGTTGTTGCGGGCAATACTATATCGCCTCATCCTAAAAGAGGATGCACCTTAGACACATCAACATTATCATCATATTCTAGTTCGGTTAAAATAGGCGGTTTGGGAATAGGTAGAATTGGTGACGAATATGGGCCCAACATAATCACACAAGGCTCGCAAGATGTTTTTGCTGGAGGTTGAATAAATAAAACATGACTACTACAATAACATCAATTAATCCTAAGATTGAAACCGAAAGGTCTTATAGAGACTTAGATTTAAATTTTACGGCACATCCTGTTAAGAAAGATGTTAGTGTTCATCTTAATGAAAAAGCTGTAATTAACTCTGTAAAAAATCTAGTATCTACTAACTTTTATGAAAGACCTTTTCAACCAGAATTAGGATCTTCAATTCGTGCTTTACTTTTTGAACCAGTTGACTCAGTTTTTGGTGCATCAATTGAAAGACGATTGCTTGATGTAATTAACAATTATGAACCTAGAGTTTCTGTTGAATCAATTGTTGCCATACCTGCACCAGACGAAAATGGATACAAAGTGACAATGACTTTTTACATAATTAATTTAGCTAATCCAATTACAATTAATTTCTTTTTAGAACGTATAAGATAAAATGGCTGAACCACTACAAGTTACAGAACTTGATTTTGATCAAATCAAGCAAAATTTAAAAACTTATCTAAAGAGTCAATCTGAGTTTACAGATTATGATTTTGACGGTTCTGGATTAAGTATATTGTTGGATATTTTGGCTTACAACACTCACTATCAAGCATATTACTTGAACATGGTTGCCAATGAATCATTTATGGACACGGCACTATTGAGAGATTCTGTAATTTCTCATGCCAAAGTTTTAGGATATGTACCTTACTCAAGAAAAGCCCCACGTGCTGTTCTTAACTTCACGGTAAATACTGATGTTGATGATGGTTTAACTTTAACTATACCAAAAGGTTTTGCTTTTTTATCAAATGAAATTGATGGGGTAAGTTATAATTTTGTAACATTAGAAGAAAAGACCGTAACTAAGGCGAATACAGATTTTTTATTTTTAAATCTGCCAATATATGAGGGTCAACTAGTAACTTATAATTTTACTTACGACCAAACAACAAATCCAAAACAAATTTTTGTTCTTCCAGATGTGAACATTGACACAACAACTTTAACTGTGTCTGTTCGTTCTTCTGCTTCAAATACAGATCAAGAGATTTATACTCTTGCTTCAGACGCTTCCGAAAACACGACAACTTCTACTGTATTTTATTTGCAAGAAAATAGAGGTCAAAAATATGCGATTTATTTTGGTAACGACGTAACAGGTAAAAGTTTAACAAACGGTTCAGTAGTAGGTGTGACTTATTTGGTCACAAATGGAACTGCCGCAAACAAAGCAAATAATTTCGTAGCTACCGGTTCTTTGATTGACTCCGATAATGAAAATCAAACAAATTTTACTATTAATCCTGTAAGTGCTGCTTCGGGTGGTGCTGAACGTGAAAGTGTAGATGAGATAAAATTTTCGGCACCTCTTCAGTATACAACGCAAAATCGTTTAGTCACAACCAAAGATTATGAATCTTATATTAAAAAAAGTTACCCCTCAGTTGAATCTTTATCTGTTTGGGGTGGAGAAGATGAAATACCGGCAGTTTATGGTAAAGTTTTTGTGGCACTAAAACCAAAGGATAACTATTTTATAAGCGAAGCTGAAAAGCAAAGAATAATTGACGAAATTATTAATCCAAGAGCAATTATTTCCGTTAGTGCTGAAATTAGAGATCCCGATTATCTTTATATTTTGTTGAATAATCAAGTGAAGTATGATTCTAAAAAAACTATACTTACGGAATCACAACTTTCTACGCAAATTAGAAATGCAATTATTAGTTACAAACAAACATTTTTAAATAAATTTAATGCTATTTTTGCTCTTTCAAAAGTACAAGATCAAATTGATGGTGTAGAAAATAACGCTATTATTGGTTCAGAAACTCTTGTCAAACTTCAGAAAAGAATCACACCAAAACTGAATATAAGTTCAAATTATACGATAAATTTTGGTGTTCCTATTAAAAGGGGAACATTAGCTGATCGGCTGACAACAACAGAGTTTTCTGTTTATGATGCTACAGGTGTGAGTAGAACTGCAATCATTGAAGAAATTCCTCAATCATTTACAGGTGTTTCATCTATAGAAATTATAAATGCTGGATATGGATATACTTCAACACCAACAGTTACAATTTCCGGTGACGGTACAGGTGCTACAGCAGAAGCAGTCATCGAAGGTGGAAGAATTACACAAATTAATATGACAAATCGTGGCACTGATTATACACGTGCTACCGTGACTATTACGGGTGGTGGGGGCTATAGTGGTTCCGCAACGGCGATAATTGATTCGAAAGTTGGAACACTCAGAGTTATCTACTATGATGAAAACGCCAATAGACAAATTATTGATGCTAATGTTGGTGAAATTTATTATGATACTGGAATTATTATACTGAATGATTTAAAAATACTTTCTGTTTCGTCAAACGATGGTTTATTACGCTTGACCGTAGTTTCTGAGGAAGGTGTAATTGAGTCAACAAGAAATGTGATTATAACGATTGACGAAAATGATGCAACATCAATTGTAACAACACTTGAAAAAATGACATCATAATGGCTACAGATTTAAAAACATCGTTACTTGTTAATCGTCAAGTTCCCGAATTTATTCAGGATGAATATCCTACGTTCATTGCTTTTCTTGAAGCATACTATGAATTTCTTGAACAAAAACAGGGATCAGAAACAAATGATTTGATCACACAAGCAAAGTCTCTTCGTTATGCTACCGATGTTGATGAGTCAATTGCTCAATTTCAAACAAACTTTATTAACAATTATGCCCCTTTAGTTCCACAAAACGCAACTGTTGATAAAGCATTTTTAATAAAAAATATATTACCTTTTTATTTGACTAAAGGTAATATTAAATCTTTTGAATTATTTTTCAGACTTCTTTATGGTACAGATGTTACTATAACTTTCCCAAAAGATAATATTCTTCGTGCCTCTGACGGTAAATGGACTGTAGAGAATGTTGTTCGTATTGATAATGAAGTTTATTCTTATTACATCGGAAACGGTACAAAAAAAGAATTCCTTCTTGCTCAACAAGTTGGCAAATCTGATGTTACTGTTTATGTAAACAATGTAGAAACAACAAGTGGCTTTTACATACTTAAAGAGAGCAAGAAAATCATTTTTGATTCTGCTCCAGCAAACAATGTGGAAATAAAAGTTTTTTATGATGATTTTAATGAAACACTTTTTACGAACAGAAAAATTACAGGATTGACTTCTGGTGCTACGGCAATTGTTGAACGTGCCGCACCAAGACTAATTACACAACAAACTTCAATTGAATTGTATGTTGATGATGCCACATTACTTGGTTCATTTTTAAATGCTGAAGTAATTACAGCAGATATTTTTGCTGACGATGGTGAAACATTAATTACAATTAGATCAGACACAGTAGCAACACTCAGTTCAATTACTGTAACAAATGCTGGAGCCAGTTATAATGTTGGTGATCCGGTAACAATTATTGGTGGCGCTCCACAAACTCCAGCTGAAGCAGTTGTGAGTGAGATTTCAATTGGATTTGCTGATGGCGCAAACGTTGGTTATGGAGGTGCTGGTTTTGCTCTAGGTGGTATCATAACTGCTTTTAATGATGATGGCACAATTACTCTTGCTACAGGTGCTATCGATACTTCGGGCGCAAACTCAGCAAATTCATACACACTCTTTACTGATACCATCAACACATATGCCAACATAGTTCTTTCAAACTCCAACTATGGTTTTCCATCAACTGTAATTCCCACTGGTGAAAACATTGCAACACGATTGGTGGATGCATTTTCAAAAGCTACAATTACTGATATTGGTCCGATGACCAATGTTGCTATAATTTACTCAGGAACAGATACATCAAACTTGACAATCGATGCTGACGGAGCAAAATACGCTAACACTTTTGACATAAAAACTTTTGGTTCAATAGGTAGAATTGACATAGTTTCTGGTGGTAGCAATTATCTAATTGGCGATGAACTTACTCTTGGTCCAAATCCAGCTGGAACATATGGTAGAGGTTTTGCGGCGGCAGTTACAAATACAAACGCTTCAGGTGCAATTACAAGAATTGAAATTCAACCATCAAGACTTACTGGCAGTGCTAACACAACGTCTGGCAATGTTGTTGTCGTTGGAAATGGCACAAATTTTATAAATGAATTGGCCGTTGGTGATCAAATCATGATTAACTCCGAATCACGATATGTCAATTCGATTTTGTCAGCAACTTCTCTTAATGTAAACGTATCCTTCACAAGAACTTCAACTGAAAGAAAAATTGGCGTATATGACCGATATCTTGTTGGTGGTCAGGGTTATATTCAAAACAATTTCCCAACAATCACAGTATCATCGACAACTGGCGCAAATGCTAATTTACAAATTACTTCTTTGATGGGTAATGGTGAAAGACTTGGAATTACGGGTTCGGGAGTTGCCGGTTCTATTACAAAGATTCGCATAACAAACCCTGGTGCTGGCTATCAATTTATTCCAACAATCGATTTGTCGAACCGTGGTGATGGCACAGCAACAGCAGAAGCGCAAATTGAGAGGTCATATGTTTCTTTTCCCGGAAAATGGATTGGCTCGGATGGAATCATTTCATCATTAGATAGAAAGATAGAAGGTCTAGATTATTATATCGATTTCACTTATATTACTTCTGTGGCTACAGAATTTGCAAAGTATGCCAGCATTTTAAAAGATTTGTTACATCCTGCGGGCTTCAAGAATTACGCCGAGTATCCAATTTCACGACCTGTAGATTTAGATTTGACAGTTGATTCTTCAGTCACCGAAACAATTTCTGGATTAGTTTCTACAAGTGCCAACTCGATTATAGTAACAGGAACTTCGACCAAATTCAATGTTGCAAATAGTCTAGGTATCATTTCAATAGGTACACAAATCGCTATAAATAATGAAATACGCACAATCAATGCGATTGTCAGTAACACTTCATTGACAGTCTCAAGCGCATTTACGACAAACACCTCTGCTCAGACATTGATTATTATCACATAAATATAGCTTATGGCTCTAAACTATACATCAGAAAAACTTCCATTAGACAACGCTGAGAGATTTAAAGACTCTTTTAGCGATTCGGATCCGTCTATACAGTATATTTTTATTGGAAATCATACTCCATATTCTAATGAATCTTCGCCACCAAATATTGCTGAAACTATTTCCAGTGAAAAATTGGTCTGGGACAATATGTTTGCGGCAAAAAAAGTTACCGCAAATGATGTTGAACTTGTTATTCCAAGAGTAAATTGGACAGCAAACACAAAGTATCGTCAATATGATGATACGATTGCTTTGTCAGATTTAATTACTGGGAATACAACACAAAATTTGAAGCCATTTTATATTATTACGTCTGCTAAAAATGTTTATAAATGCCTTTCAAATAACTTCTCATCAAATTCTACAGTAGAACCTACAGGAGATTATTCAACTTCTAATGGTGCTATTTCAACTGCTGATGGTTACATTTGGAAGTACATGTTCAATGTCAAATCATCAAATAAGTTTTTGAATACGGAGTGGATTCCCACTCCAACAAGAAATACACAGACGAGTGGTTTGTCTGATTACAGTCTTGATGACACAGGTGTTGTAGATGGAGAATTGACAACGGTTGTGATCACTAGCGGTGGTTCTGGTTATTATGACACTAGTGTCGGTGTAACTCCTTTCATCACAGGATGTTCAATACTCACCGTGGCAAATACCTCAAATATTGCTGCAAACATGACTGTTTCTGGCACAGGTATTTCAACGGGAACAATAATTTCTGTTCTCGACACACCCAACAATAAGATCACATTATCGTCACCTTCGACATCAAATGGTGGTGGTAATGGATCTAATATATCTGTGGCCACACGAATTTATTTTGATGGTGATGGTGTAAACGCTGCCGGTTCAGCGACACTAGCAAACGGTCAGATTTCCAAGATTACAATCACAACAATTGGAACCGGTTATTCACGTGCGAATGTTTTAATATTCGGTTCAGGCACAGGAGCTAGTGCTAGAACAATTATAGCACCAAAATATGGACATGCTAAAAATCCAGCAAAAGATTTATTGGCTAAAAATGTAATATTAACAAGTGTAATTGGTCAAGTTGATTCAACTGAGAATGGTCTGATTTCTGTTGACACTTCATTTAGACAATTTGGACTGCTCAGAAACCCGCATAAATATGGTCAAGCTGCAAAAGCAAATAATACAACAGCAAATGCAGTTATAACTCAGGCAAGAACTTTGACGCTAACACCAGGACCTTCTTATACATTGAATGAGTATGTGTCACAAGTAACTGCTAATAATACTGTAGCATATGGCTTTGTTTATTCGCAAACGGCCACATCAGTAAAAGTTACTCAAGTAAAAGGTAGCTTTGTAGTTGGTCTTTCTTTGATTGGTTCATCATCGGGAACATCACGAACTCTAGTGGCAACAACCAATCCAGAGTTTGAGCCATATTCTGGTGATATTTTGTATGTTGAAAACATAGAAAAAATAGAAAGAGAAGATGGTCAAGCTGAAAACATCAGATTTATTATACAATTCTAAAGGTTAGACATGGCATTAAACTTTAACACAAATCCGTATTACGATGATTTTGATGAAGATAAAAACTTTCACAGAATCTTGTTTAGACCTGGCCGTGCTGTACAAGCACGTGAATTGACACAATCACAAACTATTCTTCAGAATCAAATTGACCGTTTTGGTAAACATGTATTTCAAGAAGGTTCAAAAGTTACTGGTGGTGAAACATTTGATGAAACTGTACTTTCTGTAAAACTTCAACCAACTTATAGTGGCAATACAATTAATATTTCTGGTTATAATGATTACTTTGCGTTTTCAACAACCAGCAATGCAGTTTATAAAATTAAAAAAGCTGAAGCTGCTACTTCTACTGATCCAAACACTTTATTCTTAGCGTTTATTAAAGGTTCTACCGTAATTAACGGAAACGCAAATGTGACGATTGCAAATTCAGAAACTTTGAGAATATATTCAACTGGGGATTTATCGTCTTCAAATATTGTAGGCAACGTCATTTCTTCAAGCACAGAATCTTCAAATACTGGAAGACTTTTTTCAGTAAATGAAGGCATATTTTTTACTAATGGATGTTTTGTAAAAACACCAAAACAAACAACCGTTGTATCGAAATACACAAATAATGCAAATGTGACTGTTGGATTCGACGTTACCGAATCTATAGTTGCTTCAACATCAGATACTTCTTTGTTAGATCCGGCTATTGGAGCTTCAAACTATATTGCTCCAGGTGCTGACAGATATAAGATTGAACTTACATTAACTACAAAAGAAATCACTGCTGATGAATCAATTTCCGATCTTACGACATCAAAATACATTGAGTTATCAAGATATAGAAATGGTGAATTAGTAAAACAAACTCAAACTTCTGTTTATTCTGTTCTTGGAGACACACTTGCAAGAAGAACTTATGATGAATCTGGTAATTATAGAGTAGAGGGACTTAATCCCAAAATTCCTTCAGAAAAATTCACTCCAAATAGCATTTTTACATTCGCAATTAGCCCAGGCAAAGCGTATGTTAAGGGCTATGAAATAGAAACTGTAGGTACAACTGAACTGTTATTAACAAAATCACGTGCCACCGAATCTGTTTCTGGTTATGATGTACCTGCTTACTACGGCAATTATTTTTACATAACAACAGCAAATGGCGCAGTTATAAACTTTTCAACTGCGGAGAAATTAGAACTACACAGAAATGTTGGCGCATTTAGCGCATCAACTAAAATTGCTGAAGCATATCCAAAGAATTTAGAATATGTGAGTGGCAATGGATCTACTTCAACCTATAAACTACATCTATTCAATATTGTAAAAACAAGTAACACACCAATTGACTTGACACGTGCCATTATAGCGGGCAACTCAACATCAGTCAATGCTACCTGTAACATTTCAAACAGTTCAGTTATTACAAGAACAATTGCTGGTACAAATTATTCATATTCGAATGTAATTAACTTGGCTAGTTCAACAGGTGTTACTGTTGGTATGGAAGTTTCGGGTACAAATATTTCATTTCCAACTTATGTAACTGCTATAAATGGTAACGATATTACTGTAAGTGGAAATCCTGTTGGTAACAATACGCTACAGTCTCTTACCTTCAGATCAGCGTATTTGACGGATACTAACTATGACTCGTCTGTTTTTGAGGCTTCGTATGATGTAATCAAGCAATTCTCTCAAGTTAATTATTATACCAAACGAGTTTTCAAATCGGTTTCATTTGTTGCTGGAGTGGCTTCAGTTCAGACAAATGATGGAACAGAAAGATTTGCTAATGTAAGTGGTGCAAATTTACAAAGACACTATGCTATTTGTATTCGCACTGGTGGTACAGGATCTTTTCCGAATTTTACATGGGTCAACTTGAGTGCTGGTTCTTATATTAGTGTGCCTTCACCATCAGTCGGTTCTCCAGCAACACTGAATATCAATTTGGGAGATGCCACTTTCAATGGCACGGCAGATATTCTGACCACACTTGATATTACAGCAGCAACGAGAAGAACAAAAACGCTGTCTCAAAATGACATCAAATACTTTACTGTATTGGATTCGGCAAACACATTCTCTTTAGGCTATGCGGATGTAATCAACGTTTCGGCAATTTATATTGCGACTGGTTCAAATACAGCATCAAACGCTAATGTAAACGTTGTTGGAAGTTTTGATATTGATCTTGGTCAAAGAGATAGCTTCTATGATCATTCTACGATCAAATTAAAGAACGGAGCAACTGTAAATACTGGCAACACGTTGGTGATCTTTAATCGTTTTACACATTCGGGGACAGGGTATTTCGATACTTTATCTTACCCAACATACGATGAAATTCCAGCTTATACAAAAACTGATGGTACAGTAATAGATTTAAGAGATTCAATAGACTTTAGACCAATCAGAACGGCAAATGCGTCTTCTAATGTTTATTCAAATCTCTCAATGTCGTTTGCCTCACAACAAATTGTTGATTCATTAATTGGTTCCGTTGATACTGATGTTGAATATTATCTCAGAAGAAATGATAAAATTGTATTGACAAAAAATGGTACGTTCAAAACTCTGACTGGTGTTAGCGCATTGACGAACCCACCAATTCCAAATAATGAAGAAGATTCAATGACACTTTATACTTTGTCAATTGATCCATACACTTATACAGCAAGTAATGTAAAAATTCAAGTTGAAAATAATAAACGTTATACGATGAAAGATATTGGTTCAATTGATAATCGTTTAACTAGAGTTGAATATTATACCGCACTTAATCTGTTAGAAAAAGATATAGCGTCAACGGTATATTATGATGACCAAGATAATCAGTTATTTAACAACGGTTTTGTTGTAGATTCTTTCAAAGGTCATAGCATAGGTGATGTGTTTAATCCTGACTACAGTTGTTCAATTGATTACGATAATGAAATACTCAGACCGAAGTTTGAAAGTAATGGCACATCTTTAGCTATTTCAAGTAACACACTATCGACAACTGGTAATCTTATAACATTAACTTACACTTCTGTACCATATATTACACAAAATATAGCGTCAGAAACAGTAAACGTTAACCCATTTAATGTGATTGGTTTTATTGGTTATGTGAAACTCGAAAAATCTTCTGCAAGTTGGGCAGACTTTTCAACGAGACCGGATGTTGTTATCAATAGAGATAATGGTTTAGATAATTTTGTTTACTCAAATAATTTTCCCGGATCAAAATGGAATGATTGGTCATTGTTTGGCTATGATGATGAAACAAATATTGTTTACACATATTATTCTTCATCCGGTCAACAACTTCAAACCACAACGGATTCTAGAGTAAAATCATCCGACAGTGGCATTATTGAAAATAAACTTTTGATTTATACCGCAAACACTGCGTTAGATTTTGAACTTTTTGGCATGAGACCTAATGTTAGAGTAATAGCATATTTGGATAACATTAATGTTACTGGTTACATGAGAAAATATGATTCCGCAAACTCGGTTTACACAACTGCGGAATTGACTACAGATAGTAATGGATACGCAAAGGGTAAAATATATATTCCTAACGACGAATATTTTAAATTCACTGTCGGAGCAAATCATTTATTTTTCTGTGATAATCTTTTTAGTCCCCAAAATTCTTCAACATTTGCTGAAACCTTTTTTTACTCTGCCAATCCTAAAAAGAAAAAGAAGAAGAAAAAAAGACGCACTCCTAAAACTCCTGTTATAACGGTTATTTTTGATCCAAATGATGATGTAACTGTTGAACTTCCGACTGATACTGATAACACTAAAATAAATACACAAACACAAAGTGTTTATGTTGATTCAGAATCACCAACATTTACTACTATGAATGCTATTGCCATAGGAGCCGCACAAGCAGGAGGAACAAGATATAATGGTTCAACTGATTTTCATAGTGCCGTAAAAGATGCGACCGGTCAAGCAACGTATACACCTGTAACATTAAATCAAGCAACAACCAATCTTACAAGTGTACGTACACTTCCAGCAGCTACATCTACTAGTCTTGGTGCAAGTGCTAGAGCAGATGATTATATCGGCGCTTTGTACAGAGAAGTTTTAGGTCGTCCACCCGATACAGATGGTTACAACTATTGGGCTTCTGTTGTTGCTGGTGGAGCGTCATTAGATTTTGTGGGCAAAGCCTTTGCGAATGCAGCGAATCAAAACTTAAATCAAGGTAAAGAAACACAAGTAAAGTGTGAAGTAAGTGATCCGATTGCTCAAACTTTTTTTGTAAATCGTTTAACAAATCCAGAAGGCATCTTTGTGTCTAGCATTGACATTTATTTTGCCACTAAAGACAGTTCTGGTATACCGGTTACTTTAGAGTTGCGTCCTACGGTAAATGGGTTTCCACATTCCGATGAAATAATCGCTGAATCAGAGGTAACACTTAATCCTTCAAGTGTGAATTTGCCTACTAATCCAAACGTTCCTGTTGCAACAACATTTACATTTAGAACTCCAATATATTTGGAACCAGGCGAATATTCATTTGTAGTAAAAGCGAACTCTGACGAGTACACTGTTTATATTGGTACAATCGGACAACAAAGACTTGATGGAGTTGGGCCAATCGTTTCGCAACCATATATCGGATCTTTCTTCAAGTCACAAAATGCTTCAACTTGGACACCAGATCAAAATAGTGATATTTGTTTCGTTATGAGGCACTGTAAATTTGCCGCAAATACAGTTCAATCGGCAGTTTTAACTCCAGTTTCATTTGGATATGATCAAACTTATGATCTTGCAAGACTTAATGTTCCATTTGAAACTTTAGGTGTTTCTGCGAATGTTACTTTTGAGCTGGCAACAAAAGCAAATTCTACAGGTGCAATGGGTAATTATCTTAATGTAATACCCAACTCGAATATCATTTTCAATGAAAGAAAGATTATTAATACTTCTTCTGATGCGAATGTCAGAATTAGAATGATCACTTTGAACGAAGATATTTCACCTTATGTTGATGTTTCTGGTTCGAATTATACTGTTGTGAAAAACTTAGTAGATAGTCCAGCAGCAGCAAATGTGACTTCGTACCCAGAAACTTTAGCATCTGGTGGTGGTGCTTTGTCTAAGTATATTGTAAGAAAAGTTACTTTGAGTGATGGCTTCGATGGATCAGCACTCAGAGTTTATCTACAACAAAACTTGCCACAGGGATCTTCAATTCAAGTTTATTATCGTGTGTTGTCGGCAACTGATTCCGACAAGATTGAGAATAAGTCTTGGACTTTAATGACACAGACTGGTGTTTCTTCAACCAATCAAAATGCCACCGAGTATTATGATTATGAATATAAGGCTGATGCAATTAGTTATACGTCTGGTGGAGTAACATACACAAACTTTAAAACATTTGCGATTAAAGTTGTGCTTTATTCAACCAATCCCGCTAACGCTCCTTCGGCTAAAAACTTTAGGGCGATTGCACTGTCATGATGTATAAAGTAAAAGATCATAATAATCTGAGAAGAGATCCCAAAAATCAAGCGATAATAAATGTCGATAGGGAAAAGTTGTCTGAACACAGAAACAAGACAAAAATAAAAGAAAATATCGAACATATAAATGAAGAAATCGCTTCTTTGAAAAGTGATTTTCAAGAGATCAAATTTTTGTTGCAACAAATTGCAAATAGAGGATAGAAATGCCAGCAAATATTAATCAGGTAACAACTGCGAATACCTTTCAGCAATGGCTTATAGCAACTGAAGATTTAATTGCCGTTGCGAACAATCTAACGAACGGCGTTGGTGGCACATTCTACGCAAACACCGATTTCACTGTCGGTGGTGATCTAGCCGTTACTGGTAACGTTGTTGGTAATGTAAGTTTTACTGGAACAATTTCTGGTTCAGGTATAAGTGATATTGAAGGAAGAGCATTAGCGTTTGCGATTGCCTTAGGATAAGATAAATAGATTCAAACTGTAAAATTAGAGGATTTTGATGGCCAATACTTTTAAAAATCAAACACTCAAAGCTGCTGGAACTACGGCACAAAATGTCTATTCGGCTGGTGCTGGAGTACAAGCAACTGTGATTGGCATGACAATTGCTAACATCACGAACTCACCAATCTCAGCAAATGTCATTCTGAGTGGCGGCAACATTACCAATAATGTTTATCTTGTCAAAGATGCGACAATTGCTCCTGGTGGTGCTTTAGTTCCTATTGGTGGTGATCAAAAAATGGTGCTTGAAGCGGGTGATTATTTACAAGTCAACACATCAATTGCTTCATCTGGCGATGTTATCGTTTCAGTTCTGGAGATTACGTAATGTCATATATTGGCAATAGCCCTGAAGTAAATTTCTTTACGGCTAAAGTAGATAAGTTTAGTGGTACCGGTGCTTGTACTCAATTTACTTTGTCAAGAACTCTTGATGATGCCAATGCTATTATCGTTGTTGTCAATAGTGTGTTACAAACACCAATTGCTTCGTATAATGTTTCATCGGGTGTTGTAACATTCACTGAAGCGCCATCATTAGGCACCGAAAATATTTTGGTGAATTATACGTCACCAATTACATTGACATTTAATCAAGTTACTCAAAGTCAAATTCAAGCGGGCGCTGTCGGTGTAACACAACTTGCAGCAAATTCTGTCACTAGTGATAAGATTGCACCAGGCACTATTGTAGCAACAGATGTCGCTGATGGCAGCATCACAACGCTCAAAATAGCGACTGGCGCAATTACAGGCAATTTAGTCGCAAACAACGCAATCTCAGGCAACAATATCGTATCACCTCCAGACATTTTCGATGATGCATTTTTGTTTGGTGGAATGTAAAAGGAAAAATAAATGGCAAGAGCATACAAAATATTAGGACAAAGAAATCCTTCAGCTAATGTGTTGACTACACTGTACACGGTTCCTTCTGGAAATTCTGCGATTATTTCGTCTATCACTATCGCAAATCTTGATGAAGCAGCAGGTGTTGGTGCGGCATTTAGGGTGGCAGTGAATACTTCAAGTGCTGCTGTATCGAACGTTAGCTATTTGGCATATGGCGTCAATGTTCCTGGTAGAGATACGATAACACTCTCACTAGGCGTAACACTCAATGCTGGTTCAATTGTATCAGTCAATGCGAATAGTTCTTTGTTGGCGTTTTCTGCATTTGGTACTGAAGTCTACTGAGAATGAGTCTAAAAAGATTTGGCCTGACTGGCAGTCTAAACAATCAGCCAAGAGTTGCGGCAAGAAAGTTTAGTTCAAATAGAATAAGCCTCAGACGGTTTCCTTTTGCAACGACACCAGGTGTCGTAACCACGGCTGTTTATGTTGAAGATGTATTTTCGACGTATCTGTATACAGGCAATGGTACCACGCAGACGATCTCAAATGGAATCGACATGTCTGGCAGTATATATGGTGGATATGTTGAGTTTGACGGTGTAGATGATGCTTTAATAACAACAATGCCTGCTCTCAGCGGAGATTTTACCGTTGAATTTTTCTTTTTTCCCACAGATTTCAACCGTGCGTATATAATCTTAGACAAGTCTTTTAGAGATACCAATTTTTCTATAGTTACAGATTATCTAAACACGGGAGCATTTTATGTTCAAGTTGGGGGATATGGGCAAATCAACTTTTCATTTAATCCCCCAATAGTTAATCAATGGAGCCATGTTGCGCTTTGTAGAAGCGGTTCCACTGTTCGCATGTTTCTTAATGGCACACTACTTAGTGGCACAACAGCTGGTGTAACTGGAGCAATCACAACAGGCACTCTTTATATTGGTGCTGGTAGCAGTGCCGGTTCTGGCTACGAATTTACACAAGGGTATATTTCAAATCTTAGAATCACAAACACTGCATTATATACATCGAACTTTACTAGGCCGTCTAGCCCACTAGAGGCAGTTTCGGGCACACAATTACTCACTTGTAAAGCTCCAAGTCTTACAACGGACCTATCGCCAAACGCATACTCTATTACAATTTCTGGTGCGCCAATTTCTCGAACAGAGGGTGGTGTATTTAATGATACCTCCAAAGGAGGTCTAGTTTGGATCAAAGGTCGTTCTCAAGTAGTAGGCCATCGTCTTGTAGATACGGCAAGAGGTGTAACCAAATCTTTAGATTCTAGCACCGGTGCTTTTGAGGCGTCTGAATTGTCAGGAGTTACCGCTTTTAGCAATACAGGATTTTCTTTAAGTGATGATGTAGATTATAACAATAACGCAAGTCTCTATGCCTCATGGACATTCCGTAGACAAGCCAAGTTCTTTGATGTGGTGACTTATACGGGTAATGGTGTTGCTAGTCGTCAGATTTCTCACAATCTTGGTTCAGTGCCAGGATGTATTTTCATCAAATGCACTAGTGTGGGATACAACTGGTATGTGTATCATCGATCAACGGGCAGTAATCAGGTATTAATTCTTAACTCAACTCTTGCGGCAGCAAGTAGCAGTGCTTGGAATAACACAACGCCTACAGATACGGTGTTTACCGTAGATGGACTTACTCCTGAAGTTAATGAAAACGGTGCAACCTATGTTGCATATCTATTCGCTCACGACGCTGGTGGCTTTGGTCTAAGTGGTTCGGACAATATAATTAGTTGTGGAAGTTATATTGGAAATGGTAGCACAACGGGTCCGACTATAAATCTTGGGTATGAACCTGCATTTTTGTTAATAAAAGATTCTACCGCATCCAATGATTGGTGCTTACATGACGGTGTAAGGGGTATCACAAATACTCCTGGTTCTAATCAAACACCTCAAATTTATCCTAATTTGAATGTTGTAGAAAATTTAAATACAAGAATAGCTTTACTTGCAAATGGATTTCAAATAATTGATGATGGTGGAAAAATAAACACGCTTAACTCCACGTTCATCTACATCGCCATCCGTCGTGGTCCAATGGAAACACCAACAAGTGGTACTGAGGTGTTTCAACCAATCGTTTATACAGGCACTAACGTTGATAATCGTAAAGTGACAACTAATATTCTAACTGACATGATCATGGCTCGTCAGCGAAATTCAACTTCATTTGGTGGAATGCTTGTTGGTGATAGATTGAGAGGTAATCAATACTTAGCTACTGGTACTACCGCAGCAGGAGTTACTGACGCAGATTCTTTGATGACACCTACATCTGGATATGGTACTTCTTTCTCTGCAATGGATGGATTTGGTGTGGGAAATGATGCGACTTCTCAGTTAAATTTGAGTGTTGTTTCGAACAATCAAATAGTTGAAGCGTTCAGACGGGCTCCTGGATTTCTTGATATTGTTACATACACAGGTACCGGTACCGCTAGAACAGTCAGTCATAATTTGGGTGTAGTGCCAAAAATGATTTGGGTCAAAAAAACTGCTGGAGGCACCGATGCTTGGGCTGTATATACATCAGCTTTAGGACCAAATTTATCTTTACAATTAGATGATGGGGGAGCTTATTCTACTCTTGCTACCTTTTGGAATGATACGGCACCAACTTCTTCTTCGTTTACGGTAGGCACAAATGGTAGTGTTAATGCTTCCGGTCATTCATTTGTTGCATATCTTTTTGGTGATGTTCCGAGTGTTTCAAAATGTTCATATTATGTTGGTAAAGGAGTAGGAACTTCACAACAAATAGATTGTGGATTTACTGCTGGAGCAAGATTAGTTCTAATAAAATCTACTGAAAGTGCCGGTGACTGGTACTTATATGATTCGTCTAGAGGTATATTGTCGGGCAATGATCCCTATTTTTCAATAGAGACCACTAACACAGAAAATACATCAACAGATTACATTGATCCTTATTCAGCAGGCTTTGAAATATCATCAACAGCACCAGCAGATATGAACAGCGGTTATGGAGAATTTTACGCCAGCTACCCTGTTGGTGGCACTGCTGTCGAAGGAGCCATTTTTCACAATAATCAATTTGTGGTTGTGGATAGCAGTGGGCAAGTTAATTTTTCACCAGACGGTATAAGGTGGACAACATATTCTACTACTTCTGGCACTCTTCGTGGCATTACTTTTGGAAATGAACTATATGTTGCGTGTGGTACCAATGGTGACATAACTACTTCATCGAATGGTACTTCTTGGTCATCAAGAACCAGCGGTACAGCAAGTAATTTGCTTTCTTGTGAGTTTGCTTTTGGAAAATATTGGGCATGTGGAGCCTCTGGTACACTTTTGAGTTCTTCAGATGGTATAAATTGGTCTTCTGTATCGACAGGTACAACAGTCAGTCTTAACAGAATTAAATATTTGAATGGTGTACTTTTTATTGTGGGTTCCAGTTCTAGACTACTTCAATCATCTGATGGAATCAATTTTACACTAACAGATTTGGGACTAGGAAATATTGCTCTTAGAGATATAGTTTATGGTAAAAATTTGTATGTTATCGGCGGTGACAGTCAAACATTGCTTACATCTCCAGACGGCACCACATGGACCTCAAGAACAATAGGTCGTAGTCCACAAGCATTAGTTTTTACTGGGAATAGATTTTTGGCTGGAGGTGGTTCCGGAAACACTGCTTATTCAGATGATGGTATCACTTGGACAAATGGTCCAACAATTACTGCCGTTACATTTAACACAGCGGCATTTGGTAATGACATCGCCATATTATTTAACTCACAGTCTTGTATTTCTTCTCCCAGATACATATATTGGGCTATAGCATAAAAATAAAAAAAGGAAAAAAATGGGTTACAGATTACAATCAACCGGTGAATATTTTCCAACAGACAATGCTCTGCGTAATATGATACCGTCAACTCCAGCACCAGTAACAACTGAGTGGATGGAAGCAAACGGTGTTGACCCCGTATTTGAGGGTCCACAAGCAACTGGTGGCACGATGTATCAATACAGTCAGTTTGGTGGTATTGAACAAATTGACGGAAAATGGTATACTAAGTATGTGTTAGGACCAATTTTTAGTGACAGTCAACAAGAAGATGCATATAAATTAATAAGAGATGCTGAACAGAGTGAAGCCGTTCGCCGCACACGCAATCAAAGATTGACAGAATCCGATTGGACACAACTGGAAGATTCACCGGCGGATAAAGCAGCATGGGCAACGTATCGTCAAGCACTTCGTGATATGTCGTCACAAGAGGGTTTTCCTTGGAATATACAGTGGCCTGAAAAACCATAATATATAAAATTATAAATGAAGGGTGATTGAATGAATAACGAAGAGATTTATTATTCGCAGTTTTTAATTAATCACGGTCAAGGTAAACTTGATTGTAATTATAAAACAGCCGCACGTGCGCTTAGACCAACAGCGCAGTACGGTTTATCCGAACAAGATGGTGAGTTCGTTTTTGGTGAGTATCAGGATGAAAGTGGTTTACCACCACCAACAAAAGAAGAAATACTGAATGAACTAGAGTTTCAAGAAAGATTTTGTGCGTATTGGCAACACTTTTATGATCGATATCAGGCATATCCTGACATTACTGTGCTGTTCAATTTGTTATATGAGGCAATAGACAAAAATCAGATTCCAGGAAAAGAATCAGATTTTTATAAAACAATTAAAATAGTAAACGAACAATATCCTTGTCCTGATGATGAGCCGCCTTCAAGAACGAATAAATAGAGTAAAATTAAGGATTTAAATGTCTTATATTGGCAATCAAGTTACGTCAGTACCGCATATAGTTGATTTATTCAACGGCGATGGTAGCAGCACTATTTTTGGTGTTCTTACCAGGGCACCTGCTGGGACAGCAGCCGTTGTTGTTTTTGTTAACGGTTCTTACAAAATTCCAGGTATTGATTATACTCTAAGTGGTGATATCATTACGTTTACTACTGCTCCTTCAGTAGGCACAAACAATATTGCTGTTCATCATATTGGTAATGGCACAACAACACAAGTACCATCAGACGGTTCTGTAACTGGTAATAAACTTGCAGCTACATCAGTTTCAGGTAATAATCTTACTCAAAACTCTATTCGTGGCAATAACATTGTTGCTGGTACAATTACTGGTAATCTGATTGCCGCAGAAACCATTACTGGTGATGATTTAGCACCAAATAGTGTTCGTGGAAACAACATTGTTGCCGGTACAATTACTGGTAATCTAATCGCAGACGGCACTATATCAGATAGCAACTTTTCAGCATCAGCAAATACAAAAATCCTAAGTTCAGGATTTGTAGGATCAATTATTTTTGGAGCATAATAAATGGCCGCACCTAATATTGTAAACGTAACTTCTATTATACCGCATACGGTGACACTCACGCCTGCGAATACAGCACGACAGGGATTGGTTGCTGCGCCGGCGACTAATGCTACTCATAAAGTAAACACGGTCATGATAGCAAATTTGGATCCAGCCACTTCATATGCTGCTACCATAGAACTACGCCTTGCTGATGGAACTACGTTTCGTTCGATTGGTAACACGGTTTCTGTTCCACCGAACTCAACGTTGGTTTTGTTAGACAAATCAACATCATTTTATTTGTTGGATACCACTGTTACGGGCGAAGCAAGCATGTTGTGGGTTCAGAGTAACTCAGCAAGTAATTTGACATTCACTTGTTCATACGAAACAATCAGCTAATTCAGAGCATCAAGAGAGGAATTTTTAATGACTAGACGTTATTCAGGTGGTTTGGTAAGAGCCCTACCTATTTCAGTTGCGACTTCTGGTACAAGCGGCGTCTTTACTGTATCAGAAGCAATGAACTATATTGCTGCTGGTAAATGGCCACAAAATCTTCTCACTACTGTTTTGACATTTACTGGTTCTGGTGTTTGGACAGCACCGCCTGGCGTTACTTCTGTTGATTATCTTGTTGTTGGCGGTGGCGGTGGTGGTGGTGCTGCTTGTAGTGGCACTAACTTTATTGCTGGTGGTGGGGGTGGGGCCGGTGGTTTTCGCTTAGGCACTAACATGAGTGTTACTCCAGGTGTTGATTATACTATAACTGTTGGTGGTGGGGGCACTGCTGATTCCGTTAGAGCAACTCCTGCTGCAAATGGTAGTAATAGTTCTTTTGGTAATTCTCCAAACAGTGTTGATGCGACAGGTGGTGGGATGGGGGGTAGGACACACGGACCAGCTGCCCCCACTTTGGGTTATGCCGGAATAGGTGGATCAGGGGGGGGAGGAACAGCGTCAACAAGTCCACTTGGTGTTACTCCTGGTGGTCAAGGTAATCTTCCTAATGTAACTCCTGCTCAGGGGTTTGGTGGTGGTGCTGGTTTTACCCCAGGAGTAAATGGTCGAGCCGGTGGTGGTGGTGGTGCTGGTGCAAATGGCAGCACTGGGAACACAAGTTCAGCAGGTATGGGTGGCGTAGGCATAGCAAGTTCAATATCTGGAATATCTACTACTTATGCTGGTGGTGGTGGTGGGGCTACTTACTCATGTACGGGGGGTACTCCACAAGTTTTGGGTACTGCTGGAGCAGGAGGCGCTGGTGGTGGGGGTAGAGGTGGAAATCCACACCCTAATGCCCCTGGCTGGTGTGCAGCATTACGAGCAAATGGGCAAAATGGCACAGCAAACACTGGTGGCGGCGGTGGTGGCGGCGCAAATCTTGTATCCCCTTTGAGTGGCGCCACATTCGGAGGTGCTGGTGGTTCAGGTATCGTCATCATTCGTTATGTACAACCTGCAAGTGAAACTACTTACACTTTCAAAACATCGACTAATTGGACAGCACCAACTGGCGCCACATTGATTGATTATCTTGTCGTTGCTGGTGGTGGAGGTGGCGGAGCAGGAGCATCTACAGGAAACCCAGGTGGTGGTGTCAATTATCTAATTGGTGGCGGTGGTGGCGCTGGTGGAGTACGCATTGGTACAAACTATCCAGTCACTCCTGGGCAAGTATATCCTATTATTGTTGGTGGTGGTGGTAATCGCAATTCGGGGACCAGTCCAACCGCAATAACACAAGGGTCTAATGGCACAAATTCCAGTTTTGGAACCACACCAAATCAAATTTCTGCTGCTGGTGGTGGAAGAGGGTCGGGAGCTATTTGTTTCAGTCACCCAGGCAGTGCTTACGCAGCAGCAAATGGTGGATCGGGTGGTGGTGGAGCCGGCACATATGGCGTTGGATTTGCTAATAACACATTAGCGATTGGACAGGGTAATATACCAAACGTGACGCCAGCGCAAGGATTTGGCGGTGGTGCTGGTATAACGACACCAAACGCAAACTCCGGCGCAGGTGGTGGAGGCGCAAGTGCTAACGGGGCAGCAGGAACTTCGGCTGTACCACGTGCTGGTGGCAATGGTGGTGAGGGTGTTGCTTCTTCAATTACTGGAGTTTCGACGAGTTATGCTGGCGGTGGTGGTGGTGGCGGATTTGGTCCCGGTGGGTCATCTGGTGGGGCTGGTGGCGGTGGTGCTGGTGGCGGACCACCTCCTGCTGCCGGCACAGCACCCGCAGGAAAAATTGGTGCTGCTGGCACAGTGAATACCGGTGGCGGTGGTGGTGGCGGTGGACATTGCAACAACCCCGCAACCTTTTTCAATTCTGGGGCCGGTGGATCAGGAATCGTTATTATTAAAGTTGTTGGCTAATTAGTTATTTGGAGTGATTATGGAAAAAATATATCAATTATATGGAATAGATACAGCAGTTCATTTATTACGACCAGGCGCAACTTGGGAAATAAGTAATATGGGTTTTAGCAAATGGGATGATCCTAGACCATGCCCAACTATGGAAGAAGTAAAAGAGTGTATGGAAAAACTAAAGCAATTAGAAGATTCCATAGATACACAGTGGCGTGACGATCAACTTAAAGAATTTGGTATACAAGAAAAAGTATTGTCTGAACAATTAAAATGAAAGTTACAAGGAGATAAAATGGCACACTTTGCCGAATTAGATCATAATAATGTAGTTCTTCGTGTTATCGTTGTTGATAACAGAGATACATCTACACCAAACGGCACTGAAAAAGAATCTATTGGTGCCGCATTTTGTGAAAGACTTTTTGGTGGTCGTTGGGTACAAACAAGTTATAACGGCAATTTTCGTAAAAGATATGCTGGTCAAGGAATGATTTACCATGAAGGTGCTGATGCTTTTATTCCCCCTTCACCATTTCCATCTTGGACACTTGATTTAGGAACAGCCGATTGGGTAGCGCCTGTGCCAAAACCCGATGGTAACTATGTTTGGAACGAAACTGATGGTGTTTGGGATCCTGCTCCCGATCCTGTTTCCCCACCTACAGAAGAATAGATTATATTTTTAAATAATAGAACCCCCACATATGTGGGGGTTTTTTTACGCTTCCAAGATTGACTAAATAGACGATTAGAAGGAGACAATCTTGGCGGCATACGTAGAAATCACTATTGAGCAAGGTGCAAACCTCACATCAACTGTCACTGTAAATGATGTACAAGGTGACTCCGTAAATCTCACAACTTATTCTGCTTCTGCTCAATTACGCAAATCTTATTATTCTTCATCAGCAAACACACTCACAGCGATCATTACTGGGAATGCTAACGGTCAAATCACACTTTCAATGACTGCTGCGAACACATCAAACTTAACTCCTGGTCGCTATGTTTATGATTTGATTATCAGAAACTCGACTGACAATTCTGTGACACGTGTAGTAGAAGGCACTGCTGTTGTTCTTCCATCAGTTACGAGGTAATTCATGCCAGATTTAGGTCCAGTTACGGTTGGTCAACCTAACTTAGGTTCTGTTACAGTTTTTCAACCGAATAGAGCAACACTTACATCACCGAACTTTAAACCAAAACCAAATGTAACATTGGCAGAAATAAATGATGTGTCCACAGAAGGCGTTCAAGATGGATATTCTTTAGTGTTTGACTCAGCAAACAATCGTTTTGAAATGAAAATTGCTACTACCGTTTTAGGAAATCTTGACGGCGGATTATTCTAAGAATTATAAATGTCAAATACATCAATTCAAATAAAGCGTTCGCTAACAACAAATACACCTGTATCACTCAACATTGGTGAACCAGCGTATTCGTATAGTAGTAACACATTATTCATTGGTTCACCAGCGGAAACAGGTGCTATTCCTATTGGTGGACATGATTCATATCTTCGTGGACTTACATCATATGAACAAGCTAATATAGCATTTCGTACAGCAAATGCTGCTTCAATTCGTGCTAACAATTCGCTAAACGCCAACTCTGGTGGCACAATTACTGGTGATGTTCTGATTCAAGGTAATCTGAATATCGTTGGTGGTTCGATTGGTGCCAATGTACCTGTCGTATTGATCGGTGATAATATTATCACACTGAATACAGCGATTAGTCAGTCGGGTCAACCGACAATGAATGCTGGTATTGAAATTGATCGTGGCGCACAACCGAATGTTTATTTGTTGTGGAATGAAACTGACAACAAATGGACATTTACGAATGATGGCGTAAACTATGATGATCTGGGTGGTTCAGCGACAGCATCGTATGCTAACTCAGCTTTCGTACAAGCAAACTCGGCATTCTTACATGCTAATTATTCTTTTGATCAAGCAAATTCTGGATTTACACAAGCTAATTCTTCGTTCTTTCATGCGAATGCTGCGTATCTACATGCGAATGCCGCATATACAAGTCAAAACACAAGCGGTATTAGAGCAAACTCGGCATATGAACAAGCCAACGCAGCATACATTCATGCTAACTCGGCATTTCAGTTTCAAAACGCATCTGGTAATTATGCGAACTCTGGATTCATTCAAGCCAACTCAGCATATCATCATGCGAATGCTGCTTTTGTAAATGCCAATAGTACATTTGCTACTACTAACTCCGCATTCATTCACGCAAATGCCGCATACGCAAGTCAAAACACAACTGGCATAAGAGCAAACTCTGGATTTGTACAAGCCAACTCTGCATTCTTTCATGCGAATGCTGCTTTCGCAAATGCCAACGGTGCTTTTGCTTCAGCCAATGCTGCTTTTGCAAATGCGAATGGCGCTTTTGCTTCAGCGAATGCTGCATACATTCAAGCAAATTCTGGATTCATAAAAACTAATGCGGCGTTTGATCATGCTAATGCTGCTTTTGCTTCGGCAAATAATGTAGCACCACAGGTACAACCAGCATTCAACACCGCCAATGCGGCATTTATACAAGCGAATTCAAGTTTTATACATGTCAATTCTAGCTTTCATCATGCGAATGCTGCTTTTGCAAATGCGAATGGTGCTTTTGCTAGAGCCAACGCTGCCTTTGCGAATGCCAACGGTGCTTTTGCTTCAGCGAATGCGGCATTCAACACAGCCAACGCTGCATTTATTCGTGCCAATAATTCACTAAACGCAAACGTTGGTGGTCAAGTTACTGGTGATGTTACTATTGTTGGTAATGTTACATCGAACACACTGACAACAACAGGTTCAAACGGTAGTATTACGGGTGCTAATGCTATCTTTTCAAATTATTTCTTTGGCGCAAACGGTACAGTAGACATGTATGTCTACACATCATATGCTTTTGCAAATGCCAATGGTGCTTTTGCTTCAGCCAATGCTGCTTTCGCAAATGCTAATGGTGCTTTTGCTGCTGCTAATGGTGCATATATTCAAGCCAATAGTGCATTTATAAAAACAAATGCTGCTTTTGACCATGCAAATGCAGCATATCTTTCACAGAATGCTACTGGTCAATATGCGAATGCCGCATTCATTCATGCCAATTCGAGCTTCATAAAAACCAATGCTGCGTTTGATCATGCTAATGCTGCTTATATTTCACAGAATGCTACAGGTCAATATGCGAATGCGGCATTCATTCGTGCCAACAATTCGTTAAATGCAAATCTTGGTGGCACAGTTACCGCTAATGTTACAATTAATGCTAATCTAACAACACAAAATGTATTTGTTGGTTCGTATATTGATTTAAACACTTCATCTTCTATACCACCAAGAAACGAAGGTCGTATTTTTTACGAAAACGATCAGAAGACTTTAGCATATAACAACGAATCTGATAATACGATTCAACTTGGTCAAGAAACAGTAATTCGTGTATGGAATAATTCTGGTACTACAATTGCCAGAGGTAAAGTTGCTCGTATAGGTGGTGACGCATCGGCAAATGGTTTCCCCGCTGTTGCTCTTGCTTCGGCAACTCTTGCTGAGAATGCTGAAGTTGTTGGTGTTACTTCTACTACGATTGCAAATAATGATTATGGTTATGTAACGATACATGGTAAAATAAGAGGACTTAACACTTCGTTATTGACTGCTGGTCAAGAGTTGTTCTTGTCCGATACACCAGGTGAATATCAAACAACTCCACCAGCAACACCAAGTGTGCCAATGGCAATTGGTTATGTCACTCTGTCTGATGTAACAGACGGTTCGATTCTTGTCTATTCTCATTTGATGGAAGGCAAGAATAAAACAAACGGTGCTATTCTGTTTGGTCGCAATGGTGCTATTGACCAAGATCCTACTAAACTGTATTGGGATTATGTCAATGACCGTTTAGGTATTGATACAGACAGCCCACAAGCAAACCTACACGTTGCTGGTGATGGTTTGTTCACAGGTAATCTGACCATTACAGGCAATCTGGTAGTTAGTAATGCTCAAACAATTACTACAGATCAATTGTTTATTGGTGGTAACAATGTAATTCTGAGTGCCAATGTTGTTGGTACACCATCACTCAATGCTGCGATCATTGTCAATCGTGGCGACTCACCTAACGCATACATTCTTTGGGATGAAACTGTCAATGAATGGTTAGCATACGAAGGCACTGGTGAACCTGGTCATATTCTTCTTGCGAATAAAACTGCGAACAGTTGGTTAGTATATAACACTTTTGAAGCATACGAAAAAGAATTTTATCCTATTGGTGCGAATCTTGCAAACAGCACTAATGAACTTGCTAAAGCAGGATTTGCGACTGCGAACATTGCAGAAAACTTAGCAATTGCAAGTTTCAAACATGCAAATTCTGGCTTCATTCAAGCGAACTCATCATATGCTCATGCCAATGCCGCTTATGTGTCTCAAAATGCTACTGGTCAATATGCGAATGCTTCGTTCATAATCGCAAATTCTGGATTTATACAAGCCAACGCATCTTTTAATCACGCCAATGCTGCGTTTGCTGCTGCGAACAATGTAGCACCACAAGTTCAACCGTCATACGATACTGCTAATGCTGCGTTTATTCATGCTAACGCATCATTTGTAAAAGCAAACACTGCCGATTCAAATGCTTTGTCTGCTGGCTCATATGCTAACTCTGCGTTTGATCATGCTAATGCTGCTTTTGCTTCAGCAAATAACGTAGCACCACAAGTACAACCAGCATTCAACACAGCAAATTCAGCATTCATTCAAGCCAACGCATCATTCGACCATGCTAATGCTGCTTTTGCTTCGGCAAATAATGTAGCACCACAAGTACAGCCAGCATTCAACACTGCTAATGCGGCATTCATTCAAGCAAATGCGGCATTCATTCAAGCAAATGCGGCATTTATTCATGTCAATGCTTCGTTCGATAAAGCAAACACTGCCGATATAAATGCGCTGTCTGCCGGTTCATATGCTAACAGTGGATTCATTCATGCGAATGCTGCGTTTGGTAAAGCCAACAATGCTGATGCGAATGCTTTGTCAGCTGGATCTTATGCCAACTCTGCGTTTGCTGCTGCGAACAATGTAGCACCACAAATACAACCAGCATATGATACAGCTAATGCTGCTTTCATACAAGCAAATGCGGCATTTATACACGCCAACGCTTCGTTCGACAAAGCAAACAATGCTGATTCAAATGCTACATCGGCGGGAGTATATGCTAATGGTGCATATGTTCATGCGAACGCTGCTTTTGCTGCTGCTAATAATGTGTTTCCGCAAGTTCAGCCGGCGTTTCATACCGCTAATGCGGCATTTATTCAAGCCAATGCTAGTATTCTTCACGCACAGTCTGCTTTCCATCACGCAAATGCTGGATATGTGGCAGCAAACACCGCCGACGGTAAAGCAGTAACATCAGGTGACTATGCGAATGCGGCATTTATTGTTGCCAATGCTACGACAATTCAAGCAAATGCTGGATTTAATCATGCGAACTCTGGCTTTACACAAGCAAACTCAGCATTTTTCCATGCGAATAGTGGCTTTATTCAGGCGAATGCTTCTTACAATCAGGCAAACGCATCATTTATCGTAGCTAACGCAACATCAACGCAGGCTAACGCAGCATTCGATCATGCTAATGCCGCTTTTGCTTCGGCAAACAATGTAGCACCACAAGTACAACCAGCGTTTAATACTGCCAATGCGGCATTCTTGCAAGCCAATGCCGCTTTTGATAAAGCAAATACTGGTGCTAATGCTGAAGTTAGAAGTTTCTCTACAACATCAAATGGTGCTGTTTCTACATATGCTTTAGGGTTTACACCAACATCAAATACAGCAGTAATTGTTTCAATTGGTGGTATTGTACAAACTGAACTTGCTGATTATGAAGTAAATCGTTCGAACAGTTCGATCTCATTCAATGAGCCTCCACCTGCTGGAGAATCTGTTCGTGTAGCAGGATTCAATAATGTAAATCTTTATACTCTTGATGTTGCGAACTCTGCTGGTGCCATTGTTGTTTCGTATAATGGTATTGGTGATGGTGTAACGCAGGGCTTTAATTTAGGATTTAGACCGGAATCTGGCAACGCCATCTTTGTTTCAATTGGTGGTATTTTACAACCCGAAGACGCATATACTGTAAATCCATCAACAAATAACATTACGTTTATTACCGCTCCTGGCAACGGAGAAAATATTCGTGTAGTTGGATATGACAAAGTTAATCCATACTTTGTTCAATATGTCAGTTCAAATGTTTCAGTATCAACATTCGAAACAGTTGCGAATGGTAACTTCACGACATTTAACTTAGGATTTTTACCACAAGCACGTGAAGTGTTGATCGTTTCTGTTGATGGTGTTATTCAACCAATTACATCATACACAGTCAACAATATTCAACAAACAATTACTTTTGACGGTGCTCCTGCTAGTGGTGAATTAGTTCGTGTCATTACAATGTACACGACAGCAAATGCTTTCATCACACCAGATGGTTCGATTAGTTTAGCCAAACTTGACACTCAGTTATACAATCTGATATACAATTCAAGTAATGTAGCGAATAACATTTCTAATACAGCAAATATTGCAATTGCAAATGTTCAGGCAAGTGCTAATGCTACATTGAATACAGTTTCAAATACAGTCAACGCTTCGTTTATTACAGCTAATGCCGCTTTCATACAAGCAAACGCAGCATTTATTCAAGCAAATACTGCCGCATCTACTGGGAAGGCAATTGCTATGGCTCTTGTATTTGGAGGATAACAAATGTTACAAACAATAGGTTCCGCTAGAATAGCAAACAGTGCAGTAACAACTGTCAAGATAGCAGATTATGCCGTTACAAACACCAAAATTGCCAATGCTGCCATCACTGTAGAAAATATCTCAGCGGATACTTTACCTAATTACGACTTAGATGATATATCATATCTGGCAGATGGAAATACATTAAATTTTCCATTAAGATATAACACAACAAATGTATCTGTCAGAGATCCGTCAAGTTTGATGATAATTGTAAATGGTACAATACAGAAACCTTATGCGAACACCTATGGTTCAAACACTTGGATAACTAACATATATGCCCCCGATGGTGGTTATATGTTAGACAGTGATGGTACAATTCGTTTCTCCGAACCCGTACCGAACGGGTCAACAATTCAAATAAGAGTCGTTCCTGGCATCGCAAATACCGTTCAGAGAACTTATCCTTACCGACCAATCGATATTATGATTGGCGAATAAAAGACTAAATAGTAGAGATTTTAAAAAATAATCAATTACCCAATTATTTGGAGTCGAAATGGCTAGAAAAGTATTATCTGATACATACTTCTCGTTCACACCGTCAAGCAGAACGATTGTATTTAATCAAATCATTCAAAGAGAGAGATTCGTTCTCATTACGAATCTGAACACGAATCAGGTAATCTACAATTTTTCAGATCCAAATCTGAAAATTACCTCATATTCAACATCGACAAACAACACTACTGGAGCAGCAACGACAAGTATCGTTCTTCAGTACAATACAACTGCAATGTCGGCGACCGACGATCTGCAAGTTGTCATTGATGAGTATGAAGAGAAGTTTACTCCGTCAGAACTGTATACTGACCCAGTAAATAAATTCAGAACAAGTCAACCACAAGCATTGATTGATACTGACTTTGAATATTCCACTCAATCAACGAAATGGGAATCTTTATCTCTTGTCAATAATCGACCATATGCATACCAAAACACAAGTGCAAACACCATTTTTTCTACTGGTGGACCACTAACTGTAACAGCCATTGCAGTCAACTCCAATTCCAGCGTGGTTACAGTTTACACCGCAAACACTGTTGCTGTAAACACTCCAGTTTTTGTAACAGATACGGCATGGGGACCTGCTGATGGAACATTCATGGTCGATTCAGTAACACCAGGCCATGCAATTCGTTACACAACAAAACAACGTTACATTAACACAGCAGCAGGCATAGCAAACGTTAATATTAACATTCCTGGTGTAAGTGCTGTTGCAAACGGTTCAGTGTACTCACGTGCTAATATTGGTATTGCAAACATTAACTTCATCAGCACATTTGCAAACGGTCAAATTACAACAACTCAGCCACATGGTTTGTCATTAGGCAATGAAGTTATTATTCAGGGTGCATTTGCTGCAACATCTGGTACACCAAACGGTACTTACACAATTACTGGCGTCTACTCTAATACTACTTTCCGTATTGATGCTAACGTAGCACCAGTAAGTTCTGGTGGTATCACTTCTTCACTGGCAAACTTGTTCTCTGCCGGTCGTTCAACAATCGTACATCGTGCATATGATGGTGGTGTTGAATTTGGTACAGCAGCAGAAGGTCATAATAATCAATTGATTCGTCAGACACGCCGTTATTTCCGTTACCAGTCTGGTAAAGGTATTCAGATGTCAACTGGTACGTTGATGAAGCCGGCGATGCGTGTTGATAGTATTATCAGTTCAGGTGTGGTTGTAACAGTCAAAACAAAAGAGCCTCACTTCTTAGATGCAAACGTATCAATTAATGTCACCAATTGTAATGAGGTGGCATACAACGGAACATTTAATGTTTTTGAAACACTGGATCCGTATACATTCCGTTATGTTGCAAATAGCACACCATCATCTTCTACAGCGACAGGCTTATATCGTATAACCGTCAATAGTTGGTTTGGTGCTATTAACCGTGTTGGTATGTTTGATGATCAAAACGGATTGTTTTTTGAATATGACGGTACAACATTATCGGCTGTTAGACGTTCATCAACTCGTCAAATTTCTGGTTACATCAGTGCAAACACTTCAAATACACAGATTGATGGTGTGAATGTCAACGGTGTAACAACCAAGTTCTCTTCTGAACTTGAAGTTGGTGACTATATCGTTATCAAAGGTATGTCATATCGTGTCATTGAAATTCAATCTGACACAAGATTACATGTTTCTCCTGCGTATCGTGGTGAAACTCCACTTTTCCAAGCAGTTGCAAACAAAACTATTGATTTTAAATATACGCAATCAGAGTGGAATATAGATCGCTGTAATGGAACAGGACCATCAGGATATAATATTGATTTAAGCAGAATGCAAATGTTGTATCTAGATTATTCATGGTATGGTGCTGGTTTTGTTCGTTGGGGATTCCGTGCTACAGATGGTAACATTATCTACTGCCATAAAGTAGTTAATAATAACGTCAACTATGAAGCATATATGCGTTCAGGTAACTTGCCCGCACGTTATGAAACAAATACGTTCTCACGTAGAACCAGACTTCAAGCAACGATGAACTCCGGTGACAATACAATGAACGTAGCAAATGCTTCAGTTTTCCCAACAGCAGGTACATTGTGGGTATACGGTGGACCTGGTGGTCTGAGCGAATTCATTAACTATAATGGCATTTCAAATAATTCACCATCGGGTTGGACATTTAATAATCTTACACGTGGCCAAACTGGTGCCACCATCAACTGTGTGATGTCTACGACAAGCACAGTATTGAATTTGGTAGCAGGTCAAGCAACGACTGGCATTCAACCTGGCATGTATGTAAGTAATGCTAACATTCCTGGTACAGCAATTATTACTTCAGTTACTCCTGGTGTATCGATTCAACTTTCACAAGCACCACAAATTGGTGGCACAGGTCTTGTGACATTTATTCCAATGGGTAATACAGCACAAACGTTTACGTTCTCATCAACTTCGCCAACTTCTGTTGAACTTCATGCGCCAGGTTATTCACCTAGATTGAGTCATTGGGGTACTTCTGTAATTATGGATGGTCGTTACGATGATGATAAGTCTTTCGTGTTTACTCAAGGTATGCCAGTTGCAAGAAGCATACCTCCTGGTCAGCGTATGGCAATACAAAGTTTCCGTATTTCACCATCGGTTAGTAATGGTGTTCCTGGTTCAAGACTTGGTGATCGTGAAGTAGTTAATCGTATGCAAATGATTCTACGTCAATTAGACCTCCTCTCTGGTGGTCAGTTCTTGATGGAAATTCTTTTGAATGCATCAACTGCAAATGCTACACCACAGTGGGCTTCAGTCGGTGGTTCAAGTTTGGTTCAATATATTAATCATAGCGCAGACACAAGAATTGATGGTGGTGAAGTTATCTACGGCTTCTTCACTAACTCATCTGGTGGTACAACGAACTTGACAACAACTTCAGTCGAACTTAACTTAGTTCGTGACTTGGGTAATAGTATTTTGGGTGGAGGAACACTTGATCCAAATCGTGGTTTCTTTCCCGATGGACCTGATATCATTACAATTTGTGCCCGAAACGTTGGTACGGGGGCAGCATCTATCTTCTCTAGATTGTCGTGGACAGAAGCACAGGCATAAATGTTATCAGTAACTACATTACCAATACTGCAAGCCGTAAATGAAAACAAAGAATTTTATTTCGGCTTGCAGCCAGGTCTGTCTGGAAGAGCGGATGTTGAATACGTAAATCGTAGCATATCATTTAATCCTGCTTCCAACACCATTACTATTGGTGTTAATTTAAATCTTGGAAGAAATACGGTCAATGGTGTGGCAATTGCTGAGTCTTCGTTGCCTTCTACAAAACTTTTACCAATTAATCGTCTACTGGAAAACACATATCTAATACCAGGTTCAGCGAATGGTAACGTAAGTATTTTTGTTGGTGATAGTTCAGTGTATTATTTGACTGGCAATACAGCTGGAAATGTTACATTTGATTTGCGAGTAAGTCCTCAAGTTCCTCTTGATAGTTTGATGGGGAATGGACAGTCACTTACGACAGCTTTTATAATGACGCAGGGTGGTGGCATACAGTATTTGGCTAATCTTTCTATTGATGGTGTGTATCAAGCAAATAGTACCAGATGGAGTGGCAATAGTAGGCCTACTTACTCTACATCACTTACAAGTCAACAGTTGGATGTGTACACTTTTACGACAATAAAAACAGGAGCCAACACATATTCAATTTTGGGCTCAAGAACATCATACGGTTTTGGTTAAATAAATGATTCAAAAAGTTCGCACACCTCTTATTAGTACAACAAGTATTACTGGTAATTTGGTTGCCTCTGGCGCCATTGCTGGTAATAATATTGTAGAGGGTCAGATTACTGGCAACTTGATTGCTGTTGGGGCTATTGCTGGTAACAATATTGTTGCTGGCACAATTACGGGAAATTTGATTGCTGTTGAGGCTATTGCTGGTAACAATATTGTTGCTGGCACAATTACGGGAAATTTGATTGCGAATAATGCTGTATCTGGAAATAACATAGTATCACCTCCAGACATTTTTGATGATGTCTTTTTGTTTGGGGGTATGTAAATGTCTGAACAAAAAGTAGAGTCGGGTCGTATAGCAGATGGTGCAATTCTTGGAAACAAGATTGCATCAAACGCCGTTCGTGGAAATAATATTGTTGCAAGTGCCATTACGGGAAACCTTATTGCTGATGGTTCTGTTTCTGGTAATAATATTGTTGATAATGCCATTCGTGGTAATAACATTGTTGCTGGCACAATCACAGGCAATTTAATCGCAGACGGCTCAATTTCTGGTAATAATATTGTTGATAATGCCATTCGTGGTAATAACATTGTTGCTGGCACAATCACAGGCAATCTTCTTGCCGCACAAACAATTACTGGTGATGACTTAGCACCAAACAGTATTCGTGCTAACAACATCGTAGCAGGTCAAATTGCAAGTAACACACTTACTTCAAATTTACAAATATCACTTACGCAAGTATTTGAGACTGCCAATGTTTTTACAACAGCAGTAGGTGGTAATGTAAACATTGATTTGCAGAATAATACAGTATATTTCTTTTCATCAAATACCACTGCAAATGTAACTTTTAATCTGAGAGCAAATACACAGAACACCCTTGATTCACAACTAGGAATAGGTCAATCAGTTACTACAGCAATTTTGTTGAAACAAGGTGCAACAAGATTTCGTGCTAATGTTTACGTCGATGGTGTATTACAGGCACCGTTTTACTTGGGTAATTCTGCACCTTCTTTTGCGGCAACACAACAAGAATCTATTGACATATATTCGTTCAATGTTATAAAAACAGCAGCGAATACATATACAATATTGGCAGCAAACTCTAATTTCCAAAGAGCAACAAATCAGAATCCATAACTTATGGCAACTATAAACACAAGACAACAATTCAAAGATTACTGCCTGCGTAGACTAGGATTTCCGGTTATTGAAATCAACGTTGACGATGATCAGGTAGATGATCGAATTGATGATGCGCTTAATTTTTGGCGTGATTATCATTATGACGGTACAGAAAAACTGTACATGAAACATCAGATCACACAAGCGGATATTGATCGTCAATGGATTTATTGTCCTGATGCCGTACAATTTGTTACGGGTATTTTTCCATTTGATCAGTCTAACGCATCGATCAATATGTTTGATTTGCGTTATCAGTTGCGTCTACATGATCTTTATGACTTTACGTCGGTATCGTATGTGTCATACGAAATTACCATGCAGCACCTTCGTACATTGAATCTATTGTTCTCTGGTACACCACAATTCCGTTTTAATCGTCATCAGAACAAAGTGTTTCTTGACATTGATTGGTCAAGAGATGTTCAACCAGGTGAATGGGTTGTCGTTGAGTGCTATCGCACAATTCGACCAGAAACAATTGTGTTGACGGGTACAGTAACGGGTGATCCATCATCAAATACAATCGTGGGTTACGGTACAAAATTTGACCAAGAAATTGTACCATTTGATTTCATTACTATTGGCACAGAATCAAAACAAGTTGGTAACATTGAGTCGCCCACAAGTTTGACATTAGTTGGACCACCAACATTAACGCATAGTAATTCAGCCATTCAAATTGAAGGCACGACTGATGTGTGGAATGATCGTTTTCTGAAACAATTGGCTACAGCAAAAATCAAACAGCAGTGGGGTAACAACCTTAAAAAGTTTGAAGGTATTCAAATGCCGGGTGGTGTTACGCTGAATGGTCAGAAAATTTATGATGAAGCATCAGAAGAAATCAAAGAGATGGAAGAACAGATTTATCAAATGGGTTCACTACCTTCGGAAATCTTTACTGGCTAATGTCAACTAACTTTTATTTTAATAATTTTCCGTCAAAGCTGGGTGGTGGCAATGTCATCACTCCAGAACAGTTATTGGTCGAAAATCTTGTCATTGAAGCACTCAAGATTTATGGCTTGGATGTTTATTATTTACCACGCACAACACGTGATCAAGTAGACTATCTGTTTGGTGAAGATGTTTTGAAAGAATATCGCACTGCACATCCAATTGAAATGTATCTAGAAAATGTAAACGGCTTTGATGGTGAACAAGATTTCATATCTAAGTTTGGTTTAGAGATTCGTGATGAAGCAACATTGCTTGTCTCACGACTGAGATTTAGGTATGCGGTTAATGGTTTAACAAGACCTCTTGAAGGTGACTTGATTTACATACCAATGACTACAAGTTTCTTTGAGATTACCAGTGTAGAATCAGAAAACGATCAAGCCATGTTTTATACATTAGGTCGTGGTCGAGGTGGTAATGTGTATGTGTATGCTTTGAAAATGAAACAGTTTTACTTTTCAAATGAAGTTATTGAAACAGGCATTTCAGAAATCGATGGCAATATTCGTAATTACTATCCAAAACTTCGTATTTCATTAGGCTCTGGTTCAGGTAAATTTCTTAACGATGAAATTGTATATCAAGGTTCAAATCTCTCTTCTGCTACAGCACAAGCACTAGTTTACGATTTTCAACCAAATTCATACATTGATGTGTATAGAATGCAGGGTGATTTTGTCGCATCGGCTAATGTGAAAGGTAATACAAGTTCTTCACAATGGACAGTCACACTTGCTTCTGATGCTCCAGTTCAAAACACAGCATTTGAAGACATCATTGACAATGCTCGTATTGAAGCAGCGGGTGATGGTATCATTGACTTTACGGAAGTGAATCCGTTTGGAGAACCTTGATGTTAGGTAATTCTCAATTTTATCATCGCACCATTCGTAAAATGGTGGTTGTGTTTGGTACAATGTTCAATGATCTTGAAATTGTTCGTTATACACAATCTGGTAGCCCAAAAGAAAAACTTAAAGTACCATTGTCATATGGTCCTAAAGAAAGATATCTGACACAGATTACTTCTGATCCAAATTTGATCAAATCGATAAACTCTGTAATACCAAGAATGTCATTTAATCTTGACAACCTTGAGTATGATTCAAGTCGTAAACAGATTTCCACACTACAGAATTTTGCTGCTGCTACAAACACCGGAGTTGCTACACAATATTTACCTGTGCCATATAACTTTGAATTTAGTTTATCAATTTATGTTCGCAACACAGAAGATGGCACACAAATACTGGAACAAATACTACCATTCTTCACACCAGATTTTAGTGTTGTAGTAGATTTTATTCCTCAAATGAATCAGAAGTACACAGTGCCTATCATACTTAATTCAGTAGCATCGACAGTTGATTATGAAGGTGGCATGGGTGATGGTACAACACGAATTATTGTTTGGGATTTAACGTTTACAGCCAAGAGTTTCATCTGGCCACCAGTCAAAACAGGTAAAATTATTAATGCTGCTAATACCAATATCAACATTGATCTTACCTCAAAAGAAATTCAAAAAGTCTATGTTGACTATGCGAATGGTAACAATGTGTTTACAACTGGAGAAACACTCCGTGATAGTGCCAATGGATTCTTTGGTACTGTAGAATACTTCAGCAACACTTCACTTGGCACATTAGTCATTACTGGTGGTAATAAGTATATACAAACTGGCTATACACTTACAGGTGATTATTCTGGAGCAAGATATAATGTGTCTACGCTAGATACAACTTCAATCAATGCTGCTGCGGTAATTGTTGAGCCTAATCCAACAACAGCCGCACCGCCAGCAGACTTTGGATTTATTGAAACGATTAAAGAATGGCCTGATACATTATCATGAAAAAACTGAATAAAAATTTATCTGAAATCTTTGATGTTGAGCCTATTGAAGAAGGCCGAATCGAAACAATGCCTGTTGTAATAGATGATAGTGCTAATCAAATTGATGCCGATGCTGAATTTGCTCGTACAAATATGCGTTCATTGATTGATAATGGTAACCGAGCATTGACTGAATTAGCTTCAGTTGCGAATCAATCAGAGTCACCAAGAGCATATGAAGTCTTAGCCACAATGATGAAAAATCTGGCTGAGATGAATAAAGATTTACTAGAGTTACAAAAAAGAAAAAAAGAGCTTGCACCTCAGTCGGAGTCTAGTAAAGGAGTCAACGTCGATAAAGCAATCTTCGTTGGCTCCACTACCGAATTACTTAAAATGATCAAAGGAAATAAATAAAATTATGGAACAACTAATCGAACAAATGAAGGTTATTCTTGGTACGAACTTTGCTTTGTACTTTAAAGCACATACCTATCATTGGAATGTAGAAGGTCCAAACTTTGCTGAGTATCATGGTTTTCTTGGTACATTCTATGAGGCAGTGTTTGATCAAACTGATCTAATCGCAGAACACATTCGTGCGTTAAATTCTTATGCTCCAACAACTCTTGGAAGAATGAGTGAATTGTCCAAGATTACTTTTAACGTAGCGATACCTGCACCAGTCGTAATGATGTCTGAACTTGCCGCTGACAATGATAAATTTATCATGGAACTTCGTACAGGTATTGCTGTTGCTGACGCTGCTGACGAACCTGCTGTAGGTAACTTCTTACAAGATATTCTAGACGCTCATCAAAAACATGGTTGGATGCTGAAGAGTTTTACACGATAAATTATGGATGACGGGTACCTTGGTAATGCACGGCTCAAACGAGTCGGTGTTGAAATATCCTACACTGAAGAGCAATTAAAAGAGATTGTAAAATGCACCGAAGATCCGGTGTACTTTATTCGTAACTATGTCAAAATTGTCAACGTAGATAAAGGTCTTGTGCCTTTTGAGATGTGGCCATTTCAAGAAGACATGGTTCGTACATTTCATGACAATCGTTTTTGTATCGCAAAGATGCCACGACAGGTTGGTAAGACAACTACAACTGTCGGGTATATGCTTTGGTCAGCATTGTTCAACGAAGAATTCGTAATTGGTATTCTTGCCAACAAACTCCAACTTGCTCAAGACATTCTTGCTAAGATACAAAAAGCCTATGAGTATTTACCTTCATGGCTTCAACAAGGTATTATCAACTGGAACAAACGTTCGATTGAATTAGAAAATGGTTCAAAGATTTATGCTTACGCTACATCAGCAGCGGGTGTTCGTGGTGGTTCATATAATCTAATCTTTCTTGACGAATTTGCTTTTGTGCCACACAACATGGCAGTAGACTTTTTTACTTCTACTTATCCTGTTATCTCATCTGGTAAAAGTTCAAAAGTAATTATTGTTTCTACTCCGAACGGTCTGAATCTGTTTTATAAGATGTGGACAGATGCGATTGAAAATCGTTCAACATACAAAACACTTGAGATTCACTGGTCAATGGTGCCAGGTCGTGATGAGAAGTGGAAAGAAGAAACGATACGAAACACTTCTGAAGAACAATTCCGACAAGAATTTGAGACAGAGTTTATTGGTTCTTCAGCGACACTGATTTCTGGTTCCAAACTCCGTTCATTGGCGTTCTATGACCCAACCCGTATTGAAGATGACGGCAATCTATTTGTATATGAAGATCCACGCCCAGGACGCATTTACATTGCCACAGTAGACTGTGCTGAGGGCGTAGGTCTAGATTATCATACGATCAATGTTTTGGATGCTACAGAAGCTCCTTATAAACAAGTCGCACGATATCGGAATAATAAGCTGCCGCTATTGTTCTTTCCAACAGTGGTGTATGCTTTAGCCAATCGTTACAACCAGGCTTATGTACTGATTGAAACCAACAATGTTGGTCAGCAAGTCGTAGATATTCTACATTATGATCTGGAATATGAAAACATCTATAAGCTAGAGCATCATCATATCAAAGGTCAGAGCATTTCTGCTGGCTTTAAACGCTCAGTGGCTTTTGGTGTAAAGACAACCAAATCAGTCAAGAAAATTGGCTGTGCTAACTTGAAAACGCTGATTGAGAACGACAAACTCATTATCAACGACTTCGATACCATCGCAGAACTGAACACCTTTGTTCGGACAAGAGACACGTATGCTGCCGAAGAAGGCAATAACGACGATATTGTAATGGGGCTAGTGCTTTATGCCTGGCTGACGGCACAGACATTCTTCAAAGATGAGACAAGAATCGACATCCGCAAGATCATGCTAGAAGAGCAGAACATGTTAGGAGAAGAAAGTATGCTGCCTTTTGGCTTTATTGAAGACGGACTTCGTAGAGAAATGGAAGTGGAAGATGGGGACATGTGGGAGCCACCAGCTGGCTATTTATCATCAAGTTTGTAAAAAACTAAATAGACAATAAAAAGAATATTGACCCAACAATAAAGGAGAAATCCAATGGCATTACAACTATCACCTGGAGTAAATGTATCAGAGATCGATCTGACTACAGTTATTCCTTCGGTTGCCACTTCTACTGGCGCATTTGTAGGACCTTTTAATTGGGGACCATGTAGTGTAGTAACATCTATTTCCGATGAGGTTCGTTTGGTGAACACCTTCGGTAAGCCAGACGGCAATAATTATGAATATTGGTTCTCCGCAGCAAACTTTTTGGCATACGGCAACAATTTAAAAGTTGTTCGTGCCCTGCCAAGTGGTGCTAATAATGCCACCGCAAATGGTGGTGCTTTGGTTATTAAAAACGAAGAAGATTGGGATGACAATCATAACGGTTATGCTGATGGTGCATATGGTGGTTGGGCAGCAAAATTTCCTGGAGCATTAGGCAACTCACTAAAAGTTTCAATAGCTGATTTAGGAACATTTGCAACATGGCCATACCGTTCACAATTTAATGCAAACACTGGAACATCATCATACGTTGCAAGTCGTGGTGGTGCAAATGACGAAGTTCATATCGTTGTTGTTGACGAAGATGGTTTGTGGTCAGGCACAGCAGGTACAGTTCTAGAAAAATATGCATTCGTTTCAAAAGCATCTGATGCTAAAGACGATTCGGGTAATAGCAACTATTATAAAAATGTAGTTTCAAATAAATCACAATATGTTTGGTGGGTTGCTCATCCAGCAACAGCAAATCTAAGTTCTGGTACTGCGTGGGGTTCTACTGCTAATGCTTCATCATTTAAAACAACAACAGCAAATGTAGAATATTCACTGTCAAACGGTGCAGATGGCACAGTGGGTTCTTCACAAATTACTACTGGATGGGATTTGTTTAAAAATCCAGAATCAATTGACATTTCGTTGTGTGTTACTGGTTCAGGTAATAGCACAATTGCTACATACGTTATTAGTAACATTGCTGAATCTCGTAAAGATTGTATGGCATTTATTTCGCCAACCAAAGCAAGTTGTGTAGACAATGCTGGTAGTGAAGCAAGTGCTATCGCAACATACCGTGATTCATTGACTTCATCTTCGTATGCTGTAATTGATTCCGGTTACAAGTATCAGTATGACAAATATAGTGATGTTTATCGTTGGGTTCCACTAAATGGTGACATTGCTGGAACATGTGTTCGTACAGATACCGAACGTGATCCTTGGTTCTCACCTGGTGGTATGAATCGTGGTGTGATCAAAAATGTCATTAAACTTGCATGGAATCCAACAAAATCAGAACGTGATTCTTTGTATCTAAAAGGAATTAATCCTGTTGTTTCGTTCCCAGGTGAAGGCACAGTTTTGTTTGGCGATAAAACGATGTTAGCAAAGCCAAGCGCCTTTGATCGCATCAATGTTCGTCGTTTGTTTATTACACTTGAGAAAGCGATTTCACGTGCGGCTCGTTTCTCTCTGTTCGAATTTAATGATCAGTTTACACGTGCCCAGTTTGTTGCTTTAGTTGAACCATTCTTGCGTGATGTACAAGGCCGTCGTGGTATTGTTGATTTCCGTGTAGTCTGTGATGACACAAACAACACCGCAGAGATTATTGATCGCAATGAATTTGTTGGTGACATTTACATTAAACCTGCTCGTTCTATCAACTTTATTCAACTTAACTTTGTTGCCGTACGCACAGGTGTAAGTTTCAATGAAGTTGTGGGTGCAGCCTAAATAAAAGAGAAACAGGAGAATAATAAATGGCATTTAACGTAAATCAGTTCCGTTCACAACTAACAGGTGACGGTGCCCGCCCAAATCTATTTGAGGTAAGTATGCCGTTTCCTGCGTTCTCAGCACCAGGAAACGCACAAACAAAAATGACGTTCATGTGTAAAACAGCACAACTTCCAGGAGCAACTCTGGGTGTTGTGCCTGTTCAATACTTTGGTCGTGAATTAAAGTTTGTGGGTAATCGCACATTTGCTGATTGGACAGTAACAATTATCAACGACGAAGATTTTATTGTACGCAATGCATTCGAACGTTGGATGAATGGCATCAACAGCCACAATCTAAACGTTCGTAATCCAGTCGCTGGTACACCACTAGGTTATACAACTGATGGTGAAGTTACTCAGTTTGGAAAAGCAGGTAACTCAATTAAGAAATACAAATTTGTTGGAATGTTCCCATCAGACATCACACCAATTGATGTTGATTGGGGATCAAATGATACGATTGAAGAGTTTTCTGTAACACTTACCTACCAGTGGTGGGAAGCAGTTGCAGATGGTGTGGTCTAAGAGTAGGGCTTTTGCCCTACTTTTATTACAGGATGATATTTAATGGCAATTAAACTTTTTGGCTTTACAATAGGCTCAAAGGATGTCGTCAAGGCTGAAAAGCCCGAACAGGCATCCTTTGCTTTGCCTTCCGCAACCATAGATGATGGTGCTGTTACCGTTACGCAAAATGCGTATTACGGTACATACGTTGATCTTGAAGGTTCTGTTCGCAACGAAATAGAACTTATTACACGTTATCGTGAGATGTCAAATCACCCAGAGTGTCAAATGGCAATTGATGAAATCGTCAATGAAGCCATCACACATGATGATCAAGGTAAGGTTGTTGACATCGTTCTTGACAATCTGAAGCAGCCTGAAACAATCAAGAAGAAAATTATCGAAGAGTTCAACAATGTATTAAAGATGTTGAACTTTAGTAATTTGGCTGATGATGTTTTCAAACGTTGGTATATTGATGGTCGTGTTTTTTATCATATCGTAGTTAACGATAAAAATCCTAAAGAAGGTATTCAAGAACTTAGATACATTGATCCACGCAAGATTCGTAAAGTGCGTGAGATTAAAAAAGATCGTGATCCAAAAACTGGAGCAATGATCGTCGTATCGGTTGCTGAATACTATGTCTATAATGATCGTGGTACCACGACACAGACATTTACATCAAACGTAGGTCAAGGCATTCGTATTGCACCAGACGCTATCATTAATGTGAACTCTGGTTTGATGGATGCTAAGAATACATTTGTTATTTCGTATCTACACAAAGCAATCAAGCCACTCAATCAGTTACGTATGATTGAAGATGCGATTGTTATTTACCGTATTTCAAGAGCGCCAGAACGCCGTATTTTCTACATCGACGTTGGTAACTTGCCACGTGGTAAAGCAGAGCAATATCTGCGTGACATCATGATCAAGTACCGTAACAAATTAGTTTACGATGCCAACACAGGTGAGATCCGTGATGAACGTAAGCATATGTCAATGCTTGAAGACTTCTGGCTACCACGCCGTGAAGGTGGTAAAGGTACAGAAATTACCACACTGCCTGCTGGTCAAAACTTGGGCGAACTAGAAGATGTAAAATATTTCCAAAAGAAACTTTTACAATCTTTAAACGTACCATATTCAAGACTTGAATCACAAGAAGGTGGTTTAGCAGGTCTTGGTCGTTCACAAGAAGTTACACGTGATGAACTGAAGTTTGCCAAGTTTGTTGTTCGTCTGCGTAATAAGTTCTCACAAGTGTTTGATGAAGCACTCAAAGTACAATTGGTACTGAAGGGCATTTGTACACGTGAAGAATGGGATAAGTTCAAAGAAGATGTTTACTACGACTTCCGTAAAGACAATAACTTTACCGAACTGCGTGAAGCAGAATTGCTACAGAATAGATTACAAATGGTAAGCCTAGTTGATCCATTTGTTGGTCGTTACTTCTCCAATAATTATGTGATGAATAAGATTCTCATGATGACGGATGAAGAGATTGAAGCAATGCAAGCAGCAATACAAAAAGAAAAAGACACATTGCCCGATGACATGCAAGGTCCCGCATTAGGTGGACCACCACAGGGTGCTGAACCTCAAGCAGAACCAGAAGACAATACGGTAGAAAATACCGAAGAAGAAGAGTCATTAACACCTGGTTTAGATGACGAAGTAAGTAAATCGGTTGTCAGTATAAATAATAGACGCAGATAAGGAAAATTATTATGGAACTAAAAGATATTATCAATAACATTGCCGCTGGTGATAGCGCAGCAGCAAAAGAAGGTATAGAAAATGTTTTATCCGCAAAAGCGTTCGATGCGCTCCAAGGCCGTAAGCAAGAAATGGCTACAACTTTATTTGGCGGGAAAGAGCAAGGTGACGAAGAAGTTACCGACAGTGAAGAAGCCGTAGAGCAAGAATGAAATCACTACTCGAATTCAAATCTATCGTAGAAGAAGAGAAACAGGACTACTCTAAGTTCGATGCGCTTGTTCGTGCAGGGTTAGCAAACAAAGCACAGTTGGCCCGCATCCACAAAATCTTAGACAAGATGGGTGAAGAACGCCCACAGTTCAACAATGCTGATCGTGAGATCATGCGTAATCTTTTTAATCGCATGGTAGATTTAGTTTCAAGTAAACAGATTTATGGTAAAGCAAGACAAGCAGTCCGTGAAGAAGTAGAACTTAATGAAGCACGTATGGATACACCATTGGTGCCAGATCCACCTGTTATATTAGTAATCAAACGTAAAGCGGTAAGATTGTATCCAGACGGCACACGTATTGCTCTGTATTGGAGTGACAAAATAAAACGAGCATTTAGCATTCCTTATGGTCCAATGGTTGATGCTCCAGTTCAAGCGGAAGAATACATTAAAGAACTTGCTGAAGCAGAAGAAATAACGCTCAACGATGGCATTACTATTTCTTTAGACGAAGAAACAAAACAACAAATTATAAACACATACGGTCAGTTAGAAGAAGACAGCAAAGAAATCTTTTGGCAACAACTAACTGAGTCTGTAACAACATTCGGAAAACTATATGAATTTTGTAGAACTAATTCTACAGAATAGATTAGACGAAGCCAAAGAATTAATCTTTGAGCGTCTGAACGACATTGCTTCTATCCGTATGGAAGAAGCAAAGCCATATGTCGTTGATGCGATGTTTGAAGAGATTGAAGTTGACGAACAAGTGTTAGAGGAAGCGGCTAAGAAACGCAATCCAAACATTCAAAAGATGGGTCGTATTACAAAAGTACGCCGCCGTATTCGTCGCAACAAAAAAGGTAGAATTATCGTACAAAGAAATGTACGCAAATCAGGCATCAAAGGTTATAGAATTTCTGGTAGCACGGTTAAACGTATACCTGCAACAGTAAGATTACGTAAAGCACGTTTATTGAAACGTTCTTGGAAGACAACAAGAAAAAGTAAACTAAGACGTACATTGATGAAAAGAAAAATGTCAATGCGCCGTCGTCAAGCAATGGGACTAAAATAAAATGCCATTTGAAATTACCAATACACTTAGAGGATCGTCAATCGTTCGAGCAGTTGATCCTGGAACATATACTGTCACTCTCAATGATTTAAGAGCAAACGCAACCATCGAGACTGTTACTGCGGCAGACATTCGTCATGTTAAATGGTCAACAAACGGCAACATTCGTATTGTCCGTAATAGCATTCCATTACTGGCACTGCATAGTGGTGGCAGCATGGACTTTGATGAGTACGGACATTCAATTGCAAATAATAACACTCAAAGCATCGTAATTGAAATTGTTACTGGCGGTACGGTTGTTCTAGAACTGGCCAAGTATGCAACTTACAATGTTGATCCATACACAGGAGTATCAATCTAATGAAACTTATTAAAGAACACATTGAAAATGTAAGATATCTTACCGAAAAAACAGAAGACGGTAAAAAGAATCTGTACATTGAAGGCATATTTCTAGTTGGCGATGCAGTCAACCGTAACAATCGTATGTACAAAATGGATACACTTCGTAATGAAGTTGAACGATATACCGAAGAGTACATCAACACAAATCGTGCGCTTGGTGAACTGGGACATCCAGACACACCATCACTGAATCTAGAACGTGTGTCGCATAAGATTACAAGTTTGGTAGAGAACGGTAATACATTTGTCGGTAAAGCACTCATCATGGAAACACCATATGGTTTGATTGCTAAGAATCTTATTGAGTCTGGTGTCGGTCTTGGTGTTTCATCACGTGCTTTGGGTTCTGTCGTAATGACAAAAGAAGGTTATAATCTAGTACAAGATGACCTGCGTCTTGCAACTGCTGCTGATATTGTTGCTGACCCTTCTGCTCCAGGTGCTTTTGTTCAAGGTATTATGGAGAACAAAGAATGGATGTTCGTAGAAGGTAAGTTTGTCGAGTCTCATATCGACTATGCTAAACAGCAAATTCGCAAAGCATCACGCAGAGACATTGAATCTGTTGGGTTACAGCTTTTCGAAAACTTTCTACGAAAACTTTAAAATTTATAAATAAGAAATCATAAGGAGATATTCAATGGCAACAAACAAACTCATGGAAGCAGCGGCAGAAATTCTTGCAGGAAGCAAGTCATCTGCTCCTGGTATGCCAATGCCTAAACTGCCTTCTGTTACTCCAGGTAACTCTGGAACACCTGAAGACTTGGGCGGTCCTACATATCAAAATAACAAGCCTACTGATGATTCTAACAAATTGTCAAACAAAGCTAGTGCTAAGAGTGCTTCAGCACCTACAACTAAGCCATCAGCGGCATCATCCGATGTTCAGCTTGGCGACAAGAATATGAAAGCTGGTACAGGCGCAGCAATGATGCCTGAACAAGCCGACGAAGAAGAAGAACTGATTGATGACGAAACAGCAATCGAAGAAATGAAAGCACAAATGAAAGAAGATGTTGCTTCATTGTTTGCTGATGACAAAAACATTTCTGAAGACTTCAAAGCAAAAGCCGCTACAATCTTTGAAGCACGTGTATTCGACCGTGTTGCTCAGATTCAAGAGCAAATGGAAGCAGAATATGCCGGCATGTTGGCTGAAGCCCTTGAAGAAATCAAGTCTGAACTTACAGAAAAAGTAGATGACTACCTGAACTACGTAGTAGAGCAGTGGATGGACGAAAACGAAATCGCTATCGAAAGCGGTCTGCGTTCGGAAATCACAGAAGACTTTATTGCTGGTTTGCGTAATCTGTTTGCCGAAAACTACATCAACGTTCCAGAAGACAAAGTAGAACTAGTCGATGAACTTGCATCTAAGGTCGAAGAACTGGAAGTTAAACTGAATGAAGAAATTGAAGCAAATATTCAGTATAAAAAACAGCTTACTGAAGCAATCAAAGTACAACTAGTAAATGAAGTTTGCGAAGGTCTCACAGCAACTCAAGTAGAAAAAATCAAAGCACTTGCAGAGAGTGTAGAATTCTCCACAGAGGAAGAGTTCGTTGAAAAACTTGAGACAATTCGTGAGAATTACTTTCCATCAGGCATCAAAAAAGCCGATGTAGCTCAACTTCATGAAGAAGTAGAAGACGATGGTAGCGAAAAGAAAGTAGCCGCTGATCCATATGTCGCTTCGGTTGTTAATGCAATTTCAAGAACAAAAATTTAAATAATAAACTAAGGAGATACAAAGATGTATTTGTCTGAAAATCTACAATCAAAATGGGAAAGCGTTCTGGATCATCCAGATATGCCAAAAATTGCTGACCCATATCGTAAAGCAGTTACAGCGGTTATTCTTGAGAACCAAGCTCAAGAGATGATCAAAGAAGGTTCAATTCTGAGCGAAACTGGTTCTCCAACTAACTTTGCTGGTACAGGTGGTTTTGGTGGCGGTTCTGCTGCTGCTGGTCCAGTTGCTGGTTTCGATCCAATTCTGATCAGCCTGGTTCGTCGTTCACTGCCTAACCTGATCGCTTATGACGTTTGCGGCGTTCAGCCAATGACAGGTCCTACAGGTCTGATCTTTGCAATGCGTACTAAGTATGCATCACAAGGCGGTAACGAAGCATTCTACAACGAAGCAAACACAGCATTCTCGGGTGCTAACGGTGCAATCGTTGCTTCTTCAATGACAATCGCTGGTAACACAACAGATTATCTGTTTACAGGTAACGCTGCTCCAACTGGTGCTATGACAACTGGTTCTGCTGAAGCACTGGGTGATGGCGCTGCTGGTAACACATTCCAAGAAATGGCATTCTCAATTGAGAAAGTCACTGTAACAGCCCGTACACGTGCGCTGAAAGCAGAATACTCAATGGAACTGGCACAAGACTTGAAAGCAGTTCATGGTCTTGACGCTGAAACAGAACTGGCTAACATTCTGTCCGCTGAAATTCTTGCTGAAATCAACCGTGAAGTTATCCGTACAATCTACAAGATTGCTAAGCCAGGTTGCCAAGCAGGTACAACAACTAGAGGCGCATTCAACCTTGACACAGACTCAAACGGTCGTTGGATGGTTGAAAAGATCAAAGGTCTGGCATTCCAGATTGAGCGTGAAGCAAACCAAATCGCTAAGACAACCCGTCGTGGAAAAGGTAACATCGTTATCTGTTCTTCAGACGTAGCATCTGCTTTGGCGATGGCTGGTATCCTTGACTATAACTCAGCACTTGCTGGTCAAGTATCACTGACAGTTGACGATACTGGTAATACATTTGCTGGTACAATCTTCGGTCGTATCAAAGTTTACATCGATCCATACTTCCCAGTTGGTTCGACATCCGAATTTGCTGTAGTTGGTTACAAAGGCACAAACGCATACGATGCTGGTATGTTCTACTGCCCATACGTACCGCTGCAAATGGTTCGTGCAGTTGATACTGGTACATTCCAGCCAAAGATTGGCTTCAAGACTCGTTACGGTCTGGTAGCAAATCCATTCGCAGAAGGTACAGATCAAGGCCTCGGCGCTCTGACAACACAGAGCAACAACTACTACCGTGGCTTCCGTATCGCAAACCTGATGTAATTAAATAACCACCGTAGAGTGGGATTTAGAGAGACACCTTCGGGTGTCTCTTTTTTTATGGCGCATAAATAGAAGTATGACAGTCCTCACACGAAACCCTACAAATCCAAATTCGTTACAGCCTAACAAGTTTACGCTGAACCTGGCTCGTACACCGAATTTACAATACTTTGCTCAAACGATTTCTTTGCCTGGTCTTTCTACATCCGAAATTCCAGTACAGAACCCGTTCGTTGAACTGTATGCGCCAGGCGAAAAAGCAATCTACGATGTGTTGAATGTTACTTTTATTGTTGATGCTGAGTTACTTTCTTGGTTAGAAATACACGATTGGCTTCGTGCTGTAACATTCCCAACAGAGTATGAAGAATATCAAAACTTAGCCAAGCTAAATCAATTTGCTTCAGCAATACCAACAAGCACTCCACAATACTCTGACGGTGCGGTAACACTTCTATCAGCATCAAACAAGCCTTATTACCGTTTCAACTTCAAAGATTTATTTCCAATCTCACTATCTGGTTTTGTCTTATCATCTACCGATACTCCAGACACAATCATTACAGCAGACGCTACATTCAGATTTACCTATTATAACGTAGAAAAATTATTCTAAATGTGATATACTCCTGACAGGAGGTATACTATGACAAAACTTGAAGAAGTATTACAAATGTGGACTGCGGATTCAAACATTGACCGCACTGAACCAGGTAAAGCACTGATTGATATTCCTAAACTTCATTCGAAGTATCTGAACATTCTTTCTTCCCATCGACTGCTGGCTAAGGAAGCAGACTTCAACTACAATAAATGGCGTAAGTTGAAATGGGAATATTACACTGGTAGACTTGATGAAGATGAACTTGAGAAACGTGGATGGCAACCATTTCCATACACACTCAAATCCGAGATCAATACATACTTAGAAGCTGATGAAGATATCAACAAGTATCTTGCCAAGAAATTGTTACATGAAGAAATTGTTGAAGTCTGTCAAGCAATATTGAAAGAGTTAAATAACAGGACTTGGGAGTTGAGATCCTTTATTGATTGGGAAAAGTTTATACAAGGTGTCTGATTTAATATTATACAAACAGAATGAAGCATTCATCAGGTTTGCGTGTGAAAAAAGTGTCGCACAAGAACTTGCTGACTACTTTACTTTTTTTGTGCCAGGCTATCAATTTATGCCGGCATACAAGAATCGGTTGTGGGATGGCCGCATAAGACTTGCTGACTTACGTACACACACTATCTATCATGGTCTTGTGCCTTACATCCAGAAGTTTTGTGAAGAAAGAGACTACAAACTTGAGATTGATTCTGTTGTAAGCAATACAGAGAGTTTTTCAGCGATTGAAGCTAATGAGTTTCTAGAGCAACTTCAATTAGACAAGAGCATTATAGCAGAAGGTGTCAGGGACTATCAATACAAAGCCTTCATATTTGCCGTTAGAAACAAGCGAATGTTGTTATTATCACCGACTGGTTCTGGTAAGTCGTTGATTCAATACTTGATATTACGTTATCTACAACACAAAGGTTATAAGAAAGGATTGCTAATTGTTCCTACAACTTCTCTTGTTGAGCAAATGTATTCTGATTTTCAATCTTATGGCTACGATGCCGCAAACTATGCCCATCGACAGTATTCAGGAAAAGATAAACATACAGATAAATTTTTGACCATTACAACATGGCAATCTATCTACAAGAACCCTGCCGAATACTTTGAGCAGTTTGATTTTGTATTGGGCGATGAAGCACATCAGTTCAAAGCAAAGTCATTAACTACCATTATGACTGGTCTGAAGAATGCCAAGTATCGGATTGGTTGTACTGGCACAATTGACGGTACGCAAACACATAAACTTGTATTGGAAGGTTTGTTTGGTCCAGTATATCAATCGACCACTACTGCCAAGTTAATTGAAAACAAACAACTAGCAGACTTTCGTATCAAGTGTTTGGTGTTGAAATATCCAGAAGAAGTGTGTAAACTTTCCAGAGGCTGGGACTATCAGTCTGAGATAGACTACATAGTAAAAAGTACCGCACGAAATGAGTTCATTCGGAATCTTGTATTATCATTAGAAGGTAACTCACTGGTACTATTCAATCTAGTAGAGAAACATGGTAAACATCTACACAAGATGATTGAAGAGAAAGCTGGTAATAGACATGTGTTTTTTGTTTACGGTGGCACAGACGTTGATGTTCGTGAACAAGTTCGTGCTATTACCGAAAAGCAAAATGATGCCATTATAGTTGCTTCTTATGGCACTTTTTCTACAGGGATTAATATACGTAATCTCCACAATGTTGTTTTTGCTTCACCGTCTAAGTCAAGGGTAAGAAACCTTCAGTCGATTGGTAGGGGTTTACGAATTGGAGAAAATAAAACCGAAGCAGTTCTTTATGACATAGCAGACGATTTTCGTATTGGTAAACATGTGAATTATACCTTGACACATCTTCAAGATCGTGTTAGGATATACGATGAAGAAAAATTCAAATACAAGTTTTACAATATAGAGGTCAAGAATGCATAACGTTAAACTTATAAGAATGCAATCTGGTGAAGATATCATGGCTTCTATGTTAGAAGATGGCGAATCTGATCAAATACAAATCAATGATCCTATGCGTATTGTCTTTCGTCGATTGCCTACAGGTCAGACGGTCATGATGATGATGCCTTGGTTGCCAGTCGAATTGATCAAAGAGAACTCTGCGATGATTTATTATTCTGATATAGTAACTGTTGTTGAACCAAAAGAATCAATGATAAGGTACTATGATAAACTTGTTGAGCGTACAATTGAAGAAATGTCAGATTCAGATAAGATGATTGACAATCTTCTAGAAGAGCAAGAAAGTGAAGAAGAAGACACTCAGCAAAAAATTATGGAAGAAATAATTCAAGACATTCACGATATGAAGAATAGAAAACTACATTAATAGGAAATTTTGTTATGTCAAAAGTGGTGACATTTGTGATACCAAGCAGTGCTGCTCAAGCATATCAAGCACTATCTAATAAGTATTCGGCTATCGAGCCACCAACATGGGCATTGCTTCTAGCAAATGCTGTTCGTGTAGAAGGTCATGATCCTTGTATTTTAGATTTTGATGCTGATCCATCACCAGACATTGAACATGCCGCACACCGAATTTCTGGTACCAACACAGATATAGCAGTCTTTGTTCTTTACGGACAAAATCCAAACTCAGGCACCACAATGATGATTGGTGCATCAAGACTAGCAAGACAACTCAAACTCATTCGACCTTCAATCAAAATCGTATTCATTGGATCACATGCTTCAGCACTACCATATGATGTAATTGGTTTGCCATATGTTGATTTCGTATTCATCAACGAAGGTGTATATGGTCTATTAGACTTGCTTCAAACGAATTACAAAGATCATCTAGACAAAGTTCGTGGTCTTGTTTACAAGAAGCATGGTTTTGCTGCTACAGGTGCTCCAGGTGAGATTGTAAAAACAGAAGACATGGATCGTGTGATGCCCGGTTATGCTTGGGACTTGTTACCAAAGAAAAGAAAATTACTAGACAAGTATCGGGCTCATTATTGGCACACAAATTTCTTAGATGAAGATCGTACACCATTTGCTGCTATCTCAACATCACTGGGTTGTTCATTTGGTTGTAACTTCTGTATGATCAATATTGTGAATCGTACATCATACGAACAAGGAACAGTATCATCAGATTCACGTGGTATGCGTTTCTGGTCACCTGAGTTGATGCTCAAAGAGTTTGAGTATTTGTATGAGAATGGTGTTCGTACAGTGCGGCTGACTGATGAGATGTTCTTTCTGAACAAGAAATATTACATACCAATTCTTGAAGGTATCAAACAACGTGGTATGGATTTCAACTTTTGGGCATACGCACGTGTTGACTCTGTGCGTAAAGATCAACTAGAATTGTTCAAAGAAGCAGGTGTTAATTGGCTAGCACTTGGTATTGAAGCAGGCAATCCACAAGTTCGTTTAGAGATTGACAAAGGTCGATTTAAACAAGTTGATATTCGTGAAGTTGTACAAGACATTAAAGATGCTGGTATCAGTGTACTAGGTAATTATATGTTTGGTTTTCCAGAAGATACGCAAGAAACCATGCAAGAAACACTCGACCTTGCACTAGAGTTAAATTGTGAACACGCTAACTTCTACGCCGCAATGGCATTACCAGGCAGTCCATTATATATGGAAGCAGTCAACAATGGTTGGGACTTACCAGAGACATTTGAAGAGTTTGCTTTCCTATCATACGATTGTAAACCACTGCGTACAAAAGCATTGAGTGGCGCTGAAGTTTTAAAGTTTCGTGATGAAGCATGGCACAAATACTTTTCACATGAGCCATTTCTAAATCTTGTTGAGAATAAATTTGGAATACAGTCAAGACAAAACATTCAAGAAATGTCAAAGATTAAATTGAAGAGGAAGATACTAGGTGACTAAGCAAGAACTTATAGCATTCGAAGAAAAGATGGCAGATCATTTTAATAATGGTCGTATTCGTGCGCCTATTCATCTTTACTACGGCAATGAAAATGAAATGATTAAAATATTCAAAAACATTCGTTCAAAAGATTGGGTGTTTTGTTCATGGCGTTCACACTATCAATGTTTACTCAAAGGTGTACCACCAGAACAATTGGAAAAAGATATACTAGAAGGTAAATCAATTTCATTGTGCTATCCTGAATACAACATCTATTCAACAGCGATTGTTGGTGGTAACATACCAATTGCTGTTGGTGCGGCGATGGCTATGAAGAGAAAAAAGATTGATACAAAAGTCTATTGCTTTGTTGGTGATATGACTGCTGAATCAGGTATTTTTATGGAGAATTTTAAATACTCCATGCAACAAGAACTGCCTATTAAATTTATTGTTGAAGACAATGGTAAATCTGTTTGCACTGATACAGCAAAAACTTGGGGTGTAGAAGAATCATCATACACAAATGTCGAGAATGAATACATCTATTACTATGAATATGAAACCAAATATCCACATGCTGGTGCTGGAGTGAGGGTACAATTTTGAAATACTTTGACGAACTAAAAGCATCAATGGATATGCTTGCAAAAGACCCACGTGTTGTCTTTATAGGCCAAGCTGTAGAGTATGCTGGCACAGCAATGTCAAATACATTGAAAGATGTGCCAAAAGAAAAACTGATTGAAATGCCCGTGTTTGAAGACACTCAAATGGGCATGACACTTGGACTTGCACTTGCAGGTTATATACCCGTGAGCATTTTTCCACGTTGGAATTTTTTGATCTGTGCAACGAATCAACTTGTGAATCATGTTGATAAGATAAAGAGAATGTCTGATTACAAACCGAGAATGATTATACGAACAAGTATTGGTTCAGAAAGACCTTTACATCCACAACATCAACACGTTGGCGATTATACAGAAGCATACAGAATGATGTGTCCGAACATTGATATAGTCAGACTTGAAGAGCCGAGACAAATCTTCAATGCATACTGTAGCGCATATCTAAGAACAGATGGTAAAGCAACTCTGCTTGTTGAGTATGGTGATTATTATAACGAAAAATGATTATATCTAAAACTCCTTATCGTCTTTCTCTGTTTGGTGGTGGTACAGATTATCCAGATTGGTTTCAGTCAAGGCAGAGTAAAGTAATTTCTGCCGCAATGGCGCATTACTGCTATATAAATTTAAAAAAATTGCCGCCCTATTTTGATTATGTGAACAGAGTTATCTACTCAAAAATAGAAAGTGTCAATGATATTTCACATATAGATCATCCTTCTGTAAGGGAGTGTTTAAAATACTATGGTATACTTAATGGAATTTCTATTACTCACGATGGTGATTTGCCTGCTCGTTCTGGTATTGGATCATCTTCTTCGTTTACTGTTGGACTGATTCATGCTATACTTACAGCACAGGGCAAGTTGCCTACACCTCATGATCTAGCACTTGATGCTATCAATATAGAACAAAACTATATTGGTGAATCTGTCGGTGTTCAAGATCAAATTATGGCAGCGTATGGTGGCATTCGTGTGATTGAACTTTCTGGCGCAAATATGAATGTTCGTGATCTAAGAATCAAAGACGATTACGTTCTTGACTTAGAAGATCACATCATGTTAGGCTTTTCTGGTATTGATAGATTCTCGAACGTTCATGCTAAACAACAAATTGATGCCATTAAAGAAGGTAAGTCTAAAAAACTTCTTGAAGAAATCACAACAATTACCGAAACAGCATTGCATATTTTTGAAAGTCATGGTAAAATAAAAGAGATAGGCGAATTGTTGAAGTACCAATGGAATCGTAAACGCCAACTTACTGATAGTGTTACAACTGATTACATAGATACAATATACAACAAAGCAATCGATGCTGGCGCATATGGTGGTAAGTTGATGGGTGCAGGTGGTGGTGGATTCTTTATGTTTCTTGCTCCACCAGACGCACATGAAAAAATAAAACAAGCAATACCAGAAATCAATGTATGGGTTCCCTTCAAGTTTGATTTTGAAGGTTCAAAAATTATTATGGAGTAATCATGAAGTATCCTTTAATGTCAGACAATATTACTAGAGAAGATTTAGATTTGGTAATAGAACATCTCAAAAAAGATAATCCTAAACTTACAAACGGACCAGAGTGTCGTGCTTTTGAAGAAGCATGGAGCAAATGGCTTGGTGTAAAATATTCTGTATTTGTCAACTCAGGTGCTTCTGCTAATCTATTGTCAATGACAATGCTAAAGATCAAACATCCGGAAGGTGGTGAAGTGATTGTGCCACCATTCACATGGGTATCTGATATCGCATCTATCATTCAATGTGGCTTCACACCAGTATTTGTTGATATTGATTTAGATACACTAGGCATGAATGAGTTTGGAATACTCAATGCGATCACTGATAAAACACGTGCGGTGTTCATTACATATGCTCAAGGTTTTGATTGTTTATCTGACAGAGTATTGGAAGTTCTCCGTCATCGTAGCATACCTTTGATTGAAGATGTGTGTGAATCACATGGTGCAACACACAATGGTAAATTGTTGGGCAGTTATGGTTGGATGTCCAACTTCTCATTCTACTTTGCTCATCACATGTCTACCATTGAAGGTGGTATGGTGTGTACAAATGATCCTGAAGTTTATCACACAGTTCGTATGCTTCGTTCACATGGCATGGTTCGTGAGTGTGCTTCAGAAGAAATGTCCGAAAAGTATAAAGCAGAGTATCCAGAGTTGAACTCCGACTTTATCTTTGCCTATCCAGCATACAATATGCGTAACAATGAGATTGGCGGTATACTTGGTCAAAACCAGTTGAAATATTTGGATGAAAATGTTAGACTACGAAATGAGAATCTATTTTATTTCTTGTCTAAACTGGACCAGAAGAAATACAAAGTTGACTTTAGGTTGATCGGCTGTAGCAATTACGCCTTTAACATTGTTTTGCAACATGACTATTGCACAGAGTTTTTTGTGAAAAGATTAATAGGTAAAATGCGTGATGAGGGAATTGAGTTTCGCCGTGGATCAGCAGGTGGTGGTAATCAACTGCGTCAACCGTATCTAAAAAATATTGTGCCTAAAGATCATTATAGAAACTATCCGAATACTGATCACATGCATTTTTATTCGTTCTATATTGGCAATTATCCAACATTAAGTAAACTAGCAATTGATGAAATCACAAGCGTATTGAATAGGGTGTAATATGAATATATTAGTGACTGGTGGTGCTGGCTATATTGGCTGTATTTTGACAGAGTATTTGTTACAGATGGGTCATGAAGTGACTATCATTGACAACTTCATGTATAAACAAATTGGACTAAATCATCTCTGTGAAAACAAAAATCTCACAATTGTGAATGGTGACATTCGTAATCCACATCACATGAATCCTCTGTTAAAAAAAGCAGATGTGATCATACCTCTTGCTGCCCTTGTTGGTGCGCCACTGTGTAACAAAGATGTTGTCGGTGCTGATACAACAAACAAAGATGCGATGTTTTGGATGTTGAATGCTGTTTCAAATGAACAGCGTATCATCATGCCCACAACCAATTCAGCATATGGCACAGGTGATGAAAACAATTTCTGTACGGAAGATTCACCATTACGACCAATCTCAAAATATGCTATTGATAAAGTTGCTGTAGAACAACGGTTGATGGAACGTGAGAACTCAATTAGTTATCGTCTGGCTACTGTGTTTGGTATGTCGCCACGTATGCGTACAGACTTGCTAGTAAATGATTTAGTTTATCGTGCTGTCAACGATGGTTATGTGATTATCTTTGAAGGACACTTCAAACGTAACTACATTCATGTGCGTGATGTGTGTGAAGCATTCCTACATGCGATGTATCAGTTTGAAGAAATGAAGGGCAACATTTACAACGTAGGCTTGTCATCAGCAAACGTGTCTAAACTAGAACTCTGTGACATTATCAAGAAGCATATTCCTACTTTCACAGTTGTAGAAGGTGATATCAAGAAAGATCCAGATCAGCGTAATTACATTGTTTCAAATGAAAAATTAGAAGCAACTGGTTGGATGCCTTACTACACACTAGATAATGGTGTAGAAGAACTCATCAAGGGTTATACATACTTGAAGAATAATATTTACGGTAATGTATAATGGCAACATCAAATCACTACGTCAATAACGCAGATTTTCTAGCGGCACTTGTCAAGTATCGGACAGAATGTGCTGCTGCTAAAGAAGAAAATAAACCAGAACCAAAGATACCAGATTATATTGGTGAATGCTTTCTAAAGATTGCTGAACACTTATCACGTAAGCCAAACTTTATTTCTTACACTTATCGTGATGAGATGATATCTGATGGTGTTGAAAACTGTCTGATGTATTTCCGTAACTTTGATCCAGCCAAATCAAAGAATCCATTTGCTTACTTCACACAGATAATTTACTATGCTTTTCTGCGTAGAATTATGCGTGAGAAGAAGCAACTGTATGTAAAATATAAAGCAACACAACAGTTTGGTTTACTTGATGAGGGTGAGATGTATGAAGATGAAAACGGCAATATGAAACAGTTTGAGTTATATGACAACATCTCAGAGTTCATTTATAACTTTGAGGAAAATAAGAAAAAGAAAAAGGAAAAGAAGTCAGAAGGTCTTGAACAATTTTTAGATGATGATGTAGAATAGTATTATGAAAATATGTGTGCTTGGTGATACTCACTTCGGTATGAGGGGTGATTCTTTAGACTTTCATAAATACATAGAGAAGTTCTACGAGAACGTTTTCTTTCCGTATCTAAAGGATCACAATGTTACAACCGTTGTACAACTTGGTGATCTTTTCGACCGCCGTAAGTTTATTAACTTCAATTCACTCTATCTATGTCGTAAATATTTCTTTGATAAACTACAACAAAATGGTATCACGCTCATCACATTTCTTGGTAACCACGACGTTGCGTTCAAAAACACCCTTCAGGTTAATTCCTCCTCATTACTCCTAAACGGATATGATAATATTACTGTATTGGATACTTTTACTACAATGCAGTTTGGGGGCATTGATGTTGATCTGGTACCTTGGATCTGTGATGACAACGAAGTTGAAACTCTTCAAAAAATAAAAGACTCTAAATCACAAATTGCTTTTGGGCATTTTGAGATAGCAGGATTTGAAATGGATCGTGGTAACATTTGCCACGAAGGCACCGACAAATCGTTGTTCAACAAGTATGATGTAGTTTTGTCTGGTCACTTTCATCATCGTTCTGATGATGGACACATCTACTATGTCGGTTCACCAAATGAAATGACATGGGCAGATTACAATGATCCACGTGGTTTTGTTATCTTTGACACACATACACGTGAGCAAGAGTTTGTTAAAAATCCATATAGAATGTTTCATAAGTTGAATTACAATGATGAATTAGAACATTTCGCTGAAGGTTATAAACCCACATTCATGGACTATTCGATCTATGAAGGATGCTATGTCAAAGTAGTGGTGGTTAATAAACTAAATCCATTTTTGTTTGACATTGTAATCGACAGCATATACAAAGCGGGTGCTGCCGATATATCAATTGTAGAAGACTTTACCGACATTACAAATGACAATGATGAAGAATTGATTGATCAAGCGGAAGATACCATGACAATACTTTCCAAGTATATCGACAACTTGACAATCAATGTAGAACCTGATAAACTAAAAAGAATTATGCAGGAACTCTATGTTGAAGCATTGAATACCACAACTGAATGATATTATTTAAAACTTTACGTTGGAAGAATCTGTTAAGTACCGGTAACTACTTTACAGAGATGACACTCAACAGTGCTGCTAATACACTGATTGTAGGCACAAACGGCTCAGGTAAGTCAACGATGCTTGACGCATTATGCTTTGGTTTGTTTGGTAAACCTTTCCGTGCAATTAACAAACCAAACCTTATAAACTCTATTAACAATAGAGATGCTGTAGTTGAGATAGAGTTTTCAATTGGCAATAAAGAGTTTAAGATTATTCGGGGTATCAAGCCAAACATTTTTGAAATCTATCAAGATAATGTTTTGTTGAATCAAGATGCGGCTGTAAGAGATTATCAAGACTATCTGGAAAGATTCATTCTCAAACTAAACTATAAGTCTTTCACACAGATTGTTATTCTTGGTTCAGCATCCTTTACACCGTTCATGCAGTTGTCTGCTGCTGATCGTCGTGCAATTATTGAAGACTTGTTGGACATTCAAATCTTCTCTACGATGAATAGTTTAATTAAAGGAAGATTGTCTAACAATAAAGACCTGACAGTAGCGAAAAAGAATGATATATCTTTGTTGATTCAGAAATATGATCTGAAGAAAGAGCATCAGGACAAACTCAATCAGGATAATGAAGCAAAGGTAAAAGAATATGAGGAAGAGATACTTCTGCACAGAGAAACCATACGCACCTTACATGATGACATTGACAGCTTGGAACAAACCAAGCAGACCTTATCCGAAGTCTGTGCTAAAATTCCTGAAAATGAAAAGAAGATTACTGCGCTTAAAAAAATTGAGTCACAAATTGAGAGCAAAATATCCAAAGTGGGAGATGATAGAAGTTTCTATGAACACAATGCTGATTGCCCAACCTGTAGGCAAGCCATTACCCTGGGGTTTAAAGAAGAACAACTCAATGAACTTCACACAAAAGAAGAAGAACTTTCTGGTGGTCTCACCGAACTACAAGTAAAAATCATAGAGCAAGAAAGTATTGTTGCTGAACTGCGTGGAAAAGAAAAAGAGTTATCAAATGTCCGTATTCAATTGGCAACAACACAAACTAGTGTAAAAGGTTTGAATGATTCAATTACCAAACTAGAAAAACAAATCAAACAAATACAACAGCCTAAAGAAAACGTTGATGTGAATGAATTAAATACCATCAAAAAAGATGTTGAACAAGCGCAAGATGAACTGAAGCAGTTACTAGATGATAAAGCGTACTACGATGTCGCTTCATCATTGTTGAAAGACACCGGCATCAAAACAAATATTATCAAACAATATTTGCCGGTGATGAACAAATTGGTGAATAAGTATCTAACAAGTATGGACTTCTTTGTAAACTTTAATCTTGATGAATCGTTTAAAGAAACAATCAAGTCTAGGCACCGTGATGAATTTTCTTACCACAACTTTTCAGAGGGTGAGAAACAGCGTATCGATATGGCATTGATGTTGACATGGAGAGCAGTTGCAAAACTAAAGAACTCCACCAATACCAATCTATTGATACTTGATGAAGTGTTTGATTCAAGTCTGGACACAAGTGGTACGGAAGACTTGATGAAAATATTACATTCACTTGAAGATGCGAATTTGTTTGTCATCAGCCATAAGGGCGACATATTACAAGATAAATTTGCAAATACAATTCGGTTTGAGAAAATTAAAAACTTTTCAAGGATGGTGAAATGAGTGAGATACTAACAATTGATACCGCCGCTGGCATACAACCCATAGAGAGAATTGATCCTTTACGAATTTTTGGTGAAGATTACTTTATGCTTGGTCAAAAGATACCTGAATATGCAGGTGGCTTTCCTGCTCCAGCATTAGTCACACTAGCCAAAAGATTGAAGATGACAATGAAACTATATTCTGGTTTGGGCTTGTCAGCGAATCAATGTGGTGTTGCCGAAAGAATCTTTGTCATTGGTACGGATGACTTCCAACTTGTGTGTGTCAATCCTAAAGTGATTGATCAAGGTCCTGCGGTTAAGGACAAAGAGGGTTGCCTATCTTATCCGGGTTTGTTTTTGAATGTCGAAAGACCTTCGTGGATTGAAGTAGAATTTACCGATGAGTTTGGTGAAGTGAAACAAGTAAAACTTCACGGTTTATCTGCACGGTGTTTTCTTCATGAACTTGATCATCTTGATGGAATAAGATATACTAGTCATGTGAAGTCGCTTGCGTTAAAAATGGCAAGGCAAAAAGCCAACAAAATTGTTAAGAAAATTATTAGGAGTCACAAGAATGGAAACCAAACAAGCCAAAGAATCTAGTACATACGAAAACTGTATGGAGTTGTTGACTGATGAATATCAACCTCCAACACTCAATCGTTTTTTTGGTGAAGATGAAGAAGATGAACAGGGTGGTGTTGACGTAAACAATGTTGAATGGAAAAAACATTGGGTAGGTATGCCTGAGTTCGAACAGAACGACAAGAAAACTTACAAAACAATCTATGTTCATTTCCGCAATCAAGAAGATTATGAAGCATTTGCCAAACTCATTGAGCAAAACTTGACAATGAAAACGAAATCTATTTGGCATCCAAAACTTGAGCGTGATGAGAATATGCTAAAGAGATGGATTGAAGAGTGATGGATTTTCTCAAAGAAAAGCCTTCCGTTTTATTTGAGTATTTTCTAAAAGACTATGGCAGTCTGTTTAACATAGATGCTGAAGAATGTAGAGCAATTAGAAAAACCGACAAGATTTTTCTTGAGTTATCTGAAAAATGGTATGATGATTTGGCTCATCAAAGCACCAGAAACATTTATGATGTCTACAATCATGATTACTACTTCATAGATATTTTTAATTGCTTTGCGGAATACAGCAGAGACTACATTAAACGAGTGATAAAATCACCCCACTTTGATGAACTCAAAAATGCCAAAGTTATTGTTGACATTGGTTGTGGTATAAGTTATAGTACATGTTTACTGAAACAAATTTTTCCTGAAGCAAAAATCTATGCCATAAACCTAAGAGATACTAAACAATGGAAATTATGTGAAGTGATGGCAGAAAGAATGGGTTTCAATCTGATAGAATCGATTACTGAAGTTGGTGAATCGGTTGATATACTGTTTGCTTCAGAATACTTCGAACACATTTATAATCCGATTGAACATGTAGATAGCATTATTGACACGTTAAATCCAAAACACATGATTGTAGCAAACTCATTCAATACATGGGGAATGGGTCACTTTATAAACTATGATGTTTATGGTACAATAGTAAGTCAAGAAAAAATAAGCAAGATGTTTAATCAGCATTTGAAAAGAAGACAGTATGAAAACATCAAATGTGGAATATGGAACAACAAACCTTTGATATGGAAAAGAAATGAGCAATCCGACACATCCAGTTTATATCGTTTCTAAAGGTCGTGCTGATTCGATGATCACATCGAAATCTTTGGCTCGAATGAAAGTGCCGCATTACATAGTCATTGAACCACAAGATAAAGAAGCCTACGAAAAAGCATTAGACAATTTTAAGATTCGTGATTATGTTACACTGATTGTAGCACCCTTCAGTAATCATGGTGATGGCCCTGGTCGAGCAAGAAACTTTGCTTGGGATCACTCTATCACTATCGGTGCAAAAAAACATTGGGTGCTTGATGATAACATTTCAGACTTCTACAGACTACATAAGAATCAACGAATCCGTGTAGAATCTGGTGTCATCTTTAAAGCAGCAGAAGACTTCGTTGATCGTTTTGAGAATGTACCAATTTCTGGTTTTCAATATCGATTCTTCATTGCACCAAATCAGAGTTATCCACCGTATGTAAAGAACACACGAATCTATTCTACTTTGTTGATAGACAACAATTGCAAACATCGTTGGCGTGGTCGTTACAATGAAGATACCGATATCTGCCTACGTGTGCTGAAAGATGGTGATTGTACAATTCAGTTTAATGCTTTTCTACAAGGTAAAGCAGCAACACAAACTGTCAAGGGTGGTAACACCGAAGAGTTCTATCACAAAGAGGGTATCGAAAAGAATCATTGGGTAGATGGTGTGAATGCCGAAGGTACAAGAAACAAATCAGAAATGTTGGTAAGAATGCATCCTGATGTAGCAAGAATGGTTTGGCGATACAAGAGATGGCATCACTATGTTGACTATTCGCCATTCAAGAAGAACGAACTTCGTTACAAAAAAGACATCACATTGCCACAGGGTAAGAATGAGTATGGTATGAAATTGACAACAAATTTCAAGTCTTGACAAAGTTTTTCCCCTATGATATCATGAACTTATAGTGATTGATTGGGGAAAATATTGTTAATTCAACAACACTTGACAAACCTCAGATCATCATATATAATGACTGTTCAATGATGAATGAGGTTATCGAATGAGTAACATTCAAAATCAAAAGTCTGGGCTTGCCAAACTGATGGCAACCGAGAATCTTATCGTTCAACATGCCAAAGTGTCAACGGCAATGTTCGATCCTAAAAACCGTATTCTAACTTGCCCTATCTGGGAACAAATGTCGGGCGATCTTTATGACTTGCTAATGGGTCATGAAGTCGGTCACGCCATTGATACACCTGCCGATGGTTGGCATGGTGCTGTACATGATCGTGGTGCTAACTACAAAGGCTTTTTGAATGTAGTTGAGGATGCCCGTATCGAAAAACGTCAGAAACGCCGTTACCCTGGTCTGCGCCGTTCATTTACGAACGGTTTCAATGAACTCATGGACAAAGACTTCTTTGGTCTGAATGGTCGTGATTATAATCATATGACATTCATTGATCGATTGAATCTTTACAGTAAATCCAGTTACACCTTACCTGTTGTATTCAATGCGACTGAAC
>Ga0315903_10000205_pt1 | contig 88454 bp, 152 predicted proteins | sample LakEriMetagenome_7_FD_203524 | JGI IMG/M metagenome (GOLD analysis project Ga0315903, IMG submission 203524) | Freshwater fungal communities from buoy surface, Lake Erie, Ohio, United States - Buoy 2 MA119 | ecosystem: Environmental > Aquatic > Freshwater > Lake | place: USA: Lake Erie, Ohio... | reverse complement strand
AGAAGAATTTACTACTGGAAATGATATTAAATGGTTAAAAATAAAAAATTTTAAATATGAAAATATTAATTAAATCTGTAGGATTTATAGGAGATAACTTATTCGGAAGTTCGGTTGCTAAAAAACTTAAAGAAAAATATTCTGATTGTAGTGTAGATTATTTGTTAACTGTAGCTCAACCGTATGAGTTATTATTAAATAATCCATATATTAACAATGTTTATTTAACATTACCTGATAAATCATATGATGTAGTTTATCAATTATGTCCTATTCATAGGGAACTCACCCCATGTGAACAATTCCAACTCCAATGTGATATACCAAATTCTTCCCCAGAATTCAAAGTATATACTAACCCTTCATTAGATCAATATATTAAACACTTATTTGAACCTATAAAAGATAAAAAAATAGTAGCTTGGCTTTCTAATTGGGAAGAACGAACTTTTGGATTCACCCCAGAAGAATATACTTTAGGAATTAATACACCTAATTTAGGGTATGGTGGTAGAAGAAGAAATATATCATATATTGTAGAACAATTAGAAAAAGATTCCAATGTATATTTGATTGAAGTTGGAAAACCTAATGGAACTAATCAATTAGAATTTGACCTATCTACAGTATCAGAATATAGTTTAACTGCCTCTATTATAAAAAATTGTCATTATTTTATTGGCGCTGAAGGAGGATTAGCTAATTTAGCATCTGGAATAGGAACCAAAACAATACTTACAGGGGATTTTATTCACCAATTATATGGATGGAACGGAGTTATTGAAAAATGTGAAGAACCTAAATTAGGACCTAAATATTATTTTGGAGAAGAAAACCATAAAGTTTTAGATCCTTATTTAACTGATAAACAAGTAGTACAATCCATATTAAATATTATATCATGATTCATGTTTTCATTTTAGGGTATAATGGAGCCCAATATCTTTCAAATTGGCATTCCCAAGTTAAGTTTGAGAAAGACATTAAATTTTATTATATAGATAATGGAAATCAGTCTTTAACTCCTTATCTCCATCAATTATTCCATTACAAATCTAGTAAAAATTTATTCTGCTCAGGAGGATGGAATTTAATATGTGATATAGCATTTAAAAGTCTTGAATTAGATAAAATAATTATAGGACAAGAAGATGCTATATTTACTGATGAAATTTTAAGAGAAATTTCTAACCAAACATCTCCTTCTAGAATATGTGGAACTTATGACCGTTCATTTGAATTTTCGTTATTTGGAATTCATAGTAAAACTTTTAAAGATGTAGGAAGATTTGATGAAAATTTTATTTTAGGTGGAAATGAAGATAATGATTACAAACAAAGGTGTAAGTTAAAAAATATTAATATAATATCCCTTAATATTTCTGCTGATTATAATATATCTATCACTGGGGGTCTTAGAGCTCATTATAATAATATTAACTCAAATTATTTACATAAAAAATGGGGTAATTATATTAATGCTGAGAATAGAATATATGAATATGAAGTTCCTTTTAATGGAAAAAAACATGATAAATTAGATTTTGAATACAAAAAATATTTTGATCTTACAAAAAAGGATACTAAATTTATGAGTGAATTAGAATACAAATTATATAAAACCCAAAACATATGACTTTACAAGAAATTTATGAAACCAAATTCACTACCCCAAGTGATATTAATGAACACCTCCCAATACTAAAAGAATATGCTGAAAAATGCGCTCATGTAACTGAGTTTGGGGTAAGAGATGTAGTATCTACTTATGCTTTAATGAATGGAAAGCCAAAAACCATGAGATCATATGACATAAGTCCAGTAGAAAATCACGGAACTTCTAGAGAATTTTTAACCCAATTAGCTTTAGATAACGGAGTGGATTTCAAATTTGAAGTAGGAGATACCCGTGAGATTGAAATTGAAGAAACTGAATTATTATTTATAGATACTTGGCACATTTATGAACAAGTAAAAAAAGAATTAGAAATTCATTCTTCTAAAGTATCTAAATATTTGATATTTCATGATACTACTACTTTTGGAGTTAATGGTGAAGATGGCTCTGCAGGTCTTTGGCCTGCTATAGAAGAATTTCTTGCTAGTAATTCAAATTGGATTATAGAAAAAAAACTAGAAAATAATAACGGATTAACTATTTTAACTAAAAAATGATGGAAGAACTAATTAACAATTTAATCTCTAACCAAATTAGTATGGTAGATGCTGGGAGGTTTCATACTGTATTGAGAAATTTTGATAAAATAAATTCTGTAAAAGGAGATATTGTAGAATGTGGTGTTTGGAGAGGTGGAATGAGTATTTTTTTAAGTACTTTATTTAAAGATAAAAACATTTGGGTTTGTGACTCATTTGATGGATTTCAACCTCTAGACATAGCAACTTATTCTTATTCAGATGAACCTCATACTCCAAATTATAATGACATGATTCGTGTTAGTTATGAAGAAGTAGTAAATAATTTTGAAAAATATGGTTTTGAAGAAAACGATCCAAGAATCAAATTTCTTAAAGGATGGGTAAAAGATACTTTAAATCCAAAAACATGCTCCATTAAAAATATTTCCCTTCTTAGAATAGATGTAGATGCCTACTCAGCAACTAGAGAAGTTTTAGAATATCTTTATCCAAAAGTAACTTCTGGAGGATATATTATTTTTGATGATTCATGCTTAATCCAAACGGTAGATGCTTTTTGTGATTATTTTGAAGAAAATAAAATTCTATTTGAGTTAAGACACCCTGAAACAGATGAAATAATTTCTGATTTAAGATCAAACCATCCTTGTGGATGTTATGTTATTAAATCATGAAAATAATATATCGCATATCAAATGCAGGTTACAATAAAATAAAACCTGATTATATAGACAATGAAAAATGTTTAAAAAACTTTTGTAATGTATTTTATGATTATATCTATGATATTCATATTATAGCAGACAATTGTAGTGAACCTACAATGGAAATGATTAAAAAATATATTGATCCAATTAATATTGAAAAAGTATCTGTAGGTCATGGTGCAGGAACATTTAATTTAGCGTTAGATAAAGCGCTAAAATGGGGAGATGATGAAATTGTTTACTTTGTAGAAAATGATTATATTCACTTGCCTGGTTCACCTGAAATACTTAAAGAAGGATTTAATTTAGGTGCTCCGTATATGACTCTTTATTTACACCCAGATAAATTTATTCCCCCATTCAATGGTGGGAACCCAGAAGTAGATTCAGATGGAGGTTACCCAACGAAAATTTATAGGGGAGAAACACAGTTGTTTGGAATGTTCAATAGTACAACTATGACTTTTGCCTCTACAGTTAAAACTTTAAGAGAAGATGAAGCTATTTTAAGAAAATGGACCTCAGAAACCCACCCAAATGACTTTCAAATGTTCTTGGAGTTGAGAGAAAAAGGTAGTATATTACTTTGTCCTTTAAATACATTTAGCACACATGGAGAGACAGCTTGGCTTGCCCCACTTTACAAAATTAAACCAGAAAATCTAATAGAAGAATGGAAGAAGCATTTATCTCAGTAATTATCCCAACATATAAAAGCCCAGATGCTTTAGATTTATGTTTGTATTCTGCAATTGAAGGACAACAAAATAAAAACCAAATTATAGTTGTGGTTGATGGATTTTACGAGGTAAACAAAGAAGTACTTGAAAAATGGTCTGAACATATAGATATTTTAAATTTAGAAGAAAACGTTGGTTTGTGTAGAGGAACAAATTTAGGTGTTTATAATGCAAAATATAATAAAATACTAATTGTAAACGATGATAATGTATTTCCTAGATTTTGGGATACAACATTACTTGATGATTGGGAAGATGGAGCTGTTATTTCACCAAACCAAATTGAACCGTACCCTTCAATGTTTAAACAGTTTCATATTGAAGATTTAGGGACAGATCCAAGTACATTTGACCTAGAAGCATTTTGGTTGTTTGATTACCATTATGCTTCGGGAGATAAAAAAGAAGAATCTGGTTCAACTTTACCTATATTCATGAACAAATATGATTATATTCGTTTAGGTGGATGGGATGAAAATTATGAATTAGGGATGGTAGCAGATTGGGATTTCTTCTTAAAATGTTCAATGTCAAATTTGAAAATGATTCGAACATGGAATTGCCATTTCTACCATTTTGCTTCTGTTTCCACAAATGGAGAAAAAAGACAACAAGCAGAACAAGCAGGTCATGAATATGCAAAATATAAATGGGGAAGTTATATCCACCACCACCCAGAAACAAACCAAAAATTTATTTTATGAGAACATATATTTATTACAACAAACGAGATTCCTCACAAGAACCACAAGGTAAAATAGAGGCGGAAAACATTACAGAGGCAATTGAAAAAGCAGCCGTAGTAAAACAAATGGATTTAGATACTTTTTTAAAAGTATTTGGCATGAAAACAAAAACCCATGGAAAAATCAAAGTTTAAAAATATTAATGAACTTCTTGGAAAAGGAATTGAGGTAAAAGAAAGTTCAAAATCAATTAAAAAAAATGAAGAGAAATGCTTTCTTGATTTAATTGAAATTCTATGCCAAATAGAAATGTCCTCTAAAGTAGCCGAATCCATTGGTATAAACTTAACAGAATATGAAGACCTACATTTAAAAGCAATAGATATATTACTTGAAAAATATTATGGGTATGAAAAATCAGCTATTATAATGTGGTGGGTATTTGAAAGCATATCACCAGATGGAGAAGTATACCCCATAACGGATGAAAATGGAATCAAACACATAATCAAAACACCTTTACAACTTTATAAATTTTTAAAAAAACGATATGGAAACTAAAATATGTGTTAAATGTAGAGAGGAAATTAACCCATTGCGTTTAAAGGCTTTACCAACAGCAAAAACTTGTGTTGATTGCTCAACAACTGGAGCAAAACGTGGTATGCCTGTAATGTTTGGAGAAAAAGACCACACTTGGACTGATATGGTAATCATGGAACCAGAAGAATATGATCGATTTGAAAGGCAAAACAAACAAACAGTCTCATTTGATAAACTAGATAAAACAGAAATGAATGATGATGGAGATGATGATATGAAACTTTGGGATAATACATTACTTGATGGATTAGAGGATTTATAGTATGGCTCACCCAAAACCTATATCAAAAGAGGATTGTATTAGAGCAATGAAATATACCCGCTCAGTTAGAGCAGCGGCTAGGTATTTAAATTGTTCCTACCAGCATTTAAAGCCATTTATGAAGGCCTATAAGGATGATGAAACAGGCTTGTCTTTATTTGAAATGCACAAAAACCAAAGTGGAAAGGGTATTCCAAAATTCCTAATGACAAATCACGCTCATTTTGCAACAAAGTTTCCAGCAATGGAGGATATAGTGAATGGTAAGGTAGATGCTTCTTCATTTAATGCCGATAAAATTAAATTCAAAATGATTGAAGCTGGCTATATGCTTGAGCAATGCTACTATTGTGGATATGATGAGAAAAGAGATATTGATGGTAAAACACCATTACTAATGGTATTTTTAAATGGTCACAAACACGATTTTACAAATGGTAATGCTCAATTATGTTGCTACAACTGCTACTTTATGCAGATTGGGAATGTATTTACAGACAAAGATATTGAATCAATTGAGGGGCATTCTGTTTACAAAACAAGTGATATGGTTGATTTTCAAGTGGATGAATATACAAAAAAGAGACTAGAGGAGTTAGGGAATTTTGATACTAAAGTTACTGACAACCCGTACGACCTTGTTTCTAGAAAAAAGTAAAATATGTATATTTGAAATGAAAAGTAAAAAACATAACAAGATAGTTAAAGACTACGACAAACAAAAACAAAAACATCTTGAAAAGCTTGCTTCAAAGATGCTTGAAAATGACGAGAAAATTAGCAAATTAAAGGGAAAAAATATTGATCCCGGATTTTTAAATTTATTTTAACATGGCAATAGAAATTAGCGTATTTGATAGTGAGGAGTTTGAAGAAATGATTGCTAAACGTGATTTGAGAATCTCAAAAGCATTGGTTGAAACCATTTTGAAAAACCTAAAAGGCAGAAAAAGACACCTCCATGCTCTTTCAGTAATTGTAGAGCAAGATCAAACAATATATGATATAACAGTAGATAGAAAAGACTTTGTAACCACTTTAGAAAACAATTTACCAATATATGAGGAACATGAATTGTTTGAGGGGTGTGTTGAAATAGTAAATGCAATCAAGTTTTTAAAAGAAAAAGAAAAATAATTTGGCTTTCTAACCTTTCTTTCGTATATTCAAAGTATCAAAGGAAAAGGTTATGTTAAGTAAAATGTTTATAGAGTACGAGGACGGGTTGAAGGTAGAGAAAGTAGTTCATAATAGCGAAACATCTTTCAAAACCAAAAGCATTAAACATGCCAGTTGCCAACCGTTCAAGTACGAAGTTGAAAAACATGCTTACTTATGCATAGCTATTGTTCAAATGGGTAACATTAAAAAAATTATGCCAGCTGGTATAGTTTGCCACCCAAAAACAACATTAGAGGATATTGTTGAAATAGACAATACCCCAATTGAAAAAGTAGAAAAACCAGTTGAGAAAAAGAAATGGATGTTTGAATCCTCCAGTTCAGATGGTTTCTACCAGGTAACTGAAAATATGGGAAAACTAAAATGCAATTGCCCAGGAACATGGAGAGCAAAAGATAGAAGATGCAAGCATATCCAAGAAGTTGAAAAAGAACTTGGAATAGTAAAATAGAAATTGTATATTTAAAATAAAAAAATGAGCAAAGTAAGCACAAGACAAAGAGTAGAACAGTTACAAGGATGGTTGTTATTTATAAAAGCAGAGGCAATCAGAAAAGGTAGAAAAAAATAAAATGCTGCTATCGTCTATCGGTTAGGACCTATGGTTTTCATCCATAAAAGCGGGGTTCGATTCCCCGTAGCAGTACATATCGCGTGAAGGTGTAATTGGTTGCATGGGACGCTCATAACGTCTACGGGGTGGTTCGAATCCACGACACGCTACAACTGGCTCACGAAGTAGGAAAAATGTAGTGAGGGAGTGCAAGCTAGCCTAATAGCTGTGGCACCGGGTGTAAGCGTTAGTGCGCTGCTTACAATTGTAACGAATGGCAGGTGGGAACGTTACAACATGCGTCTTTGATGTAATTGGTAGCATAATGGATTCCAAATCCATTCGTCAGAGTTCGAGTCTTTGAGGGCGTGCGCAAAAAACATGAGATGGAGTTTCCTTACCTCAACAGAGATGGGTTTTAGAAGTCCAAATTGTCCCCTCGTCTAATCGGCAGGACACATGGTTTTGGTCCATGGAATCGAGGTTCGAACCCTTGGGGGACAACAACACGTAAACCTAAGTACCCATACCGCTGACGGTGGGCTAAGTAAGATACAATTTCGTACCGCGGGAAGTAGAATGCTTAGGAGCGTGTTTTTTATAGTCAGGTGGCGGAATGGTATACGTACTCTAATGTGGTTTGACCCACTCTAAACATTAGAGTTAAAAAACCGAAGATGGGAAGTAGGTTTACAGGTTCGAATCCTGTCCTGACTACTAAACTAACCAAGGAGCTGAATAAAAAGTAAGCAATAAGGAGTGAAAATAAATACGAATGTTTTACTATGGGAAATGGGACCGTAACTCAAGCGTATATAGGTTGCGATCGGTAGGTTAGTTTTTTATATAGTCAGGTGGCGGAATGGTAAACGCAGGTTTGTAGGTTACGTGCCATGAGTTGAAAGCAACCTTAAACGGGGTTAACAACCGAAAAGATAGCTCGCTATTGACCTGAATTGACAGGAGAATTAAATAATGGCTTACAGGTTCGAATCCTGTCCTGACTACACCTTAATACCGATTCGAGTTTGACAATTAAGAGGGACCTTGCTCCTTAAGTGGAAAAAATGTCGTTAAATAACCCTCCGCACCAGGTGGCATCGGTGACCTGGTTTTTTTTGAAATATTTATTTATGACAGTACCTACCACGCTTCTGGACTGGGGTATCCCCGATCGAGCGTACCAGGGTAGGTCTTTTACACCCCACCGTTATGTAAATAACGGAACCCCATGGTGATACTGTTGCCATGGAATGCCTCCCCCCTATGAATAGAATTCATAGGACAAGTACCATCGGGCATACCGTTAGATCTGCTCACTTAGATGGTCTTTTTCGATATTGGGAAATGGGACCTGCTTTATGGGTGCAAGACGTTGCCTTCATAAACAACCTTATAACCAACTATCACCCCCTAGATGGTCTGCTTGATCAACAGATCCCACTAGGGGTTTTTGATTCTTTACCTTAGGTAAGGAACTTACAAAGGTTTTAAACGTTGAACCCGAATCAACGTTTTTTTGCCGATATAGCTCAGCTGGTAGAGCAACTGATTTGTAATCAGTAGGTCGGGGGTTCGAATCCCTCCATCGGCTCAATGGTGCGTTAGTTCAGTTGGTTAGAATACTTGCCTGTCACGCAAGGGGTCATGGGTTCGAGTCCCATACGCACCGCAAAAATGCTCGGGTGGTGGAACTGGTAGACACGCCGGACTTAAAATCCTGTGGGCTTTTGCCCGTGCGGGTTCGATTCCCGCTCCGAGTACAAAAATTGATATTTAAAGTATCAAAGGGGTAATATATTTATAATAAGATGGAAAAAAAACCACTTAAAATACAAACGGAATTGGCCTCACTTGAAAAAACACTAGTGAAACTACAGGAAAAATACAACATGTATCCCTCAAAAAATTTGAGTGATGCAATAACACATTTACAAGCTACAATTCGTAGTTTGAGTAATGTATAGGAAGTGTGCTTGAGCGGTTTAAAAGGCTGGTCTTGAAAACCAGTGAATTCGAAAGGGTTCCGTAGGTTCGAATCCTACCACTTCCGCTAATATTTATAAACAAATGAATAAAATATCTAGCATATTGACCATTATGTTTTTAGGTGTAATGGGAGTTTTATGGCCATTTTGGCTAATAGATGGATACCTTGATAGTTGGTACTTAAAAATAGCCACTTTCATTGCTGTGTATGGAGGTTTTGTCGCAAATTTAGTGTGGTACCTTCAATACAGGAAAAAAAATGGGAATAATATTTGAAATAGTAGCAAGCATAGTTTGTTTTGGAATAGCAGGATTTTGTGAAGCGGTAATGGACACTCTGCAATTCCACTTTTCTTCCTCTATGTTCTATTGCTTTAAAAACAAATATTTTTGGGACCCAACAATATCGTGGCGCAACAAATACAAAGACAAAGACCCATTAGCTGGTCCACGTTTTTTAGGTTCAACAACTTTATTTGTTGGTTTAACTGATGGGTGGCATTTCTTTAAACTATTGAGAAATTTATTTGTAGTTATAGGTGTATTTATTTTATTGTTTGCTATTGTGGGTCCAATTTGGGCTCTAATATATGTTGTGATTGCAAGAATAGTATTTGGTCTTGTATTTACATTCTTTTTTAAAATATTGGGGGATTAGCTCAGCTGGCTAGAGCGCTGCCCTTGCAAGGCAGAAGTCAAGAGTTCGAATCTCTTATCCTCCACTTCAACCCTATCATTTTGATAGGGTTTCTTTTTCCTTGGTTATTTAAAAAATGGGTTTTATATTTCCATTAAAAATAGAAAATATGATTTATATTGTTGGATTACTAATTGGATTTTGTTTCTTTTTACTTAAAAGAATAGTTGAATTAAAAAATAGATTGGGAGAAATTGAAAAAACACTCAAATCAATTAACTATGATTTGAATATGGTTGCTTATTCTCAAAAAAATTCCAAACAAATATTAAAAGGATAATAATAAATAGTAAATAACCCGTCAAAAACTTCTACGTTTTTTCCATTTAGAATATTTATAAATAGATGAAAATAATCACTCTAATATCGTTTATTCTAATTTCATTTTTTACATTTTCACAATGTAACCAATACCAAATTTATGAAAGTTTTAATTCTACATTACCTACACAAGGAGGAACTTGGACCGCAACTTCTATAGTATATGGCACATCCCCGGTGAGGACTGGAACACACCAATTAACCTTTAATGGTGTTAATGATGTTATAAGAACCCCACAAATTGCAAACCCTGGCGTGTTAACTTTCTGGCACAGACGAAGTTCAAATTCTACTGCATGGACCTTAAATATACAAACTTCACCAAACGGAACTACTTGGACAACGAGAGGATCTGTCACAGCTCCGACTACTACTTGGACTCAGTACTCACTTAATATCGGATCTTTAGGTTTAACCAATGTTTTTATTCGATTGCTAGACGGTAGAGCATCTGGTACACACGAAAGATATGTCGATGATTTGGGAATAACTTCAACCAATGCTAGTGAAAATACTCTCATTCCATTTATTAATGCATGTTCTCAAAATATCGATTCTTACATATACACAATAACTGATGATGCAGGCCCAACCGCAGCTCTATTAGGAGGATATTCTAATAGCGTTAATAGAACTCTAACATTCACACCGTCAGATAACACAAAAAAATTAGAGCTATCATTCACCGAATTGGATTTAGAAACAAATTTCGATTATCTATACGTTTATGACGGAGCAAATACATCATCACCTCTGTTAGCCACTCTTACGGGAGAAGCTACTCCGTCTTCAATTGTAGCAACAAATGCAGCAGGACAACTTACTATTCGATGGACTTCCGATGTTTCAAATTCTGGAGCCTGGAGTGGATGGGTTGGTATCATTCAAACTATAACACCCCTACCAGTTGAACTTCTATATTTTGAAGGTACTGCATATCAATCATTCAACATATTACAATGGGCGACAGCTTCTGAACACAATTCATTTTATTTTGATTTAGAAAGATCGGTAGATGGTGTAAAATGGACTCATGTTGCAACTAGTTTAGCAGCAGGAAACAGCACAGAGCTTCTAACATACTCATATCTGGATTATGTAGAACGAACACCGCTTTACTATTATCGATTAATTCAAGTTGATATTGATGGGAAATATAAAACGTACGGGCCCATTGTAGTTTATGGTGTTCCTGTAAAACAAGTTATAAAATATGTTAATTTATTAGGTCAAGAAGTCCCAGCATCTACTACAGGTGTTTTGTTTGAAATATACGAAGATGGTACCTCAAAGAAAATTATTAGATAATTTGGCTTTCTAAATCTTCTTTTGTATATTTAAAGTATGAAATTTAAAATTACATTCATATCAGACACTCACGGAAAACACAACCAACTAACAAAAGATCTACCAGGTGGAGACATATTAATTCATGCTGGGGATTTTATGAATGCAGGTTACTATAAAACAGAAGCAATTGAATTTTTCAATTGGTTTGATGCAATCAACAACTACGATACAAAAGTATTTATTGCAGGAAATCATGACCGTTTAATGGAAGATGATTCAACATGGGCTCAAGGTTATTTAACAGGATTTAAAACAATAGATTATTTACAAGACGAAGAAATAGGAATATACCACGATGATTTAAATGGAGACCACTCAGAAGATAATATTCATATTTATGGTTCACCTTGGCAACCTGAATTTTTTAATTGGGCATTCAATTTACCTCGAAATGGTAATGAATTGAAAGAACGTTGGAACATAATACCCAACAACACAGACATTTTAGTTACACATGGCCCTCCATTTGGATTCCTAGATATCCCAGGACATGGTACTCCAATGAATGTTGGTTGTGAGATGTTACGTTATCGAATAGATGAATTGCGTCCAAAAATACATGTATTCGGGCATATTCATGGTAGTGCAGGTTACTATTTTAATGGACATACTCATTTTATAAACGCATCTGTTTTAAATGAGAGATATGTTTATGAAAATAAACCACTAACATTTGAATGGGATAATATAACAAATGAAATTCAGTGGTTATAAGAGGAATAGGCTTTTAAAAAAAATTTTCGTATATTCAAGTAAAATAAAGGAAATGGCAAAAGTAATTTTAGAATTTGATCCAATTGAAGATAGAGATGATATGGAAAACGCTATCAATGGATGGAAATGGAAAACGTTAGTATGGGATTTAGACCAGCATTTACGATCTGAATTAAAATACAATGATGCAATTACTGGGGATGTATATGATGCTTTAGAAAAAATTAGAGAGCATTTACATGAATTAAAAAATGAAAGTGGATTAACTTTAGAATAAAACATGGCAAAGAGATTAACAAGAGAAGAAAAACGAGAACAAGCAGTAGTTGATTTAATCAACGAAATGTTTCGTATTGCAGGACATGATGTTACGTTTGATGATATTTTGGACCGAGAAAATTGGTTTAATGAATATGAAATGACTGAAGAGCAATATGATGAATGGAAAGCTTGGGGTAAAAAACATTTAATGAAAAAATTGGGTCTGCATGCTGCACGAGCAGAAAAAGAGATGGCTTGGGCTGGGTTACAATGGGGATTAAAAATAAAACAAAATGAGCAAACTGAATCAAATTAAGATACCGGTTGAAATAGAGGACTCTAGACCAACCCCAAACTATAAACTAGTAAGAGAACGTGATGGGCTAGAAAAATATTCACAGGATATTATTTGGGTAGAATGGGATGAAGCAGGATACTTTAAAGACAGACATAAAGAACTTGCTATTGGCCGATCATTGTTGATGTCTCCGTTCCATCCATTTACCTTTACTTGGCAGACAACACCAGTAACAGAAATTATAGAACAAAGAGAAGACTATATTAAATTTAGAACAGAAAATAGCAACTACGAATTATTTAAAATATGAAAATTAACCACGAGGGAAAAGGCAGACCAGCAGAGGAAAAAATACCAACAGTTGTAGTATATAAAAAACCAACCGGGAAAAAATACTACATGTTAGTAACAGAATCTGAAGTGGATAATATCTTGAATTCTTCAAAACGTAAACCACTTATTCCTGATGGATGTGAAATAGTTGATATTGGAATAGGAAAATCATTTATTGCAACATATAAAAAACAATACGACATAAAATGAATTTTTTAGATAATTTACCTTCTATAAGCAACAATAAAGCTAAACAAATGAGACTTGACTCGTTTGAAAGAGGATTTAGAGTAGGACAAAAAGAAGCTATTGATGCTTTAAGAGATACACAAAAATACAATTGCAAACATTTAAATGATTTTGAAAAAGCAATAGTAATGAAATTTTTGGATGAATATAATTTAGAGTTTGGATACAATGTTGAAGAGGGTGGATTTTATGTTTTAAAACGAGTAAAATGAAAACAACAAACCGAATAGACTCGGGACATGAATTATCTATATTCCTCTATGAATTAATGGCAGCTAATATAGAAATACCATCTAATATAACATTAGAAATTGATAGTCCCTTATTTGAATCTGAAATAAATGAAATAGCACAAAATTTCTCCCCAGAAGGAGAATCTATATCAATGAAACGATTTGAATATATGGGAAACAAAGTAACCTTTAAATCAGAATAGAATGAAAATAGAAACAAATGGAACACAAGAAATTTATAATGTTGGGGATGTTTTTATGATAGATAATCCTAATATAAATGAACCAAAAGTATTTACAACACATAAAGTAGATAATGATTGGGGTGTAGTATATTATTATCAATTAAATGGTATTGAAGAAACAATTGGAATTAGTTATATCACAAAAATTAACCTTTAAATCAGAATAGAATGAGAAGTGAAGATATTGAATTTTGTATTGTTTATGGAGCAATTAGTTTTTCAGGATTTTGTATAGCAATTCACTATTGGTATTACCAATTATTTAAAAAAAGAAAAAGAAACCTTTAAATCAGAATAGAATGGGTAAAACAAGAGAAAAATTATTGAATGCAAATAGGTATTGTCATATCTACGTAGATGATGATGGAATAACTAATTATCATGATACTGAAACAAATGAGACTTATAGGGTTATACCTGACACAGGAGCATTAGGTTTTTATTTGGAGTATTTTAAAGATGGTGTATTAAAAGCAAGAAATTCATTTGAATTTAAAGAACTTAAAATACTTGCAAATCTTACTGGGAGTAATTATTTACTAAACAATTTAATTGGTGGAGAACTTAAATCAGAATAAAATGGATCAAACAGCAGTAGAATGGTTTGTTGGGCAAATGTTTTTGCAAGGTTATCTTAATGATAGCCCAATGACCATTGTTAACATTAACCATTTTGTTCGACAAGCCAAAGAAATGGAAGCTAAACAACGACAAGAAGATACCAATCACGGCTATTCACAAGGATACGATGATGGGGCTCAAGGTAAGGAACCAATGCAACCTGAAATATCTGATTCAGAGGGACAATCATACCAGGATAAAATGAGAGATAAAATAGCCAAAGCTAAATCAAGGTTAAAATGAAACAATGGTACTACCACGGTGATAAAACGTATATCATCCATAAAAAAATAGCAATCTCAGCGTTTACAAACGCGGATGGAGTACTAAACATGGAAATGGTTAAAGATGGAAGAGACTCGTTGTTTAATGTGGATCATGTGTTAAAAACAGACAGACATTTTTTATTTGTAGAAACTATACAAGATGCAGAAATTATTGAAGAAACTCAAGGTGTGGTGGAAGAAACACATAGCTAGTGACTGTCCAAAATATTTAGATGATTTATTTTAAAATATGAAAGATAAAATTTTAGATTGGTGGCACTCCACCGGAATCAGACAAGTGATCCGAAATACTATAAAGGGAATTGAAAATGTAATTTATTGGTTTCCTGTTATTTGGAAGGATAGGGATTGGGATCATTACTATATTTATGAAATTTTAAAAACTAAACTAGAAAAACAAGCAACAAACATTTATAACAGTGGAAACCATGTTGATTCAAAATATGATGCTGAAAGAATGTTTTTATGTGCTCGTTTAATTCAACTCCAACAAGAAGAATTATATGAATATGAGTGGGCTGATCCAATATATGATGAAAATTTAGAGGAATACTTTAAAAAATACCCAAGACAATATAAAAGAGCCATATCAGGTGAATTTGATAGACCAGGACTTGAACCACTTGATGAAAATAACAAAGATTTAATTGCAATGGAAATTGCTTTGGAAAATCAAAAACGTTCACGTAAATTGCTATTTAAAATACTAGACCAGAATATTACCAGGTGGTGGGATTGATGTAAAATATATTTCATTAAAGGAATAGGGAGCGCGAGCTCCCTTTCGTATATTCCCCTCAAATTAAAGGAAATGAAAGTTTTATTAAATAAAAAACAAAGAGAACCTAAACCAAAACAATTTATAATATTAAATGAATTTTGTCAGGTGTTTTGTGGTTTACAAGGTGGTTACCCTGCTTTCAGTGATAATATAGATGAAGCAAAACCACTTGAAAACGATGCTCAAATTAGAATGATTCAACAAGGGACTTCATTTAAACTAGAGAAGGAATATTTATGATCATGGAAGGTGAAATCTTAGATGACTTGATGCTTGCTCACCATGTCTTGGAAGAAGCAGCTCAATATGATTTAGAATCTGAAGTGTTTGTATGGTCACTTAAAGCAATGAAGGAAGATCCTTCATTAACAATCGATGAAGCTATTTTAAAAGGAAAAAAAGAGTGGTTGAAGTAAGGGAATAGTTTTTATAAAAAATATTTCGTATATTAAAGTATAAAATAAAGGTTATGTGGAATAAGATAGTTAGTATATTTAGGTTTTTAGAAGGTGTTGTTTTATTTTATTTAGCATTTGTTTTTATAAAATGGTATGTAAAAGGACATTTTGGTAAGTATTTTATATTCTTTTGGTTGAATACTATAATTGCTTTTGTAATGTATTTTAATCATCAACAACAAATAGAAGAAGAATATGATAATAGAACAGGTGCAGAAATATGGGAAGCAACACATTAATCTAAAAGAGGAATAGTTTAAGTAAAAAAAAGTTTGTATATTAAAGTATAAATTAAAAAAATAAAAGTTATGAATATTGAAAGAAGAGAAATGAAACAAGAAAGAAGAGGACGCCCTTCAAAACAACCAGAACAAGTTATATTAGATCCGTCTAAAATTTCATTAGTTAGAGGTAATGAATTACATTTTAATGAATCATTATTTACACCAATGAAAACTAACACTGAGTTAGATGTTATATTTTCAACTGAAGGTGGATTGATGCCTGGAGTGTCAATGATGATAGCTGGAGGCCCCGGTTCAGGTAAATCTACATTAGTTTTGGATACATTAGCTAGACTTACTCAACAAGGTTATAAATGTTTATTAATACAAGGAGAAATGGACCAAATAGGACATTATAAGTATTGTAAACGGATTCCTCAGTTTGGGTGTATTCAAACATTGTTTCTAAAAGAATATATTGATAATGTAAAAGAAGTAATTGAGTATGTTTTTAATCTAGGATATGATGTTATAGGAATCGACTCAATTGCTGAAGTACTAGATATGTACAGAAATCAAAATGGAGGAACAGCTAAACAAGCTGAAACATGGTTCTTGAAACTTCAAGATGAGACTAAGAAAGGAAAGAATGAGAAAGGATATTATACATCTTTTATCAACATACAACAATTTACTAAGAGTGATGAGTTTGCTGGGAGTAACAGATTGAAACATATGATGGAAGCCTATGCTGAAGTAAATAGAAGTAAAGATGGGTTAGAAAGATCAATTTTCTTTAGTAAGAATAGAGATTGTGATAAGGATTTTAAAATATATTTTTCAATTTATAATGATGGAGTTTATTTCTCCTATGAATTAGAAAAAGAAGATTAAAAAGGATAGGAGAAGCAATTCTCCTATCATATATTAAATCATAATTAAAACAAATATGAGCTGCTCAAGAGGAAAATCAACTAAAAAAGGACGCTATAATAAAGCAAATAATTTAAAGAAACCTACAGGATATACTGTAGACAAAAATGGAAATATTAAACCAACGTATAACTAAAAACAAAAAAGTATGAATTACAAATTTATCCCAGTTAACAATGATTTAAATAAAGCAGTTGCTTTTGCTAATTCATTAGACCAGAACTATTTAAAAAATGTTCAAAAAACAAAACAAAAAACATTTTATGTACCAACAATGGATATACTTGAGTCTTTACAAAAAGAAGGATGGTATATCAAAGGTGTAGATGAACATAGAGCATCAAATAGAAAAATTTCATCTAATTATGTTCAATTACATCATCCTGATTTTGAATTAAAGAATAAAAAAGGTAAAATGGAAGCTGTTTCATCTCTTACTATTTCAAATAGTTGTAATGGAAGCAGTCCGTTAACAATGAATTTAGGAATGTATAGACAAGTATGTTCTAATGGGTTAATAGCGTTTGATAAACAAGCTGAAAGTACTAAAATACGCCATATAGAGACAGATTATAATAATTTACCAAGAATATTAGCTAGTGTAAATAACAAAGTAGATAAAGTATTAGAGCAATTTGGAATTCTACAAAATAAAAATTTAACAATAGAGGAAGCAGCTAAATTCGCCCGTCAAGCAGCCCAACTTAGATTTTCTAATAATGACATTTCTGAAACAACTGTAAATAATTTATTAGCTGTTAATCGAAATGAAGATGAAGGGATGGATTTGTGGTCTGTATTTAATAGAGTACAAGAAAATTTAACAGGAGGAATTCGAAATATGAGTGATGATATTAGAGTTAATCAACAGTTATTTAGCTTAGCAGATCAGTATGCATTAGCAGTTTAAAAAATATACAAAGGAAGAGCTCTTTCGAGAGCTCTTTCGTATATTAAAATATTAAAATAAAGGTTATGAACGAAAGAAGAATTTTAAGTCAAATAGCAGCAAGTAATTTAGATTTTCACCCAACTATCAGAGATAGTAAATTGTCAATAGATGACAAATTAGAACTACAATTTTTACTTGAACATAAGTTTGGTGGTGATTTTAGAGCATTAATTGAAGATATATTAGCATATGCTATTGAAGTTGAAGAATATGAATTAGCAGCAATAATCAGAGACGAATTACAAAACAATATAAAATAAGAGTTATGGCAAAGAAAGAAAAACACACAATTGAGATAGATTTTTTAGATCTAAAAACACGTTTCAAAGCAGGTGAATTAACAACAGAAGAAGTAGATCAAATCACAAGCAAACTCATAGCTGAATTAGCTGTATTAACTGTGAATGGTATTACTGAAATAAATGGTACATCAATTGATTTATACAAAGATAGAGTATGGTGGATTGTAGAAAAAGCAGGATTGTTACCTGAATATAGAGATCCAGAAGACGACATTAAAGATTTGTTTGATGAAGACGAAGACGATTACTACAAAACAGATGATGAATTCGATTTTGAAATAGATGATAGTAAGTTTTACAAATAAAATAAAACAATATGAAAAAATTAATTTTAACAGTTGCATTGTTTTGCAGCACAGCATTAAATGCTCAAATGACGAATTTGGATGGATTTGAGAAAAGTAAACTTGGATATACAAAAACATTCTTTACCTTAGAAGAAGCTATTAAAGTATACAGTTATGTAATGGATAAAAATGGAGTAGATACTTTAAATTCCCGATATAACAGAGACAAAAACCCAGTTATATTTGATTATTTTAAATTAGATCCAAACTCAAAGAAAGTTAATATTGGAGTCATTATTTATTACAATGGAGTGTATGATGTACTATTCACAACAATCAAAGATCAAGATACTGTTTTATTTTCAGTTAAAGATGAAAATGGTGAGTTGATTGATTTAATTTACAAAAAAGAAGAATAAAATTTGGAGAAGTAAAAAAGTTTTCGTATATTAAAGTATTAAAAAAAGAAATAAAAAGAAAAGTTATGTTAGATTTAAGCAAAGATGGTTTTTTAAAAACAAGTGAAATTAAAGAAAGAGCAAGATCAATTTTCACTGAAACGGCAAGTCCAAGTGTATCAAGTAAGTTTACACATATTCCAACATTTAAAGTAATTGAGGATATGGCTCAATTAGGATGGAATGTAGTTGATGCTAAAGAAGTTAAAGCACGAGCCAAAAATAGCATTGGTTTCCAAAAACACTTAGTTGTATTCCGTAATCCTGATGTAGTAATCAATGGAGCGGATGGTGATACAGTATTTCCACAAATCCTATTGACAAATTCAAATGATGGAAAAAATGCATTTACATTTACAGCTGGTTTATTCCGTTTAGTGTGTGAAAATGGTTTGGTTATTTCAACTGAGCAATTCAACGATGTTAAAATGCGTCACATGGGTTATACATTTGAAGAGTTGCAAACACAAATTAGAGCAATGGTTGAGCAATTGCCTTTGACAGTTGAATCAATGAACAAAATGAAATCAATTCAATTGAGTGAAGAGCAAGCAAAAGAATTAGCTACAAAAGCATTAACAACTCGTTTCACAGAAGATCAAATTGATGCTGTTAAAATTGATTTAGATTTGTTACTTGAGCCAACACGTCCTGAAGATAAAGGTAGTGATTTATGGTCAGTGTTCAATGTAATTCAAGAAAAGATATTAGATGGTAATTTTAATTACATATCAGGTAATAAAGTAAGAAAAGCACGTAAAGTGAAGAATTTTAAACAAGACCTAGAAATCAATCAAAAATTATTTGCAATGGCAGCTGAATTTATAGCTGCCTAAGCAAAAAATAGTCAGGTGGCGGAATTGGTTAGACGCTATCTAGAAGATTATATGAAAGGGTGATATAAGAATGAAATGAATAAACCCACTTACAGGTTCGAATCCTGTCCTGACTACAAAACGCTTCATAACCGTTTCTTTTCCTGCCGTGTGGATACGAACATACGGCAGGTTTTTTAAAAAAGGACGTTTATGAGCAAAAGAAATTTCGTATATTAACATAAATTAAAAAAAAAAGAAAATGAATACACATTTACAAACAACAGCAACACTTTTAATACTAGCCGCTATAGTAGCAGGGCTTTATTTTTTCACAGTAGAAACACTATTTCTATTTATTCTAACAATTGTTTATGCTATAATTTATGCTGAGATAAAAGAATCTAAAGAAAATAAAAATGGGAAAAAAATTGAAGAAAATAATTGAGATTCAACAGGAAATAATTGAAATTTTAAAGAAAGACATTGAATCACGTGACAAATATATAGACATATTAGAGCGTCAAATTAAAATAACAGAAAAATATATAAATGAGCGATAAAAAAACAAACACAAACGGAATTGGAATTGGTATGATACTATTCCTTATATTTATGACTTTAAAATTAACAGGCCATATTACTTGGAGTTGGTGGTGGGTTGCCCTCCCTTTATATGGGCCTATCTTAGCTGCCGTATTGATTATGGGGATAGCATTTTTAATTGCTTTTATAGTATACAAAAACAAAAAATGAAGCAAGTAACACCACGTGTTAAAACGCTTAACCATATCAGAGAGGCAGTTGGTAGAGTAACATTTACCAACATCTCTCCAACTATGAAAGCACGTCTAATTTCGTATGACGAGGAAAAGTCATATTTTGAAGTCCAACCACACCAAGAACATACAAAATATAACGAATGTGCAGGACAAATGTTTTATGTACCAACATATATGGCTATTTGTTTCAACTATATAGAGGAATAGGTTTTAAAGTAAAAATTTCGTATATTCAAGCAAATTAAAAGAAATGGAAGAAAGAATTCAAGTAAATGGTATATGGTATGTTAGAGAAACTGATCCAACACCTGAAATCAAAGAAAAAGACATTACATTCAGTATGGAACGTATTTGGGAATCAAACAACTGGAGTTTTATTGCAACTGTAATTATGTTAGATGGAGCTGAAACATTGGACGATCATTACCCGGACCCATACATTAAAATAACAGATAAACGTTCTTTAGAGAGAGAAGATTGGATTGAGGATGAAATAGATAATCCAAATTTTATGTGGGGTGTATTAGAGGGTAATCCTGATTCAATGATTGATGCAAATGAAATGTTTGATAAACAAGGTTTAGAGGAATTTAAAGCATTTCTTTTATATTTGAATAGTATTGGTTGGTTAACAAAATAAAGGAATAACTCTCGTAAGAGAGCTTTCGTATATTAAAGTATAAAAATAAGAAAATGAAAAACATACATTTATTAAAAACAGAAAAACCAACAGGTATATTTCAATCAAATAGTGGTTTACAATTTTCAATTAGAGACAAAGTAAGAGTGTACCCATTAATAGGATTCCACACCTACATCACTTCTGATAAAGAAATTAAAATAGGAAATTGGTGTATTGATAAACACAACGCTGTTTATAAACAAGAAACAGATAAAATTTTTACAGAGTTTACTAACTCTAAAAAAATAATCCTAACAACAGACGAAGACTTAATTGCTGATGGTGTACAAGCTATTGATGATGGGTTTTTAGAATGGTTTGTGAAGAATCCAAGTTGTGAAAGTGTTGAAACTAAAGTAGTAGATTTTGAAGTGGATATGGGATTAGGAGATGAGTGTATTGAACATGGTAGTTATTATAAAATCATCATTCCAAAAGAAGAACCTAAACAAGAAACACTTGAAGAAGCTTCTGAAAGATATGCTACAAAACAAGTTGATATTTCTATGAGAGAAGATACATTAGAATTCTCTAAATCAGGAAAAGAATTATATCAAGAATCTAAAATTGATTTTATTGAAGGTGCTAAATGGCAAGCTGAAAATATGCCAATACACATAATAGATGTTGAAAATATCTATGTACACATTGAAAATGGTGTAATAATAGTTGAGAAAAATAAAAAGAAATAACATATATTAAAAAATGGGAGAAGACGTAATTTCAATATTGGTTAAACGATTAAGACGTTGTGGTATCGAAATAGAATTAAGTGGAAATTATCCATGGATCTACTTAGATAAAGTAAATGGTAATCGCATTAAACAAGAAGATTTTACATCAAATCATGGTTTCAACATTGCTTGGTTTGGAATTAAAAATGATGATAAAATAAAATTTGCTGAGGAACCTAAAGTAATTATTGCTTTAATTCGAAAATATGTTAGGGAATCAAAATTGATTCAAATGATAAAAGACGATGAAGAAGCAGGATTATATCAAAAACCAGAATAGAATGACACCAAAAGAAAAAGCAGAAGAGCTAGTTGAAATGTTTATGAACATAAGAAAACAGAAGTTAGCAGACTATTCTATAATTTATCATCCAACATCTAAACAATGTGCTTTAATTGCAGTAAATGAAATACTACTAACACTAAACAAAGATATCAGAGATTTAGATGTGGTAGGTAATGTATTGTTGGATTTAATTGACTATTGGAATGAAGTTAAACAAGAAATAGAACAACTATGACAGAACAAGAAATGAACGATTTTCTACAATCCATAGGTGGGTTGGAAAATGGCATGTACTCAAATAGAGAACCAATAACGAATGCAGGATTCTTTGAATGCGATTCAGGTTGGTATCAAATAATAAAAGATCTTATTGTTAATTTAATTGAATTGGGTTGGAATAAAGAAATATGCCAAGTAAAGGAAAAATTTGGTGGTCTACGCTTCTATATCAATGAAGCATCAGATGAAATGCATGCGCGTATAAGCAAAGCAGAAGATTTAAGTTACCAAACATGCGAGATAACAGGTAAACCAGGACAATTAAGAACAGATATAGGTTGGCATACAACTTTATGTGAAGAAGAATATCAAAAGATATTAGCAAAAAGGAATAGTTAATTTAAAAGAATTTTCGTATATTCCAGCAAATTAAGAAAATGGAACCTTGGTTATTAAATTGGACAGCGTTTTTAGTTAGAAATACTCATGCAACTGTTGAAGGACTAACATATGAAGAAGATGGCCCAGCATGGTTTAATGCAATGTGGGAATTGTGGTGTAAAAATTCTGATTTTGGAGAAGAATTAATGAAGGATAAAGAAAAGTAAAATAGAGATCGTATATTTAAACAAAAATAAAGGTTATGAAAATATTATATAAACGCTCAACAACAGGAAAAATAAACGAATGGTCAATTGAAGTTGAGGGAAATAAATTTAGGACTATATCTGGGTTCACTGATGGGTTAAAAGTGACATCAGAATGGACTATATGTGGGGCTAAATCATATTGTACAGCTGAAGAACAAGCCATGAAGCAAGCTAAAGCATTACATAAAAAGAAAATTGATTTAGGCGCTTTTGAAGATATCAACGATATCGACAAACCAGTATTCTTTAAACCAATGTTGGCTCACGACTACAATGACTATAAAGAAAAAATAAAATACCCAGTAGCAACTCAACCTAAATTAGATGGTGTAAGGTGTATTGTAGACATTGATGGAATGAGAAGTCGTAATGGAAAAGAACTCATATCCGCCCCTCATATCCATGAAGCATTAAAACCATTATTTGAGAAATATCCTGATTTGGTATTTGATGGTGAGTTATATGCTCATAAGAGTGATGGAGTTGATTTCAATAAAATTATTTCTTGTGTTAGAAAAACAAAACCAACCCCAAACGATATAATTGAAAGTAAACAACATATCCAATACTGGATTTATGATTTACCATCACATACAGGCACATTCACAGAACGAAGTTTTGCTATAAGTGATTTAGATTTACCTGAATGTTGTATTGTGGTTGATACAACTATTATACATAACAAAGAAGACTTAATGGGTATGTATCGTGTTTATATGGCTGATGGGTATGAAGGTCAAATGATTAGAGTGTTGGATAGCGAATATGAAAATAAACGTTCTAAACATTTACTTAAACATAAGTCATTTATGGATGCTGAATTTGAAATTAAAGGTGTAGTTGAAGGTAAAGGAAAACTAACAGGAAAAATAGGTAAACTAGTATTTGACGGGTTCGATTCGGCTATAAATGGAGATCATGAGTATTTAGAAATGTTATTTAGAAGAGGAGACTTAATAGGTAAAAAAGCAACTGTTAAGTATTTTGAGTTAACTACAGATGGTGTACCTAGATTCCCGAAGGTAGTCGCTATTCGGGATTTTGAATAATAAAATAGGTTTTGTATATTTAAGAAAAAAAGTTATGAGAATAAAAAATGAAATGATTGAGTTTGTAAATGAGAATTTTGAAGTGATTAAAAATAATTTCTATAATAGTGAATTGAATATATTAGAAGAAATTCTTGAAGATGAACTCCATAGGGGTGAAGGTGATATTGATGACCATAATATGTTAGTTGAATTTTTAAATCACCAGATGAATGTTTCAACCGCTGAAGAATTAGTTGAGGCAATTAATGAACGTTCTTTAGGGGTTGATTTTGAGGATAATGAAGATACAAATGAGTTATTTAAAATGATTAAAGCAATAAAGGAGTAAATTTGCTAAAATAAGTTTCGTATATTTAAGAAAAAAAGTTATGACAGTAAGAGAGTTTAGAATGATGGTAGGAGAAACAAAAATATTCTCTGTTGATTTCATTAAAAAAGATGGTTCATTAAGAACAATGATTGCCCGTTTAGGAGTAAGAAAACATTTACAAGGAGGAACATTAAAATACAATGCTGAAGAGAGATCATTGTTACCTGTATTTGATATGGAAAAACAAGCCTATAGAATGGTAAATGTGAGCACTATCAGGGAAATTAGACATGAAGGAGAAACAATTAAATTAGAGGAATAAAACAATATGGTCAGGTGGCGGAATTGGTTAGACGCTATTGAATGAGAAAAACGGTTAAGATTAACATGGATGTAAATGAGGAAGTTAATCATGCAGGTTCGAATCCTGCCCTGACAACAATTAAGATACCGCTTCATAACCGGTTTTATCTTTTTTAATTATACGCCTTATAGAGCCCGGTTGATCCGGGCTTTTTGGGGTCCAAAGGAATAGGAATTTAAAAAATCATTTTGTATATTTAAAGTATAAATTTAAAAAATAAAGTTATGACACTAGCAGAAAGAAAATTAAATGTAGTAGAGTATTTAAAATATGAAAGAGATGAACGTATCCCTGAACTAATAGAAATGTATGGTGGGGACGAGCAGTATGTAATAGATGAAGTATGGGGCCCATTAGAAACATGTTTAGATGGAAAAACAGATGAAGATTTAATAAATATAGTTGATAAGATAATGGATGATCCTTCATTTGAAAAATCCTTTAAAGAGTTTAAAGAATATATGGGAGAAAAATGGAGTGTTGAAGAGTTAGATTACGAGCTTATTTGGGAATTTATTACAAATCATAATTAGGATTAAGTAAACCAATTTTTAATTAATATATTTAAAATAAAAAATATGAAAAATTTAAAAAAATTAAAATTAATTAAATCGAAAATTGAAGATTTAAGAATTGAAATGATTGATGTTGCTGTTGACATGAATATAAAAGAAAAAAATTATGATGATATTTTTGAATTTGTTTCAACAGAAGCTGAAAATGCATTTTGTATTTTATTGAATGAATTTGAGATGTTTATTGAAGAGATTAAGTAAAATTAAACAATTATTTAAAATTACTTTCATATACCTTAATATAATTAAAAATAAAAAGATGGAAATACAACATTTAACCAGATCCACTTATGCAGTGGTAGACTTAAACACCGGAGAAACTCTTTTTATGGGAGGATTAGAGGAATGTGAAGATTATCTTTGGAGTTATGAAAAAAAGTTAGAAAGGGATTACATGTATTAAAGTTTAATTAGTATATTTAAATATAATTAAAAAAAATAAAAGTTATGGAAAGTTTAAACGAACAAGAGTACATTAAAGATCCAAATCAATTAGATCTATTTGAAGGTATATTACATACACCTGAACAAGAACAAAAAATAGCAGAGTTTATTAAAAGTAGAGAAAACACTGCTAATGTAGGTGAAAGTGTAAATAAACAACATGAACAATTACTTATCAATAATGGTTTTGTTAAAGATGTTGATTTTGTTAATACTTTTAAAGTAGAAACTGTTACTAAAGAAATACAATTAGGTTATAGTTGGCAAAAAAATCAATTTAAAGCTGAAGTGACATTTAAAGATGTAACAGGTTATATTTCATTAAAAGGGAAACAATTCAATTCATATAATAAACCAAATGAATTGAGTGATGTTACATTTAATGTTGATTTTGACCGAGGAGATAAAATTAATTGTTCTTCAATCCAAGGTAATTATCGCTACATTAAACCTACAACATTATTTGATAAATTGATGGAATTCAATAAACACCAGGAATATCTATTTGAAGAACATCTAAAGAAAACTGATTTAAAACAAAACATAATTGACAAATATGCAAAACTATATCCAAATGCTACAATAACTGTTAAAAACGAATGGTCAAAATATAGTGGTACATTTGATATAATTGAAGTTAAATTTGAATCAGGTAGTTTTGTTCAATTTAGATTGGATACTCATAAAAATATAGAATACCTACATAAGAAACACGATGCTGAATTTGAAGCATTAAAGATAGAGGAATTGTTAGAAAGATTTTCAAAACAAGTAAAAAAGGAAGGCTCTAATTAAAGAGCCTTTCGTATATTACAATAAAAAAGAAATTAGAAGATGAAATTTAAAAAAGGAGACATAGTAGAATTTCAAGGAGCATATAGTTATTCTGCTAAAAAAGGAGCAACAGCTATAGTTGAAGAGTACTATACTGGATGGGATGGTGAAGAATATGTTAAAGTAAAATGGATTAGAAATGGACTATCAGGTGAACAATCAGATGGTGGTTATTCTGAAAATTATTTTATCAAAGTAGAGGAAGTTTCTCAGCAAAAAGAAGATCGTATATTTGAAGAAAATAAGAAAGATATGAAATTTAATTTTAATGAAGGTAAGCAACGAGTTATAGATATGTTAGAAGGACATATTGAAGATTTTGAATTTGATATGCTACAAGATGTTAAAATGTCAATACAAGATATTAACAAAAATACAGTAGACCAAATTGAAGATACTATCAGAACAATTAAAACTAACACTAACCATTGTATGAAAGCTATTGGAAAGGTACAAAATTCATCAACTGTAGCTAAGATATTAGCATCAATGGAAAATACAATTTATGAAGGAATGGAAGAAACAGTATTGGCTGAATTGTTTGGTTTAAGTAGTATTGCAAGAGAAGATTAATAGAGGAATAAAAGATATTAAAAAAATTTCGTATATTACAGTATAAATAAAAAAAGAAAAAAATATGAGCACGAGAAGTAGAATAGCAATTGAAAACCAAGACGGAACAGTAGATTCAATTTATTGTCATTTTGATGGATATGTAGATGGAGTAGGTAAAACATTATTCAACCACTACGATCAAGAAAAATTAGAGAAATTACTAGAACTAGGTGATATCAGTTCTCTAGGAGAATCAACTATAGATACAGTAGCGTATTGTAGAGATAGAGGAGAGGATTTACATTTCAAAACATTTAAAGATATAGAGGATTTGTTTACAAATGGTTTTAATGGTTTTGAGGAATATATTTATTGTTTAAATAAAGATGGTATTTGGATAATGGGTAAACATAGTTCCCCGATGATTGATTATTTAAAAGAAGTATTAGAGGAAGAGGGTATTTAAAAACATTTAAAAAACAAAATTATGACAATAGGATTTATACTTATAGCACTTTTTTTCATATTGATTTCATTTCTTTATATACATGATGAAGATAGAGACCAAATAGGTTTATTTCTTTTCATATTAACAATAATAACCATAATAGGAATGGTAATTGGTAGTGATATACAACTTGGGATAGGAACTCAATCTAAAAAACAAATCAAACCAATTATCAAAGTAGAGTGCACTAATGGAAAATGTGATACAACTTACATTTATAAAACAAAGGAATAGAAATTATCAGATATTTTTCGTATATTCCAATAAATTAAAAAGAAAAAATATGAGTGGAGGAACATTTGATTACAACCAATATCGCATTAGAGATATAGCTGATCGTGTTGAACAAGAAATATCTAAAAGTGGCACACCAAAAACAGAACGTGAATTAAAAGATGAAGGTTGGTTTAGAGATAAAGAATAGTACGAAAAATACCCAGAGGACCTAAACCACTACAAATACCCTGATGAAGTTATAGAAGAATTTAAGAAAGGTTATGAAATGCTCCGCAAAGCAGAAATATATGCTCAACGTATGGATTGGTTGCTTGCAGGTGATGATGGTAATGAATCGTTTTTGCAGCGTTTAAAGGGTGAATTGTTACATTTAGAACTTGAATTAAAATCTAAAACATTTGAAATAGAGGACGAAGAAGATGAAGATTAATTTCGTATATTTAAGTAAATAAAAAAGAAAGTTATGATAAAAAAAGAAATGATTAAAACAATTCAACAAAAAGAAGCAGAACTATTTTTACAAGTAAAAGTAGATGAAAAGATATTTGGGGAAAAAGATGAAATTACAACTCGTTCTAGAGCAAAATGGTGTGGTGTAAATGAAATAATGGAAACATTAGGAATCAAACCAGACAATACATTACCTGAAAATCAAGAGGCAATTAAATTGATTATGGAAAAAAATAAAAATATAGCAGCGTAATATGAGTGATGAAGAAGCACTAGCAATACTAGAACAAATGGAAGCAGATGATTTTGGTAGAAGAGATATAGGTTATCCTTACTAAAGGAATAAAAGATATTAAAAAGCTTTCGTATATTAAAGTATAAATTAAAAAAATAAAAAGAAAAGTTATGAAAAAAGAAAATGTAATTGAACAACTAAACGCAGCAAAAACGTTATCATCACAAGTTGATATTGATAAAGTAATTGCATTGATTGAACAAATCACACCAGAAGTAAAAATAGGAATTACTCAGGAATTAGCAGAGGAAATTGCAGAACGGATTGAACGAACTTTAGATTACAATAGTAATGATTTAGTTGATAAGGATAACATTACATTTGAAATTGCCTATGGAAACACAATTGAAATAGATGATGCTAGTATTAATATTCGTGATGTAATGGATCATATCACAGCATGTTTAGATGAATTTGTTGTTGAAAAAGATGATGAAGAAGAATCAACAGAGGAAGCAGCTAATTAAAAGGGCTTTCGTATATTTCATTCAAATAAAAATAAAGGTTATGACAAAAATTAAAACATATTGGGACGAAATCAAAAATCACCCATCACGTTTCTCAGGAGGTAAACAAGGTTGGGAAGTGATACGTGAAAGATGCCCATATTCAAATAAAATGATATTTATTTTCCCATTTAGCTCAGGTGATGGAGTTTCAAGAGAAGAAAAGGCATTGTGTAGAAAAGATGTTAAAAAACAATTTGAATTAATAAAAACATTAGCCCAAGCAAGTCGTAACAGAGAAGAATATAGAGACTTATACAATCGTGTTTCAGATGAGAATTGGAATGAAATAATAGCAACAGGTTTAAAAGGTTTTGATTTAGGAAAGTATATTAGTGAAAGATATTTAACACAAGACCAAGCTTACACATTGTTTTATAGAATGTAAAGGAATAGAAGTTATTAAAAAAATTTCGTATATTAAAGTATAAATAAAGAAAAGAAAAAGAAAAGTTATGAAAATTACAAGCAAAACATTAATGGTTACATTTGAAACAGAAGCAAAATTAGGTAACAACGATGCAATTGAGTTAACATTGCAACATCAAGCATTTATTAGTGAAGGAAAAGATGGGAGGACTAATGTTGATATTGATTTTGGAACTGATTATTTGAATATAAAATTCTTAGGGGTTGCAATTGAAATAGGTTATGATGCATTTAGGGAATTTAAAAATACATTATCAAAGTTAGGAATTGATTTAGATAAATTAGTTGATGAAAAAATATCAGAATTAATGAATAGCGGATTAGAAGATAAATTAAAATTGATGTTTAAAGATCAAATTTAAAAGGAAGTCCTCAATTAAGAGGGCTTTCGTATATTTCAGTATAATTAAAAAAAGAAAAAAAATGATAGTAACAATTAGCAAGTATAAAGAATTAAGAATAAACCCACCTAAATTAACTATTAAAGAAGGGGCAAGAGAAGTCATATTCAAAACAGTATCATGTATGTGTGATAATGTTCATTATTTAAGATTTAAGAAAAATAGTGATGGTGATTTTAAAATGGATGGAATGGGATTTTCAATAAGTAATTGGCAAATGAAACATCCAAAACACGAAATAGAATGGGAAGCAGATGAAAATATGTGGGGTGGAGTAATAGCAATGATCAATTCAGGAACAGAAGCAATCGAATCAGTAACAAGTAGATAAATTATGGTAACATTAGAACAAATCAAAGCAATGATCATTAAAGAAGAAAAAGAATGGTTAATAGAAGTACATGGTGAGGATGAAGCACAACACTACATTTATGGAATGGTAAGTGAAATAAATGAATGTGAATCAATAGAAGATATTATTGACTTTTACTTAAATAAAGGAATGGATTTATATGAAGCGACAGGTACAATAATATCACTTTTAAGAAGTAATTGTGTAGTAAAGGAATAGAAGATATAAAATAGAGATCGTATATTCAGTGTATAATAAAAAAATAAAGGTTATGGAAGAGGAAATGAACATTAAAGGATTATTACCGTGGGATAAAATTGATAATATAGTAAATGATGAAGAAGATTAAAGATATATTGTATTTGTTATTAGTGAGTATTGTTTATAGAGGGTTACTTTAACGTGTATAAACAATTATTATAAGTAAATTACCAAAATATTCATTACAATGAAGATTACCGTTATAACACAAGATATTCATTTAAATTAAACTAATGTTTAGATTAGTTCATTAAAGGAAAATTACCGTATGTGACCCGAAAATGAAAGTGTGGACTGAAAATGAAAAATGAAAATTACCGGGAAAATAAAAATTATCAAAGAAAATAAAAATTACCGTAAGGATAAAAATTACCAATGATGTATAAAAAATAATAAAAATCACTATGGAAATGAAAATTAATGGGGAGGTAGTGGTTATTGTAGGAGTAAAAATTGTTAATGAATAGTATATGGAAAGTGAATAAATAATAGGTAGTATGAGGATTACAAGGGTCTAACCCCCATATGTATCACCCCGCCCCCTTTAACCCCTTTCCAAAAGTATATACAAGTGTTTGGCAAAGAGGGAGAAAGATCATATATTTATTGTAAAAGAATGCATTACGTTTATGGATTATATTCAACTCGTCATTTAAAGAAAAATTATCCTGAGAAGATTAAATACATTGGGAGAACAAATAACCCAACAGCTCGCCTTTTATCTCACATCAATAAAGCTAATACAGGAGAATTAAATCCATTATATGAATGGATGAGAAATGAAATAAGTAAAGGAGGTGAAATTAAAATGACACTTCTTCACCAATGTGACTCAACTGAGATAATCGAGCAAGAAAAATTATTTATTGAGAAAAATAAATCTAGAAATCTCTTAAATCTAGTAAATAACCCGACTATGTCACCAACACAGTCTTATAAGAAAATTAAAGCTTTAACTAAAGATAATTTAAACTTATACACCCATATTAAATTCTTAGAACAATATATCATAAACTCAGGTTTAAAACTGCCATACGAAAAGGAAAATTAGCCACCACTCTGTTTTCGTATATTTAAAATAAAAAGAAATAAAATGAAAACAATACAAGTAACTCAGGCTGAAATAAATCAAGCAACCCGCCCTAACATTTATAGGAATAAAAAGAAATACACTCGTAAAATAAAACATAAAAATTCAGGGGAGTAAATTAATTAAAGTTGGTTTCGTATATTTAAGAAAAAATAAAAGTTATGACAAATTTAGATCGTTTAGAAGGATTAATTAATCAAAAACACTTAAAACAATTCATAGAGGCTATTGAATTAATAGGTGATGATTTAGTTGAAAAGGAAGGATTTGACCCTGAAGATGTAAGAGACTATTTAAACAGTTACTTAAAAGATATTTTAGGGGATGAGAATTATTAAATTTAGTTTCGTATATTTAAGTATAATTTAAAAAGATAAGTGTTATGAAAAAGGAAGAATTAATTAAAAAATTAGAGGAAGTAAAATCTTTAACAACAGTAGTATCGGTTGATACAATGATTGAGTTAGTAAAAGAGTTAAAAACAGGAGGAATTACACCTGAATTACATGATGAGATTTATAATAAGATTGAACGGGTATTAGATAATAATCATAATGAGTTAGTTGATTTGGAAAGTGCTGAGTTTGAATTAAATTATGATAATAGAATTGAGTTAAATAGAGTGGATGTTAATATCTCAGAAATAATGGATCATATCTCAGGAGTATTTGAAGATTTTATGGTTGAGGAAGATGAAGAAGAAACTGAAGAAGAAACTGAAGAGGAGGGCTCTAATTAAAGAGCTCTTCTTATATTTAAAGAAAAATAAAAGTTATGAGAGCAAGTACAATCAGGAAAAAAGAGACACTCCAACAATTAAAGAATTTAGAATATCGTTTTAAGAAAAAAGGTGGATACTCTAATTGGGACTCAAAAGTGAAAATAACATTTCAGGCTTCAGGTTCATATTCGTTTGAGGATTTGGTTTATAAAGACATTAACTCAGCAGAATGTTTGATTAATATATTCAAGGATTAATTTAATTTAGATTCGATTCGTATATTTAATCATAATTAAAAAATAATAAATTATGTATAGTTTAAATTGTGATTATTTTGTAGAGGAGTTTAGTACAATAGAAAAATTAATGTACTATGTAGAACAAGTAGGGATGGATCCGAATTATGAAATTACCCGTAACGGGAAACCAACTGGAGAATATTTAAGTGAATTAATTGGGTTTTAATTAGGAATAAATATAATTAAATTTGATTAGTATATTTAAATAAATTAAAAAGATAAATATGAGACCAGAATTTACAGTTGAGGAAGGATTAAAAATCCAAGCCGAGCATTTAACCCAATGGAAAACAATTCTAATACCTGAGGTATATGAAGCGTTAGAAGAGTATACTAAACGGAACAATGACAAAGCCCAAACAGGATATGATGTTCGTAGAGGGTGTGATTTAGATTTTTATATTAACAACTATATGTTGGGACACAGATTGTAAATAGTTAATTCGTATATTTAAGTATAATTAAAAAAATAATAAATTATGAAAAGGTATTTAAAAGTTGATTTTGAATTAAGTTTTACAAGTATTTGTGATACTAAAGAAGAGGTAATTGAGGGGTGTGGTTATGATATTGATGAAATTACATTTGAGGAGTTGTTAGAGGAGGTAAAGGGTGTTTATGAAATTATTGAAATTGAAGGTGATGTTAGATGGTTGAATGATGTTGATGATGAAGATGAGGAATAAGTAGATTAAAAATAAATTAGTATATTTTAGTATAATTAAAAAGATAAGTTATGAAGTTTGAAAGTATTAAAGAATTAAATTTGTTTATTAATGAATATGATGAGGTAGATTTTGTAAGTGAGAAAGATGAGGTAGAGTTTTTAGAATTAGTAAATAAAGAGTTAGTAAATTATAAAAGAAAGAATCCTTTTAATGTAAATAATTGTTTGATTAAATTAGAAAATAAAGGGTTGTTAGATAAGTTTTGTTAAGGATTAAATAAATTAAATCAAAATTAGTATATTTAAGTATAATTAAAATAAAAATAAAGGTTATGGAAAGAAATGAATTAGTTAAAAAAGCTTTAGAAGCAGGGATTACAAAAGCAAATACTATGAAGAGTGTAGTATTGGAAGAAATGTTAAAAGAATTAGAAGTTAAGAAAACAGGTAAGAGAGGAAGACCAATTAATGAAGACAGTGTTAGACAAAAAAGAATTAAAGAATTAGAGAATAAAAGAATAAATGGAGAATTGAAAAAAGGACGACCAGTAAATGAAAATAGTGTTAGACAGATGAGGTTAAAAGAGATGGAGTTAAAGAGAATGAATGGAGAGTTGAGAAGAGGAAGACCAAAAATGAATAAAACGGATAATAATGAGGTAGCCGCTTAGGCTACCTTTTTTAATTTATTAATTAGTATATTTAAGTATAATTAAAAAATAAAAGTTATGAGCAGAGAAGAATATTTAGAATTAAAATTAATGGCGTTTCTAGTGACACAAGAATTAGCTTGTGAGATTTTATTTTTACCAGGTACATTTAAATTTGAAGACGCAATTATAAGACCAAATTAATATGAGAAGAGTAGACATGATAAAGAAGCTTCAATTAGCGGAAGCTAAAGCATGGGTGACAATGATGGAGTGGGGTAAGTTATTCGGCCATAATGAACAATATGAAATAAAAGCGAGTGCGTGGAATAGTTTATATTCAGCGTTATTAACACTCAACTTAGAACCAGATCGCGAATTACGAGCACAGTTAATTGAAGCGGATATAAAATGTAATGGCTTAACAGGGACTAATTTTAACTAAATTGGCTTCGTATATTTAGTCATAATTAAAAATAAAATAATATGAAGAGCTTAGAAAATTTTATTGACGACAATTTTAACGAATTTAGTAATTTAGATTGCAGTGAAGTGATTGAGTGTAGTTTAGATGAGTTTGATAGTGTTGAGATCGAATACTTAAAAGAGCATTATAGATTCGATTATAAAGACATTTGTGTTTATTATGTTGAGGAGAATGATGAGATATGGATTGAAAATATGGCGAGTTAGGGAATAATTTTAATAAAATTAGTTTAGTATATTTAATTATATTTAAAAATAAAAAATAATATATTTAATTTAATAAAAAATAAAATTATATTTAAATAAATAATATAATATAAAGGATTAAATTTAAATAAAATTATTTAATATATTTAAATAAATAAAATAATTAATTAATAATTTAAAATTTAAAATTATGGAGGATTTAAAATTAAAATTAGAAGAATTAGGATTAGAAGTTAATTATGTTGGGGAGGATAATAGTGGATATGAAGATGATGGTTATTTAAATATAAATGGAGAAATAGATATATTTGAAGGGGCATACCAGAAATGGGATATTTATATAGAAGAGGGAGATATAGAGAAAAGTTTTATGAGTGATGATGAGTTAATTATGTTTTTAAAAGATTATATTAAGGAATAATTTTAATTAAATTAATTTAATATATTTAAATAAATAAAAAATAAATAATTAATAATTTAAAATTAAAGTTATGAAGGAAAAAAGAGAAATGTTATTAAAAAGATTAAATGTTTTAGTTAAAGGAAGAGAAAGAGAGTTTTTATTGTTTATGGAGGAGGTAGATGGGAGTTTAAGTGAGGAAAGAATAAATGAGGATTTAGATATATTATTAAATAGTTTTATATATTTTGAAGAGGATAATAATGAGGAGGAATTTACAGAGGAAGTAATGGAGGAAGTATTAAACATTTACATCCCAGGATTTGAGAAAGGGGAACATATTTTTTAATAATTAAATAATAATAGAGGAAGGAGGAAGGGCCACCTAGGAATAGGTGACTTTCCTTTTTTAAAATTTAATCCTGAGGAATAGGCTCCTGTAATATAGTATATATATGGTATATATTACGTTAGAGGATATATAGGGGTACCACGTACGTTGATATCAATATACGGCGGAGGTATTGGGGAAGGGCATTTAGACCACTTTACAGATCGTAAATGATCTTTACACATCGACATTGTATATAACTATATACCCACAACTAAAACTAAATTTCCAAAATGCAAAAAAAGGACAAAACTCCACAAAACCAAAATCTTCTTTCTTTAAAAGATCTTTGGCATCGATATAGGATATACGTATATTTAAAATATGAAACAAACAGTAATACAAGAAATGATAAGTGAGTTCAATAAAGAACTTGATGTGGCCATTAATATTGCAAATGATGATAAAATTAAAACAATAAAGCATCTAATTAATATTGCAAGTAAGTATTTACAAATGGAAAAAGAAGAAAACCAATCCCAATATCATAGAGGATATAAAGATGGAGTATTCACAAAATTTTTACAAAAAAATGAACGAAAATAATATGGAAAACGGAAAAAAACCAGCATTTGCCGCTGCCAGTGAAATTTGGCATCAATTAGGCTTAACAAAAAGAGAATACTTTGCTATACATATAGCAACAGGATTATCAGTTCAAGCAATTGCAGGTAGACATAATATGGCAAGTGAAATGGCTCGAGATGTCCCAGCTACTGCTGTTATGATTGCAGATGCTTTAATGGCAGAATTAGATAAAACAGAGTTAAATGAAAAAATTTAGACTACCAAGAAAAATAAAAAAGAAAATATATAAGCACGGTCATTTTTACCCTATGAATCCAGTAGAAAAAACATATCAAATGGCATTTCCAAGGGAAAATCAAGAGGACTACGATGCTTATAAACAAGGAATATTAACCAATTTGCTAGACGATATAAAAAGACTAGCAAAAGAATATAAAAACAATGAAAAAATATTTTAATAGTAATGAGCTTTGGAATGCATTTTTATATGGTTCCTTTTTAGGAATATTTGCGGGTATAACCGTTGGTTACCTAATATTTATATAAGATGAACAAACTAAAAAATCTTATAAAAATGCCTTTTACAATGCTTGTAGGGGCAATTGGTGTTATTGCTTGTGCACATTATGAATTTTCCAAATATTTATGGAAAACCAAATAAATGCCAATAGTAAACTACCCTTACAGTGACCTATATGAAGGTACTTCCTCAATTAATTTAACAAAAGGAACCGCTTACACTTTTACCATAACAAATAATTCAGGCTCAAGTTACTTTGTAATGGAAACCCCATTTAACTATTTGTTTGATGGTTCTACCCCTAAAAATGTTTCAGGGTCATTTTCCTCATTAACCAATATTTCAGAACCTGTTGCCTCAAATTATATTGCCGGGTTTGTTTTACCAACAGGAACAAATTCATTTATTTTTACTCCCGCTACTAATGTAACAGGAACTACTTTAAAATTTAAAGGAACTGGAGGTATAAGACTTGTTTTATCTTATTAAGAAAAACTTGGCTATTAAATTTCATGATAGTATATTTAGAGTATAAATTTAAAAAATAAAGGTCATGAAAACATCAATCGTATTTATTTTAATTATTGCACTTCTAGGTATTGCATTTTTAATTCACTCACACCTATTAGCTCTTGTAGCTGGGTTTGCTTTAGGTACTAAGTTAGGGGAAACTATTTTTAATATTAAAATTTAAATTATGGAAAATCAAAAATATCAACCCTCAAGAAAAATCACAACAGCAGACGGAACTCAAATGTTTATGTTTGATGGTAAATTACATAATTGGGAAGGTCCCGCGGTAATACCTCAAGGTAATATGCGTTTACGCGAGTACTATTTAAATGGAATCAAATATACGGAGGAGCAGTGGAAGGAGCGTTTACGCACAAGAGAAGGATTACCTTGGTATAAAGGTTCGAGTGCAAAAGCTCGTTTCTAAAAGTAAATTTATTAAATAAAGGTTATGGAAAAAATTTCAAATGAGGAATCCCAAAAATATGTTCCGTATTTTAGAACACCACTTTCACCTAATCCTGCTTTTTATACAATAAAAGTTGATTCCGATGGTTGGGAAACTGTAGAGTATTTTACAAGACGTTTAAGACAAAGTTCTCAAGGAGGAAAGGGTGATCAATTTGTTTATGTTTTACAAAATGATTCTATGCCCGGAATGCTTAAAATTGGTTATACTAAAAATGAGGTTGATATTCGAGCTGAGCAATTGAGTAAACCAACTGGTATTCCTACCCCGTTTAATGTTGTATATACTTATAGTTGTTTTAATGGGGAGAGGATTGAAAAAGAAGTTCATAAGGAACTTGTAAAAAAACGAGTAAGGGGTGAAAGAGAATTCTTTTATGTTACCCTTGAAGAAGCTGAAAAAATAATTAAACAAATAGGAGAAAAACATGATTAATATTTATCAACAAATAGTAGATATGGAATTACATGACCTAGAAGATAAACTAATTGATCTTCAAAATGTTTTGGTTGGTAATTATAGTGTGTTAGAGGAACTTTGGGCTTATCATCCATCAAACCCTAATTTTATAAATCCTATCAAGGCGTATGATGAATTGAAGATTCAAATTTCTGAATTAGAAAATGAACTTACTGATATAGAAAATAAAATTAAACATTTAAAATCTGTGAATTAACGCGTAAATTTTAAATTAAAAGAATATATACACATGAATTTAAATAAAATATTCTTAATGTTTGGATACGGTGGAGATGATAAAGGAGATTCTAAAAAAATGAAAGAGGAATTTAATTTATATAAAAATACACCTTACTTTAAAATTGGGATGTTTCATAAATTGATTACAAATGGAAATAATTTTTCCCAACAAGTTTTAAAATTTTTCTTACAAGCCGATCCTACATTAGATGCTACTGGAATTGATGAAGCAGGAGAATATATGATGTATACCAGAGCATGGTATTGGATCAGTCAATGTAAATTAAGGAAAAAAGAATGGAAAGAAGCCCTTATAAGTTATACTTCAGATGAATTTATAGTGTCTATTAAATTGAGTATTCATTATTTTGAAAGTATAGAAGAATATGAAAAATGCGCGTTTTTGAAAAAAATACAAGATTTCTTACAAAAGAATTTAAAGGAAGCTTGATTCCTCAAAAAATTTTTATTATCTTCATCAATTGAATTTAAATTTTATAAATTATTAAATAAAATATTTAGGTAAAAATAATTAAGTAATTAAAATAAATAAAAATAATGAAATATAAAGAATTAATATTGAGAAGGATGGAATCTATGGAGAATCGCTTTAAGCGATTAAGACATGCTTTAAATGAAAGAAATATTGAAGCTGCAAGAGAAATCTTAAAAGAAATTGAAGAATTAAGAGACGACACTCAATCAATAATTGAAAGAGAAAATTAATCTGAAATAAATAAGTTATGAATTTGACAGCCGAACAAATCCAAGATAATTGGAATGAATTAATGAGGTATATTAATGAATATATTTCTGAACCACGTAAAGAAAAATTATTAGCTTTTTATGAGCAATATGCTGAACGTTTAATGTTAATGCCTGCCGCGCATAAAAAAGAATATCATAATGCTTTCCCTGGAGGGTATGTAGAACATGTTTTACGTGTTATTAGGTGTGCTATACATCAAGCGGCATTATGGGAATTAGAAGGAGCCGATATGACTACTTTCACAACTGAAGAATTAATATTCTCAGCTTTAAATCATGATTTAGGTAAAATGGGATCCGAAGATGAAGATTCATATATCCCCCAGACTGATCAATGGAGAAAAGATAAATTAGGAGAAGACTACATGTTTAATACCAAAGTACCATTTGCTTCAGTTCCAGATAGAGGATTATTTATGCTCCAATCTCATGGTATCCAGTATACATTTAATGAAATGGTTGCCATTCAAACACATGATGGTTTATATGATGAAGGTAATAAAAAATATCTTATGTCATTTATGCCAGAACAAAAACCAAGAACATCTTTACCTTTTATTTTACACCAGGCCGATTTAATGGCAGCACGAATTGAATTTGAACGTGAATGGTTACCTAAATTAAAAGAAGGTAAAAAATCCGTGGATATTAAAAAGGAAAATTTTACATTGGGGAATAAACCCAATACATCAAAAAAACAATCAACCAAAACAAAAGCTTTGGGTACATTTAAAAGTGAAGGTTTAAAAAATATATTTGATAATTTATGATAGCTTTAACAATTGTTTGCTGTGCATTAGCAGTTTTAGTCGTGATTCTAGGATTCACGACTTTCAATCTTCTTAAGAAAAATGAAAAAGCAGAAGATATAGTAGTTGGATATGTAGAATATCTTGATAGATTATCTCGTGTTATTGAAATTTCTGATAAAAAACTTAAACAATTAGATAGTGCAGGTGCTTTTAAAGCAGATGATGAAGTGGGTTCTATTTTTAAAGGTATACAACAAATACAAGAAATATTAAATGAATTCAATGTTAGAAAATACAATTAAAAAAACCCGCAAACCTAAAAATAAAAATTATTTCACCCAAGAAACTGAGGATGCTATTATATTATATAACAATACTTCCAACCCAGTCTTAAGGAGTAAAATATATGAGGAAAAAATCCATTTCCCATTTTTTAAACTTACCCAAAATATAATTCATACTTTTAAATTTTATCATACCGAAGTAGAAAATTTAGAACACCTTCAACATGAAATTATAGTTTTTCTTTTATCTAAAATTCATTTATTCAACCCAGAGAATGGAGCTAAAGCATATTCATATTTTGGTACCATAGTTAAACGTTGGTGTATTTTATATAATGAAAAAACTTATAAATCAAAAGTTAAAAAAACCTCAATTGATGAACTATCCAAAGATGATAGTTACTCTTACACTTTAGAATTATCATCCCCAGATGATAAATTATCATATTTTATAGATCAATATGTTGATTATGTAACAGAAAATATTTATTTAATTTTTCCAAAAGAAGCAGATGCTAAAATAGCAGATGCAGTATTAGAATTATTTAGAAAAAGAGACCAAATAGATATTTTCAATAAAAAAGCACTTTATATCTATATCCATGAAATGATCCCTAATGCTAAAACCCCTAAAATAACCAAAATAGCAAATTCATTATACGATATATTTAAAAAGAACTATGTGTTCTATTTAGATCAAGGATATATAGATTTTCAATCCTTGTAATTTTTCATATTTATTCCCAAAAAACTAATATGAGTAATTTAGAAGAAAATATTTGGGGTAAGAAAAAATTCTCCGATTTGTTAAAGGAGATATATGAAAACTCTAAGAAAAAAGAAGCCCAAATCAATGCTTTAATAGGTGAATTAAAACCTTTAATCAATGACATAGGTGATGCTACTTTAATAGTTCCTTTAATTAAGGAATACATGGAATTAGGTATCAAAAATGATGAACAACTTATTAAAATGGCTACTATCGCTCAACGAGCAATTGCTACTGGAAAATCAAGTGAAGAAGGATTTGGTATGACTGAAGAAGAAAAAGCTCAATTGTTAAATGAAGTTAAAAAATTTAATTCAAAAGACTAATGTCGCATAAATTTGGATTTCCTGCAATGACTAATAGGGCTTTAGGGAATAAACCTAATACCCCCTCATCTCCTTCTAAAGGTGGGAAAATATTAGTTAGAATTATAGATATAATTTTAGATGAAAATCATCCCAATTTTAATTCTAATGCAGGTCTTAACCAAATAGGACAAATCACAGCAGAAACAGTCTCAATTAATTCCTCAGTTAGACCTAGAATTTACACAGCAACTCCTGCGTTTCCTGATAAAAAGAATTTACCATTAATAAACGAATATGTTTATGTATACCAAATTGTAAGCCCTAATTCTATAGGTGGTTCATGGGTATATGATCCACAACCTATATCATTGTATGGAATATTATCACCAAACGCAAACCCATATCCTTCATCCATATCTGATCTTAATCCATCATCACAAAAATTAGATTATACTCAAGTTGAATTAGGAGCATCTAATATAACAGATAATCAATTAGTTGAACTTGATTTAAATTCTAAAACCAACCCAAGTCAAAATACATTTGTAGAAAAAGGAAATATTCATCCCTTAATGCCTTTTGCAGGGGATATAATTTATGAAGGAAGATGGGGGAATAGTATCCGATTAGGTTCTACAGCAAAATCAAAAAGTAAGTATGTTAATAATTGGTCAATTGCTGGAGAAAATGGGGATCCTATTACTATTTTAAGAAATGGGCAAAATCCAAATTCTGGGGATTTTGGTGCTGAACCTATTACTGAAAATATAAGTAAAGATTTATCCTCAATATATTTAACTTCTACTCAAAAAATTCCATTTAGTTTAGCAAATGAGAATTTCATTTCTTATACAAAACCACCTATAACCCCAGCTTCATTTACATCTCCACAAATAATTTTAAATTCAGATAGAGTAATTCTAAATGCTAAAACTGATAATGTTTTAATTAGTGGACAAAAATCAATTGGTTTATCTTCAAATGAAAGTATAAATTTAGAATCTGATAAAGTTTATATAGGGTCTAATGATATTAGATTAGGAGATAAAAATGCTACCCAACCTGTTTTAAAAGGAGATGACACTGTAACTCTACTTAAACAAGTAATTACTGAACTTTTAAACATTTCAACAGCACTTAAAACTATTCAAATATTCCCTGGAGGAGCACCTTCCCCAGACCCTATTATAGGCCCAACAGCTAACATAGCAGCCACTAATTTGAATACTATTCTACAACAAATAGATAAAATTAAATCTAATTTTGTAAAAACTAGTTAAAAAATGATATCCCATTCTACAGGAACTATAGTTAACATTTATTTAAACTCACCATTAGTTGGGGCTGTGGTAAGAGTTAATACATTTACTACTACTACTGATAAAAATGGAAATTTTAAAATCCCAATCTCTGAAATCCCAGAATATTCTCCTTCAATTTCTCCAAACCAAATTTCAATTTCAATACCAAACTACCAGGCTTTAAATATAACCCCCTATAAAGGAGACGGAAGTGTAAAAGAAGATATAGGGGTAATAGGATTAACCCCTTTATTAGATAGTTTAGATGATGAAAAAATATCTTCATCCCAATTAAAAATTGAACAAATTGAAGAAATATCTTTATCAAAAAAAGACTTTAAATATTTTGCTCAAAAGAAATTAATTGATTTAGTTAATAATGTAAAATCAACTTTAATACCTTTAATATTAACTTTAATATCTAGGTTTGGGATATCTCAAGTAGAAAAACTTATCCAACAGAAAAAGAATAATATTAATGATATCAAAGATCAAATAATATGTCCTACCCCACAAGAATTATCTAAAATAATATCTAGAAAAAATAAAACAGTAAAACAATTAAACAATGCTATTAAAACAATAGATAAAACAACTAAAGCTTTAGGCATTACTGGAGGAGTTATAACTTCATTAGAAATAGCATTTAATATTTTAAAAAATCTTCCTATACCTTCTGCTGTTCCTCCCGGAGTAGGTCTTCCCCTTAATGTTATTTTAGGAGTCCAAGATGGAAAAGATAAAATTGGAAAAATTATAACCTCACTTAAAACAGTTAATGCTGGGTTATTAGTTATATTAGTACTTTTAAGGCAAGTTTTAACTCAAGCAGTCCAATATTTAAATTTACTTGATACCCTTATTCAACATTGTGCACCTGACTCTTATCAAGAACAAATCTCAACAGAATTAATAGCTTTAACCACTCAACAATCAAACCAAGAATCCCCAGTAGTTACAAATGTAAATGGATTTGAAATGGGAGTTGAAACAGAAACTACAACAAATCCTTTAAAACGTAGAAGAGCAATAGCTAGAAATAAAAGTGGTGTAGTTATGTTAAAAGGAGAATGGTCTTTTAGCTCAATTGATCAGATATTAATAGATGAACTTGTATTTTATATACAACAAAACAATTTAAAAGCAGATTAACCCTATATTTATAACCATATGAAAACCGACGGATTAAAAAAAATAATTAAAGAAGCTGTACGAGAAGCAATTCAAGAAGAATTAAAAGATATTTTACTTGAAGCTGTTCGTTCACCAAAACAAATAGTTAGAGAATCTATTCAACCTGTAGGAACCCCAAAATCATCATTTACTCAACCAACTGTGGATTTAAGACAAAAATATAAAGATGTACTAGGAGAAACAGCTTTAAGTTTCACCTCAAACGATATTCAACCAGCTTTTAGACCTCAATCAAGTGACCCAGTAAATGGTAATTTAGGTACCGGTGAGCTAGGAATGGATCAGATTATGGGACTTTTAAATAGTAAATAATGGCGTTTAACCCACAACAAATATATCCTATTGATTTAGATAATAGCGCTGCTGTTGGGGTAAACTTACCTTTAAATGGTCCTGCTGTTTTTATATCAAATTTTCAAACAAAGGATGCTATAAAAAATAATTTAATAAATTTTTTCTTAACTAACCCTGGAGAAAGACCATTAAATCCAACATTCGGGGGTGGATTAAGAACATTTATTTTTGAACAAATTACTACAGACAATTTAAATTTTCTTAGAGAAGACATAAATAGTAAACTTGCCATATATTTTCCCAATATAAATATAGAAGATCTTATAGTAGCAGGACAAGAAGATTTAAATCAAATTACTGTAACTTTAAAATATTCAGTAATTAATACTAACATAACAGATACTTTAGAAATCCAACTTTAAAATGGCTAATACAAATAGAGATATAAAATATATTAATCGTGATTTTTCTGATTTTAGACAACGATTAATAGAATATTCTAAAACATATTTTCCTAACACATATAACGATTTTTCCCCTGCATCACCTGGTATGATGTTTATAGAACAATCAGCATATGTTGGAGATGTTTTAAGCTTCTATTTAGATAACCAATTACAAGAAACCTTTACTCAATATGCTCAACAAACAAATAATATTTATGAATTAGCTTACATGTTTGGGTATAAACCAAAAGTTTCCACAGCAGCCCAAGTCACTTTAGATTTTTACCAACAATTACCAGCTAAAACAATAAGTGGAGAAGTAGTACCTGATTTTGATTATGCTTTAACAATTGGGGAAAATACAACTATAACTTCCCAAACAGGTGCTTCTTTTATCATACAAGATAAAATTGATTTTTCAGTTTCTAGTTCCCAAGACCCTACAGAAATTTCAGTCTACCAAATTTCAGGAAATACACCTCAATATTTTCTTTTAAAGAAAAGTAGAAATACAATCTCTTCTACTATTAACACAACTTCATTTAATTTCACTGATCCTATTCCTTTCCAAACAATAAACATTACAGCGAATAATTTTATCAAAATTTTAGATATTATAGATTCTGATGGAAATATATGGTATGAAGTAGATAATTTAGGACAAGAAATGGTTTTAGATAGTATAAAAAATACTAATATAAATGATCCTAATGCAGGTACAGATGCTCCATATTTATTAAGACTTAAAAAAGCCCAACGTAGATTTGCTTCTCGTATATTATCAAATTCAACCATCCAACTCCAATTTGGAGCCGGCTCTCCAAATAATATTGATGAGGAAATAGTACCAAATGCTAATAATGTTGGAATTGGGTTACCTTTCATACAAGACAAACTAACAACAGCATACTCCCCAGTAAATTTTTTATTTACTGGAACTTATGGTATATCCCCATCAAATACAACATTAAATGTTAGATATTTAACAGGTGGGGGAGTTTCATCTAATGTAAATTCAAATACTTTAACAACAGTATCTCCAACTAATGTCAAATTTAATAATACTAATTTAAACCCAACAATTGCTAATTATATATTTAATTCATTATCCTCAAATAACCCATTAGCTGCCTCAGGAGGTAAAGGAGGAGATACTTTAGAGGAAATCCGTCAAAATTCTTTAGCCCTTATAGCATCCCAAAAACGTTCAGTTACAGCAGATGATTATTTAATTAGAGCATTAAGTATGCCTTCACAATATGGGGCTGTATCTAAAGCATATATTGAACAACCAAAATTAACAGATAATCAAGTTTCTACTATTGAAACTTTAAATTTATATATTTTAACCCAAAATTCTAGTGGTCAACTAGATTATGCTGGTGATGCTTTAAAAAATAATTTAAGAACATATCTTTCCCAATATAGAATGATAGGGGATAATATTGAAATTAGGGATGCATTTATTATTAATATAGGTGTAAATTTTGAAATCACAGTATTACCAAATTACAATAACAGTGAAGTTTTATTAGCTTGTATTTCTACTTTACAAAACTATTTTGATACAAATAAATGGCAATTAAACCAACCTATATTATTAAAAGACTTATATATTTTACTAGACAAAACCCCAGGAATTCAAACAGTAAAAAATGTTTCTATAACAAATAAAGCAGGAACCTCCTCAGGATACTCCCAATATACCTATGATATAGCAGGTGCAACTCAAAATCAAGTAATTTATCCTTCACTAGACCCTAGTATTTTTGAAGTAAGATACCCAAATTCTGATATAAAAGGTAAAGTAGTTCCTTTATAATTGCATATTTATAATAAAACATTATAAATGGCTGTTTATAAAATTTTCCCCTTACAGGATACTACTTTATATTCTAATCATCCTGTAATGAACACAGGACTAGATGCAATATGTGAAATATTTAATATTTTAGGTATTGATGGTAATCCTGGAGTAGCAAGATATTTAACCCAATTTGACCAGGAAGAAATCAATGATGTTATAGATAATAAAATTAATGGGGCTGAATATAGCGTATATTTAAGAAATTTTATTGCTACCGCTCAAGGAATAAATTCAACAACTGCTTTTGAAGTATACCCTATAGCTCAACAATGGAATAATGGAACAGGTCATTATTTAGATTCTCCCCAAATAACAGATGGAGCTTCTTGGAAATTTTCAAACTATTCAGGATCAGGTTTTTGGAGTTTAAGTGGTTCATATAATGGATATTCTTATACAGGTTCATATGACCCTTTTAATTCTGAACCTGGTGGAGGAAATTGGTTTAATGACCCATCTTTTCAAATTACCCAATCATATTCATTACGTGAAGTAAAAGACTTTGATTTAAACACCAGTAATATTGTTGATGCTTGGTACTCTTCTTCTATTCCTAACTATGGGTTTATAATTAAATTATCAAGCTCATTTGAATTTTCTCCTAGTCAATATGTACAGCCTATCTTAAAATATTATAGTGTTGATACAAACACAATTTACCCTCCAACACTTGAATTTAGATGGAATGATTATACCTCATCAATAACTCCTTCTTCCCCAATTATAGATACAATTGATGTTAAAATGTCTTTAGATGGAAATACTGGTGTTTTTTATCCTGACAGTGTAAACAGATTTTATATTAATGTAAGTCCTTTATACCCTACTAGAGTATATCAAACATCGTCATTGTATACTAATTTAAATTATTTACCAACTTCTTCATATTACGCTATAAAGGATTTGGATACTAATGAATTTGTTATTAACTTTGACGAAACATATACTAAAATAAGTTCTGATAGTAAAGGAAATTATTTTGATATTTACATGAGTGGCTTAGAACCTGAAAGATACTATAAAATTTTAATTAAAACTGTAATTAATGGTTCTACTTTAGTATTTGATGACAATTACTATTTTAAAGTTATTAATGAATGAATGAAAATATAAAATTTCAAAAGCAGGTATTTAATAAGGGGGATTATTCTAAAATAATAGATACTTCTTTTAAACAACTTGGTGTTCAAACAATTCAACAACAAATTGAAGAACAACCAACTGTTGAAGATTTTTTTAATATGTACAATGATTTATTTTACGATATACCTGAAACAGGAGAAATAAATTCACATGAATTTCTAATCAAAAAAAGTAGTGAATATATTAATTTTGACCCAAACCAGGAAGAAATAGAAGCATTACAAGCTGAAATAGCTCAATTAAGAACAGATTTACTTGATTCACAAAAACAAGTAATAGAATTACAAACAGGAACAACATTAGCTAACCCACAATAATGGCAGCAGAAATTATTCAAATTGATACCCAAACCTTTACTTCACAAACATATGAAGGACAAGATACAAACTTGATCCCTACATTTGAAGTTCCTACTAATCTTTCAGAAAATAGTTATATTGAATATTTTACATATGACAATAATCAAAATATACTAACTTCTGACTACAATTTTACCCAATATACAATTCAAAATGATGGTCAATCCGCTGGTAATGAAGGAAATATATCTCAAATAATAGTAGATCCTGAACAAGTTTTAGTAAATAATGGATTTGATCAAGGAGAATATATTACATATTTTAATTTTTTCAACAAACAAGTAGGTTCTAATCTAGAACAACTTTATATCTCAGAAATATCTTCTGATAGAACAGAAATTCGTTTAGATAGTACTGTTCTTTCCAATCCTGATATTGTAGAGCAAACTACAAAATTCATTAGTGAACGAGAAAACAGTGAGTATTTTTTAGATTTTTATTTAAACTTTGGTGACAACCAACTTATCATATCAAATAATGTTGTTTTAGATAATCAAGACCCAACTAATCCAACAGTATTAATTAAACTATATGAACCATTACCTGAAGAATTTGATATAAATTCTACATTATGGGTAGTATCTCTTGTTGAAGAACCGAGAGCATATCAAGTTACTTTTGAGGAAGAACCTATTATTTTTGTAGATACCGTTAATATTAGTGGACCTAATTTTAATTTAGATATAAAAGATCAAGTAAATAATTCAACTTTAGAATTATCATATATTGATTTAATTACTACATCTTTAACAAGTTCTCAAAACCAATTAAATAGTTTATTAGAGGAAAAAGAAATAGATATAAACGTAGACTATACAGATTTTTCTAATTTTGTACATTTTAGTTCAGCACAAACACGTTTAGAGAATTTTTACTATAAAACCCAATTAATAGAACAATACTCTTCATCTATTGCTGTATTAAATAATACTGTTAATTCCCCATTAAATGTTAGTAGTAGTGCTGCTGTATATGAAAGTAAAATAAGTGAAATCATAACCAATTTTGATGGTTATGAATATTTCTTATACTATGAAAATAACCCATATACTTGGCCTAAAACTAATAATCAAAAACCATATACTTTAGAAAAATCAGATAGTACAATTGTTTTATCTTGGATTGGAAGCACAAATGAATATAGTCCATATTATGGAGGTTTAATTTTATCTGCCTCGTTATACGATAATAACAATAAAGATAACCTTTTATTTACAATCCCTGAATATCTAAGAGACGATCCTGAAAACAACCAATATGAATTATTTGTTCAAATGGTTGCTCAACATTATGATAATATTTGGATATATTATAAAGAGGTAACCCAAAAATATAATGCTGATAACCGTTTAGAATACGGTATTTCAAAAGATATAGTAGCGGATGCTATTCGTGATTTTGGAGTTAAATTATACCAAAACAATTTTTCAAATGATGATTTATACACCGCATTCTTAGGTATCACACCAGAAGGTGGTTTATTCCCTTTCCCAAATATAACAGGATCTTTACCTACCCCTCCAGGATTTGAATACATAAACACTTTAATTTCAGCATCAAACGATTATATGCCGTTAGATGATGTAAATAAATCGTTATATAAACGCATTTACCATAATTTACCATACCTGCTTAAATCAAAAGGTACTTTACCTGGTTTACGTGCTTTAATTACTTCATACGGTATTCCTGATACTATTTTAAGAATTAATGAATTTGGAGGGAAAGATAAAATAAACGTAAACGATTGGGATTCATGGCAAAATGAATTTAACTATGCATTTAATACTTCAGGAAGTAATTTTATATCTTCATCATGGGAGTTAAATCCTACTTGGAATGCTCCAAATAATGTTCCTTCAACATTGATGTTTAGATTTAAAACAGATGGTCTTCCTTCAAACAATATTCTATACTCTCAAAGTTTATGGTATGGTGATGGAGGAAGTGCTTTAGTATTAAAATACACAGGGTCAGCATATGTAAGTGAATCATATTCTGGTTCAATAATTGACCCGTATTACCAATATGCTAATGTAATATTTTACCCTGATGTAAATAATTCTACCCAAACAGCAAGTGTTTATTTACCATTTTATAATGGTGGATGGTGGTCTGTAATGGTTACTAAAAATTCAAATACTTATACATTACATTCACAAAATAAAATATATGAGGGAGGGGATAATGGAACTCTTTTAGGTTTTAAAGCATCTAGTTCTATAACATATGCTTCTAGTGCTTGGACTAATACTTCTACAAGTTATTTCCCTGTTAGTTTCTCTATTTCAGGTACCATAGGATATGATATATCAGCATATGATGTTGGAGTATATGATGAGGTAGGAAATTTAGCAGGATCATTTATACCATTTGTTGGAGCTTACCAAGAAATTAGATATTATACAGTCCCAATAAGTGAAAGTGTATTCATAGACTATACAATGAACCCACATTCAGTTGAGGGAAATTCATTAAATAGCTCTCCAGATGAATTAGCTTTTAGAGCCTCAATTGGAGGAGAACAATACACAGCTTCAATTTCTATACATCCTAAAGTAACTGGATCTTGGCAAACAACTCATTCATTTGCCTCTGATAGTAATTTTTACTATGATACTTCACCTAATTTTATACCAAATGTTGAATATACTTTTGCTGATCAACCTATAGCAGGTATTAAAAATATTGTAAATGATAAAATTAGAGTAGAAAATAATGTATTACCTGAGGGAGATACTTTATCTCAATATAGATCACTTTCTCAACAAGCTAATATATCCCAAAGTTATACCCCAAGTATTAACTATTTAGAGGTAGCATTTTCACCACAAAATGAAATTAATGAAGATATAGTTGATCAACTTGGATATTTTAACATAGGAGAATTTATTGGAGACCCTAGATTAAGATCATCATCAGCTGAGTCATACCCTGCGTTAGATCAATTAAGGAATGAGTATTTCACCAAATACGTCAAAAATTATAACTTAAAAGATTTTATACGTTTAATTAAGTTTTTTGACAACTCATTATTTAAAATGATTAGAGATTTTGTACCCGCACGTACAAGTCTTGCCTCTGGTATTGTTATCAAACAACATTTACTTGAAAGAAACAAATACCCACAACCTCAAATGTCTTGGGAAAACTTAGATATTTCTGGAACTTTAAAACCAACATGGAATGGGTATGAACCTGGAACAGTAGAAAATTTTGAAGGTGGAACAGGAGGTTCTTTTGAACCATTTAATCTAGCAACTAATGTATCTCAAAGTTGGTATGAAACTATTCAAACCCTTTCAGGCTCAGTAAATATATTACACAATTCACAAGATGAGTTTTATAATGGAGAATTTAGTGGCTCAACTATTTTAATTTCTGATGGGATTGTAAATGAAGCTTATCCTATAGAAAATAAAGCATTTGATTACAAACAAATATACTATTATGGGACTTCATCTAAAGAAAGTTCTGTATTTGAAGATAATTTTTTAAACCCTAATACCTCCCCAGAGGATGGAGAAATATTGTTTTTTAGTCAAGTTAAAAGAGTAAAAGTTTCTTTAATTTTCATTAATGTTTATACTTTTAAATATTTAAAAATTGCTAAAACTGATTGTAATGGAAATAATAATGATGTTCCGTTAAGTCAAACAAAGAAAATTTTAGTTAATACTCCACTTTCAACAGGAACTTTTGTTATAGAATATGATGTTACACTTATAGGTGAAAGTGGTAATTATTACTTATATGAAATAAGTTCTGCTAAAAAACAAGGAATCTTTACACCTTATAGTCCTTTTGGTTTCCCAAACCAAGTATTAGATTATTACGTATCTGCTTCAAAAACCACCACAGACCCATTTTCCTCACAACCCATTAGAGTAACTAGTTGGCAATCTGAATCAGGAGATGTTCTTGGATATTTCAACCCAATTTCAGGAATATATAATTTACAAAATACCCCCAACACACCTCTTATAATTTCAGCATCATTTAATGTATCCCAATCAGGTGCAGGAAGTGCTGGTACATGTTCTATTTCATTTTTTGATAGTATTGCTAATAAAGTATCAACCAATTTAGCTTCAGTAACTTTCCCATCAACTTTTACTGGAACAAAAACAGTATCAACTACCTACTATGGAGTAGAAGGAGAAAATATTTGTCTTTCAATTAAAGGAGGAACCAATGTTAAATTAACTGGTTCAAATTTACTTATCACCCAAAGTAGAGCAGTAAGTTCCTCAAATTGTGAAAGTTTAATTCTTGAACCTTACATTTCTCTTCCGAATTTTTATAATAGCGATGAAAATGCTTTAATTAATAGTGTTGATGGATTAAGAGATAGCTCTTATTATATGGATGTTGATTACACATCAGGTATAACAACCCCAGTTAATTTTAATCAATTAATAGATGGAAGTGCTACTAGAGCAAAAGTACAAGATTCGAATTATACAACTAAACGCCATATCCTTCCTAGATATGAAGGTTCAAGATCAACTTCCCAATTTTTAAACAAATGGTCCTTTAATGATGTTGGTACTTTTGGTAAATTACCAACAATTGAAAATGTAAGTTCATTTGTTGCTTATGCTCCTAGTATTGGAGGATGGCCTCCTGAACGTATGAATGCATCTGCTATATTTATAAAATATTTAATTGACCAAAACGGAGATGTTTTAATCCCCAATACATCTGAAAATTCACTATCAATTACTCAACAAAATTTTAGATCAGGAGATAAAGTAAGAATCACAGTTCCATCTCAAGGAAGTGGAGAAGTATCTAATTTAAGAACAATAATTAGAGGGGGTACTCGTATTGAACCTATTTTATATACTCAATTTGGAAGTACTCCAAATGCACAATGGAATACAACAATAAATTTTGAAGATATTATTCCTTCTGATGCTGGAGTTGTAGGAAACTACACAGCCTTATTTAAAAAAACCAATATCCAATTCCCCATCCCTCAGAATGGTACAACTTTAATTATTTTTCAACAATCAATTTATGGAAATTCCTATTATAATACTAATGGGTATCAAATACCTTCTTCAGCTATTATTGATGGAGTTAATTTAATATTTGAAGCCCAAGTTAAAATAGATGGTGATTTTATTGGTTTTGGTACTTACGTTGTTCAAATATTTAATTCTACTACAGGAAAGGTATTAGGTGAAGTTTCCAATAAAAATAATCCTGCTTATTCATCTCCAAATTTTAACGGAATTTTTTATGTATCTGCAACTTTAAATAACTCCCAACTTCAAACTAATGATATTATAAAAGTTCAACTTAAAACTAGTACTGTTAATCCTTTAACTTTAATCCAAAGTAATTCCACCTCCTTTAAAATCACTCAATACCCAGCCTATACAACCCCAATAACATCTTCAGGGGTTAATTCAATTTGGGGATATGCAGATACAACAAATTATCCATATGTTATAACATCTTCTAATTCAACTTTAGTTGAGTTATATGACTCAAATGTTAAACAATCCAATATATCAGGATCAGGATTTAATCCTATATCTTTACCTTGGTCTATAAAATATGGGGATGAATTTAGATTTGAGGGAAGAGAAGACTTTACATTTATTGTAGGACAAGTATTCAACCCTGCTGAAAGTGGCTCAGGACGTTTATTTGAAACAGGATCTATTGAAGTCCATTTTAGTACTAATCTCCCAGTAAGTGCTAGTTCCTCGATATTTAATTTAGACCATTTTTTAATTAGAAGATATGTTGATGATGCTTCACAAATTTTAATTGAAGGATTCAAACCAGTAAACACAAATGGACCATACATTATAACCCCAGAATATGTAACTGATTCATTAAACAAAAACGCTGATACATTTATTACGGATCTTACCGAAAGAGGTTTGCTCTAGCAATATTTATTAGTATAATACATTTATATAATATAAAACAATGGGATATTTAAACAATACAGTCGTTACAATTGACGCTATACTAACAACAAAAGGTAGAGAACTTTTAGCTAAAAATGATGGTTCTTTTAGAATTACACAATTTTCATTAGCAGATGACGAGATAGATTATACCTTATATAATCCAAACCACCCATCAGGTTCTTCATTTTATGGAGAAGCAATTGAGAACATGCCTTTACTTGAGGCATTTCCTCTTGAAACTCAAATCATGAAATACAAGTTAGCTACTTTACCTCGTGGAACCGCTAAACTACCTGTACTTGATTTAGGTTATTCTGCTATTACTTTAGTTCAAGGAGCTTCACTTGCAATTACTCCACAAACATTGAATTATTTAGGAAATAACCAAACATATGAAACAAGTGGATATTCAGCTACAATTTCAGATGTTAGATTAATGAGCACATTTACTGGAATAGGAATCAACACACCATCAGCTCAATCAGCTAATACTCAAACAACTACATTAGGTACTAATGTTTCTACAACAGTAATAGGTTCTCAAATCAACTTAAGAGCAACCACAGTAAATACATTATTTGGAACAAACACTCAACTTTCAGCTACATTAACTGTTGTAGGTTTAGACAGTGGAGCTAGATTAACTATTCCTATTACAATCAACAAAACCCAATAAAATAATAAACAATGTCATTTAAAAGATTTGATCCCGAAGACTTTTTAGTAAGCAGTGATTCAATTACCTCTACATTATGGTCAAACGGAGTCCCAACATTATCAACATTTTTTACTAGTTCCCTTCAACAAGCTAGTTCTGCTGGAAATTATTATGCAAGTGTTTATAATACTTCCTCAAACGAACAAGAAATTCAATTTGATATAGTATATTGTGATTCTCAAGGGAGTGGTAGTACATGGTTTAATCAAATTGTAGATTTTGCTTCCCCAACAAAAACAATGTATGGTCAATATCGTGCATTGATTTTAGAAGATGAGAATGCAAATTTCATATTTGGGAAAGGAAATAACGTTATAACAGGCTCGTATTTTTGGGTATTATCTATAGAACGTGCACGATATAAACAATCATTGTTTCCTGGGTCTTTAAATTTAACTCTTTTGGGCCCAAACAGTGAGATCATTAATTTAACAGATGACTCCCAAGACAACCCAGTAAATACATTTATTGGATCCTCTCGTGTTTACCAATTAATTTCAGGATCAAATGGAACAGCAGGATCTTTACTAAACAGTGGATATGTACCCGGATCAGGATCATATGGTTTAGTATTCCCTGATTTAGGAACTATTATATTAAACCCATTTGCATTATCTCAATCACTTGAACTTTTTCCAAGCCGCTCAAACAATTCAGATGGAGGAAATAATGGAAGATTATTTACAGCTATTAGTGGAGGAGCTTCATTTGCTTTAAACTCAGAAGAAACAATCACCTCAGATTATGTATTTGTTAGAGCAAGAAACAGTGAATTTAACTACTCAGAAAATCCTTCATTTATTTCTGGTTCTACTGGTGAGGTAATTTACGATAATTTTATAAATGCCCCTCAAACATACATCACAACTGTGGGAATGTATAATGATTCAAATGAACTCTTAGCAGTAGCTAAATTATCTAGACCATTATTGAAAGATTTTACAAAAGAAGCATTGATTAGAGTAAAACTTGATTTTTAAGAATGAATGAGCGTCTACAAACCATTCATAACTTCTGACGTTATTGTCTCACCTTTTAAGGTAAATAAATCATTTACTTTTAAGGGAAATGAACTTACTGGCTCAAACGTAGAAATTGATAGATATATTGGAAGAAATATTACCTCATCTTTATGGGTTTCTGGTTCATACCCTACAGGACATATTACTACTCAAGATGAAATTCTAGTATACCGTTCCATAAAAGAACTATACTATTCCAACTACTTAACAAACCCATCAGGTTCCCCAGCAGGCACTGCCTCATTTAATACAGATGGAACAATTACAGGACCAGCTTATACTACAAATTACTACAATTATCTTTCAACTACATTACCAACTTATAGATATATTCCTACAGAATCAAACGCTGCTATAGGTGTAATATCTATCCCCTCAAATTTATTTGGAGAATACCTTAACCCAGGTACAGTTAGTATTTCAAACGGAAATATCACCATTACAGATGATGGTTTAGGAAATATGATTTCCGGTTCCTTAAAATTTGGAGATGTAATTTATGAGCATGGGATTATTACTATAACTAGCACTGGAGTTACTGGTGTTGATGATGGGTATGGTTATATAACTTATGGTTCGGGTTTATATGGTGGTGCTACTTTTAATTTTATAAACGGTTTTATAAATGGGAATAACGTAACATGTTCTTTCCAAAGCACAACCACAATATATGAAACCCAATACAAATGCACTATCAGACAAAATGAATTTAATTTTTCACAAAACCCAACAATTTTAGGTTTACTTGATCAAGGATACGACATAGATTACTATAATGAAGTATTAACCTATGAAGATGATGCTATATATGATGGGTATGATTCACCAACATCAACAACCGATATTTATCCTTGGGCAACAGGTTCATATTTTACACCTTATATCACAACAGTAGGATTGTACAATAACAACAAAGAACTTTTAGCAGTAGCTAAACTTGCTCAACCTTTACCAATCTCATCAGTTACCGATACTAACATAATAATCAATTTAGATTTATAATATTTATAACATATGGCAAATACACTTACTCAAGTAGGAATTGAAACAGGAAATGCAGTTGAGGCATATCATGTTACTCAATCAATTGATGCTTTTACTGGAGCAATAGCATATGATATTACTCTTTCAGGCTCATTTAATATGACGGGCCCCATTAATGGACAATCAGGATTAATTAACCCATTAACCGCCTCTTATGCCATATCATCATCGCGTGCTATATCGGCTTCATTTGTAACCAGTGCTTCATATGCTTTAAGTTCTTCACGTGCTATATCGGCTTCATTTGTAACTAGTGCTTCATATGCTTTAAGTTCATCTTACGCGGTAACAGCTTCTCATGTACCGAACACATTTGTACAGAATGGAAATAGTTTTGGTACAACCGCAACACTTGGAACCAATGATACTCAACCTTTAATATTTGAAACAAATAATACTCAAAGAATTTACATATCTAGCTCAGGTAACATTGGAATCAACACTATTTTACCTACAGCTCGTCTCTTTATTTCAGAATCTACTAGCCAAATTGCATTGAGAATTTCCCAAGCAGGTACAGGTAATGCATTGCAAATAGAAGACGCTGCATCAGATACTTCTCCATTTATAGTAGACCAAAATGGTAATGCTGCTATAGGAAAAACTTCAGTTGATTCTTATGGTACAAATCCTTACAAACTACAAGTTAGTGGAAGTACAAATCTTTCCTCACCCCAATCTTTTACAACTAGTCAACCTCCAGTATTATCTATTACTAATCTTTTTGATGGTTTTAATAGAATGATTGAATATGCTACTAGAATCTCTGGTTCTGCAACATATGTTAAAAGAATAATATCTAATGGTGGGTATCATGCAAATAATCCTGTATTTCATAACTATGCTTGTGATATAATTGGTGAATCTAATAATCCTACTAGCGGATTAAACAATAATATAGATTATACTCTAGGTTGGAGATGGGGAACATTCAACTCGAGTAATTATCAGATATACATGCAGCTAAATTCTAGTGGATCTAAAGCTGGAAATTTAGGTTTAGGCTTAGGATCTTTTGGTGATCCTAATTATTTAATTCATTTAGGAGCAGATTCTGCAGGTAAACCAGGTGGAGGAAGCTGGACAGATAGTTCAGATGAACGACTTAAAGAAAACATTGAATTAGCAGATTTAGATATATGCTATAATGTTGTTAAAAATTTACCACTTAAAAGATATCGTTGGAAAAATAATTCATACACAGATGAACAGATAGTAGATAGAAATGTTGTTGGGTGGATAGCACAAGATGTTGCAGATGTCTTTCCAAAAGCTGTTAATTTAAAACCATTTACTCAAGTAGATGGAACAGTTTTAGAGGATTGTCTATCTCTTAACGAAACAATGATCAACAGAACGTTATATGGTGCTGTACAAAAACTTATACAAGAAAATGAAACGTTAAAATCTGAAATAGAGGCAATTAAAACACACTTAGGTTTATAATTTACATTTTATGTCAAATTGGTTATACAAAAATAAAGAGATATCCTCAATAGAGGATATACCTCAAAACACATTCGGTTTCATATATATTACAACTCATACTCCAACCGGTAAAAAATACTTAGGTAAAAAATCTATTTACCATAACGTAAAGAAAAAACTTACCAAAAAGGAACTTGCCGAACAACCTGTAACTAGAGGTAGAAAATCTACTACCACTACAATCCAAAAAGAATCAGATTGGAAAACATATTATGGTTCAGAGGAATTTATCAAACAAAAAATAAAAGATAAAAAACAAGAAGAATTCACTCGAGAAATACTGTTTTTTGTTCCAAATAAAAAACTTTTAACCTACTACGAGTGTAAATACCAATTTGTTTATGGTGTATTAGAGTCTGATGAATGGCTTAATACTAATATCTTAGGTAAATTCTATTCAAAAGACTTTGTTGCTTAAGGTTTTTTTCTTATATTACCATATATGGTAAACGAACTGCTAGTTAATTTAGTAAATTCTGTTTTAGGGGTAGGAAAACGAACAGCAAGAGGAAATCAAGCATATACATGTCCTTTTTGCCATCATCATAAGCCAAAACTTGAAGTTAATTTTACTGAAAACAAAGAAGGAAATAATCCTTGGGCGTGTTGGACTTGTGGTAAAAAAGGCAAAACAGTTAAAAGTTTATTTAAACAAATTCAAGTTGATGCAAGTTATTTTCAAGAATTGAGTAAACTTGTAAAAAATGTTTCTATAGAAGACATAGGAGAAATAAAACAATCTTTACTTGAATTACCAAAAGAATTCAAAACCTTTATCAACAACAAAGATATTATAGCAAAACATGCTTTAGCATACCTTAAAAAACGAAACCTTACCAAACAAGATATTTTAAAATATAACATTGGTTATTGTGATTCAGGTCAATATAATAATATGGTAGTTATACCTTCATATGATAACAACGGTAAATTAAATTATTTTACCGCGAGATCATTTGAGAAAGATCCTTATGTCAAATACCGCAACCCCGAAACGTCTCGCGATATAATACCGTTTGAATTGTTTGTTAATTGGGATTTACCTATTATATTATGTGAGGGCCCATTTGATGCAATAGCAATTAAACGTAATGTTATACCGTTATTTGGTAAAAATATACAACCAACTTTAATGAAAAAGTTAGTAGAATCAAAAGTTCAAAAAATATACATTGCATTAGATACTGATGCTTTAAAACAAGCCCTTGGTTTTTGTGAACAGCTTTTAGACATTGGAAAAGAAGTTTATCTTGTAGAAATGCAAGGAAAAGATCCAAGTGAAATGGGTTTTGAAAACTTTACTAAACTTATACAAACAGTTTCTCCTTTAACACAATATAATTTAATGGAGAAAAAATTATATACCATATGATCATTAAAAAACAATACCAACGTATACTCCAAATTTCTGAAGATTCTAAACAAATCACACTCCCTGATTCACGTTATTATTTACGAAATGGAGAATATTACCCCTCAATTACTTATATTTTACAGTACTACCCTAAAGGGAAACATTTTGAAGATTGGTTAAAACAAGTAGGTAATAATGCTGATTATATTGTTAGAAAAGCAGCTGATGAAGGAACCCAAGTACATAATTTATGTGAATTATACTTAAAAAATGAAGAATTAAACTTCCTCTCCCCGTCAGGTGACCCTAAATATGATGTTAATATTTGGCAAATGTTTTTACGTTTTGTTGAATTTTGGGAGACTTTTAATCCTATACTTATAGAAACAGAAGTACTTTTATTTTCTGATGAATGGAAAGTAGCAGGTACTTGTGATTTAGTAGTTGAAATTGGAGGGAAGATATGGGTATTAGATATTAAAACATCTAATCATTTACATACTATATATGATTTTCAAACAGCAGTATATGGAAAATGTTATGAAGAATGTTTTAATAAAAAAATAGATCACCGTGGTATTTTATGGCTTAAATCAGCTAAAAGAGGAGCTAAAAAAGATAAAATGCAAGGAAAAGGATGGGAAATAGTTGAATCTGCTCGTACATACGAGGAAGATTTAAATTTATTTAAAACAGTAAAAACTATATTTGATTTAGAAAATCCTAACCATTCCCCGTCATTTACTGAATTTAGAACCACGGTTAAAAAAGAATCATAATATGTATAATCATGGTAAAATTATCTCAACTACTAAAAGAAATATATGCTGAACCTAATAAATTTAATTATCCCCCATTAATTAAATCTCTTACAGAATATATGTTGGGAAAAGGAATGAATATTCGTCCTTTACCTAAAGTAAAATTTGTTGATGATGATATTGAAAATTCCCAAAATTTCTTTGGAAAAACAGCATATTATAACCCGAATGAAAAATCAATAGTTTTATACACTTATGGGCGTCACCCAAAAGATATAATGCGTTCGTTTGCTCATGAAATGATTCACCATGAACAAAATTGTGAAGGGCGTTTAGGTAATACTCCTACTACTAATATCAATGAAGATGATTATCTATATGAATTAGAAAAAGAAGCTAATACATTAGGAACCATGATATTTAGAGAATGGACAGACAAAATAACAAATAATTAATATGTCAGATAACGTTTTAAAAAAACAATTCCAAAAAAACGACGTAGAACGCCTACGTAACCTTATTAAAGGTAAACACGGTGACCGAACCACAGTAGGAATTGGTTATAACGGAGAAATAATAGAAGACCATAAAGAAGGTGATATTTGGGAACAAGGAGGTAAAACTTGGACTATTCGAGATGGAATTAAAGAAAATATCACTAAACTAGATAAATTTAAAAAAGTAGCAGTTCCTTTATTTTGCCCTGATTGCAAACAAATTATGGATAAACAATTAGATCCACATTATTTTAAATCATATGGTCATTGTCTAGATTGTAGAACAAAATTTGAAACTCAACTTAAACTAGAAGGCAAATGGGAGGAATACACTAATTCTACATTCAATGCCGAAATAGATAAACAAATAGAAGAATATAAAGGTTATTTTGAATCACTCCTTTCAGAAGGAAACCAAGACTATGTTTCCGAAAATGGTGAAATTCAAAAATGGGTTGGTGGAATAGATAAAGAGCGTGCTCAAAACGCTTTAGATGAGATGGTTAAACACTTAAATTCTTTAAAAAAATAATGGAAACTTTTACAATGATAACAACTGTCTTAGTAGCACTAATTACAGCTGTTGTAGGACCTATAATTGTTAATTGGTTTAAAATTAAAATGGAAAAAAAAGATACCTCTACTCCAATGAGAGATGCTCTTGAAACCTCTACTTTAATTGACACCCAATTAGAACAAATAATGGATGAATTAGAAAGTGATCGTATTTGGATAGCCCAATTCCATAATGGAGGCTATTTTTACCCTACAGGCAGATCAATCCAAAAATTCTCCATATTTTATGAAAAATGTACCCCAGAAACACCTACCATCCAGAATACATTCCAAAACATTCCTGTATCTTTATTTCCTAGAGTATTATCCAAAATATACAAAGATAATGAATTATCAATTGAGGATGTAGATATAGAAGAAGATACATATGGTTTAGAATATATAACAACACAATTTGGTACTAAATCAATTTGTATGGTTGGTTTACATAGTTTAGATAATCATTTAATAGGTGTATTAGCTATTTCCTTTCAAAACCCACACCATATTACAAAAGATGAATGGATTTATATAAGACAAAAAGTAGGAGTTGTAGGAACACTACTTTCCGAATATTTATACACGACAACAAAAAAATAAAAATGGACAATTTTGACTTAAAAAAATTCTTAAAAGAAAGTAAAGCTCTAGAGAATTTAAACCCTATACTAAAAAAAGAAAACCTTAGTGAAGGTAACATGCGTGGTAAAATCCGCGAAATGATTTTAGCTGAATTGGGAAACCCAGATGACTATGATTATGATCCAAATGATGATTACGGGGATGATGAATCTAGTTATTTTCCTCATATGCAAGGTTTAGAAGATGAACCTGAAAGTGAATTAGAGGAAGCTAAAAAGAAAAAAGACGAAGAAGTAGAAGATGTTGAAACAACTGATACTGAAACAACTGATACAACTGAAGAAATGCCTGCTGAGGAAGCGCCTGCTGAAGATGCACCTGCTGATGGAGGTGGTTTAGAAGATGTAGCTGCAAACATGGAAGGTACTGAAGGTGAATTAATGGACCATTTAATGAGTGCATTTAAAATTGCTAAAGGTATGAACAATGAAAAACTTGAAACACAAGTTGGAAACACACTTAAATTTTTCGTTAGCGAATATATTGGTGGAGGAGAATAGTAATTAATTAAATCTATATAAAATAAAATCTATGAACACAACAGAAATTTTAGAAGCAATCAAAGTTGCTGTAGCTGATTTAGAGGCAAACCATGCTAAATCTTCAAAAGCAGCTCGTGGTAGAGCACGTAGTGCAGCTAACACAATTAAAAAACTAGCAGCTGAATTTAAAAAGACTTCAACTGCAGAAGACAAAGAAGCATAAAATGCAAAAAAAAAGAACCGAAAATTCAATTGAAAAATCCAACGGAACTTCCGTTGGATCTTTTGGTTCTTTAACTGAAGGATTTATCCCAACACCTGAACAATCAAAGGAAATAGTAGATAAATTCAAATCCATTATCAACACTCGTTTAGATAAACTATATGATACTAGAGGAGCAGATGGAGAATTATACGCTTATGGCATTGCTGTTAATCAAGTAAAGAAAAAAGCAGAATCGGGTGCTGAAACACCTGAAGAAACACCAACAGAAGAACCAATGGATAAAGAAACTAAATTAAAAGAAATGATTCAAGCGGCTTTATCTAAGCCTTTAAATGAAAAGAAAAAATCTTTCCCTGATTTGACAGGTGATGGTAAAGTAACTCAAGCTGATATTTTAAAAGCACGAGGGGTTGAATTAGAGGAAGACCTTGATTTAGGTCACCAAGATGATGAACCACACATGCTTAAATCTGATTTATATGATATTGGGAAATATGCTATAGAACTTTATAAAATAGTTGATCAATTTGAAGGTGAACAAGAAGTTGATTTCCCACACTGGTGGCAAGCAAAAATTGTTAAAGCCAAAGAACTTATATCTTCAGCAAAACATTATCTTGAATTTGAGATAAAAGAACCTCAAATCGATGCTATGGTAGATGTAGTTTCTGAAGAAGATGTAATTGATGAAAAATTAAAACCTTCTATGGGTGCAGGAGCATATGTTAAAGATTTTGAAAAATCTGAAGCACCTCAATTTAAAGGTAAATCTGAAAAGAAAAAACAAAAAATGGCGGTAGCTGCTTATCTGTCTGCTAAAGATAAAACTAAGAAAAAAATAAAAGAAGCTATTTTAGCTAAATTTAAAAATAAACAATGACCCGCAACCAACTAAAAGATAGAATTAGAAACCTAGTAAAACAATCATATTCCCAACAAACTATTACCCCAGAGGAAGCTGTTCAATATGATGAGTTAACTAAATTTCCTGAACTGAAAAAAGTTATAGTTGATTTATTGACAAACGAATATGATAATTTTTTGGAATCTATTGATTGGGTTGCTCCACGTCCTACTACATTTAGAATTAACTTAAAAAACGGACAAGAATTTTATCTAATTTATGGTAAACGCAGTTGGATTGCCCAAATAGAAGGCAAAAAATATTATCTAAAAAACCTCCCAGAAGAACAACGTGCGGCAGAATCTATAGCTCAAATTTTGAGATATGGAACCCCTGAGAAAAAATCTGAAGAAGAATTTGAACCAGAAGCTGGAGCAGAAACTCCACCTGCTGAAGAAACACCACCAGCTGAAGAAACACCACCAACAGAAGCATAATGGATATTTTAGAAAAATTTTTAAATAGTATAGCTTACAAGTTTCCTAAAGGATATCCTGATATGAAGGATCCTAACGATGTTGAATTGCTTCATAAGTTATTAAATGAAGTAATTGATTTAGAAGAATTAAAAACCAAACCTCATTGGGATGAACGAATTAAGGAAAGAGGTACTATATTAGATATAATTAGTTTTCCTAAAGATTATCCTTTATCTAAACAAGAAGTTATTAAACAAATTGAAGATGAACTTAATAGGAGAGCTATCAATTTAGAAAAACTTAAAGAAGTTCCATTATCTCTTCCATATAAAATAGGATACAAATTATTCAAACCACTACTTAATTATAACGGGAAAAATATATCTCTTGATTTAAAAGTTGAATATACTGTTAAAGGTATTAAAAAAATAGGAATAGGGAACTCATTTGTGGCTGTAATAAATAATGATACATTAATTACTTTACTATTATTACCAAGTGATGATAATCCTACTATAGAATTATCTTTAGAAAAGCACGAAGAAAGAGAATATGGAAAACCTAAACCAATAAAAATAATTTCTTCAAGTAATTATGAATTTATCATTACTCCTAAACCAGAAAGCTCTCAATTAATTAAAATTACAGATCTACCATATAAAGTAAAAACTTCATATCGTCCTGGAACAACTTTTACTCATGACAAATATGGAACTGGAACTATTATAGCAGCAGCCTCCGCTGGGACTAGATCAGGTGAGCCTGATAGTAGAGGAATAGTCGATTGGGTTGAAGTAGATTTTGGTAAACCATATGTTTTAGGCGGGCAATTTAAAAAAACAAGAACTATAAAAGACGTATATACTTCAATTTCTCCTGACTTAGACTCCCCAGCAGCTGAATAAGTATTTGGTTTTATAAAAAACTTTTCTTATATTTAAATCAAACTTCAAAATAAATTATGGAAGAAAACTCAAAAGTTATATCATCAGAAATTACTAATCGTGTAATTACAGTAGAAGATCTTTTAAATATATATAATGTATCTTTAGATAAATGGGAAATTGAAAAACAAATCCTCAACACATGGGAAGTTGGTGCGAAAGGACCAGATAATAAAATTGTTACTACTCCTTTATTTCAAGTAAAAGTTTGGTTAAAAAATAAACAAACTGAAATATTAAAAAATATTCGAGAAGAATTTATTGAAGATATTAAAAAATTATCTCCTAAAGTTGAAAAAATAAACTATAAACAAAAAGTAGATAAATACCCATTATTATTAGAAATTAATATATTTGATTTACATTTAGGTAAAATAGCATGGTCTGAAGAAACTAACCATGATTATAATTTAGAAATAGCAAGTACTATATTTAACCAATGTATAAATGAATTTATTGAAGAAACATCTAATAAAAATATAGACCGTATAGTTTTCCCTGTAGGAAATGATTTTTTTAACTCAGACAGATCTCATCCTTTTAATAGTACAACTAAAGGCACACCACAAGAAGAAGACGCTAGATGGCAAAAAACATTTAGGTTAGGACGTCAATTATTAGTAGAAGCTATAAATAAACTTCAATATATTGCCCCTGTAGATGTGATTATGATTCCTGGTAATCATGATTTTGAAAGGAATTTTTATTTAGGTGATTCATTAGAAAGTTGGTTTTACAACAATGAAAATGTAACTGTAGATAATTCTGCAAATCCTAGAAAATATTATAAATACGGTGAAGTATTAATTGGTTATACGCATGGTAATGAAGAGAAAATAACTGATTTACCTTTAATTATGGCTAATGAAAAACCAACAGATTGGGCATTATCAACTTATAGAGAATTCCATTTAGGTCACTTACACCATAAAAAAGAAATTAAATTCAAATCCACAGAAGAATACCAAGGAGTAATCATTAGATATTTCAATTCATTATCAGGTTCCGACTCATGGCATCATAAAAAAGGATACGTTGGAGCTAAACGTTCTGCTGAAGCATTACTCTGGGATAAAACTAAAGGTTTAAAAAATAATATCTATTTTACTTTATGAAACCAGCAGATTTAGTTACACCTGAATTAATTCAATATTGTATTCAATTTAACACAATAGTGGTTTTAGGTTACACTAAAACAGGTAAACTTCCAATAGCTAAAAAAATTGCCCAAGAATTAGATCGTCCTTTATTTATTTCTGATGAGTATTTAGAATTAAAAGATCCATTAGATGCTTTTATGAGTGATGTTACTTGGCATCAAAGAAGAGGAAATCAAATAGTAATTGAAGGTACTTTATGTTTTAGATTATTAAGAAAAGGTTTAGAATTATCTAATTTTAATACTGATTTAATTATCAAAACTAAATGTAATGATGAAACAATAAAACATTTTTATAGAATAGATGGTGAGGAATCTAAAATTAAACGAGCTCTCTCATTTAATCAAGGTTTAAATAAAATATGGGATGAATATAGAGGAATATTACAAACTAAAACATATAATGAAATCCCTAAATTTATAGAATTAGAAACCACACTCCCTGAATATTCGTATTTCTCATAATATTTATTAACATATTATGATTAAATTAATTAATTTACTCAAAGAAATTACTGGGTTCTCAAATTGGAAAATACCTTCCTCGTCTCAACTTAAACAAGAGTTTAAGATAGAACAAGAAATGAAGGGTAATGAATTTTGGGAAGATGAAGAAGCTTTTTTAAATGCTGTTAAAAACGGTAAAATTGTAACTGTTACTCCTTCTGAAGATCAAGATATAGATTATAGAAGCGGAACCGAATCATATGAAGAACTTTTAGGTCTTATTAAATCATATCGATCATATCCTGAATTTAGAAATGAAAAAACATTGCAATCTATTTATGATGGATTTAAAAATAATTCTCCTATGGATTTACCGATAATTATAGAAGACGATAACGGGTATAGAAGAATTTTTTCTGGGAATACAAGAATGGATATAGCTTTTCAATTAGGTATAAACCCGAAAGTATTACTCATTAAAGGAGATTTATGATTAGATTAGTAGATTTATTAAAAGAAATAAACGAGGCCAAACAAGTAGGAGACATCTATCATTTTACTGATACTGATACTATAACCTCTATGATCAAAGATTATGGAGGCATAACCTTAGACCCTTCATTCTCTAGCTTTGCAGCAGATAAGTACTATTCCTTTACCAGAAACCCCAACTTAGGCACTCTTTCAGAAGAAAAACACCACGTTAGAATAAAACTTAATGGAGATAAAATGTCCAATAAATATAAATTTGAGCCATATGCTGATTTAGAAAGTGGTGAAGATTTATACTCTAAAAACGCTCCTAATTATGAATCTGAAGAACGAATTAATTCTAAAAAATATGGAGAAATAAATTTAACTCCATATATTGAAGAAATAACTATCATTAGTCCTGATAGTTTTAAAGAATATCTTGAAAGTTATCATTCTGGTACTAAATATTATGATGAAATATTAAATGATTATAATTTTGTTTTAGATTGGATTAAATCTAAAAATATACCTCTTAAATTCTCCCAAGCTAGATCCACATCCTCCATTAGGAGAGCAGCTGAATAATATTTATTAATATGGAACGTTTACGACAACTTATAAAAGAAGTACTTTCAACTCCACCTAAAAAAGATAGCTGTAATTGTGGTTGTCATGATTGTGATAATGTAGGTAATACTGGTGTAGTATTAAATGAAAGTTTAGTTAAAAAAGATATATTGTCGGAAAATCTGCGTTATCACGTGGATAATAAACTACCACTAACTGAAAACACATTCCGTTATGGTTCTCAAGCATTCCTTGATTTATGGTCGGAAGCTCGTTATTTATATTTACGTGAAATAATTCATGTAAATGATGATGATAAAGAAATTTTACTTGAAACTAATTTAGGTGAATATGGAATGTATGAAGGTAACAAAGTACCTTTAGATTTACCTATGTTAGAGGAAAACCAATACCAACCTATCTTAGAAGATATTAAGATGTATGGTAAAATATACGAGGCTGTAAATATAGAAAATTCCTACAAACTAGATGATATTAAATCAAACGAAGTAGGAAATGAATTTATTTTTACAGATAAACATGGTATTAAACGTAAATTGATGTTTTTAAGAGGAAATAGCGTTAAATTGTTATGGTTTAACCCCACCACTCAAGAATGGACAACAGACGATATTCCTAGTAAATATGAAGATGAAAAAGTAATGAATACTTTTGGTATGTTATTAGTTAAAGTAATATTACCAAAATATGGTTCATTTAATTTTCAAGCTTTAAATGCCGCTCGTTACCGTTTATTTAGAGCATTAATCTATAATAATTTAGACACTTCAAAATATGAAATGGATTATGACGATGAAAACAAATCAATTGAAGTTCATCAAATAGATACATTAACAGAAGAAGATAAAAAGAAAACTCCACCAATTGGAAAACCAAAACGTGGTGGATCTAAAAAATTCTACGTTTATGTTAGAAATAAAGGTAAAGTTAAAAAAGTATCTTTTGGACAAGTAGGAATGTCTGCTAAAATAAATGACCCTAAAGCACGCAGAGCATTTGCTGCACGTCACGATTGTAAAAATAAAACAGATAGAACTAAACCTTCATATTGGAGTTGTAGGCTTCCAAGGTACGCATCTTTATTAGGTCTAAAAAGTTCTTTTAGCGGTTTCTGGTAATAAAAAATTAAATTTATGAAAAAATCTGAATTAAAACAACTTATCAAAGAAGAAATTATCCAACAAAAACTTTTAGAGGAAAAAAATAAAAAAGCCTCTAAAATTAACCAGAATCTTTCAAATTTGATAGAAAAAATGAAAAAAGACTTCAATATAGAAGATGAGCGATTTTGATAAAATAAAACCTTTACAAAATAAAATAGATACTCTTTTACTAGATATAAAAGATGTAAAACCTAATCTATATGAAGACTATTCAAACATAGTTGATTATTCTATAAATGGTTTTATTGATTTGGGAGCTGAATATATTAAAAACAACCCACAAGAATTTGAAATTTTTCTAAAAAAATTAAATGACATTATTAAAATATTAATATTTATTAAAACTAAAGAAAACATTCAAGAGGAAAAAGAAAAACGCGATAGGTGTTTACGTATTGCAGATCGCAAATACGATAAACCATCCGCTTACAAATCTGGTGCTGTTGTTAAGTGTCGTAAAGGTATGATTTGGAAAGGTTTAAAAGAAGAAGTAATTCTTGAAAAAGTAAAAGAAACCCTCCGCACTTGGTTTTCCCGTAAAGGAACACCTGGTAAAAAAGGTGGATGGGTTGATTGTAATGCACCTATTAAAAAAGATGGCAAAATAACAGGATATAAATCATGCGGTAGAGAAGAAGGAGAAAAACGCTCAAAATACCCTTCATGTCGTCCTACACCTTCACAATGTAAAACACCTGGTAAAGGTACTAAATGGGGTAAAACAAAATAGATATGGATAACTTTGATTTAAGAAAATATTTAGCTGAAGGTAAATTATATGAAGCAGCTATGGCTTGTCCTTTACCTACCCAAGATTTAGAACTTAACACCAAAAATAGAGACTCAGCTATTAAAGCAGATTATATTAAATATGGTCCTTTAAATGTTGATGAACCTGGAGATTATTGGGACGAATTAGCAGAACATTGGGATACAACAGTTGAAGCTGCTAAACAATCTTTATGTGCAAATTGTGCAGCATTTGATATTTCCCCAAGAATGGAAGATTGTATGCCTGGACCATTACAAGATGAAGATGGAAAATTAGGATATTGTTGGATGCATAGTTTTAAGTGCCATTCAGCTCGTACTTGTAGGACATGGGCTAAAGGTGGTCCTATTACACAAGATAGTATATCTTATGATTGGCAAGAGCGTAAAGAAAGTGAGTAAACCATACATTGACATAGAAGTTACAGACAAATATATTATTCGTGAGTTTAACGAAAATATAGATCCAATTGAATTAAAATGGCATAGGGATTTAGAGAGTCGTACTGTTGAAATTTTAGAAGATACAGATTGGAAACTTCAATTAGATAATAGCTTGCCTACCTCACTAAAAGAACATATATTTATACCTGCATTAGAATGGCATCGTGTAATAAAAGGAACAGGAACATTAAAGTTAAAAATACATAAATTATGAAAAAAACTGATTTAAAAAATACAATCAAAGAGGAAATTAAAAAAGTATTAATGGAGGAAACGAGTAGAACATCTATACCTCTTATCCGTGGAGCTCTTAATCAAATAGAAGAGAATGGTAAAATAGAAACTATGAATGCTATGCTTAGAAATCTTACAGATGAAGAAGCTAGACAATTCAATTTACTTGTTCAAAAAGGAATAGGAAAAGAAATTAAAAGGATCCCAACTAATTCCCCAGCAGCTGATCCTCGTTTAACCCCAGGAACAACAGATTAACATTTAGAGCAGATCTATAGCCTGTTCGTTTAAAAAATATTTTTGGAGTTGTAGCCCGATCTTTGGATTCGGGCTTTTTTTATTATATATTTAAAACAAAATAAGAGTTATGAATATATTTTATATCAATGAAAATCCGATTATTGCTGCTCGTGAATTAACGGATGATCATATTAGAAAAATGCAAATTGAAAGTGCACAAATGTGTAGTACTGCTCATTGGGTAAGTGGTTCAACTGCCCCTTACAAACAATCACATACTAACCACCCATCAGCAAAATGGACAAGAGAATCTATACAACATTATAGATGGTTAGTTCAACATGGTTTAGAAATATGTGATGAATTTGAAAAACGATATGGTAAAAGACATAAAACAAAAGATGTACTTGAATGGTTACAAAATAACGAACCTAATATCCCTGATACCGGATTTGTTAACCCTCCTCAGTGTATGCCCGATCAATATAAATTAGAAGATACTGTGGAAGCGTATAAGAATTTTTATGTTAATGACAAGGTAAAAGTAAAAAAATTAGATTGGAAAAAATTAAACAATAAACCAAGATGGATAAACGAATAGTAATAGTAGGAGCCGGTGTGGCAGGTGTAAATGCTGCAACTAAGTTAGTAGATAATGGATATCCTGGAGAATTAATTACATTAATTGATATGGGTAAAGATCCATATAACCGTAAACCTGAAGAAGTAATGACAGGTTTTTTAGGTGCTGGAGGTTGGTCTGATGGTAAATTAACTTACCATACAGCAATTGGAGGACAATTATCAAAATACTGTGGTGAGGATAAAGCAATGGAATTAATGGATCAAGTGATTACTAATTTCAAACGTTTTCACCCTAAACCAGAGGAAGTACAATGCTCAAATCCTGAAGCAGAACCTGAATTTATTAAACCATATTTTGGTTTACGTTTATTTCCTGTATGGCACGTAGGAACAGATTATCTATCTGAAATTGCTAAAAATTGGTATGATTATTTAGTGTCTAAAGGTGTTAATTTTATTTGGGAAAATAAAGTTCATGATATTAATGCTGAACTTAATTTAGTTCTTTACTATGATCCAATTACAGCCGTTGGTAAAGGAATTTCATATGATGAACTTATCTTTGCAGTAGGCAAATCAGGCATTGACTTTGCCCAACAATTAGCTAATAAATATAAACTCCCAGATGAACCAAAATCAGTTCAAATTGGTGTTCGATTTGAGGCACCACAAGAACACTTCCAAAAACTAATCGATATATCATATGACTTTAAGTTATATAGAAAATTTGATGATGAAGGTGTTTCGTTACGTTCATTTTGTACAAACAATAATGCAGCTTATGTTGCTGTAGAGGAAACATATGGAGATCATAGCTACAATGGACATGCAAAGAAAGATGAAGCATATAGAAATAATATGACTAACTTTGGTATCTTAATGGAAATTAATGGTATTGAAGATCCATTTAAGTGGTCACGTGATGTAGTAAACAAATTACAATTTAACGGAACAGGTTTATATTATAGTCCATCTCGTACACCTTCAACCACATCAGAAGGTAATAACGTAACATCTTTCCAAATTGAATTTTTAGATGGTGTAAGAGAGATAATGGGTGGTTACTTTAAATATGTAGAGGATTTTATTGAAGATATGAAAAAAGTATTCCCTACATTAGGAGATGATTGGGGGATTTATATACCTGAGGTAAAATATCTTTCACCTGAGGTTAAAGTAAACTATGAAAACCTTAGTTTGATTGATTATCCTAACGTATATTTTGTAGGTGATGCTTTAAGTGCACGTGGTATTACAGTATCAGGAGCCCAAGCGATTTATGTAGCTGAATCATTGCTATAATATTTATAATAAAATATAATGGCTAAAATAGTACTTTTAAGTTGCACTAAATCTAAAACACCATATAAAGCACCAGCTCAAGAATTATATTCTGCTTCTCCTATGTTTCAAAAAACGTTAGAATATGGGAAAACACTTAAACCTGATAAAATGTTTATTTTATCTGCTAAACATCATTTAGTTAATTTAAACCAAGAGTTAGCTCCTTATGATTTAACTTTAAAAGATTTTAACAAAGATGAAAAAGAAAGATGGGGTGAAGAAGTTTATAAGGAAATAAAACAACGTGGTATAAATCCTGAAAAAAATAAATTTATATTTTTAGCTGGAAATGAATATATTAAACCATTATTAAAATATATTCCTGAATCTAATATTGAAAACCCAATGGGTGGTAGAAGATTTGGTGAGAGACTAAAATGGTTAAACAGCCAATTAAATAAATTACAAGAAGCATTTAATAAAATTAAAAACTACATATATGAAATTCTCCAAAGATAAAATAAATGAATATATAACATTATATTTAAATGACCTCTCAGATTATGGAGATGATGGAGAACATGAATTAGCAGAGTCTATTTTAAACCCATTTAAATCAACTATAGATGAATCCGAAGAGGATGTTTACGGTTTATTAAAAGAAACAGCTAAAAACTCCCCAGAACATAAACAAATTGTAGTAGAATTTTTAGAATATTTAAAAGAAGTCTCAGGTAATAATAATATTGAAATCAAAAATATAGATTATTATCAACAATTGTTAGATATGAATAGGTATTCTTTATCTCAAAGAAAATATCTTCAAGGAATTATCAATTATGCTAAAAAACAAAATGGTTTGGTAACTCCAAAACAATTTGATATATTACAACGCCTTAAAACAGGGGATTTCAATTACGGTAAAAAATAATTTATGAAAATAGGTTTTTGTGGAACAATGTCTGTAGGTAAAACCACTTTAGTTAATGCTTTAAAAGAACTACCAGAATTTAACGATTTTTATTTTGCAACAGAACGTTCAAAATATTTACGTGATTTAGGTATTCCATTAAATACTGATTCAACAATAAAAGGCCAATTTATATTTTTAGCTGAACGCGCATCTGAGTTACTTAGGGATAAAGTCATAACAGATCGCACAGTTATAGATGTAATGGCTTTTACACGTTTAGCTGAATCGATTCCATACTATATAGCAGATGAGATATGTCAAGCGGCTTCATATTTAATAGGTGAATATGATTATATATTCTACATTTCCCCTGAAGGTGTAGAAATAGAGGATAATGGTGTTAGAACAACAAACTCAGAATATAGAAAAGACGTTGATTTAGAGATTCAAGGTTTGTTAAGAAAATATCCTCATAAAATAAAAAATTTCACAATTTTAACAGGCAATGTTGAGGAAAGAATACAAAAAGTTAAACAGACGCTATTTTCGTAATATTTATAAATAAACTATATTAAAATGAAAAAAACTCGTTTACTTGAAATTATACGTGAAGAAATATCTAGTGCTCTAAGAGAAGGTGAAGCTGAAGAAAAAGCAGCTAAAGCGGCTGCACTTAAAGCTACTGATTTAGAAATTAAAGCTTTGCAAAAGAAAAAAGCTGACATGATGAGAACTGGTGTAGCTGAAGCTACACTTGAAGAAGATCTTTTAAATGAAACCCCAATCTATGATGTATCTGACATGGAAGGTTTTAAATCAGCTTTAGATAAATTTAGAGATGAGAATGTATCAAAAAGTAAAGCTCTTAATCTTTTATTAACTAAATTAGAAGATGAAGGTACAGTTGATACTAATCAATTAAGTAAAGATATGGGGGTTGATACAGCTGCATTCAATAACCAGGAAATTAGAAAATTTTTAAATCGCCCTGAAGATGAATTTTTTGAAAATCCTAAAACTGGAGAAGAATTACTTGATTTTACACCATATTTAACTAAAGCAGATAAAAAAAGAGGTAGAGCAGCAGGCGAAAAAACAACTACTGAACCTAAAATATCAGCTAAATCAAAAAGCACAACATCAACAGGAACTAAAGAACCTAAAAAAGCTACTTTAACTAAAGGGGATGATGGATTTGATGATGTAACTTACTCTAAACCTGAAACAACTACTAAACCAAAAGCTACAGAAACGGACAAAGCAGATGCTGCTGCTTCTAAAACTCCTAAATTAGATAAATTAGCTAATAACCAAGATGCTCTTTTAAAAGCTCAAAAAGAAACCCAAAGTAAAATGAAAGAACTAGCTGGTAAGATTAGAGGAGCTGAAGGGGCTGAAAGAGAAAATTTAATGGGCGAACTTAAAAAATTAAATAAATTAAATGGAGAAATTCAATCTAAATTGGATAAACTATTTTAATTTATGAAGTTTTTTTACTACTACATTAACATAATCATGTGTCTGCTTTAATATATGGCAGACACTTTTTTTTAAAAATTATGACTATAAAAACTAAAATAATACTCGGACTATCAGCTATATTAACAATATGTTTAATAGCATTATATGGTTTATTTAAATTGTATCAACATGAAAAAGAAGAAAGAAAACGATACAATAACAACATGATTGCTCTTGTAGAAGATAAAAGTAAACAACAATCACTCACGTTAAATGAACTTAAAAAGTTATACCCAAAATATGATTCTTTAGCTAAAGTGCTTAATATCAAAACTAAAAATATTACTGATATAGTAGAAACTAGATACCGTTTTAAAGATTCTATTTTAACATCTACTATATTAAAAAAAGATAGTATATCTGAAAAAGCATATTTTGCATTAACTGAAAAATGTTATAAATTTTCGGGGTTTATTAAAAAAGATTCCATATCATTCACCAATAAAGAATTTAAAGATAATTTAACAACATTTTTATACAAAGATTGGGAGAAAAAATATTTATGGGGACTGTTAAAATTTAACCCATTTTATACTTCCAAAGTATATAGTGAATGCATGCAAGATACAATTGCAGTCATTAACAATATAAAAATTAAAAAATAATGGGCCAAGACCTAAAACAGGCAATAAGAGAAGAATACATAAAATGCGCTTCATCCCCAGCATATTTTATGAAAAGATACTGCTACATCCAACATCCAAAACGTGGCCGCATTCAATTTAACTTATACCCATTCCAAGAACGCGTTTTAACTTTATTTCAAGAAAATCCATATTCAATTGTTTTAAAATCTAGACAGCTAGGTATTTCAACACTATCGGCGGGTTATTCTTTATGGTTGATGATGTTTCACCAAGATAAAAATGTACTTTGTATTGCAACAAAACAAGAAACTGCTAAAAACATGGTTACAAAGGTTAAGTTTATGTATAATAACTTACCATCTTGGCTTAAATTTCCAAACAAACCAGAAGAAGAAAATAAATTAACACTTCGATTACCAAACGGTTCCCAAATTAAAGCAACTTCAGCCTCTAGTGATGCAGGTCGTTCAGAAGCCGTTTCTTTATTGATAATAGATGAGGCTGCTTTTATTAACAATATAGGTGAGATATGGGCCTCAGCTCAACAAACATTAGCAACTGGTGGTGGTTGTATTGCATTATCTACACCTTATGGTACAGGTAACTGGTTCCATAAAACATGGGTTGCTGCTGAATTAAGTGAAAATAGCTTTTTACCTATCCGTTTACCCTGGAGTGTGCATCCTGAAAGAGACCAATCATGGAGAGACCAGCAAGATGCTGATTTAGGTCCTAAAATGGCTGCTCAAGAATGTGACTGTGATTTTTCCACCTCAGGTGATACTGTATTTTTGGCAGATGAAATAGAATTTTACGAAAAAACATTTATTACAGACCCAATCGAAAAACGTGGAATTGATCAAAATTTATGGATCTGGGAACCAGCTGATTATTCAAAAAACTATTTAATTACAGCGGATGTTGCTCGAGGTGATGGAGCGGATTACTCTACATTTCATATTTTAGATATTGAAACATACAAGCAAGTAGGAGAATATAAAGGACAAATCAGTACAAAAGATTTTGGACATTTACTGGTTGCAATTGCAACAGAATATAATAATGCTTTACTTGCTCCTGAAAATTCTAGTATAGCTTGGTCAACTATTCAAACTATCCTTGATAGAGGGTACCATAATTTGTATTATTCACCCAAAAGCAATGCTTTAACAGTTGATAGTTATTTTGACCCATACATGGATCATAGTAAAATGACACCTGGATTTACAATGTCCTCAGCTACTAGACCTATTTCAATAGGTAAATTTCAAGAAGCTGTTCGAGATAGAGGTGTTATTATCCAATCAGCTAGACTGATAGAGGAAATGAAGGTATTTATATGGAGAAATGGCAGACCAGAAGCACAACCTGGATACAATGATGATTTAATTATGGCATTTGCAATCATGTCTTTTTTACGAGAAACAGCATTTAAACTAAGACAAAATGGTATGGAAATGACCAAAAGTATGCTTAACAGTATCCATACTAATAATACAACATATTCGGGAGGTTATTCAAATGCCCAACCAAATAAATACAATAACAACCCATTTAAAATAGATAACCCTTATTCAAACGGTCAAGAAGATATTTCATGGCTAATCTAAAAATATAAACATGGCAGATACTAGATTATTCTCAAGATTAAAACGATTGTTTTCAACAGACGTAATCATTCGAAATGAAGGAGGTGAGTTGAAAGTAATGGATATTAATAAAATCCAACAATCAGGTGATTATGAAACAAATGCCTTAGTTGATAGATTTAACCGAATATACACTAACTCACATACCTCAATTTATGGTTACCAAAGCAGCTTTAACTATCAAACTCTACGCCCCACTCTTTACTCAGAATATGATGCTATGGACACAGATGCTATCGTTGCCTCTGCGTTAGATATTTTAGCTGATGAATGTACTTTACGTAATGATATGGGTGAAGTACTCCAAATTAGAAGTTCAGACGAGGATGTTCAACGTGCTTTATATAATTTGTTCTATGATGTATTGAACGTTGAATTTAACTTATGGCCTTGGATTCGTAATATGTTGAAATACGGTGATTTCTTTTTAAAACTAGAAATTTCCGAAAAATTTGGTGTATATAATGTAATTCCTTACAATGCATTTCATATTGAAAGACAAGACGGATATGATAAAGATCATCCAAATGATATAAGATTCAGATTTGATCCAGATGGAATTTCATCCCCATCAAATTATGGATACTATAACGTACCAAACTCTGCAAATCAATCAAACGATATATATTTTGACAATTACGAAATGGCTCATTTCCGTTTATTAACGGACACTAACTTTTTACCTTATGGTAGATCATATCTTGAACCAGGCCGTAAGTTATTTAAGCAATATACGATGATGGAAGATGCGATGTTAATTCACCGTATCGTTAGAGCACCTGAAAAACGTATATTCTCAATTAATGTTGGTAATATTGCTCCTGCTGAAGTAGAAAACTTTATGCAGAAAACAATATCCAAAATGAAACGTACTCCATATATTGATCAACAAACAGGTGATTATAACTTAAAGTACAATATGCAAAACTTGCTTGAGGACTTTTACATCCCAGTTAGAGGAAACGATCAAGCAACCAAAATTGATACTTTAGGTGGTTTACAATACGATGGTATTACAGATGTAGAATATTTAAGAGACAAATTATTTGCTGCCCTTAAAGTTCCAAAAGCGTTTATGGGGTATGAAAAAGATTTAACTGGTAAGGCAACATTAGCTGCTGAAGACATTCGTTTTGCTCGTACAATTGAACGCATTCAACGTATTGTTGTATCTGAATTAACTAAAATTGCTCTAGTTCATTTATATACTCAAGGATACACTGATGAGAATTTAACTAATTTTGAACTTTCATTAACTACACCTTCAATCATATATGACCAAGAAAGAGTAGCATTGATGAAAGAAAAAACAGAATTAGCTATCTCAATGATAGAAAATAAATTGATGCCTTCTGATTGGATATATGAAAATTTATTCCATTTAAGTGAAGATCAATACGATGAATATAGAGACTTGATTCTTCAAGATGCTAAACGTAAATTCCGTGTAACTCAAATTGAAAACGAAGGTAATGATCCACTTGAAACAGGTAAATCTTACGGTACACCACATGATTTAGCTTCTTTATATGGAAGAGGAAGATATGAAGGCGAAGTACCTGAAGGATATGATGAAAAAGAACCATTAGGAAGACCAAAAGAAAAAGTAACAGATCGAAACACTCAAGATAGTGTTTTTGGAAAAGATAGAATAGGAGCTATAGGAGCTAAAGTAGATGGAGATGAATCAAACTCAACTAAACCAGAATATAAAGGTGGATCTCCATTAGCACTTGAAACTAAAATTAAACGAAACAAAAATAGTAAAATGTTTAATAACATTAAAAATCAAAAGAAACAAATTATTTTTGAATCGGATATTAGAGGAAATTCATTGTTAGATGAATCACAAATACGAGAGTAACAAATTTTTATATATTTATAAATAAACAAACATTATGGCTTATATTTATAGACATGTTACTTCTGAAAATATTCCTTTTTATATAGGAATTGGGAGTGATAAAAAATATAAAAGAGCATACAAATACATTTGGAAAAAATAAAATATGTTAATTCGTCATTCAAAATATAAAAATACGGGTATACTTTTTGAACTTTTAGTTCGTCAAATTACCACTGATACACTAGACGGTAAAGATTCCCCTGCAAAAGATATACTTAAAAAATATTTCGTTAAAACGGAATTGGGTCGTGAATATAGGTTATATGAAACGTTACTTAAAAAAACATCCCTTACAGAAACTAAAGCAAATATTGTAGTTTCTACTTTAACTGAATCATCTAAAAGTTTAAATAGAGGGGTAATTAAAAGACAAAAATATAATTTGATTAGTGAAATTCAAAAACATTATGATTTAAATGAATTTTTTAATCATAAACTTCCTAATTACAAAGTATATGCTGCTTTTTATACATTGTTAGAAATTACCCATTCTCAAACCTCTATTAATCCTGAACAAACTATCACAAATAAAGTTACTATTTTAGAGCATTTAACAGCTGCTCAAATTAAAGAAAGTGCTGTTCGTGATGAAGTTTTAACAGAACTAGACAACTCAGATAAAGATGTTAAGTTTCTTGCATATAAAATATTAATGGAGAAATTTAATAACAAATACGATGATTTAAGCCTAAACCAAAAAATCATCCTTAAAGAATACATCAATTCAGTAGATAATACATCTCGCTTAAAAGAATTTTACACAGATAAAATAAACGAGATTAAAGTTGAATTAAAAAAATTAAACAACAAAACAAACAACCCAGTTACAAAAATTAAAATTAACGAGATTATCTCTGTTATCAATCCACCAGCAAAAAATGCTAAAATAACAGATAATGATTTAGTTGATTTACTACAGTATTGTGATTTAATCAATGAATTAGAAACTGTAAATGGATAAGTTAAAAGAAATAATCCGTAAAAAACTCAAAGAAATGAGTGCTACCAATGTTGGTGGTGCTACTGCTTCCCCTGGTGAAGGTATAGGAATGGCTACTAAACCCGCGTTTAATAAAAATAAAAACGCTAAAGGTGCTAAAAATATATACTATTACAAGTTAGGATTTAAAAATGTCCCAAACATTAAACCAAAATCTTACGATAAGAAAAAATTATGGGAAGAAGATAAAGAACCATCCGCAGCAAAAAAATTTCAAAACGAAAGAATTGACGAATTTACTCAAATTGAAAATCTTTTAAAAGACTTATCCCCTCTTGTATCAAATGCTAAAAATGATACTTTAGAATACTACGCAGCTAACCCAGGTTCATTTGATATTTATAAACCGTCTTCAATGGTTTTAGCATATATTCAAAAAGCAGTAGATTTATTAAAACAAAAACAATGAAAAAAACATTACAAGATCAGTATTTATTAATCAAAGAAGGTAAAGGACATAAAGGTGTTTTTCTTACTGAAGCTAAACGTAATTTTCCTCATATAGTACCAAATTCTGCTACATTTGAGGAAGCAGCTGCATCTCTTAAAACTAAAAACATAATTTCAGAAAATGTGATTGGTTTGACTGCTGTTGCTGGATATGAGCCTAAGAAAAAAGAGTCATACGAAACTGCGTTTGAGGCATTTTTAGTTGAAGCTAAAAAGAAAAAAGAAAATGAAGACGAGAAAGTAAAAGCAGAAGAGAAAAAAGTATCTAAACCTGTTGAAAAAGATCTTGAAAAACAATACGATAAAATAGACGATAAAACCCCAGACAATTTGATCTTTGATCAAATTATGATGGGTTATTATGCTGAAATGAAAGATCCTAAAAATGCTGATAAAACAATGCAACAATTGAAAGATATTGTGTTGAAAAACTTATCAAAAGATCCAATTCACTATACAAAAGATGGTCAATTTGGTGTAAAAGATTTAGGATATGTAACTGAACATCCTGGTTTAGGCACCCCAAAAGAAGCTACTGGAAAATACAAATCATCTGGATACGGTAATTTAAATGAAAATAAAGAACTTAACGTTGGTGATACTGTAAAATATAAAGGAATTAAAGTTACAGTAGAAAAAAAAGACGAAGTAGGTAATTTAGTATTGAAATCTGAAAGTGGTAAAACAATTAGAGCAAATAAAGCACAATTTAAAGAATATGGTTCTTTAGAAGAAGAAAAACTTCGTAAAGCTATCCGTGAAATGATTGATGCTGAGTTAGAAGAAGTTAAAGGTGGTGGCAATTATGGAATGATGACCATCAACACTGCTAATATTGAAAAAGGAGAACAAAAAATCCCAACATACTATATTTTAACATCCGAAGTTAGAAAAGAATTTAACCTTTTAAATCCAGGCCTTAATGCTCCTTCATATGATGAATCATTAAAAATCCCTCATATCCGAATTACTCCTGACAATACTATCTTTATATCAGATTTACTTTATGTTACTTTAGGAGGAATGGAAAAAGGTAGAGGCACTAGAGAAAAACAAATTGAAGATAACAAAAACCGCCTTAAAGTTATCACTAATGAAATTTCAGATAGATATTGGCCAATGGTTAGAGCATTACTTAAAAAATATGCTGAATCAAAGACAACTATATACCCTGTACTAGGAAAAGATGTTTTATACCATCAAATTAGATTTAAAGAAAATGGGTATAAAGTAGAAAAATTAGAAGATTGGATTGGGAAAAAAATAAAAGAAATTAATGCTAAACTAGCACAAGCATCTTCTGGGGAAGTACGAAGAGGTCGTCCTATAAATGTTGAAGCTTTAATGAGATTTAAGAAGCAATTAGAAGATATGGAACCCAATGCTAAAGGTGGTGTAGCAATAATTCCTCCTCCGTTTCCGATGGGAGAATCTTTAATGGAAAGTGTAGAAAAAGATCTTGCCGCAATTAACAAAGAAGCAGAACATGAAACTTTACAATCTAAATTAGATAAAATCCAAGAATTAATTGATAAAAAACAATCTCAACTTAGTAAACTTGATGAGGATGAAGATATGAAAGCTTTAACTGATACTAAGAAAGTTAAAGAAATTCAAAAAGATATCAAAGCTTTAGAAAAAGCAAAATCTAAAGTTGAAAAAATGATGTCTAAATTTAAAGGTAAAATTAAAAAAACAGAAGTAATTGATGAAACAGACGACATGTTAGAAGACAACATAATGGGTGAAGAAATGTCATATGACGAAAATTACTAAACATGAACAAACAACTTTTAATAGAAACCAGACATTTTGTTCCCCAACCGGTTCGCCTTTTAGAAGGGCTAAAAGGTAATGGAAACATTTTTGTTGAAGGTATTTTAGCTACCGTTGAGGTAAAAAATGGTAACGGAAGATACTACAAACGTGAGTTGTGGGAACGTGAAATTAATAATTTCCAACAAAAAATAAACCAAAAAACAACCGAAACATGTGGTGAATTAGATCATCCTGATTCTCAAGTTATAAACCTAAAAAACGCTTCACATTCTATCCGTAAAATATGGTGGGATGGTGATGAAGTATGGGGCCAAGTAGAAATATTTTCAGACCTAGGACCAAAAGGAACTGTATCTGGCCGTATAGCAGGTGCTTTAGTTAACAATGGTTTAACAATTGGTATTTCATCTCGCGGAATGGGCTCATTAAAACAAATGGGTGAGGTAATGGAAGTACAAGATGATTTTGAATTACTTACTTTTGATTTAGTTTCAAACCCTTCTAATCCTGACTCTTGGATGCGTAATGGACAATTAAACGAATCTAGAACAACATATCTAGATCCTTACGCACGCACAAACTCAATTATAACTGAAATTTTATGTGCTAAAGGCACATGCCCGATATTTTAAAATATGCAAACCGGTACAAGAATTGCTCTCATTTGAGAGCTTTTTTTGTCTTTTGCGACTTTGACAAAATTTGCATATACATATAACAGAATATACCACCACCCTCAATCCATGTGGTATCAATTAAATGAATTCTATTACGTTTTAAAATAAACGTACTTTCCCAACAAAATTAAATTTAGGAAAAAATGGCAACTAACAGAGAAATGCTTAAAGAAGCAATCGCTGAAGCTAAAGCTGTAAAAGAAATGGCTATAGCAAATGCAAAAGCAGCTCTAGAAGAGTCCTTTACACCTCAACTTAAATCTATGTTATCTTTAAAACTTCAAGAAATGGAAAAAGAAGATCTTGAAGAAGAAGGATATGGTAAAATGGACGCAGAACCTGAAACAGGATTCAGCTCAATGGGCGAAAAAGCTCTTGATGAAGAAGAAATGGAAGAAGGAGAAGGCGAAAACATGTACGAAGTTGATTTGGAAGAACTTTTAGCAGAGCTAGAAATGGAAGAAGGTGAAGTTGAAGAAAACATCAACGAAGCCGAAGAAGGTGAAGAAGAGGAAGGTGAAGAGGAAGAAGAAGGTGAAGAAGAAAACTCAGAAATGGAAGACCTTTCAGACGACGAATTGAAAGAAATGATTGAAGACGTAATCGCACAAATGATTAAAGACGGTGAGTTACAAGCAGGATCTGAATTCGAAGGTGAAGAAGAAGGTGAAGAAATGGAAATGGGTGATGAGGAAGAAGAAGTAGATTTAGCAGAACTTTTAAGAGAAATTGAAGAAATGGAAGAAGAAAATGAATACTCCACTAATGAAATATTTGATCCATCTGCACCAATAGTATTAGCAGCAGGATTGGGTACTTTAGGAGGTTTAATTGCATTAGGTACAGCTTATTTCTATAGTAAAGGAGCTGCAAAAGAAGAAGAGTTAAAAAGAAGAATAACTAATTTAATTCTTTCTAAGCAAAAAGGAACATTGGATAAAGAATGGGAGACTATGAAAAAAGATATGGAAAGTAACCCCCAACTAAAACAAAAAGTCCTAGATAACTTAAATACTATCCAGAAATTAGGTCTTAGCCTTGATGAAGCAGAAACAACAAGTAATCCTATGTTAGCTGCTTTAAAAAATGTAGCTGCAGACCAAGATATTTCTATAGGTAATATCGTTAAAGCAAGTGAAAAAGTTGAAGATGAAGTAGAAAAAGTAAAAAAATCAGTTGAAGAAACAGAAGAAACAATGGATGAAATGAAAGCTGAATTAGATGAAGCTCTTTCTACAATCGAAACTTTAAAAGCTGAACTTAACGAAATCAACCTTTTAAACGCTAAACTTCTTTATTCAAACAAAATCTTCAAAGCTAAAAATTTGAACGAAAACCAAAAAGTGAAGGTATTAAGTTCGTTTGACAAAGCTAAAAACGTAGGTGAAGTAAAAATGGTATATGAAACTTTAAACGAGGGAATTAAAGTTAAAAAAGAAACCATTAAAGAAAACCTAGGTAGAGCTTCTAAAGCAACTACTACCCCAACTGCAAAACAACCAATCGTAGAGTCAAACGATGTATTTAAAAGAATGCAAAAATTGGCTGGAATTATTTAATTTAAAAACTAAAAAAAAACAAAAAATGTCAAGTATTAATTCATTACTAGAAAGCTCTGCAAACGGATGGAGAAACATGCAGAGTGATGCTGCTAGAATGGCATCAAAATGGTCTAAAACAGGCCTATTAGAAGGACTTGGAAGCGAAGTTGAAAAAAACAACATGGCTTTGATCCTTGAAAACCAAGCAAAACAACTTGTTGTTGAGCAATCTTCTACTCAAGTAGGAGGCTCTAACTTTGTTGTAGGACAAGGTGAGCAATGGGCTGGTGTAGCTCTTCCATTGGTACGTAAAGTATTTGGTTCTTTATCAACTAAAGAATTCATGTCAGTACAACCAATGAATCTACCTTCAGGTCTTGTATTCTTCTTGGATTTCCAATATGGTGCTTCAGCTAAAGCTGGATCTCCAACAACATTTGGTCCAGGTTCAGATGTTTATGCTGCTTCATCTTCAATGTACGGTAACACAAACCCAGGAGCTAATTTAGATCCATCTAGCGGTTTATACGGTGCTGGTAGATTTGCTTATTCAATCAACCAATTCTCTGCTTCTGTAGGTGTAACTGTAGCAACAGCATCTTGGGCTCAATTAGATTACGCAGCTGAATTAGCTTCTACAACAGGTAGCTATACAGCTGTAACTGTAACTGGACAATTAACTCGTCCTGATTATAAAGGTGTTAGAGCATTTGTATTGGCTTCAGGTTCAACTTTAACTTCAGCTACTGCAGCTAAATTGTTACCACAATACACTTCTACAAACGGTACTAACGCAATCACATTTATTTATAGTGGTTCTGTAGGTACATCTGATATCCCAGCTGCAGGTGTTTCTTCATCTGTCTTCTACAACATGCAACCTGCTGATAATTTTAGAGGTGATTTTGAAGATAACAGCGGTGCTGGTTATCCAAATGCTGAATCAACTTCTGCTGATGCATTAGCTATTCCACAAATCAACATTCAAATGAAATCTGAAGCTATTGTTGCTAAAACACGTAAGTTAAAAGCACAATGGACACCAGAATTTGCTCAAGATTTGAATGCTTACCAATCATTAGATGCTGAAGCTGAATTGACTTCAATCATGTCTGAGTATATTGCTCTAGAAATCGATCTAGAAAACTTAGATATGTTGATCCAAGATGCTTCTGCTGCAGATGAATACTGGTCAGCTAAAAACAACAATTACTTGAATGCAGGTAAAACAGCTTGGGCTGCTGATTTAGACTTCTACAACACACAAGGTCAGTGGTTCCAAACTTTAGGTACTAAAATGCAGAAAGTTTCTAACAAAATCCACCAAAAGACTTTACGTGGTGGAGCTAACTTCTTAGTATGTTCTCCTTCAGTTGCAACTGTCCTTGAATCAATCCCAGGATTTGCTTCAACTTCTGATGGTGATGTAACTAAAGCAAGCTATGCATTTGGTATCCAAAAATCAGGTAACTTAAACAACCGTTATACAGTATACAAAAACCCATACATGACTGAAAACGTTATTTTGATGGGTTATAGAGGATCTCAATTCCTTGAAACTGGTGCTGTATTTGCTCCATATGTGCCTCTAATCATGACTCCATTAGTGTACGATCCAGACACTTTCACACCAAGAAAAGGTCTATTGACTCGTTACGCTAAGAAAATGATCCGTCCTGAATTCTACGGTCGTATCTTCGTTAATGATTTGAACACTCTATAAGAGTAACGGTCAACCGAAAATAAAGAGCCTCGCTTATAAAGCGGGGCTTTTTTATTTTTTTATGATGTGGTAATATGTATAATAAAATTAAATGGCTAATTTATATGTAACCATTACTGAAGAAATTACCCTTCCTAACCAAAACCAGGAAAAAACTCATAATCTAGTAACAATCCCTAACATTAATCAAATAGTTAGACGTATTGATACTATTCCAACCACATTTAGTGGTTCAGGGGTTGAAATTTTACGTTTTGTTGATAGTGAGGAAGAACAAACAGGTGGGGCATTTGTAAAATCTTCTGTAAAATATGTTAGATTAACTAACTTATCTAAAACAAATAGTGCCCAAATATATCTAATTGTAACTGGACAAGAAAGTACATTATTTAATTTAGGTGCTGGAAAATCAATCATGCTAAATGATGCAGATATTAATGCATCCTCAGCAAATGATTATGTAGTAGAAAATTATGTAGATGAAACTTACTATAGTGTATTTCACTCAGTAGATTCAATAAAAGCAAAAGCTAGTGGCTCAAACATTTCTTTAGAATATTTTGTAGCTTCTTTATAATACGTATAATAAAAAAACAAACGACAAATGGCAAATTTAACTTTAAGATCAGTAAAAGGTTCCGCTCTTACTATCGCTGAAATGGACGAAAATTTTGAATATTTCACAGGTTCATATACAAACACAGGAACAATTACAGCTACAGGATTTGTAGGTGATGTAACAGGAAGCGTATCTGGTAGTGTAACTGGTAATGCTGATACTGCAACAACTGCTTCTTACGTAGCTGGTGCTGATGTAGACGGGTACGTAGCTTTAGCAACAGATGCTGATTTAGCAACAACTGCTTCATATGTTGACGGAGCAAACGTTGATGGATATGTAGCTTTAGCAACTAACGCTGACAATGCTGCAACAGCATCTTACGTAGAAAATGCTCAAACAGCATCATATGTTGAAACAGCTCAAACTGCTTCTTATGTAGAAAATGCTCAAACTGCTTCATATGTTGCTGGTGCAAATGTAGATGGTGATGTAGCAACTGCAACTACCGCTTATAATGTAGATGCAACGTCTGGATCAATAACAATAGGAAGTGGTGTTCTTGTATCACCATTAACAGGTTCAATATATTTTGATGCTACTGTTGCTAAATTTTATATTTGGGATGGTAATGCTTGGAGAACAGGATCTTTAAGCTAATAAGATCGATAATATATTCTAGAAGGAGTCTCTTAATGAGACTCTTTTTTTTCATATTTATAATAAACTAAAATACCATGAACATTCCTATTTGGCCTGGTTCAAGCTCTTTTCAACCCGGAGCAACACCGTTTGGATTTTACGATAATGATATTCAATTTCAACAAGACGCTGATAAATTTGCTAAATTTGCTGCTCAACGTTTAGGATACCCTTTAACAGAAATTGAACTCCAGGACATAAACTTTTACACAGCATTAGAAGATGCAGTAACAACTTACGGAAACGAATTGTATGCTTATCAAGTAGCAGATAATTTACTATCATTCCAAGGAAATCCCACCACAATAGGGTCAGCTAATGGTGAATTGGTTCAAGAAAATTTAAGTAATATAATTTTACTTTCAAATCAATATGGAACAGAAGCAGGTGTTGGAGGTACAGTTACTTACCACACAGGCTCTATCCCTTTACAAGCAGGAGTTCAAAATTATGATATGAACGAATGGGCAGTTTCTCAAAGTATCCAAGGGCGCATTGAAATCAGACGCATATTTTATGAATCTCCCCCAGCAATAACACGTTATTTTGACCCATATGCTGGAACTGGTGTAGGAATGATGCAAATGCTAGATTCATTTGGGTGGGGTTCATATTCACCCGCAATTAACTTTATGTTAATGCCCGTAAACTATGATTTGCAAAAAATACAAGCTATAGAATTTAACGATCAAATTAGAAAATCTCAATATACCTTTGAATTGGTAAATAACCAATTGAGAATATTCCCTATTCCAACTGGTTTAAGATATATGAGATTTGAATATATGATATTGGATGAAAAAAACAATCCATATGTTGACAGAAATGGTAGAAGCATAATCACAAACCCTTCAAATGTACCATATGAAAATCCAATTTATACCAATATTAACTCAATTGGACGTTCATGGGTATTTGAATATGCTTTAGCCATTGTAAAAGAAATACTAGGATATGTCAGAGGAAAATACCAATCTGTTCCTATCCCAGGTTCTGAAATCACATTAAACCAATCAGATTTAATTGCTGCTGCAACCTCTGAAAAACAAGCTTTAATTGAGCGTTTAAGAGCATATTTAGATTCAACTTCACGTAAAGCGTTGTTAGAGAAAAAAGCAGCAGAATCTGAAGCTCAAAGACAAACAATTAGTAATATACCAATGGTTATATACATCGGTTAAAAAAATAATTTTATGATAGTATATTGTACTACAAATTTAATCAATGGGAAAAAATATATTGGTTCAAATTCCACTAATGACCCTAATTATTATGGGTCTGGTACTTATATAAAAAAATCTATAAAAAAATATGGAA